>Ga0307440_1001294_pt1 | contig 12185 bp, 10 predicted proteins | sample SalMarWE160410MG_FD_202150 | JGI IMG/M metagenome (GOLD analysis project Ga0307440, IMG submission 202150) | Salt marsh sediment microbial communities from the Plum Island Ecosystem LTER, Massachusetts, United States - WE1604-10 | ecosystem: Environmental > Aquatic > Marine > Intertidal zone >... | reverse complement strand
TATCCATGCCCGCCACCGCTGGCAGGCGGAACTGCACAGGCTGCATACCACCTCGGCGGACGAGGCCGCCGATCAGGTGTTGCACGCACTGGAGGAAAGCTTCCGGCCTCTGATGGACACCCCGGATATCGCGGCGGTCGGTATCGGGTTCCCCGGATTCTTCCGTGGCGACAGCGGCGAGCTTGCCTCCTCGCCGAACCTGCCGAGCCTGTTGGATTTCCCCTTGGCTTCGAGGCTGCAAGCGATGCTCGGCCTGCCCGTGCACGTGCACAACGATGCCCTGGCCGCCTGCCTTGGCGAGTTCCGCTTCGGCGCCGGCCGTGGCCTGTCGCATCTGATGCATGCCACACTGGGCACCGGCGTCGGCGGCGGCGTGATCATCGACCATGTGCCCTATGCCGGAGAAGGAGGCATGTCCATGGAATTCGGGCACCTGCGCGTGGTCGATCAGGATCAGCCGGATGCCCGCCATTGCGGTTGCGGCGGCCGCGGATGCCTGGAGACCTACGCCTCAGCCTCGGCGGTGGCCGCCCGCTTTGCGGAGGCATCCGGCCGGAAAGGCATCACCCCGATCGAGATCCACGAACTGGCCGGGAAGGGCGATGCGCTTGCGAGAAAGATACTGGAGGATGCTGGAAGCTACCTGGGACAGGCGATCGCCGAGGCGGCCAAGCTGTTGGACATCCGCACGATGACGGTCGGCGGCGGCCTCAGCCTGGCATGGGAATGGCTGTATCCGCCCCTGATGCGCCGCCTGGAAGAACGGGTGATCCCGCCGCATCGAGGCCAGATCCGCGTGCTGCAGTCCACGCTGAAGGACGATGCGGGCCTGTTGGGTGCGGCAGCCCTCGCCCTGGATCCGCGCCCCTGATCCACCAGGCTCACAGCATGGTCATCAGCCCCATGGCCATCGGATGCGGTAGGTCTGGATGTGTCGGGTACATGCGCACCTGAAAACGGTAATTGCCGGTATCATCCGGCCGGATATTGGCGCCATAGATGCCATCGCTCTCATGCGCCAGTTCCACCACGCCGTCGCGCTTGTAATCGCCATCCCGCGCCGGACGGAAGAATATCACCTCCACCCGCACATCCTCCGGCGATAGGCCGGCGAGATCCGCCTTCACGCGTAGCAGAATATCCTCGCCGACATTCCAGGTGCCGTACTGCGGGATGGTGTCAGCCTGATCGAGCCTGGTCTGCGGCCAGGCCGCCCGTACTCTGGACTTCCAGGTGGCCAGTTCCTTGGCACGCTGGAAACCGTCGGCGCTCAACTCCTGGCCATGGCGAGAAGCGGGTACATAGAAGCGCTCCGCATACTCGGCCACCATGCGATCGGTGTTGAAATACGGGATGCTGGTGATCATGGCACGCTTGGAGATATAGACCCAGTCGTCGGAAAATCCTCGCTCACTGCGCCGGTAATAGGTTGGGATCACGTCGTGCTGCAGCACGTGATACAGCGAATCGGCATCCTCGGCATCGCGCAACTGCTCGTCGCCGATATCACGCTCGCCGCCGATGATCCAGCCATTGTCGCCCTGGAAGCCCTCCGGCCACCAGCCGTCGAGGACGGACAGGTTCGGGGCGCCGTTCATCGCGGCCTTCATGCCGGAGGTGCCGGAGGCCTCCATCGGCCTGCGGGGACTGTTCATCCACACGTCCACACCGCTCAGCAGATAACGCGACAGGGTCATGTCATAGCCCTCGATCATCAGCACGCGTCCCATGAACTCGGGTTTGCGCGCGATATTGTGAATGCGGCGGATCAGCGCCTGCCCCGGCTCATCGGCCGGATGGGCCTTGCCCGCAAACAGGAAGATCACCGGCTTTCCGACCTCGTCCAGCATCTGCTTCAGGCGAGCCTCGTCATGGAAAAGCAGGGTGGCGCGCTTGTAGGTTGCAAAACGCCGGGCGAATCCGATCACCAGGGTGCGCACATCGAAATCGGCCGTCATCTGCCGCACCAGTTCCCCACTCTCGCCGTTGCGCTTGGCCTGATACAGCAGGCGTTCGCGAATATAATGCAACATACGCTGCTTGTTGGTCTGATGGATGCTCCAGAACAGATGATCCGGAATCTCATGGATGCTTTCCCAGAACGCAGGATCCTGCAAACGCCCGCGCCAACGGGCGCCGAGTTCCTGATCGAAGGTAGCAATCCATTCCTGGGTCAGCCACGTCTTTACATGCACGCCATTGGTCACGGAGGTGACCGGATTCTCCTCCGGGGCGATGTCCGGCCACATGTCCTGGCACATCTCAGAGCTGATGATGCCGTGCAGCCTGGATACACCGTTCTGATAGGAGGAGCCGCGGATAGCCAAGGCGGTCTGGTTGAACCCTCCGCTACCATGACCGAAATCTCCGCGGCCAAGCGCGTGCAGGCGCTCACGTGAGATGCCGAGCTGTTCGGTGTAGTGGCCCATATACTGGTCGAACAACTCCAGTGCGAAGATGTCATGGCCGGCCGGTACCGGCGTATGGGTGGTGAACACCGTCGAGGCCGACACCAGCTCGATGGCCTGATCGAACGTCAGCCCATGGGATTGCACATACTCGCGGGCACGTTCCAGCACGATGAAGGCGGCGTGCCCTTCATTGGCATGCCAGGCCGTCGGATTCGTCCCGACCGCACGCAGGGCCCGTACACCGCCGATGCCCAGGCACATTTCCTGTTTGATGCGATTCTCAAGCCCTCCGCCGTAGAGCTGGTGGGTGATTCCCCGGTCCTCGGCCGTGTTAGCCTCGATATCGGCATCGAGCAAAAGCATGCGGATATGCCCGACCCTGGCCTCCCACATCTTCAGATGCAGCTGACGCCCCGGAAATTCCACGGCAACCATCAGATCCTTATTGTCCTTATCCTTCAGAGGCTCGATGCACAGGTCTTCGAAACGGTTGTCCTGGTAGGTGGCGACCTGGGCACCATGGACATCGATGCTCTGGAGAAAGTAACCATTGCGGTACAAAAGGCCGACACCGGTGAACGGCAATCCGAGATCGCTGGCCGATTTGCAGTGGTCGCCAGCCAGGATGCCAAGCCCTCCGGAATAGATGGGCAGCGATTCGTGCAGGCCGAACTCGGCCGAAAAATAGGCAATCACATGATTCCTGTTGTCCTTGAAATGGGCCGGGAACCACAACAGTTCCTCTTTCAGGTAGGAGTCGAAATCCGCCAGGGCTCCGTGATACAGGGATAGATAGGCGCGATCGTTCGCCATCTCCTCCAGCCGGACCTGACTGATCCGGCGCAGAAACAGCCTCGGATTGTGACCGCACATGCTCCACAGGCCTTCGTCCATCTGGCGGAAAAGGTTGCGTGCCCGGGCATGCCACGAAAACCACAGGTCCCCGGCAATCTCCTCGAGGCGTGACAGCGCTTCGGGAATCTTCGGGCGAATCTGGAAACTGAACATCTGAGGCTCGGTATTGCGCACGTGCTCCACTCCCAATCAACCGCTTCGTCTTCGGCCCCCGCTGACCATTGTGAACAGTCTGCGCATGCAGATATCAACGTCAACGTCGGGACCGTCGAACATCAGGACCCTCCCAGCAGTGCCTGCTTCAGATCCGCATCGGCCGGATGGCGCCCCAACCACACCGACAGCAGCGCCCGTTGGAAATCCGCGCCGTCGATATGCCCCCGCAACTGCCCGTTCAGGAATACCTCCGTCGTACCGTCCGGCAACAGGTCGAAACGGTAGACATCGCCCCGGTGCGTCTCGACAAACATGGCGTTGAAGTGGTCGAGACGCGGGCGCAGGGCATGCATGGCCGATTTTCCCTGGTTGTCCTCGAACCCGTCGTTCCAGCCTTCGGCCATCCGCTTCTGGCTGACGCCATCATAGATGAAATGCATGACGACACGCTTGGCGCCTGTGTCGGCCAGCACGGCGCCGGTGCTGGAAAGCCTGTGCTCCGTATACAGGGCCGCGGCATAGATGTGCAGGAAGAACTTGGTGCGGATGCCGGCACCATTAAGCACCAGTTGCTGACCGGCCAGCTTCTCCTGCTGAGGGAATACGATCCCATCCACCTCGGCCGCCACCGCCGCCGAAGCCCCCACGCAGAGCAGGATCAGCGCAAACAAGCCCTTTCGCATATCGCATCCTCCCCCTGGACGATGAACCCATGATGGCACATCGGCTACAAGCCAGGATGCCAACCTTACCGCATGGGCATGGCTTTTCCCGATCTGGCCTAATCAGTGGTCAAAACGAAACCCGTCGGCAAACACCGCCAAACACGCATTCACCACGTCGGCATCATAGCGTATGCCACTGTGATCACTGATCTCGGCGATGGCCACCTCGTGCCCCAACCCGGGGCGGTAGGGACGATGCGAGGTCATGGCCTCCATCACGTCGGCCACTGCGACGATCCTCGCCTCCAGGCGTATCTGCTCTCCCTTCAGGCCCTGCGGATATCCGGAGCCGTCCATACGCTCGTGATGCTGGTAGGCGACCTCGGCCACCGGCCAGGGGAAATGGACATCCTTCAGGATATCGTAACCGATCTTCGGATGCATCCTGACCATCAGGAATTCCATCTCGTTCAGATGGCTAGGCTTGCTCAGGATCTCCGCTGGTATGTTGATCTTGCCGATATCATGGATCGTGGCCCCCATATGAATACCCTGCAGGGCATCCTCATCCAGCCCCATCCGGCGGGCGATGGCAACCGCCAGTTTAGCCACCTGCCGCTGGTGACCGGCCGTATACGGATCCCTCGCTTCCACCGCCTTGGTGATGGCCACGATGGTCTCATCGAGATTCTGGCGCATCAGGGCCAGATGCTGTTCGTTGAGCCTCAGGGCCTCGTCGCGCTCAAGGCGAACACGCAGCATATTGACGCCGAAGGCGAGATCGCCGGCCATCTCCTCGAGCAGTCTGATTTCATCGTCGGCGAAGGCGTTTGCCTCATCCGCATAGACATGCAGCACACCGAATGCGCCCCCCGTTTCTCCCTTCAAGGGCAGAGCGACGCTCGATGCACATCCGGCCTTGAGCAGTGACGCCTTCCAGTCGTGATGGGGCTCGCCGGCGATGTCCCGGGCGATCTGCGTCTTGCCGGTGCGGACGGCGCGGCCGGTCGGGCCCACCGAGCGCGCGTCATCGCCCCACCCCGGCCGGATCTCCCCCAGAAGATCCTTCGGCACATTGGAGCTGGCCATAATCTCGACATCCTTGGCTGCATTGTCACATGCATAACCGACCCAGGCCATGCGATAGCCGCGCTGTTCGACGATCGCCATGCAGATGGACCGCATCAACTCGGCCTCATCGGTGGCATGCACCAGCTCGCGGTTGACCGTGCCCAATGCTGCCAGCGCCCGGTTGGCATGCCTCAGCGCCTGTTCGGCTTTCTTCACCTCGATGGTGTCCCAGGCTAGATCGGCAAGCTGCGACACCATGTCGATATCCCGATCGTCATAGGGTTGCGGCTTGTTGCCGATGCCGATGGCCGCCACCACCCTGTCACTGCGCAGGATCGGCACGGTGAGTATCCGCGACACCTCGGCATGGCCTTCGGGCATCCCCTTCTTATCGGGCAAAGCGGGGTAATCGTCGTAGATGACCGGCTTTCTGCTTCGGATGGCATCCGCCCAGACACCGGCCTTGCTGACCTGATAGCTCATGCCGGCGCCCTCGGCCGTGCACATGCTTTCGATGGTATGGGTCGACCAGGCCTGCAGCGAGATCGTTTCCTGATCCTGGTCCACGAAATGGAAAAAGCCGATATTGCTGCCCGTCAGCTCTTCGGCGATATCGAGGGTTGCCTGCATCAGCTGCCGATGGTCGAGCCTGGCCGCCATATCGGTCAGGCGCAGCCGGGCCTGCAGCAGCATCTCGTTGTGCTTGCGCTCGGTGATGTCCCAATAGATGCCGAGTACGCCCGTGATCTGGCCGTGCTCATCACGCATGGGCGTTTTGATGGTCTGGACCACGGCCTCCCTGCCGTCAATGATGGCCGCTTCCTCAATGTCGATGGTTTCGCCGCGCTCGATCACCCTTTTGTCGTCGGCCCGGTACTTGCGCACCAGCTTGGGGGGAAGAAACTCGGCATCCCGTCTGCCGATGATATCCTTCGGCGACTCCAGGCCCAAAACCCGGGCATGTGTCATATTGCACGCCACATAGGTCAGATCGGGGGCTTTCATGAAGATGCCCTGCGGCAAAGCGTCGATCAGTGCCCGGAAGCGGTGCTCGCTGTGCATCACCAGCTTCTGCAGCTTGTTCAGCGCCGCTGTGGCCTCCCTTGTCTTATCCTGCATCCGTCCGTCGATCTTCCGGACGCGTTTGCCCTGTTTCTCGAGCGGCAGCGACTTCAGGCGCTCTTTCACCTGCTCGGAGCGAGCTTTCCCTGTAGGCCGCTTGGACATCGCCGATCTAGCCGGTTCTGGATAAAGAAGGTCGGTGCTGCAACGCAGGCCCTCTAGCCATTGGTCGATATCCCCCTCCGCCATCAAGCCGGTCGGGCTTGGCGGCCGCCTGCGTGATGTCTACCCGGCGCATCGCTTTCATTTCAACCCCACCACACCCGAACTCTTAAGAAAAATCCTAAAATGAATTCAATCATACTTAGTCGACACAACCACGGTGTGCAAGGTGGCATTTCTACGCATATCCGCCTGCGCTTGCCGCTCCCGCCTTCCAGCGGCAGGCTGCGCCGCCATGCCATCCCTGCGTTTCGACATCCTGGGCCGCGATCCGGCCGGCTTCGCCCGCCTGGGCCGCATGCACCTGCCACATGGCACGGTCGACACACCGGTGTTCATGCCGGTGGGCACCCAGGCCACGGTCAAGAGCCTGACCCCGCAGGATCTGACCGAGGACATCGGGGCCCAGATCATCCTCGGCAACACCTATCATCTGATGCTGCGCCCGGGCGCCGACGTGATCGAAAAATTGGGTGGGCTGCACCGCTTCATGGGATGGGAGCGGCCGATCCTGACCGACTCCGGCGGCTTCCAGGTGTGGTCGCTGGGCAAATTGCGCAAGATCGAGCCGCACGGTGTATGGTTCCAGTCACACATCGACGGCTCGAAGGTCTTCCTCGGTCCCAAGGAATCGATGGATATCCAGAGAAAACTGGGAAGCGATATCGTCATGGCCTTCGACGAATGCACGCCCTACCCCGCCACGCCCGAAGAGGCGCTCGCGTCGATGCAGATGTCGATGCGCTGGGCGGACGAATGCCGCGAACATCTGCCCGTGAATGATCGGCAGGCGCTGTTCGGCATCGTGCAGGGCGGCATGTACCCTGAGTTGCGCCTGCAGAGCCTGGATACGATCGCAGCCATGGAGTTCGAGGGCATCGCCATCGGTGGCCTGTCCGTCGGCGAGCCAAAGCCCGAGATGATGGCGATGCTGGACACGCTGGCCCCTGAATTGCCGGTGGACAAGCCACGCTACGTGATGGGAGTCGGCACTCCGGACGATCTGATCGAAGGCATCGACCGCGGCATCGACATGTTCGACTGTGTGATGCCGACGCGCAACGCCCGCAACGGCACCCTGTTCACCGACCACGGCATCGTACATATCAAGCAGGCGCGATTCGCCGAGGATGCTCGCCCGCTGATGGCCGATTGCGACTGCTACACCTGCCGTCATTTCTCACGTGCCTACCTGCGTCATTTGTACATGGCGAAGGAGATTCTAAGTTCGCGGTTGAATACACTGCACAATCTTCACTACTATACGGCCCTCATGCGCAGAGCCCGTGAAGCGCTGGCGAGGGGAAACTGGCCGGAATTCCGCGATCAATTTCTGCAAACCTATCGCGGCAGCAAGATCGAGGCGCGCATGCATAACGAGGAGCTTTCACCATGAACCATATGATTTCGAGCATCCGGACCATCGGCGCCGCCGCCACGCTATGGCTGGCCACGTCTTCCACCGCCTATGCGGCCTCACCCTCGGAGGCGGGAGGGATCGTACAGCTGGCGCCACTGCTGTTGATCATGGTGGTGTTCTATTTCCTGCTGATCCGTCCGCAGCAAAAGCGACTGAAGGAGCACAAATCCTTGGTCGAAGGTATGAAGAAAGGCGACAAGGTCGTCACCGCCGGCGGTATCATCGGTACCGTGATCGATGTCTCCGATGACGAGATCAGGGTGGAGATCGCCGAGGGCACCCGCGTACGTATCAAGCGGGACACCATCGTCGGCCTGAGCAAATAATCTGATACCCCGCCCGAAACCGGCAACGAAGGAACCCTGACATGCATGCATATCCACGATGGAAGTTATGGCTGATCCTGGTCGTATTCCTGATATCCATCATGGGCGCGCTGCCGAACTTCATCTCCGTGCCCTCATGGTGGCCGACATCGATGAGCAAGAAAATGAACCTCGGCCTGGATCTGAAGGGCGGTATCCACCTGGTGCTGGACGTCGAGGTCGAGAAGGCCGTGGCACACAGTGTGGCCGAGGACGTCGATACCGTCCGCCGTACCCTGCGCCAGAATCGCATCGCCTATTCCAGCCTGGACAACAGCGGCCGTACGATCACCGCCGTCATCCGCAACCCGGCGAACACCGCCGCCGCCGCCAAGTTGCTCTCCGATGCCATGGATTCGTTCGCCATGCAGGAACTAGACGGCAACCGAATCGTGCTCACGCTCAAGGATAAGGACGCCGCCGACATCCGCAAATTTGCGGTTCAACAAGCCATCGAGGTGGTGCGTCACCGTATCGACGCCCTAGGCACCACGGAACCGGTGATCGCCGCGCAAGGCAATCGCCGCATCCTGGTAGAGATCCCGGGTTACGAGAACACCGCCCGCGCCAAGAGCCTGATCGGGCGCACCGCCGAACTGGAATTCAAGCTGGTGGACGAAAAAGGTGACCTGGACAAGGCATTGGCTGGCGATGTACCGCCGGACGACGAAATCGTCTACGGCGATGCCGTGAAGCGCAACGGCAAGATCTTTCGCCAGCCCTATCTGGTGAAGAGGCGCACCGAGCTTTCCGGCACCGAGGTCACCGATGCGCGCGTTACCATCGATTCGCGCACCAATGAGTATGCCGTGGATCTGAAGTTCAACAACCGCGGGGCTGAGCGCTTCGATCGGCTGACCAGCCAACACGTCGGCGATCGCTTCGCCATCATCCTGGAAGGCGTAGTCAAGTCTGCCCCGGTGATCCGCGAACGCATTTCGGGCGGCAGGGCCCAGATCACCGGCAGCTTCACGCCACAGGAGGCGCGCGACCTGGCCATTGTGCTGCGCGCCGGCGCCTTGCCCGCACCGGTCAACATCGTCGAGGAGCGCACGATCGGACCGAGCCTCGGCCAGGACTCCATCAACAAGGGAGAGAGTTCCACACTCTATGGCTTCATCGCCGTCGTCATCTTTATGCTGGTTTATTACCGCCTGTTCGGCCTGGTGGCCAATATCGCGCTGATGTTCAACCTGGTGCTGATCGTGGCTGCGATGAGCATGATCGGCTCCACGCTGTCGCTGCCGGGTATCGCCGGCATCGTGCTGACCATCGGTATGGCCGTCGATGCCAACGTGCTGATTTTCGAGCGCATCCGTGAGGAGGTGCGCAACGGACGAACGCCGTTTGCCGCCATCGACGCCGGATTCGACCGTGCCTTCGTCACCATCGTCGACTCCAACGTCACGACACTGATCGGCGCCGTCATGCTGTTCCAGTTCGGCAGTGGCCCGGTCAAGGGTTTTGCCGTGACCCTAACCATCGGTCTGCTGGCCTCAATGTTCACGGCCATCACGGTCACCCGCGCCATCATCGTCCTGGCGCTGGGGCGCCGCAAACGCATCGAACGCCTGAGCATCTAGGGGAACCCATGGAACTGATCCGTCCGGATACACACATCGACTTTCTCGGCAAACGCAAGATCGCCATGGGCATCTCCGGCATCCTGGTTGCGGCATCGATCATCCTCATCATCATCAAAGGCCTGAACTTCGGCATCGACTTCACCGGTGGTACGGAGGTGGAAACGCGCTTCGCCCAGGCTCCGGCCATTTCCGATGTGCGCAATGCCCTGGCGCCCAAGGGCTTCGGCAATGCCACCATTCAGCAGTACGGCTCGCCCAAGGAGATCATGATACGGGTGCAGAACCGTGACGGCAGCAAGTCCTCGGTGATTAGCAACGAAGTGCTCGATGCCCTGAGCGCCAAGTTCGGCGCCCACCAGGTGGAGATGCGCAGCGTCGAGTACATCGGGCCGCAGGTCGGCAAGGAACTGGCGCGTGACGGGATTCTGGCCGTGCTGCTCGCGATGGCCGCCATCTTCATCTATGTGATGTTCCGCTTCGAAATGCGCTATGCCGTCGGTGCCGACCTGGCCCTGTTGCACGATCCTATCATCGTGCTCGGTGCCTTTGCAGTCACCGGCATGGAGTTCAATCTGACCGTAGTGGCGGCAGTGCTGACTGTCATCGGCTATTCCATCAACGACACCATCGTCGTGTTCGACCGCATCCGTGAAACGAACGCCGCCAACCGCAAGAAGAAACATCCGGAGGACGAGACGACGGTGGCCAACGTTGCTATCAACCAGACACTGTCGCGCACACTGATCACATCGTTCACGGTGCTGCTCGTGCTGGTCGCATTGTTCTTCCTGGGAGGCAAGGTCATCCACGGCTTCTCGTTCGCGCTGCTGGTCGGCGTCATCGTAGGCACCTATTCCTCGATCTATATCGCCAGCCCCATCATGCTGATGATGAAGGGACGCTCCCAGGCCGATGATGAGGCCACCAAGAAACTGGAGGCACGGCCCTGATTTCACTGCCGGGCGACATCAATCCGGACATCGGCACCGATGTGCCGCTGTTCCGGGGTTATGGAGATGACTATCTGAAGGTGGGTGACGACACCTATCGCTCCGGCCTGATGCTGCATGGTGGTGAGGTGACCGCGCCCTGGGGACCGGAACATCTGCGCGATCTGAACGTGGAACATCTGCAGCCGATCCTCGATGCACCGCCCGAGGTGCTGATCATCGGCACTGGCCGCATCACCTGTTTTCCATCCGAGGCGGTGCTTGATGCGCTGCAACGTGCGCACATCGGCTATGAATGCATGGACTCGCGTTCGGCTGCCCGCACCTACAACATCCTGGTCACCGAAGGCCGCACCACCTCGGCGGTCATGCTGCTTCCGTCCGTCCGGAATTGACCATGGCCCGATACGAGCTGATGGTCCGCACCGATTTCGCCGCCGCCCACCTGCTGCGCGGCTATCCGGGCGATTGCGCCCGCCTGCACGGCCATAACTGGCATGTCGAGTTGTACGTCGAATGCAGCGACCTGGACGACATCGGCCTGGCCGTCGACTACAAGGTCATGAAGGGCGAGTTGAAGGCGGCGCTGGCCGGCTGGGATCATTACAACCTGAACGACATTGCCCCGTTCGACACCATCAACCCATCGAGCGAAAATGTTGCCCGCGTGCTGTATGAAGAGATGCGCCGCCGGCTGGACAACCAACGCCTGCGCGTGTCGCGTGTCGTCATCGGCGAGACGTGCACGGCGCGGGTCACCTACTGGCCGTGATCCGCCACTTTCACCCGTAAATCCGCGTGCCAGCCACCAAAAACGTCTACCGCATCACCTTCGTCAACCGGGACAGGATCTACGAAATCTACGCCCGGCATGTCGGTGCATCGGGCATTCCGGGCTTCGTGCAGGTTGGCGAACTCTTGTTCGGCGAACGCTCCTCGGTGGTCGTCGACCCGTCCGAGGAGAGCCTGCGCAGCGAGTTCAAGGGCGTAAAGCGGACCCACATCCCGGTGCACGCCGTCATGCGCATCGACGAGGTCGAGAAGCCGGGTCCGGCCCGCATCAGCGAGGCGGGCAGTGGTGGCAACGTCACACCGTTCCCGACCCCGAGCCCAGAATCGTCGAAATAATCTCCGCCTAGTTACCCCGGAACCGGAGAAAACGGCGCCGGTTCTTCAGCAGACGCTTCGCCGCCGGTCTTTGCTGCGTAGCCGACTCATGATGCTGCGTCGAATCCGCCCCGTCCTGCTGCTTCAAAGCCGGCCTTTCCGCCTGCCGCGTGGCCGGCCTTGCCTGTCGCATCATCCCCGGCTGATTTTCCATCCGCCGCATACCGGGCCGCTGCATCCGCCGCATACCGGGCCGCTGCATCCGCCGCATACCGGGCCGCTGCATCCGCCGCATACCGGGCCGCTGCATCCGCC
>Ga0307440_1001293_pt1 | contig 12186 bp, 13 predicted proteins | sample SalMarWE160410MG_FD_202150 | JGI IMG/M metagenome (GOLD analysis project Ga0307440, IMG submission 202150) | Salt marsh sediment microbial communities from the Plum Island Ecosystem LTER, Massachusetts, United States - WE1604-10 | ecosystem: Environmental > Aquatic > Marine > Intertidal zone >... | reverse complement strand
ACTTCTGGAAGCTCCTGCGGGACCACAACATCCCGAAGGAGACTTACGACTACGTCTTCTATATCGTCTCGGCGGCCGTCATCGGGGAGAACCCTCGCCTATTTGGATTCGATTTCGACAACCCCTTGCGCAGATTCGAGAAAGCGACCCGTACCCGACCCCTCCGCAGCGACTCGACCTAGGTTGGAACGTAAGGGGAGCAGGACAGACGCGCAGGCGCGAGTCGACCCCCACCAGGGCTGAGGATGCCGAGCGATCTGCCTAGGCAGGCTAGAGCCTGTCTTTTTTCCCGGCACGTTTCTAAGATTAGGCGGTCCGCCCAGCACAGGACCACCGGAGGACCCGAAATGCCGACCCCCGACCCAGGGGCCACGCAAGTCATGCGCGGCTTATCACCGGGCAGCCGCCGCATCAGACTTGAATGTATCGCGCTTGAAATGATGTCTGGCCCCCAGGCTGGCCTGCGGACCCGGATCTCCCTGCCAAGTATCAAGCTCGGCACAGCCCCGGACAACGACGTGGTGCTGGCGGATCGCACCGTGTCCCGCCACCATGCCGAGATACGCATTACTGCCCAAGGGCTCATGATTCGGGATCTGGGCTCGACCAACGGCACCTTCTGCAACGACGTCCGGGTGGTCGAGGCATTTCTGCAACCCGACATGCGCTGCGCACTGGGTCAAACAGACATTCGCATCGCCCAATGCACCGAGGACCGGCCCTACGAGATCAGCCACGAGAAACGCCTTGGTCACCTGGTGGGCTCCACCGAGCCGATGCGCGACCTTTACGGCCTGATCCGGGCCGTGGCCCCCACCCCGACGACTATTCTCATCACCGGGGAATCCGGCTCAGGCAAGGAGGTCGTCGCGCGGACCCTGCACGACTTGTCCGGCCGCCGCGGCCCCCTGGTCGTGTTCGACGCGTCGGTCACGGATCAGGAGATGGTGCGCAACGATCTCTTCGGACATGTGAAAGGTGCCTTCACCGGCGCCATGGGACCCCGGGAAGGGGCCTTCCGTCGAGGAGACGGAGGCACCCTGTTCATCGACGAGATCGGCGAGCTCCCGCTGGAGCTCCAGCCCCGGCTGTTGCGGGCACTGGAAAGCCGAGAGGTGGTACCGGTGGGATCGGATCAGCCTGTCAAGGTGGATGTTCGCGTCGTGGCAGCCACCCATCGCGACTTGGAATCCATGGTCGAACAGGGGACCTTCCGGGCAGACCTCTTCTTCCGCCTTTCGGTCATCAGCGTGCGTGTGCCGCCCCTGCGCGAGATCAAAGACGACATCCCCCTGCTTATGCGCAACATCCTCAGCCAGCTCGGCCTGCAGTGCCGGCTATCGAAGCAGGCGGTGGCTGCGATGTACGAGTACGACTGGCCAGGTAACGTCCGCGAGCTGCGCAACGTGCTCGAACGGGCTACCGTGCTCTGCCAGGGGCAGGAAATCGGCCCGGAGCACCTGCGTCTGCAGGCAAATCGGGGGGCTGGCGCCGCCGCCATTGAGCAAGGGGCGGGGCTCCGCCAGCCGGCGTCCTCAGGGTCCGCGCCTGCCCAGCTGAAGGGCATCGAGCGACAAATGATCAAGGAGGCCATCGAGCGCAACGGGAACAATAAGGCGGCCGCCGCCCGGGAGCTTGGTATTCCGCTTTCCACCCTCAAGCGGCGAATTGCGGAGTATCAGATCTAGCGATGGTTGAGTCTCGACAGCACCCCGACCTTCTCCGAAGCCATAGTCAGGGTGTGGCTACAGCGTCTTGAGATATTCAAGGATCGCGGACCGTTCCAGCGCTGACAGCCCGTCACCATAGGTATGGCCTAGCTGCGAATAGCCCGGTAGCGTCGTGTCGTAAATTCGATCGCGCTCGTCCCAGCTCAGGGCGCCCACCTTGCCGTAGGGAACGGCGGCGTAGCGCCAGCCCACACCCTGTTGATCGAAAGCAGGCGGAATACCCTGGAACCTCCAGAACTTGGGCCGCGTCTTGCTATCCAGCAGGGCTCTGATTGTCGGCACCGAGCCATTGTGTAAGTAAGGCGCAGTCGCCCAAACCCCGTCGAGAGGCGGTGCGAGGTAGCCGAGCGTGGGGACTATCCGTGCAAGCTCCCCGTAGAAGGAGCGCTCGAACCACCGAATGAAGCGGTCCGAGTCCTTGTAAGCAGCGGTCGCGAGGGCGGGGTCCGTGCCGATGTCCCGCAGCGCAATGACCCGGTTCGGATAACGGGCCCCTTGGCCATAGGAGCCGTGGCAAGCCGCGCAGGCGGCAGCGAACAGGTCAGCACCGCGATCGGCGAGATCGCGGTCGATGGGGTAGGGGTAACGGGGAGCCTGCAGGGCGGTGATATAGGCGAGCAGGTCCGGGAGCCAGGCGTCGATCGCGGCCGCCTGTGGGACGCTATCAGTGCACGGCGCAGCGGCGATTGCCATCAGGCGGGCGTGGTCGCCTCGGCCCTCGGCATTGTAAAAGAGGGCATGCTTCTTCCGCAGGTTCCACCAGGGCGGCACGCTCACCGGCAAAGGCTTGTCGCGCGGCGGCTCAATCAGAGGCTTGTCTGACCACGCGAGGGTCCTGGGGTCCCGATGGGCCAGCACGGCCAACACAAGCGTGTCGGCCGGATTCACGCCCACCGTGTCGGTCGTCATGTAGGGGGCGAGCGTGTCGACTCGCCGTGCCCAGCTGCGCCACTTGCGGATCGCCGCCACCCCGCGGATTTGGGCGCCCCACCGCACCGCCTGGGCAAGGGGGTCCGTGGTGAAGTCCAGAAACTCGTTTCCCAACCCCATCACAAATTCGCCGTCGAACCTGGCCGCGTGGCAGGTCAGGCAGTTGGAGCTGACCAGCTCCCGACCCTGGCCAGTCCGGTAGACCGTCAGCATATAGGGGAGGTCCGCGTTCCGGCCCTGACGCCCCGGCAACAGAAGGGCTGGATCAGGCCTGCCTACGCCCGCCTTGTAAGCAGAATAGGGCAGGCCGCAGCTGACAACAGGCCGGTTGAGTAGGTCCTCATAGCCGGCCTGGGAATCGCCGGGACGCTGCCGATCCGCGGGCACCCGACCGGCGCGGGACTTACTGACGCCTGTGTGCCCAGTGTGCCCGTCGCAAGCGCCAAGGAGCAGCGTCATCGCCAACAACCAGGGCAACCCGGCCCGTCTTCGCGAACCCACCTTCATCAGCGGAATTATTCCGGCGTATCCCCTAAAAATGTAACGGGGCAGGATCCTGTGGGTAGAAAGCCCGCTGGCCATGAACGGGTCATAGTACACTTCTGACGGGCGGGCCTATGCCCCTGATCAGGCAACCGAGGACCTAGGGCGAAGCACATGAGACATCAGCAAGGCGCGGAGGACCGGCTCATGCTCGACACTCGTCTGGAGACCCTGTGTTATATCATTGCGAAAGCCCGGGAGTTCCAGGCTAAAGAGGAAGTGGTTATACCGGAGACGCCTAGCAGTCCCAGCGATGACTGGGCGCTGCAGGTGCTTGCAGACCATGTGGATGACATGACCCTTCAGGAGATCCGCAGCACGGTTGAGGATCTGGATCCAAACCAGCGGGCGGAGCTGGTGGCACTGATGTGGCTCGGGCGGGGTGACTACGATATCGAGGAGTGGGATACGGCGGTCGAGGATGCCACGGACGAGTACGCGGAACGCACCGTCGAATATCTCCTGGCACATCCCATGGTGGCGGATGACCTCGAGGAGGGACTCATCGCGCACGGGTACTCCTGCGAAGAGTAATCGCGCCTGCCGTGTTCGCCGACAGGGGCGCCCCGTGAGGCTGTCGCAAAAGGCGACAGCCTCACGGGGCGCAAGGAACGCCGGCATCACACAGGATGCTTTGAGGGCGTCTGCGTCCTGGCGGTGTCCCGCCGGGGCAAGCGATCTAGTCCGCGCTTGCCAAACGCAGGGACGCCTTCCGCCTGGGCTTGTAGAACACGTGCCGGCCGATCCGGGCCGTGCGCTTGAAGACCTTGGACCAGCGGGGATGAACGGACGTGGTGTGGTAGTACAAAGCCCCGCCGGTCGGGTCATGGGCCTTACCACTCAGGGCGAGCAGGCTAACCCGCAGGGCCTCTTGCCAGGCTTCTCTATTTTTCGGGGCATCCCTCCTGCCGTCGCACCACCACGAGAACTGGCAGTGGTTCCGCTCCTGCCCACCCTGCTCAACCACGCCGCAGACCGAATCCGGAAAGGCCCCGGATGCGACCCGGTTGAGGGTCACGGCCGCAACCGCCACCTGACCGACCACTGGTTCCGAGCGCGCCTCGTGATAGACGTTGAGCGCCAAGCACCGTAGTGCCTTGTCAAACTTCCGGGAATGCTTGGAGTGGCTCGCCTTTACGCGCGAGGCCTGGGCCAAAGCAACGGGCTCGGGTTTTGGCGGTTCCGCAGGAGGGGTGACCCGCACGACCGGCTCGGGCACGCGGCTCTCGGCGAAGTCACCGGCGGACGAACGATGAATTGTCGACTTGGCCGACGACTGGTTTTGGCCGGGGAGCGGCGCCGGTCGCATCGTGGCGACAGCCAGCGCCATCGGCGCCATGAGGATGGTACGCTTCAGCATGGGTGTGGTTAAAGATCACTTCTTATTAATCAGAATGTACTAATATACCGACTTTTGCGTCCTCGTCAACCCGCCAAACAGTGTGCCAAGCTAGCAACTGGCTGAATAAGAATGACAAACGCGAAAGGTAGTGCCCCGGTGGGACCCTGCGAGAGGAGAAACGCCGGCGCGTGCAAGCCTTCAGGGTCGGCGCGACTATAGCCTCAGGGCGGTGTACGGCTAGGCCTGCTCCGCGTACATGGGCCTGCCGTCGGCCAGGTTCAGCCACCCTTTCGCGATCCGGTAGATCGCCCACACGGTCACTCCAAGCAGGACGAAATACCCCACAATCGCCACCAGGGTGGTGACGCCCAGAAGACCCCAAAGGAGGGAATACCAGAAGGTGCGGATCTGCCAGGTGAAGTGCGACTCCAGCCAAGTCCCCCTGACCCGGCCGCGGCGGGCGTAGTCGAGAATTACGCCAACGACGGAGGTAAAGCCGAGGACGAAGGACGCCGCCTGCAGCCCGTAGACCGCGTGGGCGATCTTGAGGTCTGATACTCCGTCCCCGCTTTCGCTCGGCGATTCGTCGTGGGCCACGCCAGCGCCCCCTTCACCAGGGTCTGTACTCCATGTCGGGGATATGGGTACGGTCGAGCACCTGCGGAAGCCGAAGAATGAGATCTTCAAGCTCTGTCAGGCTCATGTAACGACCGTAGGAGGCGCGTGCCGCGTCGATCGGGAGCTCCACCCAGTAGCGGTCCTCACCCGGCTCCCGCAGGATCTGCAGTGTGTTTTCCTCGGCATCCAGGATGCCCAGGTAATCGTCCTCCGACTGCAGCCGCCGCAACAGCTGATCTCTGATCGCCCGTGCGCTCATCTCAACGGCGCTTACCGATGAGATCGACTCGCCGGAGCGTGAGAAAAAATAGAAAACTCGAAACTGCATGGATATCGGGCTCAAAGACCCGCGTCAGGGCGTGCTGTGCCGTGCACCCGGCTCATCTACTTCCATCAAAGAGGCCACCCCCGGCCGCATCGCGTCATGATGCTATCATCGCTACAGCATGACGCGTGCTCGGCACCCGAGACGCGCACACCGGTCCGTCCCCATACCCTGCACCCATGACCTTTCCGAGGCTTAAGCTCCATTGGCAGATTCTCGCGGGCCTTGTCCTCGCGGTGGGCGTGGGTTCGCTGACCGGCACGGATGCCGGCCTCCTTGGAGTCACTTTCTACTCCATCTTCGACTTTGTGGGCAAATTGTTCATCAATGCCCTCAAAATGCTGATAGTCCCCCTGATCATCTCATCGATTATCGTGGGCATCGCGGGGGTAGGTGGGTCGGGCAATCTGGGCCGACTCGGGGGGAAGACCCTCCTTTACTACATGACCACCAGCCTGCTCGCGATCCTCGTGGGCCTGACGGTAGTCAACGCCCTCGCCCCCGGCATCGTCGACGGCCAGCCCGCCAAGGACCTCATCGGCTTCAGCGCGGATACCGCCTCCGTGCAGAGCGCAGTCGCCGGCAAGGGGACCGGCGACCTGGTGCAGCTCTTCCTGCGCATGATTCCGACCAATGTGGTGCAGGCGGCCAGCACCGGTCAGATGCTCGGGCTAATCTTCTTCAGCTTGCTCTACGGCTTCTTTCTGACGCGCATCCCCGATGCCTATGCGGAGACCCAATACAACTTCTGGCAGGGCCTCTTCGAGATCATGATGCGGATCACCGATCTCGTGATGCGCTTTGCGCCCCTGGGGGTCTTTGCACTGGTCGCCAAGGTCGTTGCGGGGACCGGCTTCGCCGCCTTCGCGCCCCTGGCGGTCTTCTTCCTAAGCGTCGTGCTCGCGCTCGCGATCCACTTCTTTCTGACCCTGCCCCTGCTGCTGTACTTGGTGGGAAGAGTCAGACCCTTGCGCCATTATCGGGCTATGGGCGCCGCGCTCCTCACGGCCTTTTCCACCGCATCGTCGTCTGCAACCCTTCCGGTGACCATGGAATGCGTCGAGAAGAACGCGGGCGTGTCCAACCGCACCACCAGCTTCGTGCTGCCCCTGGGCGCGACGATAAATATGGACGGCACGGCACTTTACGAATGCGTGGCGGCCATGTTCATCGCGCAGGCCTACGGGATTGAGCTCAGCTTCGCCGCGCAGTTCACTGTGGTGCTAATGGCACTGCTTACCTCGATCGGGGTTGCGGGAATACCTGCCGCCAGCCTGGTGGCCATCGCCATCATCCTAGCCGCCATCGGCCTCCCCGCCGAGGGCATCGGTCTGATCTTGGCGGTGGACCGGATCCTGGACATGACGCGCACTGCGGTGAACGTGTTCAGCGACTCCTGCGGCGCCGTGATCATCGGCAGACTTCAGGGTGAACGGAGAATCCTGGAGAACTTGCCCGGGTTGAAGGCCGGCGGTGTCGCAGGGCGCAAGGCTGCGAAGGGTCGTCTTGCATGATTTTCCGCCTTGCCGGTCGGCGCTCCTCCAGAGCCCCGGGGGCCATTGGCACCTTTGCGATCTTTTCTCACCGTGCGGCCTCTCGGAGGCGCTCAATCGCTCGCGGGTCGTGAAGAGAGAGAAAGCCAGGCCCGGCGGGGACCGATCAGGTAAGGGGGACACGCTGTCGTGGCTGAAGCCAGCTTTCATCTGAGTGCGGCACCGACGGTCAGAGACGCCCTCGAGTTCTACGCCTTCATTTGTCCTGTTCTGCAGCTGCTGCCGTTCGACTCGTATCTCCGCGTCGAGATCGCCGACACAGGGCTGATTCTGGAGACAGACAGACACTTCCGCCGCGACAGCTACCGGCTGTCACCGAAGGCGGGCTCGGCGGTGTTCGTCGACATCGAGACGGACTACATCTCCTCCGGCGGGGGCGCCGAAAGTTATTCCTTTCATTCGGGCAGCATGCACAAGAATACGAAGCAGCTCGAGGATGAGGGACTTGCCGGTGAAATCGCCAAGAACGCCGTCATCGCCTGCTATTCCCAGCGCAGCCCAGTCATCCGGACCGCATTCGACAACGAGGTCAGATGGACGACCGACGAAGGCGGCGGCGCTGTTGTCTCCCTGTTAAGCTCCACTGAAGGAGGCTATCGGAGACTGGAGAGACAGCTTATGCAGCAGTTCCGGACGGATCCGCAGCCCGCAAGAATGACTCGGATGCGCACGGTGCGCGGAGATGGGCAATGAGCACTCAAGGGAGCAAGACAGGACGGGCAAGCGACAAGAAAGACCGCGGCGTTCGCAGCGCTGCCGGCTTTATCGCGGTCGCCCTCGTCGTTGGGACGGTCATGCTTATGCTCGATCTCTACGAGGACCTGCCGGACCTCTATGACCCGGCTCGCGTCGCCCTCAGCCGGGCCGAGACACACCTCGACCGCTCCTACGATCATGAGGAGGATGTGCTGCACGCCGCCCGCGCGGCCCGACAGGAGCTCGACGAGGCAGTCGATCTGCTGCAGAGCGCGGCACAGGCGGACCCGCTCATCAAGGGGCAGATCGATGCCATTCGCGGTCGCCTAGAAGCCCTCAAGAAAGAGCAGCCGAGCCCGGCGACAACGCCCCAGGAGCTGCACCGCGCCTATCGTGAGCTGCTGACGGACATCAATAACCTTTTGAAGCGCAAGCGATGAGGGCCGCGCAAAGGGCGGCGCCCGAAGGGCATCAGGGCGTGTCCCCCGACGCAGCGCCGGACTCTGCAAAGCCCAATCGGGCGGAGATCCGACGCGCGGCTTCGAGCAACAGGGGAACCCAGTCGTCGCGGCGTCGATGCCGCGGCGCGGACACGGAAAGGCCGGCAACGGCCTCCCCCTGGGCATTGTGCACCAGCGCACCGATACAGCCCACGCCCACCTCCGCCTCCTCGTTGTCATAGGCAAAGCCGAGCTCCCGCGCCTTACGGACCTCCTTCACCAGGGTCTCCGCGTCCCTGATGCTGTTGCGTGTGTACTGGGGCAGCCCGGTTCGAAGCGCATACCCTCGCACCGAGGGGTCGCCTCCGATGGCCAGGAAGAGCTTGCCCACGGCGGTGACGTGGAGCGGAGCACGGCTGCCGACGACATGCTCCACCCGCATCATGCGGCTGGAAGCTATGCGCTCGACATAAACCACCTCATCGCGATCGCGAAGGCTCAGGTTCACCGTCTCCCCCACCTGGTCCCGCAGCGACTCCATGATGGGCGGCGCCTCCCGGCGCACATCGAGCTGGGTCTCCACCTTGGCGGCCAGCTGCAAGAGGCGCACACCGAGCTTGTACCTGCCGCTGCCCTGCCGCTCGACATAGCCGTGCGCCATAAGCGACGCGAGGATGCGCGAGGCGGTGGAGGGGTGCAGACCGGCATCGGCGGACAGAACCTTCAGGCTCGCCGCCCCGCCCTCCCGGGCGAGGGCATCGAGGAGTGCCGCCGCCCGATCGATCACCTGGATGGCCGTTCTTACCATGCTTGTCCACGCTCGCACGATACGCATGCCATTGTACATTGCGAAACACGATCCAGCGCATCAAGGGGCCGCGTTGGCGCCGCCCGTTCCCCGGCTCTGGTCCGTCTTGCCTCGTTCCTGGTTACCCTGAGCAGGATAAAATGCACTCCACTGTACCAGACCAAAGGGTGCCGAGCAGGCCAAGAATGACTGGCAGGCGGAGCGCTTGGTTGAGCAGAGAGTCTTAAGGAGCAACTCGGCCCCGCGCGGCGGGGACGCACGAGGACCCGGAGATGAAGCTGATCGTTATCCTGTTCGCAGCACTCCTGCTGCCGGCATGCGCCACCGACCAATCCAACACGGATCGCGACAAGGAGTCCTCCGGACCCACCGTCTACGGTCAGATCAACATGTCGGTGGACCACGTGTCGGTGCACTGAGGGAGCTGATGACAGGCCCCGCCGACCAGACAAAGCATCATCAGGGCCTTATCGCACGTCACGCGTGGGGCGCTCCGTTTGCGTTTGCGCCCAATCGGAAGCATTCTCGTCCCAACCGAGCTGCCGCCGGCAGCTCGGGCGCGAAGAGTTGATCCGAGATGCGTCTATGAGCCAACTTCAACCACACGGCCCAGGCTTCCAGGACCCGGGGCTCGTCGCCCGGCGGGCCGAGCTGGTGCGGGAGCTGCGGCGATTTCTGCCCCCGGACGAGATCCTCGAGCAGGAAGAGGAGGTGCGCCCGTACGAGTGCGACGGACTTTCCGCCTATCGGCAGCTGCCACTGCTGGTCCTCCTGCCGCGGACCACCGAAGAGGTGCAGCGCATCCTGCAGCTCTGCCACGAGCGGGACATCCCCGTCGTCGCCCGTGGCGCCGGCACCGGACTTTCCGGCGGCGCCCTGCCCCTGGCGGATGGGGTGGTGCTCAGCCTGGCGCGCTTCAACCGGACCCTCGACATCGATCCGGTCAACCGGACGGCTCGGGTCCAGCCCGGGGTGCGCAACCTGGCCATCTCCGAGGCGGCCGCGGCACACGGACTTTACTACGCACCGGACCCTTCCTCCCAGATCGCCTGCACCATCGGCGGCAATGTGGCCGAGAACTCCGGCGGTGTCCACTGCCTGAAGTACGGGCTCACCGTTCACAACGTGCTCGCGGTCCAGCTGCTGCTGATGAATGGCGAGCTGGTCGAGATCGGCAGCCAGGCCCTGGACGCGCCGGGATACGACCTGCTGGCCCTCTTGATCGGCTCCGAGGGCATGCTGGGAGTGGTAGTAGAGGTCACGGTCCGCCTGCTGCCGGTCCCGGAGCGGGCGCAGGTGGTCCTCGCTGCCTTCGACGATGTGGAGAAGGCGGGAGCAGCCGTGGGCGAGATCATCGCCGCCGGCATCATCCCCGCCGGGCTCGAGATGATGGACGGGCCGGCCATCAGGGCCGCGGAGGACTTCGTCCACGCGGGCTATCCGACCGACGCCGCGGCCATCCTCTTGTGTGAGGTGGACGGGACCAATCAGGAGGTCTCCGAGCACATCGCCCGGGTGCGCGACCTGCTGATCGGAGCCGGCGCCACCGAGGTCCGCACCGCCAAAGACCAGGCCGAGCGCCTGCGCTTCTGGCAGGGGCGCAAGGCGGCCTTCCCTGCCGTGGGGCGCATCTCGCCTGACTATTACTGCATGGATGGGACTATTCCCCGGCGCTACCTCCCGGAGGTCCTGCGTCGCACCGCAGACCTCTCCCGGGAGTATGGCCTGCCGGTCGCGAACGTCTTCCATGCAGGAGACGGCAACCTCCACCCTTTGATCCTGTACGATGCCAACAAGCCGGGAGAGCTGGAGCGCACCGAAGAGCTCGGCGGCAAGATCCTCGAGCTCTGCGTGGAGGTGGGAGGGACCATCACGGGGGAGCACGGCGTCGGAATCGAGAAGATCCGTCAGATGTGTGTCCAGTTCAGCCCGGCCGAGCTTCAGCAGTTCAACTTGGTGAAACAGGCCTTCGACCCGAAAGGGCTGTTGAATCCGGGCAAGGGCGTGCCGACCCCGAGACGGTGCTCGGAATATCGGCAGCTTCCGGACCGGGGACGGGGGACAGGGTGAGCCAGGATCGGACGACAGAGCTTCTGGGGCGCGTGCGGGCCGCTGCGGCCGCCCGTATGCCGATTAACATCCAGGGCAGCGGCTCCAAGGCGTTCCTCGGCCGAGACCCGGTGGGCGAGCCGTTCCCCGTGGGTGGGCATAGCGGCATCCTGAACTACCAGCCCAAGGAGCTGGTGGTGACCGCCCGCGGCGGGACCACATTGGAAGAGATCGAGGGGACGCTGGCGAAGGAGGGCCAGATGCTGGCCTTCGAGCCTCCCTACTTCGGCCCTGGAGCCACCCTCGGCGGGAGCATCGCCTGCGGTCTCTCGGGGCCGGCCAGGCCCTATGCAGGCGCTGCCCGGGACTTCGTCCTCGGCATGCGGGTGTTGACCGGCAAGGGAGAGACCCTTCGCTTCGGCGGCGAGGTGATGAAGAACGTCGCGGGCTACGACGTCTCGCGCCTGATGACCGGTGCCTTCGGTACCCTCGGCGTACTGCTGGAGGTGAGCCTCAAGGTGATGCCGGTGCCCGCCGTGGAGCGGACCCTGGTCCAGGAGCGCTCCGCAGCCGAGGCCATCGCCCTCATGAACCAATGGGCTGGCCGCCCCCTGCCGGCGACCGCGACCTGCCATGACGGGGACCGTCTCTACCTCCGGCTCTCGGGGGCGGAGACCTCGGTGCGGCAGGCCGCCTCGGTCATCGGCGGCGAGACCCTGAGCAACCAGGGAGACTTCTGGCGCACCAAGCTGCGGGAACAAGGCCACGGCTTCTTCCAGGGCAAAAAGCCCCTCTGGCGCATCGCCCTGCCTTCGGCAACCCCGCCCCTGGATCTCCTCGGCAAATGGCTCATCGAGTGGGGAGGCGCACAGCGCTGGCTGCGGACCGACCTGGAGGCGCCCGCCATCCGCCGGGCAGCTGAGACGGCCGGAGGCCACGCCACCCTATTCCGGGGGGGTGACCGCAGCGGGCAGGTCTTCCACCCAGTCTCCCCCGCCCTTCTCCAGCTGCACCGCAACCTGAAGCAGGCCTTCGACCCCCTCGGGCTCTTCAACCCCGGGCGCATCTACCCCGAGCTCTGATCCATGCAGACCTCTATCACCGACGCCCTCCTGGCGACGCGGGAGGGACGGGAGGCAGACGCCATCCTGC
>Ga0307440_1001291_pt1 | contig 12187 bp, 9 predicted proteins | sample SalMarWE160410MG_FD_202150 | JGI IMG/M metagenome (GOLD analysis project Ga0307440, IMG submission 202150) | Salt marsh sediment microbial communities from the Plum Island Ecosystem LTER, Massachusetts, United States - WE1604-10 | ecosystem: Environmental > Aquatic > Marine > Intertidal zone >... | reverse complement strand
TGCGGCGTCCTGCTGGAGCAGCGGCGGGGCGCGCGGGGCATGGGCGCGGGTGAAGGTCTCGATGATCACCAAGGGCGCACCGCAGCAGGGGCAAGGGCGGAGGTTGGCGGTGGGGAGGACCTGCCGGGCGGGATGCTCGTCGCTGCGCTCGGGGGCGGCAATGAGCGGGGAGAGCGGCGCGGCGAGCAGCTCCCGAGCGCGTGCCAGGTTCTGGACCCGTGCGGCATTCTCCGCATAACCCTTTACTCTGCATAAATCCCGGCGGCAGGACATGCAGCAGGAAGCGGCGCATGAACTCCGCCACCGGGAGGGTCATGCGCCCATAGCGGCAACGGCCCTTGGCCCGGTAGTCCTTGAACTTGAAGGTGACGCCTTTCTCATCGTGTGCGATCAGCCGGCTGTTGGCGATGGCCACGCGGTGGGTGTAGCGAGACAGATAGGCGAGCACCGCCTGCGGTCCGGCGAAGGGGCGCTTGGCATAGACCACCCAGTCGCGGTCGCGCAGCGGCTTCAAGAACGCGGCGAACGCTTCGGCCTTTGCCAGCGCCTGGTGCTCGCCGAAGAACTTGAGCTCACCGGCCCGGTGGGCGGCATCGAGCTTCTCGCAGAAGAGCCGCCGGAACAGCCCCGAGAGCACCCGCACGGGCAGGAAGAAGCCGCGCCGGCAGGCAACCCAACGTTCGCCGTCGCGTGAAATCCCACCCCCGGGCACGATGCAGTGCACGTGCGGGTGATGGGTCAAGGCTGAGCCCCAGGTGTGCAGCACCATCGTCAGCCCGATGCGCGCCCCCAGGTGTTTGGGGTCAGCGGCGATGGTGAGCAGCGTCTCGGCCGCCGCCTCAAACAGCAAGCCATAGATCAGCGCCTTGTTGGAATAGGCGATCTGCCCGATCGGGGCCGGTAGCGTGAAGACCACATGGTAGTACTCCACCGGCAGCAGATCGGCCTCACGGGCGGCGAGCCACCGCTTGGCCACGGCCCCCTGACACTTTGGGCAGTGCCGATCGCGACAGGAGTTGTACGCGATCTGGGTGTAGCCGCAGCCCGCGCAGCACTCGACGTGTCCGCCGAGCGCCGCCGTGCGGCACTGCTCGATCGCCGACATGACCTTGAGCTGGCCGAGACTCAAATGTCCGGCCTGCTCCCGGCGCCACGCCGGTCCGTGGTCGCGGAAGATGTCCGCAACCTCCAGGGCCTGCCGCGGCATGGCCGCGCCGGCTCAGGTGCGCGGCGGATCGGTCAGGGTCAAACGCTCCAGCGGACTGGTGACCGCCCGCAGGGTGGCGGTGGCCACCTGGGCATAGAGCGCCGTGGTCTCCAGCTTCTTGTGCCCGAGCAGCACCTGAATGACGCGGATGTCCTCTCGGTTCTCCAGCAGATCGGTGGCAAAGCTGTGCCGTAGGGTATGGAGCGAGACCCGCTTGGCGATCCCCGCCTTCTGGGCGGCGGCGTGACAGGCGCGGTTGAGCTGGCGCGTGGAGAGCGGGTTGATCGGGTCCTGCCCTGGGAACAGCCAACCGTGGGGCAACATCTCCCCGCACGCATGGCCCGCGCGCCACCACGCCCGCAGCACCTCCAGCAACGTCGGCGAGAGCAAGGCGTAGCGGTCCTTGCGCCCGCAAGCCCCACTCGACGCGGATCACCATCCGCTTACTGTCGATATCGTCGACCTTCAGCGCCACCACCTCCGCGGCGCGCAGCCCGGCGCCGTAGGCCACCGACAGGGCCGCCTTGTACTTCAGCCCCGGGGCCGCCTCCAGAAACCGCTCGACCTCCTCGCGACTGAGCACCGTCGGCAGCTTACGCGGCTGGTGCACATGGCTCATCTTGGCCATCAGCTCGCCGCGCCCGAGGGTGACATCGAAGAAGAACTGCAGTGCCGTGACCGCCGCGTTCAGGCTTCCGCGCTCAACCCCGCGCTCGACCAGATCGATCTGGAATCGGCGCAGATCCTCCGACGTGGCCGTCGCGGGCGAACGCTTGAGAAAACGGTTGAGGCGTTTGACCCAGCGCAGATACCCGCTCTGAGTCTTGGGCGAGAGCTTGCGCAGCCGCATGTCCTCGATCATGCGCTGACGCAGGGGACTGATCGGTTTATGCTCGATGCTCATGGGTCTGCTCCTGTTTGTGAGGTTGAGCGTTACTGCACCTCAATCTCTAGCTGGAACAGACCCATCTTGCTCACTCAACGCCCCGATCGGAGCTTACCTCCTCCTACCGCGCGAGCGGTTTAGTCCTCCGGCCAAATCCGGTCACTGTCGTTCGCGCCCACGATGTCCGGTGAGTGTCTGAAAGCCGACCGTTCTCCGGTGGCGATGTTCGGTGCCCTCTAGCCCCGTTGCGAGACTTCGCGTCAGAGGTTTTGAAAGGCCGCTGACACGCGCAAACCGGACACATCGTCTGTATCTGTTTCCTAACAATGTGTGGGAATATTTCCGTGGAGTGCATGGGGGAAAGTGTGTTCTTAGCGTGCCGCAAGAAAAAGACTCGTGCGGCACCGGCGCCAATCAGCAACGTGTTCGTCAATCCAACGTCGAGGCATGCCATGTCCACTGAGCTGATTCAATTGCAGGATGGTCTCCTGGTTGAGGTCCAGTCCAACCCCGAGGACACCCCCAGGCAGATCGCGGCAAGCGCGGCCGAGCTGGCCGAGGGGGCCATGGATCAAGCCCGGGAGCTGTTGCTCAAGGCGGTGCAGCCCCTCGCCTCGGTTTGGGGCGAGCTTAATCGCGATCTCACCATCGACGAGGTCGAGATCCAGCTTGGACTGGGCTTCGAGGCTAAGGGCAAGCTGTTCATCGTGCAGGGCACGGGCAGCGCCAACCTCCGTTTCACCCTCAAGGTAAGGCCCAAGACAAGGGATTGATTGATCAGGGGAGTAATCGATGGACTGGCATGACGCCGTCGTTCGGATCACGGGTCTTCAACCAGCAGGCAAGCCCTATGGGACGGGCTTCGTCGTTTGGCAGGATGACAACCCTAAACAGGACGACAAGGTCTCGCTGATCGTGACCTGTTGGCATGTGGTCACGACCGTTGGTAGGGATCATTTGCGCATCAAGAACAAGCCTTGCCAACTGGTTTCGGAGGAAGGCGATGACGCCCTTGATCTGGCGGTTCTGAGTGTATCGGGGCTGCCGGACAAAAAGCCGCTGATCGTCTCGGATCAAGGTCGCCAGGATCTGGTTATTTCGATCTATGGCTATGGGCCGGAGGGGCGCCGCTTGAACGGCAGATTGGGCCAACGCACGCCCACGCCACATTCCAAAGGCGACGACCTTGCGTACTGGGACTACTACCTCGACGAGGAGGCCGCCTACTTCGAGCGCATCAAGGACGGTTACAGCGGATCGCCTGTCTATGATCCCGGCGGCAGGCATGTGGTTGCCGTGGTCACCCACCGGGTCGGTGAGGACAAGGGTTTTGCTATCAGTGTCGTCGAGCTGCCGCGCGTCTTTCCCCAAGCGACAGCGTGGCTGGAAGGACCGATGCCACAGCCGGACGCCAAGCCGATCGGGCAAGCATTCAAGTTCGGGGGAGCCACCTCCATGCGCAAGCTTCCGGAGAAGATCCACGTCGCCTTCTCCTTCGCCGGCGAGCAGCGCGAGCTGGTGCGGCGCATTGCCGAGGCCGTCGAGGCACGACTTGGTTATGGGACCGTCTTCCTGGACGAGTGGTTCGAGCACTACCTCGGCGGGGAGGACGCGGACCTCGAGCTGCAAGAGATTTACGGCAAGCGCTGCGAGCTGGCGGTCGTGTGCGTCGCCGAGCGCTATGGGAAGAAGCCCTGGACGCGCGCCGAGCACGCAGCGATCCGGGCGCGGTACATGCAGGCATGCACCTCCGATGATGAGCGCGATCGATACCGCGTTCTGCCCATCCGCGTCGGGGATGGCGACGTCGAAGGCATTAACTTCAACACGATCGTCCCGGACGTTCGGGGCCGCACGGCCGATGCCGCCGCGGACCTGATTGTCTCTCGCCTCGAGCTCGCCTTGGGCGAGCTGCCGCTGGTGCACGGGGACCAGCCGGAAGTGGTGCGTGACTACCTTCAGCCCGGTGGATCTGCCGCTGCTCAACAAGCTTTCCCACGCTCTGGTTCTGCTGCGGCGCCCGACGCAGACAGCATTCGAAAGCACACGCCGCCCTCCATCCGCGAGGACGCCCTGACGGAGATCGAGGATACCTTGACGTTCCTCGCGCCCCTGCGCGAAGCCCTGTCACGCGTCATGACCGATGGCACCGCCGAGCGGGCACGCCCCCTGGCCGAACGGCTTTGCGCCCTGGATGCCGATGCCTTTCAAGGCGCGCTCGGACACTTTCGGGATGCGTTGGACGCGCTGGACGTACCGATCCGGCGCGGGCGGGCCGATGCCGCCGCGCTGCGGGAAGGCGCCACGCAGGTGCTCGGCTGGATGCTGGTCACGACCGTCCTAGACGACTACGACCACGATGGGACCTTGGCCGTGCAGGGGTGGATGGACCAGAGCCGCGTCGCACTCAAGATCCCCTTTGGTCGCAGCCACTGTGTCGAAGTGCTCTGCGCACGGTGGCTGCGCCACCAAGCGAGGTTCGGCGTCAACCGGTACTCCTGGTGTACCGGGGAAGATGATCTGATGGACCGTCCGCTTGGCGAGCTGGGGTTCGATCATCCCGCCGAGCGCGACGCACATCGGCTCGTCGCTGCCATCTGGAAGCTGCTCCACCAGAAGCTCTGGCCAGGCGAGCCGCTGCTTCAGGAGATCGATACCGAAAAGCAGACGCGGATCCGTAAACGCATGGAGCGCAAGCGACGGGACAAGAAGCACCCCCGCTGGTTTCGCCTGGTCGTGGATCCGAGCGACATCCAGCATGCGCCCTTCTCTCAAGATGCTCTGCGCGCGATCGCTGCCGAGATTCCCTTGCTGCAGCTGATCGTCATCGACACGGGGAAAGATGACGCGGCCGGTCAGGACGTTTTCCTCATCCCCCCTGGTGAGCTGGCCGCCGAAATCGACGAATGCCTGGAACGGATCGATACACTGTCATGACTCACACTGGCCACGTTCGAGTCCGCCAATGACCTCCGCCATTCGCGTCAATCACCCCATCCCGCTCCCGCCCGGCGGCACCTGGCCTGATGCCGTCCACCTGTTCGACCAGAAGAGCGCCGATGCCCTGCTGGCGGCCCGGCTGGCCCGGCGTCCGCTGCTGGTCTGCGGCGAGCCCGGCTCGGGCAAGAGCCAGCTCGCGCGGGCGGCGGCCTTTGAGCTCAAGCGGGCGTTCATCTCCTACGTGGTGCATGCCCGCACCGAGGCCCAGGATCTCCAATGGGAATTCGACGCGGTCGCCCGGCTGGGTGAGGCTCAGGCGCTGGGGGCGGCAGCCAACGAGCAGGAGCGCCAGGATCGGCTCGACCCCCGGCGTTACCTCCTGCCGGGGCCGCTTTGGTGGGCGTTCGACTGGCCGTCCGCCGCGGATCATGTGAGCGCATTCAGCCTGCGCAAGACGGCGCCTCCTGCCCAGCCCGAGGGGTGCGGTCACGCGCAGGGCACGGTGCTCCTGCTCGATGAGATCGACAAGGCCGACGCGGACCTCCCCAACAGCCTGCTCGAGATCCTCGGCAACGGCGCCTTCCCGGTGCCCTGGCTCAAGGAACCGGTCGGTGTGCATCGCGACCTGCCGTCCCCGCTGGTGATCATCACCACCAACGGCGAGCGCGATCTGCCGGCCGCGTTCCTGCGCCGCTGCATGGTGCTGCGGCTCGACCTGCCGACGGAGCGCGGCAAGCTCATCGACTTCCTGGTCGAGCGCGGCCAGCACCATTTCGGCGATCGGTCCACCCCCGAGCTGTGCGCCAAGGTGGCCACCAAGCTCGCCGAGGACCGTGATCAGGCCCGGCAGCTCGGCACCGCCGTTCCCGGACAGGCCGAGTACCTCGACATCCTGCGCGTCCTGGTCGAGGCTCATCCGGGCGACCCATCAAAGCAGGAGACGCTGTTCGAACGCGTGGCCCGGTTCGCGCTCGACAAGGCGGTCGCCTTGCGGCCGTGAGCCCGCGCAAGCGCAGACCGGCGGCCAGGGCGGGCGGGTCGCGTGATCCGCATCCCGAACGGCGCTCCAACGCCGCGTCGGCCAGCATAGGCGGAGAACCGGACCAGGGACGGCGCACGGCCGTGAGCCGCGCCGATCTGGTGCGTCTGGCGGTCGCGCTGGATGATGCCGAGCTGGCCCGCTTGGCCCAAGGGCTCGGCTACCGCGCGGTCGAGCCGCCCAAGCGACCGAGCCCCGAGGTGTCCGGGACGGATGCCATGGCCCCCGGTGCGGCACCGGTGGTCCCGGCCTCCGCCATCCGACAGCACCGGGCCTATTACCTGACCGAGCGCCACCAGCTGACCCCGCCGCCGCGTCGCGACGCCCCTCCAGCGCCGAAGCTGGACTCTTCGCCGCCCGAGCCGCTACCCCAAACACCGCCGCTAGTCCCCTGGTCCCGCCTCTGGCCCTTGCTGCGCGCGGCGCTCAGTGAGCTTGCCGAGCGTCAGCGCGTCGACGTGCTGCGCCTGGTCGCCGCTCAGGCCCGTTTGCATCCGCTGCGCCGGCTGCCCCGGCTCAACGCGCCGCGCTGGGCGCCCGCCGGTCAGTTGCTCCTGGATCTGTCCCCGCGGCTCTATCCCTTCTGGGGCGACTTCGCGGCCATCAAGCGTGTAGTGCCGCGTCTGCGCGGCCGCACCGGCCTGGAGATCCTGGCCCTGGAGCAGGGACCGGAAGGTTCCGTGCGCGCCTGGGATGGTGAGGACTGGAGTGTGCCGCGCCCATATCGCGCACCGGCGGCGGACGTGCCGGTGCTGATCCTCGGCGATCTGGGTTGTCTGGGCGCAGCGGCGGAGCGCCAGGCCTGGGAACGACTCGGCCGGCAATTTCGTGTTAACGGGCGGCAGACCGTCGTGCTTACACCCTGTCCGTCGCGCTGGTGGGACCCGGAGCTCGCCGGGCTCTATTTTCCGGTCGTCCTCGACCGCGCGGCCCATATCCCAGCCCGCCCCGCCGGTGCGCGCCCCTGGCCCGCCCAGGCAGTCGATCCGCAGGACGCGCTCCAGCATGATCCGGGGGCGCGTCGACTCCTGGCGCTGCTCGACGCCTGTCTCGCCATCTCCCCGGCACTTCTGCGCCATCTGCGCCACTGGCTGGCCGCGGGCTGCGCCGATGTCGGCAGCGAGGCCGCGGCCTGGCAGCACCCGGCTCGACAGGCCGGAGCCTTCGCGCTGCTCCCCGGTCCGCCTGACGAGAGCGAGCAGTTGCAGCGCGCGCACTCGGACAGCCTCCGCGCGGATGAGCGTCAGCGCGCCTGGGATCTGATTCTGGCGCAACAGCAGGCCCAGCAGTCCAGCCGCGCGGTCCGGATGGAGGAACGCATCCGACAGGCGGCCGTGCTGGGAGCGCCGGACCCGCAGGCTGAGGACTTCCAGGATGAGGTGGCGAAGGCCCTCGAGACCGCCCGCGGCCAGGAAGACTGGGCACAGGAACAGTTTCTGACGGGCTGGATCGGACGGCTCGGTGCCCGCATGACGCCCAATGCCTGGGACTACAGCCCCCGCTCGGAGGCCCTGTGGGTCGCTGCCAACCCGCGGGCGACGACGGACGGAGCGGTGTTGCCGTCCGGGCTCGACATCCATCGCGCGCTGGCGGCCCAGCGCGGGACCGGACAGGCGCAGATCTGGCGTATCGTCCAGCGCGGCGAGTGGTTGGAGATCGCCTCGGAGATCGCGCCCGAGGCGCCGTTCCTCAGCGGAAGCCCGGTGGCCGGGCGAGTCTTCTCGGCTGATCCCGTCGCGCAGGTGCATGAGAATCGCCCTGATGCGCCCGCGCTCAGCCTGCCACTGCGTGAGCTCGGGCGCCTGCCGCTCAACGAGCACGGCTGGCGGATTCGCACGGAGCACGAGGAGCTGGTGATCGCGCCGCTCGATCGGCCGGCATGGGCGCACACCCTGGGAAGTGACCGCGACGGTCTGTTCGTGGGCTTCGATGATGGATACGGGGCTCGGTGCGCCTATTGGTGCGGTCCGGGCGCGCCGGACTGGCCATCAAGGCGCGAGTACTCGGCCAGCGTCTTTTCCGAACCGCTTGCGCGCGGGTTCTTTTTGGATGATGAGCAGTTTCGAAGCCTTGGCCGTCAAACGCTAGCACTTCCCTTTGGCAGCCAGTCGCTGGGTTCTGACGCGTACGGTATTCGCGCCACTCTATGGTTTAAGTCGGCGATTATTGATCTGCGCTGGATCTGGCCGGGCGAGTTTCTAATGGGCTCGCCCAAGAGCGAAGAAGGCCGGCTTGCCAATGAGACACTGCATCAGGTCATCCTCACGCGCGGCTTCTGGTTGGCCGAGACCGCCTGCACCCAGACCTTGTGGGAGGCGGTGATGGGTAAAAATCCCAGCTATCGCGAAGACGCGGAGTGTCCGGTGGAGAACGTGAGCTGGGATGACGTGCAGAGGTTCCTCGAACGGTTGAATGCGGAGTTGGTCGCGAGGCAATCCGCGGAAGCCTCGTCGCCGCGCTTCCGGCTGCCGACCGAGGCCGAATGGGAATATGCCTGTCGGGCTGGAACCACCAGGGCCTACTCCTTTGGCGACACATTCGATAGCGAGCGTGCCAACAGTGGGAGCGCCGCGGTAAAGGTGCGTTCATTGCCGCCGAATCCCTGGGGACTCTACGAGATGCACGGCAATGTCTGGGAGTGGTGCCAGGACTGGTATGGGGACTATCCGGAAGGGCCAGTGGTCGATCCTGCTGGGCCAGCTACTGGCGTGCTCCGCGTGCTGCGTGGCGGCAGCTGGTTCGACGTCGCGCACTCCCTGCGCTCCGCGTACCGCTACCCCAGCGATCCCGGCCACCGCCTCCACTACGACGGCTTCCGGCTCGCCCTAGGTCCCGAGCTCGGGCAGGCAGGGGAGAGCAAGCCGGCTCGGAGCGAGACCGGACAGACCGCGCAGGGAGCGAGCGGGAGCGAGCGGAAGGCGGGGGCGGTCGGATCTCGCGGGGCCTCCGGGAAGCGCGCGCCTTGAAATACCGCTTCTTCCACATCCCGGCCGTGGATCCCGCCGAGACCGACGCGCTGAATCGCTTCCTCGCTCAGCACCGCATCCTCTCGGTCGAGCGCCACCTGGTCACCGATGGGCAGTCCAGCTACTGGGCCTTGGCCGTCGTCTACGTCGATGCCGACTCGGCTCCAGGCGCGCCCGACGAGACCCCGCGCGGGCGCAAGTCCAAGGTCGACTACCGTGAGGTGCTGAGCGAGCGCGACTTCGCCACCTATGCCGCCCTGCGCAGCCTGCGCAAGGACCTAGCCGAGCGCGACGGTGTGCCCGCCTATGCGCTGTTCACCAACGAGCAGCTCGCCGCCATGGTCCAGAGGCGCGCGCGGACCGCCGCCGACCTAGCCGAGATTGCCGGCGTCGGTAAGGCGCGCGTCGAGCGTTACGCCGAGCCTTTCCTCTGCATCCTCAAGGAGCAGGGCGCGGAGCCAGACGGGGAGGAGGCCGATGCGCCGGATCCGGATTGAGCTCGCGGACATCGCGGCCATTCCCAATCTGGCCGACGCCACCCTGCGCGCGGCGCGCGGCAAGCGCGAGCGCCCGGCGGTCCGCGCCTTTCTCGCGGATCTTGAGTCCAACCTGGGGCGTCTGGCGGAGGCTATCCTCAGCGGCCGGGCACCCCGGGGCGAATACCGCTGTTTCCACATCCGCGATCCCAAGCCGCGCCGAATCCACGCCGCCTGTTTTCCCGACCGGGTGCTGCATCACGCCATCATGCGCCTGGCCGGTCCGGTCCTGGAGCGGGCCATGACCGACGCCAGCTTCGCCTGTCGCCCGGGAAAAGGCAGCCTGGCCGCAGTGCGGGCGGCACAGGCGGCAGTTCGTGGCTTTTCCTGGTACGTCAAGATCGACGTCAGCGGCTACTTCGAGCACATCGACCACGCCGTCCTCCTCGATCTGCTGGCCCGCCGGTTCAAGGGTGCCCCCTTCCTGGAGCTGCTGGCACGGGTGCTCCAGACCTACCAGACGGCCCCAGGCCGGGGCCTGCCGATCGGCTCCCTGACCTCCCAATACTTCGCCAACCACTATCTCGACGGACTGGACCGCCTGCTGCTGGAGGCGCTCGGCGCGCGTGCGCAGCTGCGCTACATGGATGACGTGCTCTGGTTCTGCGACAGCCGGGAGCAGGCCCGGGAGACCCTGGCGGCGGTGCGCGACTGGCTCGACCGGGAGCGCCTGCTCCAGGTCAAGGAACCGCCCCAGATCGGCCGCTCCGCGCAGGGCGTGGCCATTTGTGGCTATCGGGTCCTGCCAGGCGTGCTGCGGCTCGGCCACCGCCGCCAGCGGCGCTACCGGGAGCGCCGTGCCGCCTGGGAGCACGCCTGGGAGACCGGGCGCATCGATGACCTCGGCTTGCAGCGGGGCTATGATGCGGTGCGTGCCATCGCCATGCATGCTGACAGCCGTGGCTGGCGATGCATCGATCTGGCGCGGCATCCCGCGCCGGAGGTGTGAGGGTGAGGGTCGCAACTGGCGAGAACCGCGTGCTGCGTGGCGGCAGCTGGATCAACGACGCGCACAACCTGCGCTCCGCGTACCGCAACCACAACGATCCCGGCAACCGCAACCACAACAACGGCTTCCGGCTCGCCCTAGCTCGACGGGGTGGTGGATTCCGCCCCATGGACCAGATCCTCATCCTGTCCTGGCTCATGCGCAGTCTGCATGCGCCGGGCGAAAAGCCAATGGCCACCGGTGTGCTGGTAGGAGACGCGGATGCCCTCCGACAGCTCGCCGGCTGGCCGACTTCCCACGCGGGACCGGAGTCGGCGCCATGAGCGCGGTGCCCGAAGCACCAGGCGCGGCGCCGGAGGGCTTTCCCGCCGTCTGGGCCAGCGATTGGGGAGAAGATCCCGTCGGACTCTGGCAGGCCTTCACCTATCGCGGGGTGCGGCAGGCGTTCCGCTGGTGTCCGCCGGGCCGTTTCCGCATGGGCTCACCGCCCGATGAGCACGATCGCTCCGACGACGAGATCCAGCACGAGGTGACTCTCACCCGCGGCTTCTGGCTGGCCGAGACCGCCTGCACCCAGGCGCTCTGGAAGGCGGTGACCGGCGGGAATCCAAGCGACTTCAAGGGCGAGCGGCGGCCGGTCGAGAACGTGTCCTGGGAGGATGTACAGAAGTTCATCGACCGCTTGAACGCTGAACTGAAGGCATTCGAGGGCATGTGGCTCGGCGCAAGAGAACGCGCTCAGAGCCAGACGGGTGCCGACCGGCCGGCATTGAGTCCCGGCTCCGAGTGGACGCCAGCGCTGCGCTTCCGTCTGCCGACTGAGGCGGAGTGGGAGTATGCCTGCCGTGCCGGAACCACGGGGCCATTCTCCTTTGGCGACGACATCGCTCCGGAGCAGGCGAACTTCGATGGCAATTTTCCCTATCGCGGCGGGGCGAAGGGGCGCTACCGCGAGGAAACCGTCGACGTGGCGTCCCTCCCCGCCAATCCCTGGGGACTCTACGAGATGCACGGCAATGTCTGGGAGTGGTGCCAGGACTGGTATGGGGACTATCCGGAAGGGCCAGTGGTCGATCCTGTCGGCCCGGCGACTGGCGAGAACCGCGTGCTGCGTGGCGGCAGCTGGATCTTCGACGCGCACGACCTGCGCTCCGCGTTCCGCCGCCACGACGATCCCGGCAGCCGCTTCCGCATCCTCTACTACGGCTTCCGGCTCGCCCTAGGTCCCGAGCTCAGGCAGGCGGGATAAGCAGGCCGGAGCGGGGCCGGACTGCCCGCGCAGGGAGCGAGTCGGAGCGAGCGGAAGGCGCGGGTGGTCAGGTCCCGCGGGCTGGCGGTCTTGTTGCCGCTGGGGGAGTCGAGGTTTGATTCCGCGCGTCGGTTGCGAGTGACCGGTCTGCCAAGCATAGGTGACGCAAATCTGGCGACCCTCTTGCTGCGAAATTCGGTCGACCAAGAGCTTGCTCTTGGTTCAGTCGCGATGTCTGCTTTGTCGCACTCGGCGGCCATTCCTCGGAAAGGGCTCGGTGACTGCTGTGGGTCGTTTGCTGACCCTTACCACCGCAAATCCAGACCCCCATCCACAAAGAACCACGGCACCTGGCCGGGGTGGATATAAGGTATGGGAGCCGCGGCCCGCTCTCCTCCAGCGCGCCGCCGCTCGT
>Ga0307440_1001290_pt1 | contig 12191 bp, 12 predicted proteins | sample SalMarWE160410MG_FD_202150 | JGI IMG/M metagenome (GOLD analysis project Ga0307440, IMG submission 202150) | Salt marsh sediment microbial communities from the Plum Island Ecosystem LTER, Massachusetts, United States - WE1604-10 | ecosystem: Environmental > Aquatic > Marine > Intertidal zone >... | reverse complement strand
TGGTTCTCTACAGCGCCAGCCTGGACGAAGCCCAGGCTCGTACCGTCGCTGTGGTGGACGGGGATCTCTACCGCCCGCGCACCCTTGTCCAGGAGCTGTTGTTTCGGCTCGGGGCGGCAATCGGGGGAATCCGGCCGCAGGTGCAGGAGACTCCGATCACCGAGCTGCTGACCAAGATGGAACGCGAGATCGAAGCACTTACAGCGGGGCTCAAACCGCTGGAGAGCTTCATCCGCACCATCGAGGAGAACCAGCAGATGATGAGCCTGCGCTGTGCCCTGCGCGAGGCCGAGTGCCGAGCCGTAGCCGCTTGGGACCGACTGGTGCTGGAGGAGCCGGACACCACTCCGAACCTACAGAATGCCTTGGCACTCTCTGCCAAGGCCCTCAACGTCGCCTCCGACTGGGCTTTCGCTCACGCGTGGGTATTCAGCTGTCCAGCAGGTGATGGCAAGGTGCTGGCAGGGGGCATCTGGACTCCGATGGAAGACGCCGAGATCCTCAACCTCAATCCGATTCAAGCGAAGGAGGGCAATGATGAGCCTGCGTAAGATCGATACCCAGAAGTTCGAAACCCTACGATCGGCCTTTCGGGCCGACGCCGTTTGTCTCATGGAGTGCCGTGAGAAAGATACTCAGGAGGTTGTCCCGATAATCTGCATTGTTGTTCAGCTGGATGATGGGGACTACGCCATCACTCCTTTCGCCAAGCTGTATGGTGCTGACAGCCCGTTCGAGCTGCTGGACCCACCTGATCCGGGTAATGCAGAAGGGTTTCTGGCTTAGAAAATTGAAAGGGGGCAGTAATGCCAAGTGAAATGAAGGTACTGCGAGGGCAGCCGGAACCGATGCACCGGTGTCCGAGGTGCGGACATGCACCATTCGAGAGCTTCCTGCGTGGGACGGTACAACGTAGTAGGTTCTGGCACCGGGCCTACTGCGCAGTTATCTGCAGCAACTGCAAAGAGATCGTAGGGCACGAGGCACCTTACGAGTACCAGCCGCTGCGGGGGCTATTCGGGTGTCGAGCCCTCGATGACCTGACGGCTGAGAGCGCGCAGCGACCCAAATCGCGGTAGCTCCCGACGTCGACGGTAGTTGTTACTCCAAGGCCCCCATGGCAGGTGCGGATTAAGCTCGTGGAAGAAGTGAGGGTCCACGGCGAATCTCAGCTCTTGGTGGGTGGTAGTTGAGAAACGGCGACGTTCCTTGGAGTAGGTTGAGAGGGTGCCGACCCCGTCGATCGGCACTATCCCACCACCTTCCAGCTCCCGGCTCATGCGCTCGAGGATGACATTCACCGCTTGTTGGATGACCCGCGGGTGCACTCCGGTGCGCTTAGCCATGGCATCGAGCACCGGGTTGCCGAGACGGGTGCGGTAGAGCGACTTGCGCTTGCTGTAGGAGACATGCTGGAAGTTCTTACCAGCACGGCGGCGGCTCGGATCACTCCTCCGATGCTCCTCCTCAATCCGCTGTGCCTCGACCCTCGAGCGCAGCTGAGCGAGGCGCTCCTCGTGGGTCATTCGGATGCGAGGCTATCGCGCATAGCGTAACCCAAAAGTGCCCACATCTGGCGCTTGGCATCCTGGAGGGCCACCCTCTCTCCGATCTCCTTGTCGAAGTTAGCAAGGAAGACAGCGGCGGCTTTGCCTACTACATAAAAGCCGTTCGTCATCTCGACCAGGGCAACAGTGACTGTGGTGCCGGCCGGCTGCCAGTAGGTCACTGAGCGGATAGCTGCCTCGATGTCGTCAGGAGTAACACGTGGGGCGGTGAGCCCCTTCCCCTGAAGTTCCTGCTCTAAGTAATCGGCGTCGGTCATGCTCACGTCTTTGCCTCGTCCAGCTTGTGTCTTTGCCTCGTCCAGCTTGTGGTCACCGCACCAGTCCGACTGAAAGACCGGTACGAAGCCGTTCATGGTAGGGGCGTGGCGACGACAACGCCCCAAGTCGGCAACCGTATTGTCAGGGCGCAGCTTCGGCACGAAATACACGCAGGTGAAACAGCGCATCCCGGCAGATCGGTGGGCCCAGTTATCCTCGGCCATCAGGGCTTCCCACCATGAGAACGGACTGCGGTGAAGACATGGAATGCCTCCTCAGCAGTTGCGTCCCTGGGTAGCTTGGCCAGGATGGAGCGCACCACATGACGGTCTGTCTCGTCCAGGTTGGTACCAGGGCCCTGCAGGAACTTGGCCCAACTATTCTCCTTCGTAGAGGTGAGCTTGGCCCCGCGTAGCACCTTGCCGTTGGCCGCCGCATGTTCCAGCTCCTGGAATGCCTTCCGACCCGCACTCTGGTGAGTCTGATCGAGCGCATCGAATATAGTAGGCTCCTTCCTACGAACGGCGCTACTGACCTTACCGGCCAAGTCCCTGGCCGTTTCGGCTGCCTGGCGCGAGCCGGAGGCAACTGCATCGATGCCTTGATGGTAGGCGCGCTTCATGGCGTCGTAGGCGGGCTCGGCAGCCCGCATACCTGCCACTCCATAGGCCGGGGCCATGTCGGCCGCATTACGTCCGAAGTCCATGGCAGCGCCACGCATGGCGGGGTTAGCGAGCGCTCCGCCGCCAGCGAGCAAGGCTGGCCCGCCGACAGCAGCCGCAGGGCCGCCGTAGTAGCCTCCTAAACCGCCCGCGACAGCACCCCCTACTGCCCCCAGGGCGTCCCCGACGGGGCCGAACCGATGGCCGGCCAGGGCACCTGCAGCGCCCCCCAGGACGCCGCCGGCAAGCCCGGCATAAGGATGCCCCTGGTCCTGCTCCTGATATGGATCGTATCCGTAAGCCATGTCTCTACCCTCTAAGCTGCCCGGGGCGACTCGAAAGCGAAGCCGACCACGGTGTCATTTTCGTAGTGAAGGAGGCCGCGTGCAACTGCATCGTTGACTGCGGCCATGGTGTTGCGGCCGAACACTCCGTCCTCAGCGATACGGTTAGCCTTACGAGCATCAGCATGGTAATTGAGGTACTGCTGCAGCTGCTCGACACGAGGGCCACGGGCCCCGATAGCGAGCACTGCATTCTTCTGAGCAGGAGTAACCCCCTGCGTCTTAGTATTTGGGTTGTGGATCATATAACCGTTCGAGCATAGTCCAAGCACATGTCGGTAATCGAATACCGGGCAGCTCTTAGCCGATACTTCACAATGGCCGCGGTATTTCAGCCGCCGGCTCCCATACGACTTGTTGATCTCCCTCGCCAGCTCCAGCAGCGACTTGAACTGCGCACTGGTGAACAGTTCGACCTTGAGCCCATGACAGCAGATCGCAATCGTACCTGTATTGTAGCCGTGCTGAGCCGCAGGAATCAGCTCAAGGTCACGTCCTGGCTGCACGGTACCGTTCTTCTTGATGAAGAAGTGATAACCGACATCACGCCACCCACGCGCCAGATGCCATTGTCGAATGACACTGACGTCATCGGCCTCGATGGCATCAGAAGCCGAGCAGTGGATGAAGCAGGTATCCACCTTGCGGGTAGGACGGACGAACGTGAGCATCATACCTCCGATAAAAAAGGTCCCACCGGGGAGGAGTCACCCGGTGGGCACCAATCCGCAGGGCGCTGGTGAAACCCTGCGGGAACCACTGTCAACACTTCTGGCTACGCTTGCTCTTACTGGACTTGCTCTTACTGGACTTGCTCTTACTGGACTTTCCCTTCTTGCTGCGGGACATCATCTTCTCGCGCTGCTCCTCCATCGCTGGAGGCATCTTTGTCTTCGACTTTGCCATTATCATCCACCTTAACTGACCGTGTAGGGGCCGTTACAAACTGGTTCGCAGCCGCTGTTCAGATAGAGTACATGGTAGGTACCAGGACTGACGGTTGCACTCCAGTCACCAGTACCTGAATCAGGTGTTGCTGTTGCTTCCACCGCATTAGCATCCGTATCAACTATCATCACCTTATCGATCCCGACGCCGTCTGCCGTGGCATTCCCTGACATGGTGGACATAGTAGGTAACCGGAATACTCTTACTTCCGACGCATCCCTTTGAGCGTCTTGGCCAGCCGGCAGCGCTTCGCCGTAGTACTGTTGCCCTTGGTCTTACCGGCACAGTACTGATCTACCGTCTGACCAGACGCCTTGGCCTGCTTACGCAATGCCCCGGGGTGTTTGATCGCCCCCTTGATCCAGTTCTTACCTGCCATTTCTCACCTCATTGGGCGTTGAGACCGCGTTGATAATCAGGAGCAGAAGGTAGCACAGCGGCCATTGCGCCGCGATCGCTCGCAGCTGGTGTATCGAAGAGATGGAACCCGGAGGCTTGAAGGTGGCTCCCCCATGGGGACCGCATAACGTCCATGAGCCCTTCCCCAAGCCCTCGGTACTCACCTGCCATCTGAGCCCAGGAAGCACCTGTATCTGCGCGCTTCAATCCGGTGAGCTTGGCGGCTTGATAAGCAAGAGGTAAGAAAGGGGCGATTGCAGCCAGATAAGGCTGGCGCTGAATGAGCTGCCGCCCAAACATCTCATGCTCGAGAGGAGCAACCGCGCGCCCTACCGGATCCCCCCAGTGGTGCGCCTGCCGCAGATGCGTAAGGGCAAAAGCAGCTTGCTCGATGTCACCGCGTTGCCGGGCGGCAGCGTACTGCCCCCAATAGGGGTTGTGCATCGCCCGCTGCATCGGGGTGATAGCAGGCTGGGAGTATGCTGGATGAGCGGCCAACCCGGCGTTCACCGTCTGCTCGTAGATAGGGGGCTGGGCCATTCACCGCTCCCGCCTGGCATCAATGATGAATGCTACGATCATACCCACAACGAAGCAGCCTAGACCAATCCAGAAGCACATGATCAGGCCGCTGGAGTGGGCGCTCCTTTAGAAGGCGACGCAGGGATGGCCTTGGCCGCTTCTTCGATCATCGAAAGGGAAGCGCCTAGATCACCGATCCAGGTCTGCAGAATCCCAGTATACTGGTCGACTGCATCCTTACGACCGAGCGCAACCGCCTGCAAGGCAGCGAATTTGACGTTGGAGCGTAGGTGCTGGAACACCGCCTCATGCTGATAGGCGTTGGCGGCATCGCGCTCGATGCTCGGGAAGTCGACAGAAAGATTGACGTCGGACAGCTGGCCATCGGGAGTGGCCTGCTTCATGCTCAGTTGCATGCCAAGAGTATTGTCATTAGCCATTAAAGATCCCTCACACTGAGGCACCCCGCCGAAGCAGGGCGCCGATTGATTACCCAAGACCCTACGGGGTCTGCACTTGTTGCGTAGGCGCAGGAGCGGTTGGGCTTGTATCCAGCTGCACAGAGATACCGTTCTCCTCTGCGATCGCCACCAAGCCCAAGACAAGCCCGGAGATGCCGTTCGCAGTGAGTCGGCCGTTGGATGCACGTAGATAGCCGAGCACGTAAGCGCCCAGCTCCCCGCGTGTTTGGCCTACGGAAGGCCTACGTTGTTCTGCCATGTTTGCCTCGTTTTCGATGGTAGGGCCGGTCAGCCCGGCCCTACCTTACCACCACGACAGAATTACGGCGTTACGGCACCCGCTTGGGGGCTGGAAGGCACCCCGCGTTGTAGGAGCTGCGCGATCGCCGTCTCCAGAGCTGCGTTGACGCCCTGAGAGTAGCTACCGCCGCCCTGGAAGCCCTGATTGGCCGCGAGGGCCGCACCGAGCGCCATGGCGCTGGACGGCAGCCCGACGGGGGTCTGCAGCTCCTTGGTCATGGTCAGCGCGGACTTCGGAGAGTCACCGCGCGCGTCGTTGAGCTGCAAGCCCATCTGCTGGTCAGCCAGGATACGACGCCGGGAGACACCGTCGGCAAAATCCTGCATGAGAGCGCCAGCAACCTGGTTGCTGATTGCCTGCAGCTGGTTGAGGTACACCGCGGGACCATTCAGTTTGATCGCCGCATTCACGTCTTCGGCCTGTTGGAACAGGGCACCGGTATCGACATCAGCCATGCGAGTTCCCTCGTAGTCAAGTTGGTGGCCCACCCACCCCGTATGGGGCTAAGGACCGAGGCATCCCGGGTGGGCCATGGAATGGTGAGATGCCCCTACAACGCTGTATCACACGTCGAAGTTGCTACCCTTCGACGGTGGTGTGTCGGACGACTTGGTGGTCACTTCTTTTTTGATCTCGTCCTCCACGTGGATGACCCTCTTCTTGGCCGGGAGTATACCAACATCGGTGCTGGTAGACGCGTGTGCGACCATATTGTAGGCGCCCATGCCGACTACTACGGCAAGTGAAACGGCCGTACCGATTGGACCAGCCAGCTCAGCCGCGAATGGGAGGTTGACACCAAACGCTGCCAACGCTGCGATCAATGCAGTCACGACGACCCCTGCATTGGTAGCAACAGCAGTCTTGTCCGCCTTGGCAGAGTTCTCGAGCTTTTGTCCGGCCTGCAGCGCATTGATGAGACTGGACAGCTTGGCAGCGGTAAACGGGTTGGTCATGGCTGTGGCACCTCGCACAACGTATCAATGATGGAACTGTACCATGCTACGGCTACCCTCGTCTGCGACCTGGTTGGGGTTTACCGGCTGTCGGGGGCCCCATTCGCGCCAGAGATCATTCGTCGGAATCTGACGCTCACTAGGACCGTGTTTTGCGATGTCCAATGCGGTCGAGGAGGCCGGCCCAAGCAGCTCAGTGGCAGCTCTGGGGACGTTCCCCTTCATCAATGGATCGATGACGTCATCCAGGAGCTGGTAACGCCCGAGCATCCCTGCGCGCTGCACCGCGTAAGTGACATGGTCGCCAAGAGTCCAGCCCCGCTTCCAATTCGGCCGATGGGTGGGGTTGTTCGGATCAAGCGCCGTCTTCGCTGCATCCCGCAGCATATCGGCGAACAACATCATCGGGATGAAGGTGAGGGCCATCCACACCATTGGAGTGGCACGGTGCTCGTCCATCAGGCGGTTCCACACCGGCCGCAGGATCTGGTTATCGAACGCCGTCGTGAAGGTCTTCCACTGCGTCATCAGGGCGAAGTAGGGGTTGGAAGCAATCAGAGGCTTGTTGGTAGCATCTGGGCGCACGGAGCTTTCATCCACGAAACGATGGATAGCCACCCGCAGCCGGTCATCCCGATCACGCTCCACGTTGCCGCCCTGAGTTTGAGATGCATGACGCTCCTCCCACGACAGGACCTTGGGCAGCCCGTCGGTATCAAGTACCACGTCCTCAGGCATCAGTCCTAGCTCCCGCAGCGACTGCCGGGCACGCTCCGCCACCTTCGGCGCAGCCGTATCCGCCTCATGCTTCCACTTGGCGATGGTAAGCAGGCTGGCGTAACCGTTCATGGCACGGGTCTTCTGCGCCAGCCATTCCACCCCATTGTACTTGAAGAAGGTGGTCACGATACGGGCTGCCATGGTGGGGTTGCGGGCATTCACCCCGTAGCCGGTGAAGAAGGTGTCGAACAGCATCTGCTTGGTGAAGGCCCGATCCATGATCCCGGCAGTGTTCAGATAGTGCTCGGCCTGCGTCGGATTGAGGCGCAGGTTCTCGTGCAGGTGACCGAAGGCGTAGCGGAAAGAGTCCATGAAGATCTTCCCGTCGCCATGCTTCAAGAGCTGACCGAGCGGGTCGATGAAGGAGGCGAAGACGCTCAATGTCAGGCGCGTCACGTCCTCGAACACCAACAGCGCCTGTTGCAGGTTGCTCAGGCGATCGGACATGATGCCTTTGCCGCCGGAATGGAACTTCTGCATCCAGGCGATATCGCCATGACGCTCGATCCACTCATCAAGCATGTCGCGCTGCTTGGTGCCCAGCATTCCGTTGGTCGCATCGATGTAGTTGCGTGCCAGATTGATGTCTTGGTCGGTAGCCCCACGCGAGCGGGCGAAAGCCGCCCATCTGGCAAAGCCCCCGCCCATCTGCTGATTCAAGGTATTGAACTCCGCGCGCTTGGTGGCAGCACGGATGTAGCGGTCCATCAGGTAGCGCACATCCGTTTCCACGAACCCGAGGATCTTACGATGCATCTCGGCATCCCCTGAGTGCAGCAGGAAGTCGAGGTCCCGGGAGTTCTGGAAGCGGAACCCCGGGTTGTGCACCTGGTCGTTCTGTGCCAGCTCATCGCGGATGGAATGCAGTCCGTATTCGACCTTGCGAGACAGGTAGAGCTTGGCGAACTCCTTGTCCGACATCTCGTGGATCTTGCTGCGCACCGCCAGCATCTGCCTCGGTGTAAGATCGACGTTCTCCTCGATGTGCTTCAGGTAGTTCTCCCGCACCTGCTGCCAGCCGAGCTGGAAGCTTCCATGGGAAGTGAAGAGGTTCGCAACCTCATTCAAGTTAGAGGCTACATCCTCGTCTTTGAGCACAAAGGGGAAGTACCACTTACGCTCCGCAACCGGGAGTCCCTGACGCTTCTCGTAGGTGTAGAGGTCCCGCAACACCTGCTGCAGCTGCGCCACGGCTTTGCGGGCACGTAGACTGAGGGGGCGCGTCCCCGGTACTTGGAACAACAGGTCGCGGATATTAGCACTCTCATCTGCGGTGAGCCCCTCCAGGATATCCGCCACGTGGCCGGCCTGAGCCTGGAACTGCACACGAGCGCGCTCCAGGAAGCCGCCGGCCTTGAGCCCGAAGTGCTCCCAGGCCATGGGTTGGATGCGCCGCGCCAGTCCCACCAGCTCAGGACGTCCGGTATCCAGCATGCGTTGATAAGGCACATCGATGTACCAGGTGGTAGCCTTGCGCCAAGTCGCTTCAACCTTGCGCCAACCCATCTCCAGAGCACGAGTGGCCCTCTGGGTGCGGCCCTGCCACAGCATCCCGGCCAGGGCCGGCGGCTCCAGGAACGGCCCCTCCGGCAGCGGCTCGGAGCTGCGCAGCGCCTCGATCGCCGCGTTCACGTTGGCACCGGTATGCTCGATCACCTGGGAGCGCTCGCGCAAGGCTGCTCCGAGCTTGTTCAGCAGCTTCCCGGCATTGGGATCGACGTTGAGGATCTTGGCCACTGACAGGGCGAACATGTAGCCAGCAGCTACGTCCGGGTTCTGCTCGATGGCGTTCAGCTCCTCGGGGCTGCCTTTCAAGAGAGAGATGAGACGCGGGCGCATGTCAGGGCCGATCGCCATCATGCGCAGGTCCCGGGCATCCTCCGGAGTAAGATGCTCCTCCAGGTGAGCGCCGATCTCGCGCACCAGGTCGCGTAACCCACCAATATCGGGCTGGCTCGTCGCTGCCCATTGGCGTATACGTAACATGCGGTTATAGCGCACCACCTCCTGCGGCACCCCTTCGGGCGTCACCCGGCCACCGGTCTCAGGCTCGACGGTCATACGTCCGAGGACGCGCTCGCGGGTGCCCGCCTCGCGCATCAGGTTGTCCATGAACTCGCTGACCGACTTGGCCGGCTTGTGGCCCATCTGGGTAAGCCGGTGGAACAGCTCCCGGATCTTGTCGGCTAACCCTGCGAACCACTTCTCAATGACCGTCTTGGGAGCCGCCGCAGTCGTCATCCAACCACCGGCCTGGTCCGCCAGCCACTCGTGGAGGCTGCCGCGGTAGCGGGAGGCATCCGCCTCCTCCGGGGTTATCTCGCCAGCGGCTAGACGCTCGTCGATCTGCTTCGGATGCCAGCCCTTACGCCTGGCCCACGCACGCCATGCATTCACGATGCGGGCATGCAGATCGGGATCGGTGGTGCGCAGGTTGTCGAAGTGCGAGCGCATGACGTGGTGGCCCAGCTCATGCGCCATGGTCTTGAGCTGCAAGGCATCGTTCATATGAGCGTCGGCGCGCACATAGATGGCCTTAGAGCCATCGGCCATCTCGACTGTCATACCGCGGTTGCTCGGCTTGAACAGCGCCTCCTTGGCCGCTGCCTGGTAGGCATCACTACCCCCGACGCGCTTCTCGCGCAGCGCCTCGAGCAAGTCGACTGCCGAGAGCATGCGCACGTTCGGCATCCCGAGCAGCATGGAGAGGTAGGAGGCCACCTTCTGCATGCGGGTCAGGTTGATGCTGGCGGACTGACGAGCTGCCGCCCGGTCCTCCTCTACCGGTGTCTGAGGCCGCCTGGGAGGATGGGTGTTTGGCTGTGGGCGACGCGCCCCCGGGGAGGTGCCAGCCCCACGCTGCAGCTGCTTGCGTAGATCGTCGATCTCATGGCGAATGGCAGCGAAGTCGGTCTCCCGCAGTTGGCGGTTATTAGCCAGCCCGCGAGCACGCGCCTCGATCTCGTCCAAACCGTCGGCGAGGCGCATCCGAAGCTCTGGATCGTTGGCCAAACGCTGTGCCCGTGCCGCCTCGGTGTAAGGATCGTTCGCGCGGCCCAGACGCTCGGACAGACTTGTGATCTCGTCCTGCAGCTCTCGAGGGTCAACCAGACGTGCTTCCTGCGGCCGATCCGGCACCTCGGCTGGCTCGATGCGCATGGTACGGGCGACCACCCCTGCACGCTGAGGGCGACTGCCCACCCGCGGTACCTCGCTCACCCGCACCACGTCGCCGAGGCGCGTGCGGATACCGGAGAGATCCCCCTGCAGCGTCTCACGCAGACGTCCCTTCTCCTTCGAGCGGGAGATGGCCGGCTGCAGCTGCACTCCAGTGAACTCTCCAGTATCCGTATCGATCTGAGCGAAGCGTCCGGTCCGATGGTCGTAGCGGTAGATCCCGGGCTCGATCTGATCCGGCGGCAGCTGCTCGGTGCGGCCAGTACGCGGGTCTACCCGGTAAGGCACAAACTGAGCGTCAAGGGTGGCGTGCTCGCGGGCGCGGGCGGCAATCCGGTCCAGCTCCTCGGGACGCACCAGCTCGGCTGCCAGCCGGGCCGGTCCTTTGTAGAGGAGAGCAGCTGCTGAGACGTCCCCACGCTGGTAGGCGATCTCAGCCCGTACCCGGAGGTCATGGAAGTCCTCCTTAGCCGCCTCCATGCCTGCCTCGTCGTCGGCTGCTTCGGCCTTACGCAACCGTGCAGCCGCTTCGTTCCAACGCGCACTGAGTGACTCCACGAAGCGCAGGCTCTTGGTGTCGCCCGCCACCTCGTCCATGGCAGCTTTGCGGATCGGGGCCGGGATCTCAGGCTTGTCGAAGTAGCCGATCTCGCGGTACAGCCGATCCACAGCCAACACCCGCTCAGCCAAGGCTGCCCGCACCTCGTAGCCCGCCGGCGCATGGCCGCGAGCACGCTCCTGCAGGATGTAATTGGCCTCGTCTACCACCTTCTGCCAAGCCGCTTCCTTGTCATCTGCCTTGGCACGACGGAACTTGTTCAGCACCTCGTTCATGTAGGAGCGGGTGGCGGGGTAGGCGACAGGACGGCCGGCCTCATCGCGGTTGATAGGCCGCTCGCGCTCGACCCCAGCCAACACACTCTTAAAAGCCTCCTTGGCCCGATCAGCCCAGACTGCCTTCTTCTTGGCCGAGATGGAGCCCTGAGCGATGGCAGCGATCAGGTCGCGGATCGGCATCCGCATCTTGCCGCCCGTACGCTCTCCGGTCTTGGGATCAAAGGCGTCGACAACCACCGGATGGTCGAGGAGTCCAATCTCGGCCAGCTTCGATGCCTGGCTGACAATCCGCCCGATCTGCTGGCTGAACGGGTCGGCCCGACGCGTCAGCTCCTGGGCGATGGCGTCGGTCTGCAGGAGCTGGCGGCGCTTGACTGGATCCTGCTCCGCCATTGCTGCAGTATTGAGGATGTCAGTACCTTCAGGGAAGGGCATCCGCTTAGCATCCCCACTACGTACGTAGTCTAACGGCTGTGCCGGCGGCTGGTGGGCCGCCGCCCGCATCATGTCGGTGGGGATGAGCGCCACCGCAGAATCGCCGTCGAAGTCGCCGGCCGCCAGCTTCCAGGCCGGGTCTTTGGGGTGCACCACCATGCCGCGATGACTGTCCATCGCCTGTAGCTGCATGAGACCGCCGAAGCGGTAAGGTGCCATTGAGGTCTGGTTGGGGAGCGCCGGGTCCCGGTGCAGGAGGATGGTGTCGCCCTCCTGCAGGTTGCGTCCATGGATCTCCCGGAACTGCTTGTTCAGCTCGACGTAGGTCTCCGGCAGCAGCTTCACCGAGCCGGGATCGACCAGGGTGGAAGAGAGCATGTAGCCGCGGGCAGCGAACGCCTTCGGCTTGAACATGAGGGAGAGGGCCTGAGTCGGATTGACGAACAGGTTGTACGGCAGCCAACGGGCTTTCAGGCGGCTGGCTTCGGTCAGCAGCTCGGCCGGCGTAGCTGCCTGGAGGCGCCCAAGGTCCTCGCCCAGGAA
>Ga0307440_1001289_pt1 | contig 12193 bp, 11 predicted proteins | sample SalMarWE160410MG_FD_202150 | JGI IMG/M metagenome (GOLD analysis project Ga0307440, IMG submission 202150) | Salt marsh sediment microbial communities from the Plum Island Ecosystem LTER, Massachusetts, United States - WE1604-10 | ecosystem: Environmental > Aquatic > Marine > Intertidal zone >... | reverse complement strand
ACCGACGAAGGCACCAAAGTCCAACAGGAGATCCTCTACCCCCCCAACCCCGGCAGCATCTACCACCTCACCAAGACCCAGGACCAACTCTTCTTCGCCTACTACGCCAAGAACGACGGCTTGCGCATCACCGACCTCCACCAAGGCATCGTCTGGGGCACCAACACCCCCGACACCCTCCAAGACGAACGCCTCATCAACCGCTTCGACTACGACGGCGACTACGGCACCGTCCTCAACCGCTTCCTCATGCAGGCCGCCGTCAACTACCCCCTCACCGTCCACGGCACCGGCGGACAGACCCGCGCCTTCATCCACATCCGCGACACCGTCCGCTGCCTCCAACTCGCCCTCGAGAACCCCCCCGACAACGGCGAACGCGTCAAGATCCTCAACCAGATGACCGAAACCCACCGCGTCCGCGACCTCGCCACCATCGTCAGCAACATCACCGGCGCCACCATCGAGAACGTCCCCAACCCCCGCAAAGAAGACGCCGAGAACGAACTCCACGTCCACAACGACCTCTTCCTCGACCTCGGCCTCGAACCCACCACCCTCCAACAAGGCCTCCTCGAAGAAGTCACCACCATCGCCAAGAGATACGCCCACCGCGCCAACCTCGACAAGATCCCCTGCACCAGCACCTGGACCCGCAACCAACACGCCGGAACACCCCACAACAACAAGAAAACGCCAGAAACGGCGTAACCCCCGACCGCCGGAGGCACCCGCCGGACGCTCCCGAGCTGCCCCACCCCGCTCCATGCGCATCGCCTTCTTCACCGAAACGTTCCTGCCCAAGATCGACGGGGTGGTCACCCGTCTCGTGCGCACGCTCGAGCAGCTCGGACAACTGGGCCACGAGGCGCTGATTTTCGCGCCCCACAATCCTCCCGAGGCGTACGCGGGGCACCGGGTGGTGCGCGTGCCCGGCGTCCCCTTCAGGCCCTGGTACCCCGAGCTCTTCCTGGGACTGCCCCGACCGCGCCTGGGCCGAGAGCTCGACCGTTTCCGGCCCGACATCGTCCACGTCATCAACCCGGTGGTGCTCGGCCTGTGGGGTACGGCCATCGCCAAGCAGCGCAACCTGCCGTTGCTCGCCAGTTACCACACCGACATCACCCAGTACGCCGAGGCACTGCGCCTCCGCTTCCTATCCGAACCGTCGCGCATCTTCCTTCGCGACGTCCACAACCAGGCCCACGTCAACTTGTGCACGAGCGGACCCATGGTCAACTCGGCGCGCGGCCTGGGCATCCGGCGCGTGCGACTGTGGCCCAAGGCGGTCGACACCGAGCTGTACCACCCGGGCAAGCGTTCCCACGCCATGCGGGTTCGCCTCACCGACGGACACCCGGACGAACCGCTGATGGTCTACGTTGGCAGGCTGTCGTTCGAGAAGCGGCTCGACTGGCTGTACGCGCCGATCACCCAGCTCCCCAACGTGAGGCTGGCTCTGGTCGGCTCGGGGCCGGCCGAGTCGGTACTGCGCGAGCGCTTCAAGGGCACGCGCACGGTGTTCACCGGCTACATGTCGGGTACGGAGCTGGCGGCGGCGTACGCGACGGCCGACGTCTTCGCGTTCCCGTCGGATACGGAGACGCTCGGCTTCGTCGCGATGGAGGCGATGGCGTCCGGGGTGCCGCCCGTGGGAGCCCGAGCGGGCGGCATCCCCGACGTGATCCGCGACGGAGAGACCGGCTTGATGTTCACGCCCGGCGACCTCGGCGACCTCACCGAGAAGCTCGCCGTGCTGCTGACCGATCCCGCGCTGCGCGATCGCCTCGGTGCTGCAGCCCGGCGGGACATGGAGCGCTTCGGCTGGCGGTCGGCCACCGAGGGTCTGGTCGACTTCTACCGGCTCGCGGTCCGGGTGCGCGACCGGTTCGACCCGCCCAGCGCCGCCTGAGCCGGCACGCCGGTCCCGCGTCGACTGCGATCAAGGATCGGCCGCGAGCGCACCTTCCGGCAGGTGGGGCACCACCAGCGGGCGTGCCCCGATCGTGTGAACGTCGACGCGGGTACCGTAGACCCGGGACACGAGCGCCTCGGTGAGGACCTGCGTAGGGGTTCCCTGGGCCACGACGCGCCCCGCCTGCAGCACGACCAGACGGTCGCAGAAGCGGCTCGCAAGGTTGAGATCGTGGAGCACGACCAAGGCGCCGACGCCACGATCGACCTCCCGGCGCGTGTACTCGAGCATCTCCACCTGGTAACGCAGATCGAGGTGATTGGTGGGCTCGTCCAGCAACAGGTAGCGCGGCCGCTGGGCGAGTGCCCGCGCCAACACCACGCGCTGGCGTTCGCCGCCGGAGAGCCGAGTAGCCTCACGGTCGGCCAGCGCGACGGTGTCGGTGGCGCGCAGGGCCCGATCGACGGCCCGCCGGTCCTCCACGCGCTCGGGTCGCAGCAGCCCCAGGTGGGGGGTACGCCCCATCGCCACCAGCTCGCGCACGCTGAAGCCGGCCGGGAGCTCCGGCAGTTGGGGGACCACAGCCAGGGATCGTGCCAGCTCCAGCCGCCCGATCCGCGCGAGCGCCCGGCCGTCGACCGTGACACCGCCGGACCGCGGCGCCAACCGACGTGTGAGCACGCGCACCAGCGTCGACTTGCCCGCTCCGTTCGGCCCGATGACGCCCAGCACCTCACCGGGCTCCACGCGCAGCTCACAAGCGGCCAGCACGTCTCCCCTGCCGTACCCCGCGTAGAGCTCAAGGACCTCGATGCTCACGGGAACCTCATCGGCTGCGCTGCCTTCGGAGCAGCAGCAGGAAGAAAGGGCCCCCCACCAAGGCCGTGACGATGCCGACGGGAAGCTCGGCGGGGGCCAGCACCGTACGCGCGAACAGGTCGGCGAGAACCAGGAACACCGCACCCCACAACGCCGACAGGGGTAGCAGGCGCATGTGGCGAGCCCCGAACGCCAGTCGCACGGCATGGGGGACCACCAGGCCCACGAAGCCGATCACGCCGGCTACGGCGACCGCCGCGGCGGTCGCCAGCGTGGCGGCGGCCAGCAGCGCCAGCCGGACCCGTTCGACCGGCACCCCGAGCTGGGCCGCGGACTCCTCGCCGAGTTGCATCACGTCCAGGGCGCGGCCGGCGAGTAGGAGAGGCACGGTGGCCACGACGAGCAGAGGCAGGACGCTCAGGACGCGGTCCCAGCTCGCGAACGCGAAGCTGCCGAGCAGCCAGCTCAGGATCCCCGCGGCGCGGTCGCGCGCGGCCAGCATCAGGAACGAGGTGCCGGCGCTGAGGATCGACCCGAGCACCACGCCCGCCAGGATGAGCGAAACGGCCGGGAGCCCGCCGTCCCGGCGAGCCAGTACCATCACCAGCACCACCGTCGCCAGGGCACAGGCGAAGGCCGCCCCCGGCACACCGAGCCGCGTCAGCCACGGTACGCTGCCGGCCAGCACCAGCACGGCGCTCGCCCCGAACCCCGCCCCGCTGGCGGCCCCCAGCAGGTAGGGGTCGGCCAGCGGATTGCGGAACACGCCTTGGAACGTCGCCCCGGCGAGCGCCAGAGCCGATCCCACCAGGGCGGCGAGCAACACGCGCGGCAACCTGAGCTGCCACACGATCGTCTCCGCGGGGCCGTGCGCGTGGCCCTGAACTCCGTCGACCACCGCCGCCACCAGAGCGAACGGCCGGATGGCGACACTGCCTACCGACGCCGCCGCGACCAGGACGACGACCAGGGCGACCAGCGAGAGCACGACGGGCGCCATCCCCTTCCGTCGCGACTCCACGTAGAACGACAAGGCGCGCGCCACGGCTCAGAAGCGACCCGGATGGAGGAGCCTGGCCAGCAGCGATACCGCGTCTCCCATGCGCGGTCCGGCGCGGCTGAGGAGGTCGACCTGGCGCAGGTCGAGCGCCACCACGCGACCGCTCTTCACGGCGCTGAGCCCCGCCCATCCCGGCCGCGCCTCGGCCGCGGCGACCGTCTCTCCGTACGGGGCGTCCATCAGCAGGACGACCTGGGGGTCCTGCTGCACTACGAACTCGGGATCGACCTGAGGGTACTGCCCCATCGACGCCCGCACGATGGTCCGGCCCCCGGCCTTGGCGAGCAGCGTGCCGAGGTACGAGGTCGGCCCCACGCTGTAGGGCGTGCCGTCGAGCTCGACGAAGACGCTTACGGGAGGGAGCCCGGCGACCTCGGAGGCGACCGCAGCTACCTGCCCCTCGATATGTCCCCGGACCACGGCGGCCGCGGCCTGGCGATCGAGCAGCCGGCCCATCGCTTCCAGGAAGTCGAGTGCCTGCGCGTAGGTCTGCGGCGTCCCGGCGTAGACCGGGATGCCCAGCCTGCGGACCCGGTCCGCGAGCCCGCTGTACTCGTCGGTGAGGACCAGATCTGGCTTCAACGCGACCAGCCGTTCCAGGTTCGGGTCGTTGGCGTTGCCGAGCCGGGGCAGCGACGCGACCGTCGCCGGCCAATCGCTGAGGGCGTCGACCCCGACCAGCCGGTCGCACGCTCCCAGCGCGCACACCGTCTCGGTATCGCTGGGGATCATCGACACGATCCGCTTCGGCGGGCCGGTCAACGTCAGCATCACGCCGAGCTGGTCCCGGATCGTCAGGGGGTAGGCCGTCGCCAACGCCGTCTGGAGCGCCAGCAGCAGGACCACGAGGAACGTCGAGCGCTTGATCACAAACGCCTCCTCAGCTCCTGCGATTGGAGAAAAAGAGATCCATCCCGGAAGGGATGGACGCCGTTGGCCGCGATCGCGGCTTCTGGGCAGCCCTTCCTCGTCCTCGCAAGGGGGTGCTTCGTCGGGTCGCGGTATTCGGGCTACGGCCTCTCGGGACCTTACCGTTGCGGGACAGCGCCGGAATCGCACCGGACTTCCCCGTGAACCGACTCTCAAAGGGTACGACGCCCCCAGCGGGGTGTCAAACGGTCGGAACCGTGCAGCGCGCGCTTCCGGCGGCGCCCTACGAGCGTGGTAGGCTCCCCGCTGTGACGCAGCTACGCTCCCTGTCGGAGCTCAGCGCCCCCGGGGCGGCGCGCGCCGATCGGTTGGTGCCGCCACCGCGCTTCGAGCGCGTCTCCTTCGAAGGGTATCGGCCCCAACACCCCAGCCAGGCGGTCGCGCGGGAACGGACACGAGCCTTCGTCGAGGAGGCCGAGTGCGCCCTCAAGGCACCCCCACCGCGCCGCTTCCGGTTCGCCGGCCGTCGCCGGCCGTCGCCGGGCCGCGGGCTCTACCTCGACGGCGGCTTCGGCGTCGGGAAGACCCACCTGCTGGCAGCCGCCTTCTTCCACGCGGACCTGGAGGCCAAGCACTACCTCAGCTTCCAGGAGCTCGTCTACCTCATCGGGGTCCTGGGCATGGAGCAGGCCCGCGCCGTCCTCGGTGGTGCGCGGCTGCTCTGCATCGACGAGTTCGAGCTCGACGATCCGGGCAACACGTTGATCGTGAAGACCTTCCTGAACGCGGTGACGGAGGCCGGCGGCTACGTGCTCACCACTTCCAACACCGCGCCGGAGGCACAGGGTCACGGGCGGTTCAACGCCGAGGACTTCCGGCGCGAGATCCAGTCCCTGGCCGACCACTTCGAGACCCTCACCATGGACGGCCCGGACTTCCGGCACCGGAGCCGCTTGGGCGTTCTGGCACCGCGCCCCGAGTTCGAGCAGGCATGCCGTCAGGAGCGGGCCGGAGCGCCACGCGTGTTCACGGAGTTCGGCGCGCTGTTGCAGCTCCTCGGGGGCCTCCACCCTTCACGCTACGACGGGCTGCTGCGACAGGTGGGCACGCTCTATCTGGCCGACATCCGCCCGCTGGCGACCCAGAACGACGCCCTGCGCTTCGTGCACTTCGTGGACAAGCTCTACGACCTGGGGGTCGGGCTGCGGGCCAGCGGAACCACCCCGCTCAGCGAGCTGTTCGACGCCAGTTACCGCGACAGCGCTTACGCCAAGAAGCACCTGCGCTGCCTGTCCCGTCTCAGCGAACTGCTGAGCGAGAGCCGGCAGGACGGCACGATCGTGGAGCGCACCGCGGTCGCCGCAGGCAGCTGACGACACCGCAGGCCGGAGCGTCAGCCTGCCCGGTCGTACCCTCCGCGCAGAGCGGGCACGACCCGCGACGCGCGCTCGAGCAGGTCGAGCGCGATCGCCCGGCTGCCGCCGGGCGATCCCATACGCTGGCGGCCGATCCGACCCGCCTGGGCCCTGGCCTCATCGTCGCCGAGCAGCCCGCGGGCGGCCGCGGCGATGGCGCCGGGTTCGGGGTCACTCAGCGTGAGCGCTTCCCCCAGCAGGCGCTTCTGGTTCAGGAGGAAGGCAAGTCCGTAGGAGGGCTCCAGGGGGAAGGACACCACCGGCACGCCGCGTGCCGCCGCCTGCTCGTTCGCGGTCCCTGCCGTGCCGATGGCGATGCGGGCACTGGCGAGCACGTCACCGAAGCGCCCCTCTACCACCCACAGCCGGGTCGCGCCGCGCCGGAATGCAGCCACCCGTCCCGACACCGGCGCGGCCCCGCGGTCCTCCTCCCAGCCCGGCAACGGCGGCAGCGCTCCTCCGCTCCACGCCACCAGGCCCGTCACATCGGGAACGCTGGCCAGCGCCTCGGCCATGCAGGCCAGCGCGGAGGGCGTGTGGGCACGGGTACCGGGCAACAGGGCGACGGCGACGTGCCCGTCGATCCCCTCGAGCGCCCGCCCCTCGATCCGATCCACCATCGGGTTGCCGAGCGCCAGCACGTTGCGAACCCCGCGCGCTCCCAGCCAGGCGGCGGTGGCCTCGTCACGCGCGTACACCACCGAGGCGAGGTGGCGCATCAGCACGCGCTCCGGGTAGCGGATGCGCTCCATGAAGTAGCGGTTGGGCCGCGATCGTCCGGCGCCCGAACCGTGGTGCGCGGAGACGAGCGGCTGCACCACGGCACGGAACGTCGAGCGCGTGAACGCCGCCAGTGTCTGGGCGTAGATGTCACCCACCACCACCACCACGTCGCTGTGCAACCGTGTCAGGCCGGCGAGCTGGGCCAGCGTCATGCCGACGAGACCGGCGCGTACGTCGGCGACGAGACTCGCGGTCGAATGCAGGGTGAGGCCGCCGCTGGGCAGCGCCCGACAGGGGCCGAGCCTGGGGATCGCCTCGGAGCGGTAGGCCGACCCCTCGTCGACCACGGGGAAGGCACGGATCGTCGCGCCCGGCACCCGTTCCCGAAGGGCGCGCGCCAGCGACGCTCCGATGACGTCCTCACCATGTCCGTTGGAGACGATCGTGATGCTCGGCACGCCCGACCTTCCGGAACACCGCGCTTCGGAGCGCGGGCTCAGCCCTCCCGCATGCGGGGAGGGGCGCCCCAGCCGAGCTTGAAGCGCAGGATGTCGAAGAAGCTGTGCCGCCCCGAGGACACCAGCATCAGATCGGTCGGCGCCGCCGCGATCGTGAAGCGGTCGCCCCGGCGAAGATCGATGCGTTCCTGCCCGTCGACCACCAGCGCCAGCTCGTGAACGTCGCTCTCCACCCGGAAGCTCACGAGCACGCCCCCCTCGACGACGATGGGCCTGTTGGTGAGCGAGTGGGGGGCCATCGGTGTGATCACGAAGGCGCGCAGCGACTGGCTCACGATGGGACCGCCGAGCGACAGCGAGTAGGCGGTGGAGCCGACCGGAGTGGACACCACCAGACCATCGGCCCGGTACTGGATGGCGTGCGCGCCGTCCACCTCCATGGCGATGTTCACGAGGCGCGCCACCACCCCCTGCGAGACCACCACGTCGTTGAGCGCGAAGGTGGGATCGCCGCCGCCGTTCAGCCACACCTGCAACATGATGCGCGGGTTGATGCGCCAGTCGTCCGGCGTACGGCCCTCGAGGTACTCGCGGACCTCGTCGGCGCTGAACTCGGCCAGGAACCCGAGCTTGCCCAGGTTGACGCCGACCACCGGCGCGGCGGACCCTACCAGCCGCCGTGCGGCACCGAGGAGGGTGCCGTCACCCCCCACGGAGAACACCACGTCGGCGTCGTGAGTGCGCTCGCCCAGCGGCATGGTCCCCTCGAGGTCGAGCTCTACGCTGGCCCCCAGCTCGCGGAGTCGGTCCGTCAGCTCGCGGGCGAGCGCGTGCGCTTCGGGCTTGTAACGGGTACTGGTCACGATCACCCGGCGCAGCTCGGCGGCCGGCGTGGTGAACGCCCTCCCGGCATCGATCGAGGGTCCGGAGCTCAAACCGCACCCACCCCGGACAGCGCCTGCATGACCCGGTCCACCACCTGCTCCAGCGTCAGATCCCCGGTCTCGACGTGAACGGCGTCGGGTGCCGGCGCGGACTGCGCGGCGTCGAGGCGATCGCGACGAGCGATGGCCTTCGCGACCGCCGCCAGGTCCGCCGATCGCTCGCCGACCCGGCGCCGCGCCCTCACCTCGGCGGGCGCCGTCAGGAAGAACTTGAAGCCGGCGTCCGGGAAGACCGCGGTGCCCATGTCCCGACCGTCGATCACGAACGGCCCGGGGATCTCGCGCAGACGCTCGGTGACCCAGTCCCGCACGCCGGGATGGCGGGCTACCGCCGATACCGTGCCGTCCACGGCATCGGTGTGCAGCTCACCGGTGACGTCGCGACCCTCCACCAGGACGCGGTCACCGGTCAGCGACGGCACCAGCCGCACCTGCCTCTCGGCGAGGATTCGGAGCACGCCGCCCTCGTCGTCGGGGTCGCCCCGCAGGTCCTCGATCAGCCACGTCGCCGCGCGGTAGAGCAGGCCGCTGGAAACGAAGGGGACGCCGAGGCGTTCCGCGACCCGGCGAGCCACGCTCGACTTGCCCGAAGCCGCCGGTCCGTCCAGCGTGATCACGGTGTGCGCGAAGCTGCCTTGTCCGGTTGTGACGTGCCCCTGGGACTGCGCCATGGAACCGCGTTCCCTTCCGTTCTCCACCGTCATGATAGCCTCCCGGCCAGCAGCCCGAGGAAGTCCTCGAAGAAGCGCGGGTAGGTCTTGGCGACGCAATTGGGGTCACGGATGGCCACGCCCGGCAGCCGGGCGCCGACCACCGCCAGGGCCATCGCCATGCGGTGATCGCCGTAGGTCTCGAGCACCACGTCGGCCGCGGGTGCCGTGGCGAGCGGGTGAACCGTGAGGCTGGCATCCTCCTCCTCGACCTCGGCACCCAGCCGGCGCAGCTCGACGGCCAGCGCCGTGATTCGATCGGTCTCCTTGATGCGCAGGTTCCAGACGTTCCGGATGTGGACAGGGGCGTCGGCGAAGAGCGCCACGCAGGCCAGCGTCTGCGCCTGGTCCGGCATGTCGTTGAGATCGAAGGTGCCGCCGTGCAGCCGCCCCGGGCGCGGACCCCGCACCTCGCAGGTGCCCTCGCCCCAGCGCACCTCGCACCCCATGCGCTCCAGCACGTCCGCGAAGCGCGCGTCTCCCTGCTTGGTGCGGCGGCCGAGGTTGGCGATGCGTACCCGCCCCCCGGTGATGGCGGCGGCGGCCCAGAAGTATCCGGCAGCCATGGCGTCGCCCTCGATGTCCAACTCCCGGGATCGGTATCGTCCCGGCGTGACGGTGAAGCGCCGGTAGCCTTCGCGCTCCACCGTCACGCCGAAATCGGCCATCAGCGCCAGCGTCATGTCGACGAACGGTTTGGACTGGAGCTCCCCGGCCACCTCCAGGGTGACGGTGGCGTCGGCGTACGGTGCCACCATCAGCAGCGCAGAGAGGTACTGCGAGCTCCTGCCGCCCTCCACCGCCACCGCGCCACCGCGCAGGCCGCGTGCCCGGACCACCACCGGCGGGCAACCGTTGCCGGACTCGCTCTCGGCCTCGACGCCCAACCCTTGAAGCGCGTCCAGCAGGTCCTGGATGGGCCGCTCCCGCATGCGGGCGGTGCCGTCGAGCCGGAAACGGCCCCGTCCCAGCGCCACCAGCGCCGTCAGGAAGCGCATGCTGGTCCCCGACAGGCGCACGTCGAGGTCCGCCGAGGTCGCCGGCACGCGGCCGCCCATGCCGTGCACGACGATGTGAGGCCCGCGTGCCTCGAGCCGATAGCCGAGGCGGCTGAGGGCGCGGACCAGGACCTCGGAGTCCTCCGCCACCAGAGCGCCCTCGAGGTGGCTGGCACCGGCGGCCAGAGCGGAGATGACGAGGGCCCGGTTGGTCAAGCTCTTGGACCCCGGGATGCGCACCGTTCCGTCGACGGCGCCCTGCGGCCCTACGCTCACGATCGATGGCAGCGTCGACATCGTGTCGAAGGATACCACCGGCCCCTCACCCTTCGCGCCGTCGCCCCTTCCCAGACGACGTCCGACGGACGTCGGCGAGGCTAGTCTGGCAGTTGTGAGCATTCCGGCCCCCCTTCAGTCGATCGTCGACACCTTCCAGAAGGCTCCGCGGAGCCTGAAGTTGCCGCTGCTGCTGGAGTACTCCGGCAAGGTGCCGCCGTTGCCGGCAGGCATGGACGCGGAACTGGAGAGGGTGCACGAGTGCCAGACGCCCCTGTTCCTCAAGGCGGAGGTCGCGGACGACGGCGGTGTGCGACTGTACTTCGACGCCCCCGAGGAGGCGCCCACCACGCGCGGCTTCGCCGGGGTGGTGCACGAGGGACTCTCGGGCGCGAGCGTCGAGGAGGTCCTGGCGACGCCCGATGACTTCTACCAGAGCATGGGCCTGGCGGAACTCATCTCTCCACTACGGTTGCGGGGGATGGGCGCCATCCTGGCCCGCGTGAAGCGCCAGCTGCGGGAGGGCGGCGGCGCGCGGCGCGCGGCGCCGGGCTAGCGAGCCGGCGCCCGGGTCTGCTACAGTGGCTGGGCTTCGAGAGCGAACCCGAGCGCCCCTACGGGCCGGCGCCGGGCGGAGGACGAGCGATGAAAAAGGACATCCACCCCAAGATGGTGCCGTGCAAGGTGATCTGCGAAGGCAAGGTCGTGCTGGAGACCTACAGCACCAAGGCGGAGCTGCACGTCGACGTATGGTCGGGCAACCATCCCTTCTACACCGGGCAACAGCGCTTCATCGACACCGAAGGACGCGTCGAGAAGTTCCAGAAGCGCTTCGGTGACAGCTACCGCAAGAACGTCAAGACGAAGTAGCGGCGCGCACCACCGGCAAGCTTCCATCATGCGGCCGCCCCTGGGGGCGGCCGCGGTCGTTCTGTGGGTCTACTCGGGCACGGCCGCCATCACACGCGTCCCGAGGCCGGGTTCGCTGACGATCTCGAAATGACCCCCGCGTGCCTGCACGCGCTCGCGCATCTGGCGCAGTCCCAGCCCACCGGCGCTGGTGACGCGATCGCCCACCTGCACCGGATCGAATCCCCTGCCGTCGTCCTCCACGCTGATGAAGGCCATGCGTCCGCCGTCGGCTCCCACCCGGACGTCGACGGTGCGTGCCGCGGCGTGCTTGGCGACGTTGTTCATGGCCTCCTGGAAGATCCGGAACAGCACCGCCTCCGACTTGATGCCGAGCTCCGGCAGCTCGCCGAGCTCGAGACGCACGTGAACGTCGTTCTGCTGACCGAAATCGATGGCGTAGCGTCGCACCGTCTCCACGAAGCCGTGACGCTCGAGGTCGATCGGCCGGAGCGCGAAGATGCTGCGCCGCACCTCCTTGATGGTCTCGCGCACGGTGTCCTTGGCGGCGTCCAGCTCGATGGTCGCCTTGGCCACGTCGCGCTTCAACAGGCGCGCCACCAGATCGAGCTTGAGGGCCGCGAAGGCGAGTGACTGCGCCACTCCATCGTGGATCTCGCGGGCGATACGGGCGCGTTCCTCCGCGATCGCCAGCTCCTCGGAGTGCAGGTAGGCGTTGGCGTTCCGGACCGCCAGACTCACCTGGTTGGCCAGCAGCCCCAGGAGCGGCAGGTTGGCAGCGTCGAAGTGGTCGGGGTCGGAGTGGGTGAGCACCACTACGCCGAGCAGGCCCTCCTCGGCGTAGACGGGCGTGGTCACGGCGCTGCCCGCTTGCGCGAGCAGCGGACCGCCGTCGGCCCGGTCGGCGACCGAGAGGCGGCTGACGATGCTGGGCTCGCGTGACTGGGCGCTGCGACCCACGAGGCCCTCGCCCAGCCGCACCGGCAACTTGCCCGCCTCCTGAGGGACTCCCTCGGCCGACCGCAGCTGCAGCAGGTTGCCCTCGTCGAACAGGTAGACGCCGCCGGTGAGCGCCTCCACCCGCGACATCATCTGAGCCAGGAGCGTGTGCAGCAAGCGCTCCAGGTTCCCCTCC
>Ga0307440_1001288_pt1 | contig 12195 bp, 7 predicted proteins | sample SalMarWE160410MG_FD_202150 | JGI IMG/M metagenome (GOLD analysis project Ga0307440, IMG submission 202150) | Salt marsh sediment microbial communities from the Plum Island Ecosystem LTER, Massachusetts, United States - WE1604-10 | ecosystem: Environmental > Aquatic > Marine > Intertidal zone >... | reverse complement strand
AGCGGACGGTCACGCGGCCGCACGCGGGATCGAGGCCTACCTAAACGGAGGTCATTGACCGCGCAGCAGGTCGACGATGTAGGGGACGACCTGTTTCTTTCGAGACAGGACGCCCCTCATCTCGAACGTCGCCGCTTCGACCTCCGGATAGCTAATTGTCGCCAGAATTCTCGGATCACCGGCACACAGCAGCAGCGTCGTCTCGCCGGTGATATCGGTCACCATGAGGCAGCCGAAGTCACATCCTGAGCCCGCGACGAAGTCGCCGAGCGCTTGGTTTAGCAGAGGCCGAACCTCGTGAAACGCTCTGAATCCGACCACCTCGATCTGACTCACCGAGAAACGCACGCCGCTCTCCTCGTAGAACTTCTGGTCCCCGGCGACGATCTGTTTCGGTTCGCGTGAGGCCAGTGAGCTTCCCGCCGAGAACATCTCCTCACCGTAGGAATCGATATCCACTCCGGTGAGAGCCGAGAGCCACGTCGCCATCTCCCGATCCAACGCGGTTGTCGTGGGTGAGCGAAGAATCACGGTGTCGGAGAGCAGGGCCGAAAGCATGAGGCCCGCAGATTGGCGGTCCGGTTCGAGATGTGCGTTGCGATACATCTCTGCAATGATCGTGCAGGTTGATCCGACGACCTTGTTGATGAAAGTAATAGGCGAATCCGTAGCGCGTGTTCCGATTCGGTGGTGATCTATCACTTCCACGACCTCTGCGTGCTCCATTCCGTCCACCGCCTGCGAAAACTCGTTGTGGTCGACGAGAACTACGCGAAAACGGGCTTGATTGAGGAAGTTGACCCGGGTGATGACACCGCACAGACGGTTCTCGCCGTCGACGACGAGAAAACCGCCCTCGTTGTACTTGTTGACTTCGCGTTGGATGTTGCGCACGAGATCCTCCGGCGCGAAGGTGGGCCCCGGCGGATCGAGAAAGGCCCGAATCGGGATTGACAGGGCGATTTTCGTACACACATCGACGAGGCCGGAACCGACGAGGATTACCGGTGGTCCGGTCGGCCGAGAGGCAGTTTGCTTCGGCACGACCCCCGGGGGGCCGTATACGATGACGAGCTCGATTCGTCCGCCGAGATGCCGCTCGAGCTCTTCCCGCCAGTCGAGTGATCCTGGCACAATCAGGACCAAACCATCTGCGGGGGCGTTGCCAACCGGTTCGGAAGGCGAAACAACGACAGTGCCCGTGAAAATGGGTGGAGGGGCCGGTGTCTGCCCGAGTGGCCGGGCGCGGGATATCTCGACGAAGTGGTCGACGTCGAAACTGAGCGCTGCGCCGGCTGCTATCTCCGTAATCGTCCTGGGAAGGTCGGCGAGTCTTAGAGCGGTTATCTTCCCGAGGACGCCTCCGTCGGCATCGGTGACCGGCAGGAAGGCGAACCGATGCTCGAGGATAAGCCGGTGGGCAACCTCCAGACAATCCTCCGGTCCTACGGTGATGAGATCATCACGCGCCACCATGATATCCCGTGCTTTCGGATAGACGTCGGTCAGAAGCGCAGGGGAGGGAACGCCGAAACGCTCGAGGACGAAATGAGTTTGTTCGTTCAGATTACCGGCACGATAGGCTGCAGCACGCAGTCCGGTTGTGGCGCTCTTGAAGCGAGCGTACACGATTGCCGAACATATAGAATCGGTGTCGGGGTTCTTGTGCCCGACCACCACGATTGGATGGCCGTCTGATTCGTTTTTCATTACCTACGACGACATTGTATCCTACGCGAGCAATCTGCGGAAGCCGGGGAGCGTCGGATTGACGCCCGCAGGGAGGGTGTGTAAACTTCCCTGCCTGGTCAGAAGAGGAAGCATGGGTACGACGAACCTCGGTCTGCCTGTCGGAACGGTCACCTTCCTGTTCACCGATATAGAGGGTTCGACCGAAATCCTCCAGGCGCACCCCAACGACTACGAGCAAATCCTCGAGCGATATCGACAGATACTCGAAGAGGAAATCGGTCGCTGCGGCGGTTGGGTAGTCGATCACGCTGGGGACGGTCTGTTCGCCGCCTTCGAGCGCGCGGCAGACGCGATCCGCGCCGCGGTTGCGATACGCCGCTCATTGGCGCGAGAGCGATGGCCGGGCGAGCTTCGTCTTCGGGTTCGGATGGGGATCCATACCGGTGAGCCGAGGCTCTCAGCTGGAGGCTATGTCGGCATCGATGTCCATCGGGCGGCGCGGATCGCGTCTGCCGCGCACGGCGGTCAGATTCTCTGCTCGGCGTCGACATCGGAGCTGTTGGAGCCGGAGGGGTTCGAGGGAATTGCCCTGCGTGACCTCGGCCGGCACCGGCTGAAGGATCTGCGTCGCCCTCAGCGTCTCTATCAGGTAGATTCCTCGGACCATACGGAGGAGTTCCCGCCGGTTCGCTCGCTCGAAGGACACAAGCACAATCTCCCGTTTCAAGTGAACGAGATCATCGGGAGGGAACGAGACACCCGAACGCTCAGGCAGTCCCTGGAGGAGAGCCGACTCCTTACCCTGGTCGGACCGGGCGGAATCGGAAAGACGCGCCTGGCGCTCGACGTCGCAGCGGGAGTGATAGATCGATACCGCGACGGAGTTTGGTACGTGGAGCTGGCCCCTTTGACCGATCCGGAGCTTCTCGGACAGGTGATCGGTGCCGTGGTGGGGGTTCGCGAACACTCCGATTCGCAGATCGAAGAGCTACTATTCGACTATCTGAAGGATAGAGAGCTCCTCCTCGTCCTCGACAACTGCGAGCACCTCATCGACGCGTGCGCCGTTCTCACGGAGCGTCTTCTCAGATACTGCGGGGAGGTGAGGATTCTTGCCACAAGCCGTGAGGCCTTCGGCATATCCGGGGAGTTGGTGCGCCGCGTACCACCGCTCGGGGTCCCGGTGAGCGGCGAGCTCGAAGAGGTCGGGAGAAGCGAGTCGGTGCGCCTGTTCGTCGAGCGGGCACGGGCAGCCGCCGATTCGCTCGACCTTACCGAAGAGAACGCTCCCGTTCTCGCGGAGATCTGCCGAAGGCTGGACGGCATTCCCCTCGCCGTCGAGCTCGCCGCCTCCAGGACGAGGCTCTTGTCGGTAGAAGAGATCGCACGGGGCCTCGACGATCGCTTCAGACTTCTCACCGGCGGCTCACGAACGGCACTGCCGAGGCAGCAGACTCTAAAAGCCCTGATCGATTGGAGCTACGAGCTGCTTTCCGAAAAGGAGCGGGTCATGCTGCGCAGGCTGTCTGTCTTCTGTTGCACGTGGCCGCTGTCAGCGGCCGAAAGAATCTGTGTCGACAAGGCAGGCGTTGGAGATATCGGTCCGGACGATCTACTCGGGCTCGTTGCCGCTCTCGTCGACAAGTCGCTGGTTGCCGTCGAGCACGGAGCGGTGGAAACACGCTACCGATTGCTCGAGACGATTCGTCATTACGCTCAGGAGAAGCTCCTGTCCTGCGGCGAGTCGCAGCAGCTCAGAGACCGCCACCTTCACTACTTCCTCGGCATCGCAGAGCAGGCCGATGCGCGGCTGCGCGGGGCCGAACAGAAGGAATGGCTCTCCCTTCTCGACGCCCATGAGGATGAGCTCCGATCGGCCCTCGGATGGGCCGGAGGCAGAGGTATGGTCGAAGAGCTAGAACGGCTCGCCACCTCGCTCTGGCGCTACTGGCGCGTACGAAGCAAGTTCGGCGAAGGTCGCCGCTGGCTCGAAGAGGCTCTCACCATGTCGGCGGATATGGATGACGGCGCCGAGCGCGAGCAGGTCGTGCTGCGCACGCGCTGTCTTATCGGAGCCGGAAGTCTGGCCAACTATCAGGGGGACTACCTCCGTGCCGCCGAGGTGCTTTCCGAGGGGCTACGACTGAGCCGCGCAATTGGAGATCTGCCGAGCGTAGCGGATTCGTTGACTATTCTTGCGCACGCCCGGTTGATGACCGGGGAGGAAGACCGAGCGGCCGACATGCTCCGGGAGAGCCTCGAAATCTTTTCGAAGCTCGGTCGCAAACGCGGAATAGCGTACGCGAAGTACTGCCTCGGCTCACTCATGGTTCGACGCGGCGAATATTCTGATGCTCGCGACAACCTCGTCGAAGGGTTGTCCTTGATGGAGGAGCTCGAGGACACCTGGTGGATCGAGAATACACTGCTCGAGCTCGGTTGGGCGAACGGCCGCCTCGGGGACCAGGCCGGCGCCCTGCGCGCTCTGCGGCGCGCGCAGGCGATTGCCGAGTCGTTCAGCGATCGACGGGGCGCGGCACGGGCGCTCATGCACGTCGCGGGAGTCGAGCTCTCCGGGAAGCAGTTCGACGCAGCCGGCAGAAGCTACCGGGAGAGTCTGGAGCTATTCTCCACGATCGGTGACAGATGGGGGATTGTCTCCTGCATTGAGGGAGTGGCCGCGGCAGCGGCATCCACCGGGAAGGGCAAGGAAGCTGTCCGATTGATAGGTGCGGCGGCCCGGGCTCGTGAGTCCCTGAAGTCAACGGTCCGGACTCTGGACTTTGGCGAGCACGAGAACCTGCTCGATGTGACAAAACGATCCCTCGGTGACGATGAGTTCGATCGACTGTTTGAAGAAGGATATCGGCTTTCGTTCCAAGCCGCGGTGGAACGCGCCCTTGCATTCGGTCTATAATGATCGATCGGAGTGAGGATGGTAGGAGCACCCGGCCTCGAGAAGCTGCTGCGTGGAGTTTTTCCCGGCGACAACTGTGTCTGGCGTATCGACAGGGAGACTATTCCCGACTTTCTTCCATTCGCGGAGGCATTGATTACGTTTGCCGTGGATCACGGCAAACGGGCCATATACTTTCGTTTCGGAAGTCACCAACCCCTGAGCGAAGCACGTGACGGTCTCGAAATCCACCACCTGAATCCCGAAGGCGGCTTCGAGAACTTCATAACCGAGATTCACCGTATCATACGTTCGAGGGGGAAGGGCGCCTACTACCTTTTCGATTCGCTCTCCGAGCTCTCCGAGGCATGTTACAGTGATCGAATGATCGGCAACTTCTTCGTGCTGACCTGTCCCTTCCTCCGGGAGTTCGAGACTATCGCCTACTTTCTCATGTACAGATACGTGCACTCATACCACGCGGCAACCCCGATTGCCGAGACGGTACAAGTGCTGATCGATCTCTACAGCCACGGAGGGGTTTACTATCTGCGCCCTTTCAAGGTCGAGGGACGCAGCTCGTCGACGATGTACATGCTGCACGAATGGAGCGGGGAGGAGTGGGTGCCAATTCCAGAGAGCGGCCGTGTTGCGGAGGTCATCCACGCCTCGCCCTGGCCCGGGCTGCCGTCCACGAGCTATCGAATGATCGGGGTTTGGGACAAGGTCTTCATCAACGCCGAGCATGTCCAGGAGGAGATCGAAGGGGGCCGATCCACCTCGGAGAGGGAGCGGACCACCCTGCATCAGATACTTCGTCTGATAGTCTCACAAGATCAGCGGATCTTCGAGCTCGCGGCGAAGTACTTCACGATCAAGGACGTGCTCGCCATTTGGAAGCGCATGATCGGTACCGGGATGATCGGCGGAAAGTCAGTGGGGATGCTGCTTGCACGCTCGATTTTGCTGAAGGAAGACCCCCAACGGTCGAAGATCCTCGAGGATCATGATTCCTTTTTCATCGGCTCCGACGTCTTCTACACCTACCTGGTAATCAACAACTGCTGGTGGGCACGCCAGCGACAGAAGGACCCGAGCTCTTTCCTCGACGGCAACGAGGACGTGAGACGGAGAATACTCGCGGGAGATTTCCCCGACTACATCCTCCATCGATTCTCGGACATGCTCGACTACTTCGGCTATTCGCCGATCATCGTTCGCTCGAGCAGCCTGCTCGAAGACAACTTTGGCAACGCTTTCGCCGGGAAGTACGAAAGCGTGTTCTGTCCGAACCAGGGCACGAAAGACCAGCGGATGAAGAACTTCCTCGATGCCGTGAGGGTGATCTACGCGAGCACGATGAGCGACGGTGCCCTTCGCTATCGTAAACAGCGAGGAGTTTTGGACAAGGACGAGCAGATGGCGCTCCTCGTGCAAAGGGTGTCAGGAGTAGGCTACGGACGTTACTACCTGCCTCAGCTGGCGGGGGTCGGCTTCTCCATCAACCCGTACGTGTGGAATAGTGAGATCGACCCCAACGCAGGAATGCTACGCCTCGTGTTTGGTCTCGGTACCCACGCCGTCGAGCGCTCCGACGATGACTATACGCGTGTAGTCGCACTCAACGCGCCGGAAAAACGCCCGGAGGCAAGCCTCGACGAGGTTCGCCGGTACGCCCAGAGGAAAGTCGACCTGCTCGACCTGGTCGACAACAAGTTCACCACACTTCCCATCTCGACGCTCGTAGAAGAGCTCGGCGACCGTCTTCCCTTCGATTACTTCGTCTCATTCGAAACAGCGACGGAACCAGCTCGGCGCTCTCCCAAACGTTCTTCGCCCCTCCTCACCTTCGACCGTGTGTTCAAGGCGACCGACTTCATATCGTCGATGCGTGGAATACTCTCCACCATATGCGGCGCCTACGGTGTCCATGTCGACATCGAATTCACTGCAAGCTTCATGCCGAACGGAGAATACAGAATCAACGTCGTGCAGTGCCGGCCTTTCCAGGCCCAGTTGGAGGAGCAGCCGAGCGTCGAGCTGCCACGCCTTGACATCGACGACATAGTGATGGACGCGCGCGGGGCGGTTATCGGGCCAAGCAGGGTGGAGCGGATTGACTGGATACTCTACGTAGACGGGAAACGCTACTCTATGCTGACTGAACGGGATCGATACTCCGTCGCAAGGCTGATCGGTAGAGTGCTTCACCAGAAGGAGGTCGTCGGCAGGACCGTGATGCTGGTCGGCCCCGGACGTTGGGGCACGAGCTCGCCTTCGCTCGGTATTCCGGTTTCCTTTTCCGAGATTGACACGGCGTCCATCCTCTGTGAAATCAACGTCATGCATGAGGGTCTCAACCCCGACCTGTCGCTCGGGACGCACTTCTTCAACGAGCTGGTCGAGATGAACATGCTGTATGTAGCCTACTTCGCGCAGAAGCGCGAAAACCTCTTCCGCGAGAACTGGCTACTCGAGGCAGCGAACGAGCTCGACGCCGAGCCGTTCGCGTCGGTCGCTACGGGATCGACCAAAGCGGCCGGCGTCGTGCACCTCATCAACACGACAACGGAGGCGTTGGGACGAAAGCTCGTCCTCAACGCCGATTCAGTCGGCCAGCGCGCCGTCCTCCACCTGCAATAGGCAGCTCACGCGCGAAACGGCAGCGCTCAGACCAGGCCCTGGTCGAGCATTGCGGAGGCTACCTTTTTGAAACCCGCAATGTTTGCACCCATGAGGTAATTGCCCGGGTAGCCGTACTCCTCCGCCGCCTCGACGGTAGCGGTGTGGATCGCTCGCATGATCGTGCGCAGTCGAGAGTCGACCTCCTCTGCGGGCCAACTCAATCTCATTGCATCCTGGCTCATCTCAAGACCCGACGTGGCTACCCCGCCGGCGTTGGCGGCCTTGGCGGGACCGAAGAGGATCCCTGCGTTCAGCAGGAACTCCACCGCCTCGGCCTCGGTCGGCATGTTGGCGCCTTCCACGACTAGCTTACAGCCATTCTTGACGAGGGTTGCTGCGTCCTTTCGATCGATCTCGTTCTGAGTGGCGCTCGGAAATGCCGCGTCGCAGGTTACTCCCCAGGGGCGCTCGCCCGAGTAGAACTTGACCCCGAACTCGTCGGCGTACTCCCTAATCCTGCCCCTCCGGACATTCTTGAGCTCCATAACCCAGGCGAGCTTCTCTTCCGTTATACCGTTCGGGTCATGGACGAATCCATCCGAATCGGAGAGAGTCACCGGTTTTGCCCCGAACTCGAGGAGCTTTCTTACCGTAAACTGGGCGACGTTTCCCGAGCCGGAGACGACGCAACGTTTCCCCTCGAGGGTTGTCCCCTGTTTCGAGAGCATCTCGACGGCGAAATAGACCGCGCCGTAACCGGTCGCCTCCGGCCGGATGAGTGACCCTCCCCAGTTCAGCGCCTTTCCCGTGAGTACGCCGGAAAACTCACCGGTGAGCCTCTTGTACTGGCCGAACAGATAGCCGATCTCTCTTGCGCCAACTCCTATGTCACCCGCCGGCACGTCGGTATTGGGACCGATGTGCCGGTACAGCTCATCCATGAAGGACTGGCAGAAGCGCATCACCTCGTTGTCACTCTTGCCCTTCGGATCGAAGTTGGCACCGCCCTTTCCGCCCCCGAGCGAGAGGGTCGTCAATGAGTTCTTGAAAACCTGCTCGAAGCCGAGGAACTTGAGAATGCTCAGATTGACGGATGGGTGAAATCTCAAGCCCCCCTTGTATGGGCCAAGAGCGCTGTTGAACTGAACTCGAAAACCCCTGTTCACGTGATAGACATTTTTGTCGTCCAACCATGGAACACGGAAGATGACGACGCGCTCCGGCTCCACAATTCGTTCGAGCACTCGTGCTTCCCGGTATTCCGGATGTTGGGCAATGATCGGCTCGATCGAGCGCAGGACCTCTTCGACCGCCTGATGAAACTCCCGTTCTCCAGGATCTCGACGTTTCACCGATTCTAGAATCTCTTCGATGTAGTTCATCTTTCATCACCTCATCTTCATCATACACCATGGAAGGCATCCAACGGCAATGCGCTTCGATACAACGGGCAATTCCTGAATCTCGGGGGCCAAAAAACGGAACGCGGAATGCGTGGGACGCATGGAAATCGCCCGCTCTACAGGCGTCCGAGAGCGGAATCCATCTTCCTGATGAGGAACTCTATCATCTTCGGGCTGGAGATGAGCGGCAGCTTCGTTAGGGCGGCGGGAGGACACTTGGACTTGTAGGTCTGCGCGGTGATGTCGATTCCCTCCTCACGCAGGGAGGCCGTGAACCGTTCGGCGTTCTCGATCGTTTCGAAGAAGATCGACGAGAGGTGCCGCCTCCCCTCGATCCGGGCGATGACGTTGGGGTAGCGGGATGCGAGCGCCTGAAGCTCCCGTTCATAGTTGGTGCCGACTTCCTCAATGTAGCTCCGATTGGCCCCGGCGAACTCCATCGTTATCAGGTAGGCGAGGGCTGCGAGCTCTTCTTGGCCGTTCGTGACGAGTGCCCCAAACTGGTTGAGATTGTCCATCGGCGCGGTCGTGAGAATCTTGGAGGCCGAGTATTGGCCGCCCGGGAATCCCTTCCCTACGGATACGAAGTCGGGCTTGAGGCCGTATTCGCGAAACATGAAGAGCTCCGGAGACCAGATGCATGATTGGATTTCATCGACCAGTATGGGCACATCCCGTTCCCGGCAGAGCTCATAGGCGCCACGCAGGTAATCCCCGGTGAGCCGAACTCCGCCGTAATTCATCAGGATGATCTCGTGAAGGAATCCGGCTACCTTGTAGTTGCCGTGATCGTAGGTCTCGATTGTCTGCCTGAAGTGATCGGCATCGTTGATCCGAACCGATTTAACGATGAAAATGTCTTCTTCGGCAACGCGTTTTGCGAACTCCGGCCAAAGCTCTCTCATTGTCTGCGTCAGTATCGTGGTCCCGTGGTAGTTCGCCTGCATACCTCCGTCATCATCCGCCATGACGAGGAAAACTGGGACGCGGTTCGCATATTGCGGAACGCGGCTCGTACGCTCGAGACGATAGAATCGGGCCAGCATCATCTTCAGGGCCGCCTCGACCGCGAGGCTCCCGGTCTCGAGATTGATTACTCGATTGAGGACATGGGGGGTGGCTTCCGCAATGATCTTTTGAAGCGACTGAGAGTCGCCGGTCTCGATGCCGTTTGCCGTGCGGATAAGCTCTTGCTCGAGCCTCCGAACGATATGCCCCCGCGTGTTATTGTGCGTGGCATTTGGTATTCCGAGCCTGCTCGCGTTCTCGAGCAGGCGAAAACCGGGGAAGCTGTGACCGAGAGAGGCATGATAGTGCTCGCTTTTGGAGATGAGATAGACACGGCCATCTTCGCCTATGCGCAGATACCCGAAACCGATGAGCGGCGCTGCCTGCATCCGAGTCGCCCGGCTGTATGAATCCGTTGCCGCCCCCGAAGCGAAATCCTCGATTCCGTCACAAACCTTCTGACCGACCTTGTCGACGAGGTCGTCAACCCGTCGTTGAAAAGAGTCCGGGTAGAAGTCAACGATCTCCTCGGCGATCGCTCTCGTTGATGCAGCCGACACTCCGTCGGCGAAGGCCTTCGCGCGGCAAACGGCGCCCATGTAGTCTGCTCCGATCAACGTGCTGAGCGAATGTGCGACCGTCTTGATTGTAGGGGTCGTCGTCGACACTGAGCATGCCCTCCGTTATGCGGGCCCTTCTTTGCTGGACTGCACCGGCGGTCCCATAATGATCTTCGCACCGGCGTTGCGGTAGCGCCCGAGCTGCTCCTCCGATAGCTCCTGGTCGGTGAATATTGCCTCTACTTCGTCGACGCCCGCGAAGCGAACGAAGGAGCTCGTGTCGAATTTCGTTGAATCGACGAGCACGTAGGATGCGTCCGCGTGTTCCATCACGAGCTCTGAAATTCGGGAGGTTCTTTCATCGGTCGTCATGAAACCCGCTTGAAGGTCGACAGCATCGGCACCGAAGAATGCCTTATCGACATGAAACATGTGGATGATCTTCTCGGTGAGGGAACCGCATACGTCTCGTCTCTCAACACGGATCTCGCCGCCGAGGAGGATTACCTTGCACCAACTGGCGAGGGTCTCGACATGAGTCAACGAGTTGGTGAGCACCGTCAGGTTCCTGAGCGTGCCGGTCTGAACCCTTACTGAAAGCGCCTCGGCGAGCTTGAGAACGGTCGTTCCGGAATCGAGGTAAACTCGTTCGTTGTCGGAGACGAAATCGGAAGCCGTGTTCCCGATGGAGGTCTTCTGCTTGCTCCGATACGCTGCGGACACACGATATGAATAGTCGTGGCCGCTCAACGGCGAGAGCTGAACGCCGCCGTGCACGCGGATGACCCTCCCCTCCTTCTCGGCGTGGGCGAACAGTCTTCGCACCGTGGCCTCCGATATTCCGAAGGCTTTCGAAACGGACTCCACCGAGGTTCGCCGTTGATTCTGGAGCATCTCGACGAGCCGAATGGTGCGGATTTCGGTCTTTGTCATTTGCTCATTCCGAGAGTCAGCCCTGAGACGATGTAGCGTTGGAAGATCAGATACAGAATGGCCGCGGGCAGGGCGCTGATCAGCGAACCGCCCATCAGGACCGGTATCTGGGTAATGTGAGAGGACTGGAGTGTGGCGAGACCGACTGTAATCGTGCGCGTCTGGGGATTCTGGAGGAACAGCAAGCCGATCAGCAGGTCGTCCCAAATCTGTATGAACTGCAGGACGGCGACCGTGATGAGGGCAGGAGTGGCTATGGGTACCATTATCCGGCGATAGATTGAGTAGTAGCTTGCGCCGTCGATGACAGCGGCTTCCATGATATCGTCCGGGATGCTCTGGTAAAAGGCGGAGATGAGGAAAGTCCCGAAGGGGATTCCTATCGCGGAATAGACGAGGATCGCGCTGTAGAGATGGTTGACCATCTTCAATCCCGCAAGGTTGACGAACTCCGGAATGATGATGGACTGCATCGGCACCATCATGCTTCCGACTACGAGCATGAAGATGATCTGAGATCCCGGATAGCGGAGCTTCGCGAACGCGTAGCCCGCCGAGGTCGCAACAAATAGGATGATGATGATCGCGCTCAGGGTTACGACGGTGCTGTTGAGGAGCTGACGGAAGATGGGAAGGGTCTCGAAGAGGATGGTCCAACTCGCCATGGAGAGCTGCCGGTAGACCTGGAATTGGTTGGAGGCCTGAAACGACCGCTCCAGCATGTAGTAGAACGGAAAGAGCATGACGATCGACACGATTATCAGAACAACAGTTATCGAAATTCTCTTCGCCAGCTCTCGGGGAGGAAGATGACGCGTTCGGTGGACACTGTGTGTTTGAGTTTTCGACATGCTACCCCTCGTCATATCGAACAAAACGGAATTGGATTGCGCTTACGATGAGCATAAGGATGAGCAGCACGACCCCGAGTGTAGAACCGAAGCCGAACTGTCCCTGATTGAAAGCCCGTTGATAGATGAAGAACTCCAGAGTCGTCGTACCGTAGTTTGGCCCGCCACTGGTCATGACGTAGATCAGGCTGAACAGCGCCGTGAAGGCCGCAATGAGGGTAATGGTC
>Ga0307440_1001284_pt1 | contig 12221 bp, 10 predicted proteins | sample SalMarWE160410MG_FD_202150 | JGI IMG/M metagenome (GOLD analysis project Ga0307440, IMG submission 202150) | Salt marsh sediment microbial communities from the Plum Island Ecosystem LTER, Massachusetts, United States - WE1604-10 | ecosystem: Environmental > Aquatic > Marine > Intertidal zone >... | reverse complement strand
CGCCGTCGCCCTTCGCACGTCGATCTCCATCTCGGCTCCCCACCCCGCAACGCACGCCCTCCGTGGCCGCTGCACCCGACGACGGAGCCCACCTGAGCCCGGTGATGGACGGCCGGGCCCACGCGCCTACACGACGCCGAGATCGAGCATCGCGCGCGCCACCCGCACGAAGCCGGCGACGTTGGCCCCCGTCACCAGGTCGCCGTCCCGGCCCACGCGCGCCGCCGCCTCGCTGCAGCGATGGTGGATGTCGGCCATGATGTGCTGCAGGCGAGCGTCGACGTCCGCGAAGGCCCAGGCCTGCTGGGCCGCGTTCTGCTGCATCTCCAGGCCGGAGGTCGCCACGCCCCCGGCGTTCGCGGCCTTGCCGGGACCGAAGGCGACGCCGGCCGCGCTCAGGGCCGCGACGGCATCGGCAGAACACGGTAGATTGGCTCCCTCCGCCACCAGGACGACCCCATTGGCGATGAGACGACGCGCATCGCGAACATCGAGCTCACCCTGGGTGGCGCATGGAAGGGCGACATCACAAGGTTGCGCCCATGTATTCGCTCCGGGAAGGAAGCGCGCCTGCGGGCGTGCTTCCAGGTAGCGTTCGAGGCTTTCGCGTTCGACCTCCTTGACACGCTTGACGAGTTCCACGTCGATGCCGTCAGGGTCGACCAGCGCACCGCCACGGTCGGAGCAGGCCAGAACGGCAGCGCCGAGCTGCGCCAGCTTCTCCATGGCGTAGATGGCCACCTTGCCGGATCCCGACACGATGGCCCGTTTCCCGGCCACGTCTTCCCCTCGCGCACGCAGCATCTCGCGCACGAAGTAGACGAGCCCGTACCCGGTGGCCTCGCGCCGCACCAGGGAGCCGCCCCAGGCCGGGTCCTTGCCGGTGAGCGCGCCCGGTTCGAAGCGTCCCACCAAGCGCTTGTAGGCGCCGAACAGGAAGCCGATCTCCCGCCTGCCGACTCCGATGTCCCCCGCCGGGACGTCGACGTCCGCACCGATGTGATGGTGGAGCTCGGTCATGAAGCTGGCGCAGAAGCGCGCCACCTCGGCGTCGGAACGGCCGCGCGGATCGAAGTCCGCCCCGCCCTTGGCCCCACCCAAGCGCAGCCCGGTGAGACTGTTCTTGAGCACCTGCTCGAACGCCAGTGACAGGAACAGGTCGAGGCCGACGTCGGGATGGAATCGCAGGCCCCCCTTGTAAGGCCCCAGAGCGCTGTTGAACTGCACCCGGTAGCCGCGGTTCACCTGCACCGAGCCATCGTCGGCACGCCAAGGTACCTGGAACATGATCACCCGCTCGGGCTCACAGAAGCGCTCCACAAGGCCCTCAGCGGCCAGCTCCGGCGTGTCCCGCAGGATTGGCTCGAGGCTCGCCACCACACCGCTCACCTCGGCGGTGAACCCGGCGGCTTCGGGCCAGCGGCGTTCGATGTGCGTGATCCTTGTGGACGTGTCCACTGGGTACCTCCCGATGCTCCTGCCGCCTCGTTCGTGCTCCCCCGCCGAGCCGTCCCACACCACGATCGTCCGTTATCTCGAGGCTACGCCGCGCCATACCACGACGGCATGTGGTGAATGTCCTAACCCCGGCGCCAGCTCGGCGCAGGGCTACGGCGTGCGCAAGGGACGATTGTCTCTAGGGTCGCTCCGCAACGGGCCCAAGAATCGGCAGCATGGACCCCCTGATCCTGGCGCGCTGGCAGTTCGGAGTCACGACGGCGTATCACTACATCTTCGTGCCGCTCACGATCGGGCTAGGCCTGATCGTGGCGATCATGCAGAGCTTCCACTACCGCACCGGCAACGACATGTACGATCGCATGGCCCGCTTCTGGGGAAAGCTCTTCGTGATCAACTTCACGCTGGGGGTGGTCACCGGCATCGTGCAGGAGTTCCAGTTCGGGATGAACTGGTCGGAGTACTCGCGCTTCGTGGGGGACATCTTCGGGATTCCGCTGGCCATCGAGGCGCTGATGGCGTTCTTCCTCGAGTCCACCTTCCTCGGAATCTGGCTGTTCGGCCGTGACCGGCTTCCGAAGGCCGTGCACCTGCTCAGCATCTGGCTGGTCGCGTTGGGGTCACTGGTGTCCGCCATCTGGATCCTGATGGCCAACTCGTGGATGCAGCAACCGGTCGGGTACACCCTCGTCGACGGGCGGGCGCGCCTGTCCGACCCGGTGGCGGTGTTCCTCAACGAGCGTCTTCTCGTCGAGGCGCCACACACCATCCTGGCGGCGCTGACCACCGGTGGATTGTTCGTGTTGGGCATCAGTGCCTGGCACCTGATGCGTCGTCACGAGCGCGAGATGCACCTGCGATCGGCCCAGATCGCACTGGTGGTGGTCGCGGTCGCGAGCCTGCTCACGGCAACCAGCGGCCATTCCCAGGCACAACACACGGCACGCACCCAACCCATGAAGCTCGCCGCCATGGAGGCCCTGTGGAACAGCGAGCAGCCCGCATCGTTCTCGCTGTTCGCCAGCATCGATCAGAAGGACGGCACCAGCGCGCGCGAGATCAAGCTCCCGTACCTGCTGAGCGTGCTGGCGTACAACAACACCACCAGTGAGGTGAAGGGGATCCACGAGCTCGAAGCGGAGGACGTGGCCAAGTACGGCCCCGGAAACTACATCCCACCGGTCGCCGTCGTGTACTGGTCCTTCCGCGCCATGGTGGGACTCGGCATGCTGTTCATCCTGCTCTCGCTGACCGGGCTGGTGCTGTGGTGGCGAGGGCGCCTCGAGCGGCGCTGGTTCCTACGTTTCGCCATGGTGTTCCTGTTCCTCCCCTACCTCGCCAACTTCGCCGGCTGGATCACCACCGAGATGGGTCGGCAACCGTGGGTGGTCCAGGGGCTGCTGCGAACGGCCTCGGCGGTGTCGCCCAATGTCGGGGCGGTCGAGTTGGCCGTGACCTTCATCGGCTTCACTCTCCTCTACGGCGTCCTCGCCGTCCTCGATTTCTACCTGCTGTACCGCTTCGCCAGACCCGTCGCCACGGTCGGGCAGGGGCAGCAGGACGCCGGCCTCGGCGACGTCTTCGCGTACTAGGACCGGGAGCAGATCATGGACATCAACACCATCTGGTACGCCCTCATCGCCGTGCTCTTCATCGGCTACTTCTTCCTGGAGGGCTTCGACTTCGGTGTGGGCATCCTGCTGCCGATCGTGGCCAAGGACGACACCGAGCGGCGCATCGTCATCAACACCGTGGGCCCGTTCTGGGACGCCAACGAGGTCTGGCTGATCACCGCCGGCGGCGCCATGTTCGCCGCCTTCCCCGACTGGTACGCCACGCTCTTCAGCGGCTTCTACCTGCCCCTGTTCCTGATCCTCGTCGCCTTGATCGTGCGCGCGGTCGGCTTCGAATTCCGCGGCAAGATCGCCGATGCGCGCTGGCGTCGCGCCGCCGACAGCGCGATCGTGCTAGGGAGCGCACTGCCCGCCTTCCTCTGGGGTGTCGCCATCACCAACCTGGTGAGGGGCGTGCCCATCGGCGCCGACATGCAGTTCCAGGGAAACCTGCTGACGCTCCTCAACCCCTTCTCGCTGCTGGGCGGGCTGGTGTCGATCAGCGTCTTCGCGTTACACGGAGCGTTGTTCCTGAACCTCCGCGCCGACGAGGTCGTGGCCGAACGAAGCCGCCTGCTGGCGCTGCGCCTGTGGTGGCCTTCCGCCGTCGTCCTGCTCGCCTTCTTCCTGTTCAGCTACACCCAGACCGACCTGTTCTCCCGCTCCGGCCTGGTGCCCGGAACGCTGCCCGTGCTGGCCATGATCACGTTCGTCGCGAGCACCGTGCTGGCACGGCTGCGCTGGAACGGCTGGGCCTTCGCCACCACCGGGTTGACCATCGTGCTCGCGACGGTGGTCGCGTTCGAGGGGCTCTACCCGCGGGTGATGCCTTCATCACTCGGAAAGTCGTTCGATCTGACCGTCTACAACGCTTCCTCCAGCCCCTTGACGCTGCGCGTCATGCTGATCGTGGCGATCGTGTTCGTGCCCATCGTGCTCGCCTACCAGGGGTACAGCTACTGGGTCTTCCGCCGGCGAGTCACACGTCGAAGCATCCCGGGATCCTGAGCGCCGCCATGCGGCGGAGGATCCGGGCAGCAGCACGGTCACGGACCCGGCGCCTGGGGCCGTGACCGAGTCGGCCGCAGGCGGTGAGCCGCAACGCCCACCCCCAGGAGCGATCGACCCCGCCGCGGCTCGGCGGGCGCTGGTTGCCCGCGCCCGCCGCCACCCAGCCTGGCTCGTGCTGAGCGTGGTGGCCGGCACCGTCGGCGGAGTCGCTGCCGTTCCCCAGGCCCTGTTGCTCACCACCGTCCTCGACGGCGCCTTCCTGCTGGGGCGTGGCCTGCCCGCGCTGCGAGGCCCTCTGGCATGGTTGCTCGTCGTGGTGGTCGTTCGCGCCGCGGCGGTCTTGCTCGGCACCCAGGCCGGGCACCACGCCGGCGAGCGTGTGGCGCGCGACCTACGCGCGGAACTCACGGCTCGCCTGCTCGGACGTGGCCCGGCCTATCTAGAGCAGCACGCCAGCGGCGGCCTCGGCGCCGAGCTCCTGGAGGGGGTCGACCGCGTCGAGCCGTTCGTCGCGCGCTTCCTTCCCCAGGCGGCGTTGACCGTCGTAGTGCCCACCCTCATCGCGGTCGTCGTGATGCGCCTCGACCTCCTCAGTGGACTGATCCTAGCGACGACCGGGCCGCTCATCCCCCTGTTCCTGTGGTTGTTGGGAAGCCTCGCCGAACGCCGCGCTCAACGTCAGTGGCGCGCCCTCGGGCTGCTCAGCGCCCAGGCGCTGGACGCCCTGCAGGGCCTGGAGACGCTACGCCTGTTCGGGCGCGCGCGTGCGCACGAGGACGCCATGGCGCGGGTCGGCGAGCGCTACCGCCACGCAACCATGGACGTGCTCAAGATCGCCTTCCTGTCCGGTTTCGCGCTCGAGCTGCTGGCGATGTTGGGGACCGCGATGGTGGCGGTCGCCGTTGGTCTGCGCCTGGCAGCGGGCGACCTGCCGTTCGACGTGGCACTCGCTACACTCCTGCTCGCACCGGAGTTCTACCTCCCCTTCCGGCAACTCGGTGCCCACCACCACGCGGCCATGGAGGGCGTGGCCGCCATGAGGGACCTGCAGGTGCGCCTGGGCGGTGTCCAGGACGCGCCCGGTCCGACGCCAACGCGTCCGGTCGTGGCCGGCGGCGATCGCCCGAACGCACCCCGCGTCCCTCCGGCAGGACCCGCCTCGGTGACCTTGCACGGCATCCGTGCTCGCTATCCCGGATCCGACAAGGACGCCCTGAACGGCCTCGACCTCGCCTTCGGCCCGGGCGGCGTCACCGCCCTGGTCGGCCCCACCGGTTCGGGTAAGTCGAGCGTGGCCCGGCTGCTCATCGGCACGCTGACGGCATCGGAGGGATCGATCCTGCTCGATGGTGCACCTCAGGCCACCGTCGCTCCGGAAGCGTGGCGCGCGCGCCTGGCGTTCGTCCCACAACGCCCGCACCTGTTCGCAGGTAGCGTGCTAGACAACCTGCGCCTGGCGCGGCCCGACGCCGCCCCCGAGGAGGTGGCGCGGGCCGCACGAGAGGCCGGAGCCGACGAGTTCATCCGGTCGCTACCCCAGGGGTACGCGACCGTGCTGGGCGAGGACGGCCGAGATCTTTCCGGCGGTGAACGCCAACGGCTCGCGATCGCCCGAGCGTTCGTACGTCACGCCGATCTCGTCATCCTCGACGAGATCACCTCGCACCTCGATCCACGGACCGAGGAGGCCCTCTCCCACACGGTGCGCCGCTTGGCGCAGCAGGGCACGGTGCTGGTGATCGCTCACCGCCTGGCGACGGTACGGCATGCCGATCGCATCGCCGTGATGGACTACGGACGTGTCGTGGAGCTCGGTACGCATGCCGAGTTGTTGGCGCGGCCGGGGCTCTACGCCCGCCTCGTCGGCCGCGTACCCACCCCACACGCCAGCGCAGGTGCCCGATGAGGGCCGCCCTCCGCCTGCTCTCGGGGCATGCCGGCCTTCTCGCTGCCGCCGCGGCGCTGGCCGCCGCCATGGTGCTCGCAGGGATCGGCCTGCTGTCGACGTCCGGCTACCTGATCGGGCGTGCGGCCCTCCATCCCGACACCGTGCTGGCGCTCATGGTGGCGGTCACCGGCGTACGCTTCTTCGGGCTGACCCGGGCCGCCGTGCGCTACGCCGAGCGTCTGGTCTCCCACGATCTGACGCTACGCGTCCTGGCGACCCTGCGGCGGCGCGTGTACGCACGCCTCGTGCCGCTGGCGCCACTCGAGTTGCAGGGACATCGTTCGACCGACCTGCTGGGCCGTCTGATCGCCGATGTCGACGAACTGCAGGGGGTATACCTCAAGCTGATCGTTCCGCTGCTGGCCGCCGGTCTGGTCGTCGTCGTCACGGTGACGCTGGTCGCCCTGCTCTGCCCGGCTGCGGCCTGGGCGACGCTGGCCCTGCTCGCAGTCTCCGGCCTCGTCTTCCCGGCGGCCCTGGCCCGGCTCGGGGGCCGCCTGGGCCGGCGCGAGGCCCGGCTCCGCGCCGACAGGCGCAACGCACTGCTCGACACGCTGCAGGGCGCGCAGGAGTTGTGGGTCTTCGACCGTGGCGCAGACTACCGGGCGCGCCTGGCGTCGATCGACGCCGCGCTGGCCCGTCTCGCCACCCGTCGCGCACGTCTCGAGGGGCTGCGCGACGGCGGCGGAGCCCTTCTCGGACTGGCCTCGCCGTGGGTCGCCGTGGTCGCTGCCGTGCCGGCCGTGTCAGCGGGGCGCATGGAGCCGCTCTTGCTCCTGCCGCTCGCGCTGGGCGTGTCCGGAGCGTTCGAGGCCATGGCGCCGCTGGCCGAAGCGTTCGAGCGCTGGGGTCGGACCCGGGCCGCGGCGACCCGGATCGAGCAGGTGTTGGATCGCCCGCCGTCCGTCCGCGACCCGAGCCGGGCGGAGCCGATGCCGGAGGGCAACAGCCTACGTGTTGCCGGTGTGTCCTTCGGTTACGGCCGCGGCGCCGCCCTCGAGGCGATCGACCTGGAGCTGGGGCCGGGTCGCCGCATCGCGGTGGTCGGGGCGTCGGGTTCGGGCAAGAGCACCCTGCTCCGCCTGCTGGTCCGCTTCGCCGACCCCACCCGCGGCAGCATCACGCTGGGAGGCGTCGACCTGCGAGCGTTGCGTCAGGAGGAGGTCCGTGCCCGTATGGCGGTCGTGCCCCAGCAGCTCACCGTGTTCAACGCCAGCGTGCGCGCCAACCTCGCCATCGCACGACCGGGCGCGAGCGACCCGGCGCTCTGGCGGGCCCTCGAACGTGCGGCGCTGGACGACGTGGTGAGAGCGCTCCCGGAAGGGCTGGACAGCGTCGTGGGCGAGTTCGGGAGCCGTCTGTCCGCCGGCGAACGGCAGCGGCTCGCCATCGCCAGGGCGCTGCTCAAGGAGGCACCTCTGCTGCTCCTCGACGAGCCGACCGCTCACCTCGACACCCTCGCCGAGCGGCGGATCCTGCGGGTCCTGCTCGAGCCCCGCGACGACGCCGCGGTGGTGCTGGCAACGCACCGCCTGGTGGGCCTGGAGGCCGTCGACGAGATCCTGGTCCTGGAGGCAGGAAGGATCGTGCAGCGAGGCTCCTACGCGCTTCTGGCGGATCGGCCGGGGCCTTATCGGGATCTCCGAAGCGCCACCTTGGACGAGTTCGCGCACGTCGCCGGCCAGACGCCCGCACCGACCGAGCCGGTCGCCTGACCCGAACCGCTCCCCCGGCAGGACGCCGCAGAGCGTAGGCAAGGGAGGGCGAAAAAAAAGACGCGCACGTTCCGTGCGCGGCCTACACCTTGAACGTACCCCGGTATGCCCTATTCGTCAAGCCGATGCACCGGAATCGGGCGCTACGCGCCGGAGCACCCCCGAAGGGCCGGCGAAACGGCCCGGGGCAGGACCGACACGACGGCGGAACCTACCCCGGACCAACACCAGCGCGATGACTCAACCTGCGGCGACGACGTCCTTCTCCGCCTTGACAGCCTGAAGGTCGAAGCTGAACTTGACCTCCTCGCCGACCAACAGCGCACCCGCCTCGAGCACCTGGTTCCAGCCCAGGCCCCAGTCCTTGCGGTTGAGCTTGCCGCTGACCTCTGCCGCCACCCGGACGTTACCGAAAGGATCGTTGATCGGCTGCTGCACCTCGACGTCGAAGGTCACCGGCTTGACGGTGCCGCGCACCGAGAGGTCGCCGGTGATCCGGTAGCGGTCGTCGGCGACCGGATCGATGCGGGTACCCGTGAAACGGATCTCCGGGAAACGCTCCGCATCGAAGAAGTCGGCCGACCGGAGGTGCTGGTCCCGTTGCGCCTCACCGGTGTCGACGCTCGAGGCGTCGATGACCGACCCAACGCGGGTCAGACGGTTCTGCCCGTCGCTCTCGATCTCCACGGTGAAGCGCTTGAAACGTCCGCGCACGGTCGCGAACCCCATGTGACGGACCGAGAACTCGATGCTGCTGTGTGCGGGATCCAGGTTCCACTTCATAACGACTCTCTCCTCTTCCGGCACGACCTCACCTCAGCCGGTCGGGCAACCGCCCGACGGGGCCTGGAGACACCGCGCAGGATGCTGGTTTGGGCGCGTCGAGCGCGCTCGGCCGTCTCGGGAGATCGGGCCCGAACAGACCATATTCCAGAGTGCTCTATATTGTCAAGCACTCTACTTCGTGTCCTCATTGTGCTATGGTGACCCCGTGCCTGGCGTGAACCATGACTACTGTCCGGTCTACGCGTCGATCGACCTTCTTCAGGAGAAGTGGGTGCTGCACATCGTTCGTTCCCTCCTGCGGGGGCCGCATGGCTTCAACGAACTGGCGCGCGCGGTAGGGGGCGCCAACACCACGACGCTCTCGCTGCGCTTGGAGCGGCTGGAGAGCATCGGCGTCGTCGACAAGACCGTCGAGTCCACCATGCCGCCGCGCACGCGCTACGAGCTGAGCTGCGCTGGTCGGGAGCTCGAGACCGTGATCGCGGCCATCGATCGCTGGGGGAGGACCCACATGCGAGAAGGCCCTCGCGGCGGCACCCGGCGGACGGGCTCCGCCGGCAGCGTGGCCGAAGCGAACGAGGCCCTCGCACGAGCGGACACGGCCTGAGTCGACGCCGACCGGCTCACCAGACTCACAGCATGGGAACGAACGTCGCCTCCGACGAGGATCGTTGGGAGAGGGAGGGGTAGTGCCGAGCCGGGCCGATGGGAGGTCCCAGGGGGGAAATCGGCACGGGCCGGATTTCGGCACCACCGCCTCTCGATAGCCAGGATAGGCACGCGTCGGCCCTGGTGCCGCCAATAGTTCACGACCCCTTTACAGCGGACCCTTCGTGGCCGAAGCTTAGGGGCGTGCTAACCACAGCCGCCCTCACCGTCGCCGCCGTCGCCGTGGCGGGAGCCGGTTTCGTGACCGGCCTGACGGGGTTCGGCTTCGCACTCGTGAGCGTCCCGCTGCTGCTCCAGGTCATGGACCCTGCCGGCGTCGTCACCACGGTGCTCGTCATCGGCCAGCTCACCAGCGCGGTGAACGCCTGGAACGCCCGCGCTCACGTGGAGCGGCACCTGCTGTGGGCCCTGCTCCCCGGTGCCACCATCGGCATGGTCGTGGGTTCGTACGTGCTGCGGTGGCTCGATCCCACGGCGCTCAAGCTGGGGGCGGCCACGCTGGTGGTGCTGTTCACGCTGCTACTGGCCGCTCGACGAGGCACCGCGAGCCGTCCTGGCGCCCTGGCCACGACGCTCGTCGGCGGAGCGAGCGGCATCCTCACGACCTCGGTGGGCCTGAGCGGGCCACCGGTGGTCCTGCTGCTGCACGGGGCGCTCCCCGACAAGAACCGGTCGCGGGCCACGTTGGCCGCCTACTTCGCGCTCACCAGCTTCATCGGACTGGTGACGCTGCTGGTCCAGGGGAGCGCCCCAGCTCACGCCTGGGGAGCGGCCGCCATGCTGGCGCCGATCGCATTGATCGGCCGAAGCGTGGGGGGTCGACTCCACCGGTCGACGCCTCAGGGCGTGTTCCGCGTCCTCACCCTCGCGATCACCCTGGCGGCGGGCCTGGGAGGGATGGCGGTCGCCCTCGCTTCCCTGCTCGGCCGCGGCTGAGCCGGGGCGCCGTGCCGATGCTCAGGTCGCACCCTGGATGTAGTTCTGCAACTGGTCGATGAGGAACGACTGCTCGGACATGATCGCCTTCACGACGTCCCCGATCGACACCAACCCAACCAGGCGACCCGCCTCGACCACGGGGAGGTGACGGATGCGGTGCTCCGTCATCGCCACCGTGCAGTCGGCCACCGTCTGGTCCACCTCCACGGTGACTACATGTTCGCTCATGACGTCACGGACCGCGGTGTCGCGCGAAGCACGTCCCAGCAGGATGATCTTGCGGGCGTAGTCGCGCTCGGAGAACATCCCTACCAGCGCGTCTCCCTCCATGACCACCAGCGCGCCGACGTTCTTCTCGGCCATCAACTCGAGCGCCCGGAACACACTATCCTCCGGCGCCACCGACCAGATCTGCGAACCCTTGCCCTGGAGAAGCTGCCGCACGTGGATCGTAGCCTCCATGAGTCCCTCCTCGTATTGGGTTGGCGCCCATTCTAGGGGTCGAGCGGCCCCGGCGTAGCCAGATGGCCGACACCCCACCGCCGCCTCATGCAAGCGTCACACCGCTCCCCTGTGACCGGGCCTATGGTGAGATCGTCTCCCGGGGCCCGCAGCAGATCCTCGCCCGCGCCCCGCTGGGCCTGGGGGTGCACGATGCGCCATCCAAACGAAACGACGTTCCCCTCGAGCCATCCGTTCGCGGGCGCAGCACGGCTCTCGGTCCTGGCGCTCGGCCTGGGCTTGGCGCTGAGCGCGTGCTCCAGTCCCGACACGCACGCTTTCACGACCGCCGGCCCGCCTCCGTCGCCCGTATCGCTCGAGGCCACGCTCGACGCGATGCTCCGACCGAGCTCGGCGACGGCCGCTGAGACGTTCCTGGGCACGCTCCCGCGACCGCTGGAGGCCCACGACAGGAACGTCGCCAACCCACACGACCGCCGACTGCAGGATACGGTGCGTACGCTCCGCTACGAAGGCCTCGCATTGACGGTGTATCGCGTCCAAGCCACGGGCTCGCGCTTCCCCGTGGCGGTCCGTGTGACGTCGCCGATCTACCGCGCGGTCAACGGCCTTCAGGTGGGTCTCGCTTCGCAGGACGTGGTGGCGATCCTGGGTGAACCGACCGCCAGGCACGGTACGACCTGGGTCTACCAGATCCACGCGCCGATGAGCACTCCCTACGAGCTCACCGTTCAGCTGCACGATGGGCGGGTCCAGGCGCTGAGGTGGGCCGTCTACCTCGATTGAGCGCACCACGACCACGCTGCGCGCTCCCGAGGAGCTGGCGGGAGGTCCGATCCGCCCGAGGAGATGGCCGCCGGTGCCCGCCTGCCCGAGCTCGGGCACGCCTCCCCGCGTGCCGGCGAGGCCTCGTTGGCGTTCGCCGCCCGTCCCACGGACCGTACGACCGATAGACTGCGTTGAACGTGCGCGACGAAGCTCTACCCCGCTTCCTCCGGCGCGATGCGGTCCCGCGTGATCTGCGGCCCGCCTCCGAGCTGGCGGAGCGTGGCTACCGCGACCTCGGTCCGGCGCGCGCCATACTGGACGCCGGCGACGGTGCGGTCGCGCTGTACAGCACCAGCGAAGCGCGTAGGCGACGCGACTCCATGTGGGCACGAACGCGCGTGTCGGCGCCGGCCGTAGAGCAGGTCCCGGACGTAGTGGCCGCCCTCGCGGCGGGCAGCGCACCGGCTCCGGGCCGCGCCCTGTCGGGCCGTTGCCGCGTCTGTGGCCAGGACCGCCTCGGCCTCATCGAGGAGGTGTGTCCGGCGTGCCGCCGCGAACGGCGCGAGCACGTGTTGCGGGAGGCGGCTGGCACCTGGATCGACCGTCTGTTCCAGGAAGACTTCGTGATCCTGGACACCGAGACCACGGGGCTCGGTCGGCACGACGAGATCATCGAGCTGGGAGTCATCGACCGTGACGGTCGGACGCTGCTGGAGACGCTGGTGTGGCCGCGCAGCGAACGCGTTCCGGCAAGCTCCACGCGCGTCCATGGCCTCGACATCGCCGATCTGGAGGGCGCACCGGCCTGGCCTGCGGTCCTTCCCGGACTGCGGGCCGTGGTCGCCGATCGGC
>Ga0307440_1001283_pt1 | contig 12226 bp, 11 predicted proteins | sample SalMarWE160410MG_FD_202150 | JGI IMG/M metagenome (GOLD analysis project Ga0307440, IMG submission 202150) | Salt marsh sediment microbial communities from the Plum Island Ecosystem LTER, Massachusetts, United States - WE1604-10 | ecosystem: Environmental > Aquatic > Marine > Intertidal zone >... | reverse complement strand
AATGTAAAACCTTCAACAAAGGCAAAGTTTTCTTTAGAAAAAGCTAAATATGTAATGCGTGACAGGAACAAAGAACTTGCCGAAAAATGGGATACATATTTTAACGATCTCATAAATATTTGTCGACCTCGAACTCCAGTTTCAAGGAAGACAATTTCGTTTACAGAATTTTTGAGAAGACACGAAAATTTGATTATAAAACAAGTAGCAAATTGGCATGGGACACCATCTTATCGCGAGTTAAAAAAGATTTTAAAGAATATGCAATTTGTAGCAGAAGTTTATGATCTTGTTATTTATATAGAAGATCAAAAAAAAGCACTAATTGATTTAACCTCAATCCTAATGATGTATGCCTGCGGAAAATATGGGATGGACCCTATATATTAGAAATATTTATCAGGAGTAAATATGGACACAATTGTTGAAAGGAACAAGAAAATATTATCAAGAGAAAAAACAGCATTACTATTAATCGACATTCAAGAAAAAATATTAGCAGTAATGAAAAACCCGGAACAGGTGGTCCAGAATTCATTGAAACTTATTAAAGGTTTTAAAGCTTTAAATATTCCAATTTTTTATACCGAACAGTATCCCAAAGGACTCGGCCCAACAGCAGCAGCCTTACTTAAAGAACTTGAAGGTTTAAGTGCAATTCAAAAAATGAGTTTTAGTTGTTCAGGAGCGGGTAATTTTTTTGTTAGATTAAAAGATAATAGTGTTTCGCAAGTTGTTGTCGCTGGAATAGAATCACATGTTTGTGTCCAGCAAACGACATTAGATCTCATAGCAAATGGATTTCAAGTTGACCTTGCTGCAGACGCTGTCTCTTCCAGAAAAGACCTAGATTATAAATTTGCTCTTGATAGGATGAGAACACACGGTGCCGAGGTAACCACAACTGAAACAATATTATTTGAATTGCTGAATGTATGCGGTACAGATGAATTTAAAGCTATTTCCAAAATTGTAAAATAAACTACTTAAAAAATATTTTTCTCTTATTAATTTCTATTGTTTACCAATCTTATTAAACCCTTCCTTATTTTATTGAAATGAAAATTCAATCAATTATGCCTTCTATTTCAAACCAACTTCATATACTAAAAATACTTAGACAATTCTAAAAATTTTTTAAACAAACTTTTTTAGCAAAGAGTAATTTCTACAATGACTTAATGTAATTATTACCTCACTCGACTTTGAATACATAAAATAAATCACAAATTAAAAGAAAAAATCCTGGCACATCGGTTGAATAAGTATACCAGAATAAATGGTAATTGCTTATTCAACAATTAATATTTTGCTTAAACGTATAAATATTTCAACAAAACAAAAGGTAGCTTCATGAAAAAAATATTTTTACTCCTCGCTGTTGCAGGTTTAATTTTTACAGGATGTTCCGATTTAGGAACAAACCCTAGCTCGAATCCGGTAACTACCCCTCAGTCAAATACAATTTCTTTAAATAAAGTTTCCCCAAAAATTGCTTCTTCACAATCAACATTTACTGTTTCTCAAATAATAAATGGGAACAAAGGCGGAGTAATTATTTTAAATCAAGAAAGCGGCAATATTCATGTATTTGCTAAATTGAAAATACCTAAAAATGCATTTGATGGTAATGTAAATGTATCAATTTTAGTTGATCCATCAACAGCATCTATTACTTTAAGTCCAAGTATGATTTTTAATAAGGATGTAATTTTAGATGCATCCTTCAAAGGTTTAGATTTAAAAGCACTGAACTTAGATTCACAGGAAGTTAATTTTTATTACTTGTCAGAAGATGGAACAAAAATTCCAGTTAAACATAGCTGGACAAAAAGTAATGTAAAATTAGGAGAATTAGTAGTAAAACACGCAGAAATCGATCATTTTTCTAGATACGGCTGGGCAAAGTAATCAAGATACAAACGATAATATTATTTAAAAGACATATTGTAATAAAAATAAAATTTCAACATACAACGGGTAAATAGTGGACTCTTTAGAGCAAAAAAGGAGAAGGTTCTTAGAAGATATATTAAAGAATTTTTTTAATGATGAGGATACAAAAACATTTAAAGAAAATTTTTTAACTTCAAAAAAATCTTATAAAATTTCTAATCTAAATGCTATAAATAAAAAACAAATCAATTTAGATATAAATGATTTGTTTAAAATATTAGCTCAATTAGATTTGTTAATCACATTTGCCCAATCAAAATTATCTTTAAATAAATATCTGGAGTTTCTTCTTTTAATTGGAAAATTCACAATTATAGTCGGAGAGGTTTCTGCTTCTATTTATATTCATGAAAAAATTCTAAATGAAACCAAAAACAAACCAGAGTTAATAAGTTTTTGTGCTGCCGCTGCTTTAACTTTAGCTGAAATCTACAGCAGGCAAGCTTCATGGAAAACAAGTTTTACCTATATTAAACAGGCAAACGCTCTATTTAAAAAAGCAAAAGATTCAAAAGGAAGTGCAAATTGTGAAAATCTCCTCGGCACTATTTATGGCGATTTTGGAGAACTAAAAAAATCCAAAGAACATTTTGAAAAAAGTTTAGCCTTTTTAGAAAACGATTTGGATAGCGCTCTTAAAGGCACATTAGAAATAAACCTTGGTATCCTAAACAATATTCTCGGTGAATTTGAAGCAGCTCTATCCTATTATCGGAGAGCACTTGTTTTATTTGAAGGCATGCATAATCTGAAGAGAATAGTAGAAATACGGCATAATATGGGAATGCTTTATACAAAAATGAATCAACTAAATATGGCAATAAAAGAATTTGATCGCTGTATTTCTGCTGCTCTTCAGACAGGTTATTTACCCTCTATCGGTTTGGCATATCTAAGCAAAGCCTATATTTATACTCGTCAAAATGATTTCCTTGTCGCCGAAGCATTTGCAGATAAGTCATTAGAAATTTGTAACAAAACTAATGACAAGTTATCCATTGCAGATATATACAAAATTAAAGGAATTATTTACAAAAACCTGAAAAAACATCAGACTGCTGAAGATTACTTCCTTACCAGTCTTAGAATTAATAAAGAATTAAAAAATGAATTAAATTATTCTGAGACAGCAATTGAATATGGTAAGTTGTTAAAAAAAATAGGAAGAGTCGAAGAAGCAGATTCCTACTTTAAATCCGCACTCAAATATTTTAAGAAAATCAAAGCCCCCTATGAAATAAAAGAGATAGAGGACCTTCTTTAAATAGTTCAATTGAAACTCATCTAGTTTTTTTTCCTACTAAAAAATATTTTTCAATTTTATATATATACATCGCACACATTTTATTTAAGTTTTGGTTTTATTTTATATTTTGATTATTTATAAAATGATAAATTTTTATAAATATGTTCAGAACTCTATTTACAACACTCAGAGCAAAAATTTTAACGGGGTATATCGTTGTTATAATCATAATGATCTGTGTTATGATATGGAGTCTGTATAATTTTAACCGCCTCAATGAATCATTCAGAGCAATTATAGTCCAGAATTATTCCAGCATTGTAGCAGCAGATAATATGGTAAGGTCGCTGGATAATCAAATAAACGGGCTTTTTTTAATTTTCAGCCGTGACAATCCCCCCAAAGGGAAACAAGTGTTTGATAACGCAAAACAAGATTTCTATTTCTGGTTCGAGAAAGCCCGGGTTGCATCAAATACACCTGCTGAAACTGCTATCCTCGACAGTTTAAATGACCAGTACAGAGTTTACTTAACAGAAATAAATTATTTAATCACCTACCCGGCAAACTATCCAACTAATTTAGATCATGAAGATGAATATACTCAAGCTATCTCTTTAATATCCGTAATCAAAAATCGATGTTATGAGCTTTTTGAAACTAATCATAATTTCATAAAACGTGCAGAGGAAAGCGTACAGTCCATAACTAGAATCGCCGCATTTACAATGTTATTTCTGGCAATATTAGGAACAGTATTAAGTTTAGTTTTTAGTACAAAATTCTCGGAGTTTATTGTTAAACCGGTAAAAGATCTAACCCGGTCTGTTAAACATATTTCAGCCGGAAATTTTGATCAGGTAATTCAGTCAAATGATTCTGATGAAATAGGAATACTCGCTGATGAGTTTAACAGCATGGTCGGAAGACTTAAACGCTATGAAAAATTGAATATCAATACCTTGCTTTATGAAAAAAGAAAATCAGAAATAATAATTGAAAGCATAAATGACCCGGTTTTAATGGTGGATAGTGACCTTCATATCCTTCTTGCAAATAAAGCCTTTAAATTAGAATTCAGCAGTCCGAGAAATGAACAAACAATGTTAAATGAAGTAATTAAGGATGAGAAAGTATACGAAGATATTAAAACTTATATTTCTACAAACGAAACAGAAGATCAAGAAAATATTTTTCAAACTCATGACTCTGAAGGTGCTGTGAGATATTATAAATTAAGATATTCGTCAATAATATTACCTGAAAATGATATTAATGCTGCACTAATTGTATTCAGTGATATTACACAATATGAAGAATTGGATAGGCTAAAGTCTGAATTTGTTGCAAAAGTATCTCACGAATTAAAAACTCCATTAACTTCAATGGGAATGGCTGTTGGAATTCTTGGTGATGAAATAGTCGGCAATCTTTCGGACAAGCAAAAAGAACTTATTCTTTCGATGCGAGAAGATTATAACAGGCTGAATAAACTGGTAAAAGAAATTCTTGAACTCTCACGTATTGAATCTGGAGGAATACAATTAGAATTTAAACCGACAGATATCAAAATGTTATTAAAAGGATGTATAAAAACTTTTTCATTGCAGTGTGAAGAAAAAAACATCAAGCTAAGATATATTTCAAATGGCGATGTACCTTTAATTTCAGCAGATTATGATTATCTTTCACGTGCAGTAGGCAACTTTATAGGTAATTCCATAAAATTTATTGACAAGGGTGGAGAAATAAATTTAAGTGCCGATTCAAATGATTCAAACTTAGTTATTACAATTGCCGATAATGGCCCGGGAATAAATCCCGAATATCTTGATAAAATTTTTGATAAATTTGTACAGGTAAGCGGCACAAAACCCGGCAGTGTTGGTTTAGGTTTAACCATTGCAAAGGAAATTATTGAATTGCATCATGGTTCTATAAATGTTTGGAGCAAACCAGGACAGGGCAGCAAATTTGAAATAACAATTCCGGTTCAAAGCAATGAATAAAGGAAGAGTTCTAGTAATAGACGACGAGATTAATATTTTAAAAGTTATTGAGCTTTCTTTAAGTTCACAAAATTTTTTACCGGAGGTTTTTAGTAATCCTCTAGATGCTTTAAAAAGAGTTCAGGAAATTTTTTTCGATTTGGCTTTTATTGATTTAAAAATGGAACCGATCGACGGCCTTCAAACACTTGCTCAGTTAAAAAGCATTTCCCCGGATACTACATCAGTACTAATGACTGCGCATGGTTCCATTGAAACAGCCGTAGAGGCAATTAAGGGTGGTGCCTATGATTATATTACAAAACCATTCACTCATAAAGAATTTATTCATTTGGCCGAAAGAGTTTTTGAGCATCATATTTTACTAAAAGAAGTAAAGGGATTAAGGGAACAAATAGAAGAAGAATATACTTATGGTGAAATTATTACTCACAACTTCCAAATGAGAGAAATAATAAAGCTTAGCAAAGACATAGCCGATAGCGACATTCCGGTACTTATTGAAGGAGAAAGCGGAACTGGAAAAGAAATGCTTGCAAGATTTATTCATTTAAACAGCAAAAGAAGTTTAAATCCATTTGTACCCGTTAATTGTGCTGCAATGCCAGAAAGTCTATTTGAAAGTGAAGTATTCGGACATGTTAAAGGATCATTTACCGGAGCAACTAAAGATAGAATCGGCAGATTTGAAATGGCTGACCAGGGAAGTGTTTTTCTTGATGAAGTGGGTGAAATATCAAAGCCCATGCAGGTAAAATTACTCCGGTTCCTGCAGAGTATGGAATTTGAGCGTGTCGGAGAAAGTATTACCCGTAAAATAAATGTTAGAATAATCAGTGCCACTAATAGAAATATTGATGAAGATATAAAATCCGGAGAATTGCGCGAAGATTATTACTATAGGCTTAGCGGAGTAAGGATAAAACTTCCGCCCCTTCGAGAAAGGAAAGAAGATATCCCTTATCTAGCAGAATATTTTTTAAACAAATATTCTCCTGAAGTTGAAATTAAAATTTCACCTGAAGCATTAAAACTATTAAATGAATATTCGTGGCCGGGAAATATTAGAGAGCTAGAGAATGTAATTAATCGCGCAATTGTTCTTGCCAAGGACAAAGTTATAAAGCCCGAATATTTGCCGGGTGAAATTTTTAATAGCAGTGATAAACAATTTACTTCTTTAATGCCTTCTTTAAATGAAGTCGAAAAAAAATATATAATTGAAGTACTTAAGACTCATTCAAATCCAAAAGAAGCTGCTCAAATTTTAGGTATATCTCTAACCACTCTTTGGAGAAAAAGAAAAGAATTCAAAATTTAGTGCCCTCCCCTATTTAAAATGAAAACATATTTTTTTCCCATTTCATTTTGAAATCGTTATAACTCCTTGAATTATAAAAGATTTATTAAAATTGATTTCATTTTGAAATTAATTCTAAAAAATTATTGATTAATAAAAATCCTCATCAAATTAAAAATGTTCGAAATGCTTCTATAAAACAATAATTTGACCTCATGAACGCGCCATTAAATTTAAGGCATAATGTTTGGATAGTATTTACCGTTTAACTAATTAATAGTTTATTAAATTAAACAAAATGGAGATAGACAACCCATGAAACAATCTGTGTTCATAACAATCTTAATTGTTATAGCTTTCGCTATAGCTTTGGCTATATATATGTTTGTATTCGGAAACCCTGCAAACTTTATTGATGGTGTGGTTAGAGAAAGACCTGCCAATTTATTAGGAACAGTATATACTGGCGGCCCTCTTGTAGCACTTTTAATTATGCTTTCAATTATGGACGTCGCAATTATTTTTGAAAGAATTTTTTCTCTAAAAAAAGCCGGCGGTAAAAGATCAACTGCTAACTTTTTTAAAGATGTAGTAGCAGCTCTTGAAAATAGTGAATTTGATACAGCAATTGAAGTATGTGACGCTCAAAGAGGTTCAGTTGCTAACGTTATTAAAGCCAGCCTTGTTAGATATAATGAATTAGTAGCCGGCAACAAAAAAATGGAAGCTGAAAAGCAGCTGGCAGAAATTCAAAGAGCGGTAGAAGAAGCCACAATGTTAGAAACTCCTTTATTAGAAAAGAATTTAATTGCTCTTTCAACTATAGCATCAATTGCAACAATGGTTGGATTATTAGGAACAGTTATTGGAATGATTAGAGCTTTTAGTGCAATGGGTAGAGCCGGAGCGCCTGATGCAATTCAGCTTGCTATTGGTATTTCCGAAGCTCTTATAAATACAGCCGGCGGTTTAATAGCTGCTATTATGGGTATTGTTGCTTACAATTTCTTTGTTAATAAAGTAGATAATTTTACTTACTCTGTTGATGAAGCTAGTTATAGTGTACTTCAAATTCTAAAATCCAAATAATGGGGCTTAAAAATGCCAAAGATAAAAAAAGGAAGAGTAAATGTAAGAGTGGACATGACACCGTTGGTGGATGTTGCGTTTTTACTTCTTACATTCTTTATGATGACAACACAATTTCAACCGCCTGAAACGGTTAAAATTGAAGTCCCTTCGTCTCATTCTGCATTTAAATTGCCCGAATCTGATGTAATGACTATTTATATCGATAAAGAGGGCCAAATATTTATGGGTGTAGATGCGCCGGCTTTAATGGCTACATTATTCGGTCAGAAAGCTAAAAACCAGAAAGAAGTACAGGTTAAATTAGATAATCTTCCTGATCTTCTAATTCACGCGCGTATTAGTAACCCAAGACTCAGAACTGTTATTAAAGGTGATCAAGATGCAGACTACGGAGCCGTTGAGGATGTAATGAATATATTGCAAAAAACCGAAATTACCAGATTTGCAATGATAACTAATCAAATTATTGATAAAAAGAAACAATAAATTTAAAGGATTTTAAATATGGCTGGAGCTGACCTAGGCGGTGGCGGAAGCCACGGAAAGTCAAAGCATCAAAAGAAGCACAAAAAGAGAAGAGCGGGTGTCAGGATTGATATGACTCCTTTAGTTGATGTTGCGTTCCTTTTACTGACTTTCTTTATGCTTACTACTGTTATGAGAAGACAAGAAACTATGGAAATCAACTTGCCTCCAAATAACAAAACACAGATTGATATTGCAGAATCTAATTTAATGACAATGTTTGTAGCTCAGAATGATTCCGTATTTTACAGCATGGGAACAGATAAACCACAATCGATCGCATATGATAAACTGGAAAACTTTTTTAAAGAAAAAGCACAACAAAATTCCAAACTAGTTATTCTATTGAAGTTCGATCGTAAAAGTAGATATCACATGATGGTTAATGTAATTGATAAACTTAATCTTGCGAAATTACAGCGTTTTTCTATTGCTCCGATGACTGATAACGATACAAAATTATTGGCCAAGGCATCATCTTAAAACGAGGAAATTAAAATGAATAATGACACATTAGTAATGGGAAATCAATCGGAATACGGTGCCTTTGAACTAAAAAAGTTATACCCCAAAAATTTTGGTATGGGCCTAACTATAGCAATACTAGTTCACTTATTTCTTATTGGGACTTATATTTTTATTCAAGCAATTACAAAAGATGATGATAGTAATATTGCCACAGTTCGTATATTAAAATATACCGAACTTGGGCCTCCTCCTTCACTTGATAAGAATGTAGCCCAACAGATTAAAGTGCAGGCACCTACAATAAAACCGAATATAGGAATTCCTAAACCTGTTCCTGACGCGCAAGCACCTAAAGAACAAACTATAGCAACTCAGCAGGAAATGAACCAGGTGGCCGCTCCGGTGGGTGAAGGATCCGGAGGAAATGTTAAAATTACTCAAGACCTTAAGGTTCAAGCTCCTTCTGATGAAGCACCAGGGATTAACCAATTCGTTCCTGTAGAAAAATACCCTCAAATTGTTAAGCAAGTATTGCCGATTTACCCTGAATTAGCAAAAAGAGCCGGTGTTGAAGGTACTGTTTATGTAAAGGTATTAGTCAGTAAAGAAGGTAAACCTTTAAAAGCTGTTGTAATTAAGAGCGATTCAGATGTATTTAATAAACCGGCCATTGATGCAGCAATGCAGTATATATTTACTCCAGCAATTCAGCATAAAGCACCGGTTATGGTTTGGGTAGTTGTTCCATTTAAGTTCAAATTAAACAATAATTAGTTGAACTCTCGGGGATTCGACTGATGAAAGTCATGAGATATATTGCGTACGGCGCGGCAATACTGTTCATTCTTTTCGGTATTGCTATTCTAGCTGGATATTTCATAAAAGAAAGCGTTCCCCAACAATTCCGAATTATGGCAGGCATCGTATTAATTTTATACGGTGCCTTCCGGTTTATTACAACATTTTTCAAAAAAAATCAAAATGATATAATAAAATGAGACTGCTGATTGGCACTGTAATAATGACTTTTTTTTTAGTTTCCGGTTGCCAAAATCAGGGTAACAAAATGTCTCCAACTATAGGGAATGCAGTTGTAGAAGTGGATCCGGCAATTTACCCCGTACTAATTAAAGAAAAAAAAGCATTCGATACATTATATACAAAAGCCAAAATAGATTTGAAGGAAACTGCACCTTTGCAGGGAGCAGTCAATCTCATAAATAATAAATCTAAAATGTATATAAGCCCAAGGTATTTTGACAGCAAAGAGTTAGATTTTATTCATAGCCAAAAGATGGATGTGCAAATATTTAAGTTTTGCTACGAAGCAATTGCAGTGGTTAGTTCTCCTAAAAACAATACCAATAAGATTAGAGTAGATGAAATTAAAGATGCTCTTTTAGGAAATTCAAGACAGTACTCTTTTGTAATTCCCCAAAATACAACTAGCACCTATGAATATATTAAAGACGAAATACTCAATGGGAAAGAACCTAAATATGCAGAGATTGTGCCTAATGACAGCTCAGTGTTAAAAACGATTGAATCAAATGAAACCAAATTAGGTATATTAAGCTTTAACATTATACAAGATTCTTCAAAAATTAAATTTATTCAGGTGGGCGAAATACAAAATAAATCGGATTCAACAAACTCAACAGGATTATCAGTGGAATACTTTACTCCTCATCCTGGATTTGTTTTGAAGAAATATTATCCTTTAACACAGACTGTATACATTTTTTTACATGAAATTGATTTTAGTCCGGCTTCCGGATTTACTACTTTTTTAACTAGTTATGAGGGCCAAAGAATTGCTCTTAACCAAAATTTAGCACCGGCAGCTGTCCCGGTTAGAATTAATCAACTTCAATAATTTGGAAATACAAAATGAAAGCTACCATTCTTTTCATATCATTACTCATTCTTACTGGATTAACTTTTGCACAAACTGTAGAACAGGCTAATGAGTTCATCCAGGATAAAAAGTTCGATAAGGCTTTGGAAATTGCAAACACTTTTCTAAGTAAAGACTCAACGGATCAGGCAATCAGAATATTTTCGGAGATAACTGACCAAGACTCTACAAATAAAAATGCATATATCGGCTTAGGCGATGCATATAATAAAATGGGTGTCGGGGTGCTGGCATTGACTAATTACGAACATGCGGAAAAGCTTGATTCTTTAGATATCCCTTTGAAATTTAAAATTGCCGATGTATTATACAAACAACAAGAATATACAGCAGCTGCAAATATATATCTTAAAGTAATTTCAATTGATTCTACAAATGAAGAGGCTTACTTTAAAGTCGGACAGTTGCTTTATTATGCAAAACAATATCCAAACGCTGCTTTCTATTTAACAAAATATATCAAATTAAATAAGAAGAATGAAAAAGCATTCTTCTTTGCCGCAAATGCATTTTATGTTATGAATAATTTTTCAAATTCAGTAAAAATGGCTGAAGAAGGATTGCAGAATTTTCCAGACATGATTGATTTAAAAAAACTTGCTGCTTTATCTCTAGTCTACGATAAGAAGTACGATGAATCCTTAAATTATTTTAACCAGGTTCCCGATTCACTATTTTCTGCAAAGGATTTTGCCCGTGTGGGCATGATACTCCAGAATGGCCAGCAGGATTCACTTGCAATAATATTCATGACGAAAGCGCTGAAAAAAGATTCTACATTAACGTATTTATACGAAAATGTTGCCAACATGTATTTAACCGAAGGGCATTACGAACAGGCACTACCCTATTACTCTAAAAAAATACAATTAGATTCAGCAAATGCTGTAAGTTCTTATGTTAATGAATCCTTATGCTATATCCCATTAAAAGATTATAATAATGCAAGAATTTCTTTACTGAATGCTTTGAAGATTAAAAGCGATTATACATTTGCTATATTGTGGCTAGCCAGGACATACAGATATATGGATTCCTCGGATGCAGCAGTAGATACTTATAAGAAATTAATTGATGTTGTAAAACCAGATACCACACAAGAGAATAAAAAATTACTTGGTGAGGCCTACAGTACAATCGGTGTTACTTATCTTGTGAAAAAGAAATATCCACCTGCAATTGAGCCGTTGAAGGAGGCAATAAATTATGAGCCGGACAACTCTCAATATCATTTATGGCTGGCACAAGCATATGCTTTAACCACAAAGACAAAAGAAGCAGTTAAAGAATATAAAAAAGTATTAGCGCTTGATCCTAAAAATGCAGATGCTAAAAAAGGCCTAAAGATTTTAGGTGAATAATTTGAGAAAGTCTGTAAGATGAGAAATTTAAATATCCATGAATATATTTCTATTCCCTGGATAAAATTTCTTGTCTGGACTTTAGTTATAATTCTCGGGGTTATACTAATAGGGATTTTAGCTAATTTTTTAACAAAGGTAGTATTTAATTTATAATTAACCGGAACGATTTTTACAAAAAATAGAAATTTGATATTATGCAGAATAACCCGTGGCACTCAGTTAATATTGGAGATAATTTACCTTCAATTGTAAATGCAATTATAGAAATTCCTAAAGGCTGCAAAGCCAAATATGAGCTTGATAAAAACAGCGGATTGTTGAAATTAGATAGGGTTTTATTTTCTTCAG
>Ga0307440_1001282_pt1 | contig 12232 bp, 8 predicted proteins | sample SalMarWE160410MG_FD_202150 | JGI IMG/M metagenome (GOLD analysis project Ga0307440, IMG submission 202150) | Salt marsh sediment microbial communities from the Plum Island Ecosystem LTER, Massachusetts, United States - WE1604-10 | ecosystem: Environmental > Aquatic > Marine > Intertidal zone >... | reverse complement strand
GAGGACATCGCCACCAAAGAAGAGATCGAGCGCGCCATGAACAGCCGGCACGTCGAAGGGAGTCACGTCATTCCGGTGCCGGCGCTCGAGATTAGCCGGGACTACTCGCGCATTTTCTACGACAGTGTCAAGCTCTTCCTCCAACGCAAGTTCATGTTCTCGCACAAGCCAAAGGTCATCGAGAAGACCGTAGTCCGTCCGCGATTCAGCAAACGCGGGCGCGTCACGATCTCCGAGGTCGCCCTCACCCAGATGGTCCTCCATTGCGCGAACGAGTTCGACCACTCCATCAATATCCGCAGAGTCTTGATCAAAGAGGACAACAAGGGCTACTCGCTCGACATAAGTCTTCATGTTTCCTACGGAACGCAATTCGCGGAAATGCTGCACAACTTCAAGGAATACGTCATAGAGAGTCTCGAACGGCACACCGGGATTTTGATCGAAGAGGTCAATCTGAACATCGACCGCGTAACGACCGCGTGATTCAAAGACATTTCATCGATTGAGAGTTCTTTCCGACAATTAGAAGAGAATGACAATAGGATTTGACAAGGGGGGAGACTCCTTCTAAGATACAGCGTGGAGGAATACTTATGAAAAAGGTCGGACTGATTCTTGTACTCGTACTAGCTGTCAGCTCCTTCGTAGCAGCACAGAGCACCTCGAATGAGGTCGTGAGCGCGCACTATCGGGTCTATTCCTCGGTCGGTACGAGTGACGCACAGGCCGTCTCCAACGAATTGGAGGCCTTCTTTTCGCTGTTCAACAGCTACTTCCATTTCGACCCGTCTGTGCTCAAAGCGAAATTGAAAGTTCGTATCTACGGAAACAAAAATGAATTCGACAACTACCTTTCACAGATCATTCCGGGACAGCGTAATTCGTTCGTCTATCTTCAATACAGCGACCCGGAACGAAGCGTGTTGGTAGGCTACCACAAGAGCGACGATAGCAGCTTTCAGACCGATCTCATCCACCACGGTTTCGTTCAATTCCTCAAGTCCTTCGTTCCGCACCCGCCCCTGTGGCTGCAAGAGGGCTTCGCAGTCTATTTCGAGAGCAGCCGCTACGATTCCGCGAAGGGGGTTGCTACCTATCAGGCCAACATGGGGTGGCTACCTACGTTGAAAGAGGGATTGCAGAGGTATCTCGCCAACGATTCCAGCAACGTTATCCAGCCGGCCACACTTCTGACGATCGACGCGGCGACCGCCAACAAAAACATCGACGCATTCTACGCGGAGTCGTGGGGCCTGGTCTCCTTTCTTCTGAACACCGAAAACAAGGATTACAACCGTGTCCTGTGGGACGCCGTCGACGCCCTGAGTGCCGATGCGACGCTCGCACAGAACGAGGCGGCGGTTCAGAACCAGGCGCTTGCCTGGGTGAACACTGCGGATCTCGAAGCGGGCTTCAAGAGCTACGTAGACACGTTGAAGACCTTTCCCGAGCTGGTTCAAGATGGTATGAAATCCTACTCGTCAGGCGACCTCAAATCCGCGGAGTCCGATTTCAAGAAAGCGGTCTCGCTGAGTGAAGAGAACTATGTGCCCTACTACTATCTCGGACTCATCAGCTATGCCGGAAAGGACTACTATCTCGCAGAGCAGTATTTTCAAACCTCACTTCAGATGGGTGGTCCGCAAGGGCTCGTCGACTACGCTCTCGGAATAAACGCCTATGCCGACAACAGGATACCCGACGCGAAGAAATACCTATCGCAGGCCGTGTCCGTACAATCCGATTACAAAGACAAGGCCGCCTCGCTGCTCGATAGAATAAACCAGCAGTCCGCGCAATAGGCCTCTACTTCGTCTCCTGCTGAGGCCGCCGCCGGCGCCGTCGAGGCTTCGGTGGCGGCGTAATGCCGTTCTTGAGCATCATCACCTTGATTGCCTCGTGGACGTCGTTGTTGGGGGGCGTGATGGGATGGAGGAGTCTCTTGGTCTGGGCAAACAGCTCCTTGTAGAACTCCGATCGATCTCCCACCGCGCTCTTTTCGATAGAGAGGAAGGGCTCGACGAGAGCGGAAATCAAACGTGCACGAGGAATTGCCTCCGGTTGTGAGCATATCTCACCGTCGATGCCGGAAAGGGAGAGGATCATCGAGGACCAGAGCGAGCGGCGCCGTTCGATGCGCCTCCCGATCTCGATCAACATGTAGGGAAAGATCCCGAGCTGTTTCGCCTGTTCGAAAATCACTGCAGAGTTGCCCGAAGCCAAGATCTTCAGCACCTCTTCTGTCATTCTCGAAGGAGAACAGCCCGCCAAACCGTCCGCGGATTTCTTGATCTTCGAGCGGAGCTTCGAGGAGAGCTCGAAGTGGGTTATGGCGGCATACTTTGCCGCTCGAATCATCCTTACCGGGTCCTCGTCGAAGGTTGTCTCCAACGGAACAAGTGCACGGATTCGGCCCTCGACAACATCGTGGTAACCACCGACGTAGTCGATAATCTGTTCCTTCTCCGGGGAATAGTAGAGAGCATTGATGGTGAAGTCACGGCGCAGGACATCCTGGTCGATCGTACCGAAGCTGTTTTGGCCGTCGCGCGAGCGGAACGTCGATACCTCGATGATCTTCCCGGCGAAATCAACGTGTACAAGGCGAAACCGTCGTCCGATGATCCGGGCGTTCCGGAAGAGCGCTCTCATCCGACGAGGATGGGCATCGGTAGCGATATCGAAATCCTTCGGTAGTTTTCCGATCAGCAGATCGCGAACTGCTCCTCCCACGATGTAGGCCTGGTGGCCCGAAGAGGTCAATCGCTTCGTGATCTTCAACGCGTCGACGTCTATTCGGTCGCGCGTTATGTGATGCTCGTCAGCTGTGTAGATTCGGGCAATCTCTATTCGCTCACCCGTCTGTGATGTTCCGTACCGTATTAACAACGAAGTTCGCCCGTCATTTATGTATTTATCTAATAAGCGTTTACGGGAATTAAGTCAAGGGGTGGGCTTGAAGCGCATCGGTTTTCGTGCATAGTATGACAAATCACTCGGACATGAAGGGAGCACCATGAGCGGTCTCATCGAACCCAGGGTCCTCAAGGGATTCAGAGATTTCCTGCCCGGTCAAGAACTACGCCGCAAAACAATCGAGGATGAGCTGGTTCGAACCTTCGAGAGCTTCGGTTTCGTACCGATCGACACCCCGATCATCGAGTACACCGAGGTATTGCTCGGCAAGGGCGGCGGCGATACCGACAAGCAGATCTATCGCTTCGAAGACCACGGTGGGCGTGACGTGTCGCTCCGCTACGACCTGACGGTACCCTTTGCGCGCTTCATGGCCGCTCACGTTTCCGAGCTCTATCTCCCCTTCAAGCGCTATCATATCGCCAAGGTCTTTCGAGGCGAAAACACCCAGCGGGGCCGTTATCGGGAGTTTACCCAATGTGATTTCGATATCGTCGGCGTCGACACCGCTTTCTCGGACTTTGAGATCCTTGAGACGATGTACCGTTCGTTCAAAGCGCTCGATGTCGGGGAGTTTACGATCCGCCTTTCTCACCGAGGCCTCTTCAACCGCCTCCTTCGCCGAATCGGTGCCGAGGAAAGCTCGGTGGAGGTGCTGCGCACCGTCGACAAGCTCGCCAAGGTGGGTTTCGATCGGGTGAGGACGATGCTCGGGGAGCTCGTTTCCGAAACGCACGCCGACACCATCCTCGAATACATTCAACCGGAGAACGATTACGATTCGACACTGCACAAGATGTCCTATCTCGCCGGAGGCGAGGATGCCGATTCCGCTCGCCTCGCCGAGCTCCACACAATGATCACGTCTCTTGGTCTCGGAGATTCCTTCGAGCTTGACCCTTCGATAACTAGAGGGCTCGACTACTACACCGGGATCGTCTTCGAAACCTTCCTGGCCGCGCTCCCTGACATCGGCTCCGTCTGTTCGGGTGGTCGTTACAACAATCTCGCGTCGCTTTACACGAAACAGGAGCTCCCCGGCGTCGGCTCGTCCATCGGCCTCGACCGCTTGACAGCGGCTCTCGACGAGCTCGACGGCAATCGGGTGCCCGCAAGCACGCTCGAGATCCTCGTGCTGATGCAAGACTCAACTCTGGCGGTCCACTACTATGCACTCGCGGCGAAGCTCCGCGCTGCAGGCTTCTCGTGTGAGGTCTATCCCGAGGACAAGAAGCTTGCCGCCCAATTCAACTACGCGGAGAAGAAGAGCATTCCAGTTGGGATCATCTGCGGTCAGGATGAGCACGGGCGAGGCACGATCAACGTCAGGGACTTGAGGACGCGTGAAAGCTACAACGATCTCTCCTTCGAGGAGGGGATAGAACAGATCCGGAAGTTGCTGTAGTCTGGCATATGCACCCCCACGAACTACCGGTCTACGCTCAGAAAGAGCGCATACTCGAGGCGCTCTCGCATAGTCAGGTCGTCGTCGTCGAGAGCCCTACCGGCTCAGGCAAGACGACCCAGCTTCCGCTGATCCTGCATGAGGCCGGATACTCGAATACCGGAATGATCGGCGTGACGCAACCCCGCCGGATAGCGGCGGTTTCGGTCTGCGAATACATAGCCAAGCAACTCGGAACGAACGTACCGGGGGTGGCCGGCTACAAGATGCGCTTCGAAGACAAGACTGATCTAACGACGCGCATCAAAATCATGACCGACGGAATTCTACTCCAGGAGATAAAGGCCGACAAAGACCTCTCGCGGTACAACGTAATCATCGTCGACGAGGCGCACGAGAGAAGCCTCAACATAGACTTCATACTCGGTCTGCTCAAATCGCTTCTCAAGCGACGAACCGACTTCAAAGTCATCATCTCCTCGGCGACGATCAACGCCGAGGTGTTTTCCGAATACTTCGACGAATGCCCTATAGTACGGATCGAGGCGGGGATGTACCCGGTTCAGGTCATTTACGATCCCCCCCGACGCGGAGAGGAAGGACCCGAGTGGATTCAGTTCAAGATCCGCGACATCATCGCACGAGTGCTCGAGCAGCACACCGAGGGCGATATCCTCATCTTCCTACCCGGGGAACAGTCCATAAAAACCTGTATGGAGATACTCTACGATGCGGCGTTTTCGAAACGGCTGTTCATTCTCCCTCTCTACGGCAGGCTCGGAAAGGAAGAGCAGGAACGAGTTTTCGTCCCGACCCCAAAAGGCAAAACGAAGGTAGTCGTTGCAACGAACATCGCTGAAACCAGCGTAACGATCGACGGCATCACGGTGGTGATCGACTCAGGGCTCGCGAAGGTCAACTACTACAACCCGACGAAATTCATCTCTGCGCTCGTGGAAGGGCCCGTTTCGAAAGCCTCCTCCAACCAACGGAAGGGACGCGCGGGGCGCACTCAGCCCGGGTTTGCCTATCGGCTCTACACCCGCAAGGACTATGAGACACGTCCGTTGTTCTCCACCGAAGAAATCTACCGTACGGATCTAGCGGAGGTCGTACTCCGGATGGCGGAGCTCGGAATCACCGATTTCGAATCCTTTGATTTCATCGCGCCTCCCCCGCGCAAGGGCATCTCAGGGGCGGTTCAGACTCTTAAGCTGCTCGAAGCCCTCACGGACGACAACGAGTTGAACGCAACGGGCCAGATGATGGTCGACTACCCTCTCCTGCCGCGCCATTCGCGGATGATCGTAGAGGCGATTCTACGCTACCCGGATGTTCTGAAAGAGACGATCGTCGCGGCGGCATTTCTGTCAACAAACTCGCCGTTCCTTCTGCCTCCTGGTCAGGAGATGGAATCCCGTCGGGCTCACCACGCCTTCCGTGACGATGCCGGCGACTTTGTCAGCTACCTCACGCTTCTCGATGCCTATCGGGATGCCGCGATCAAAGAGAAGTTTTGTGAGCGGTATTTTCTGGACCCACGAACCATGGCGGAGATCGACAACATCTGCGGTCAGCTCGAGGAAATCACAGGCGAGAACGGGATACCGATTTCCTCCGGAGGATCGGTTGAAAGCTATCTCTGCGCAGTCTCGAGGGGCTTGATCCAGTTCGTCTGCGTCGCTTCCGGCCGCGGGGTCTACCGCAGCCTCACAGCCGATCGGATCCATATCCACCCCGGATCGGTGATGTTCAGAGAAAATCCCCGCTATATCGTCGCAGGGGAGATAGTCTCCACCTCTCGGATGTTCGCCCGTTCGGTGTCTCCACTGAAACGGGCATGGCTGGACAAGATCTATCCCGACCTCTCCGCGAGGCTGGCCCCCGGTCCGCTGCCCAAAGGGAAAGCGGGCAAAGCGAAACGCGACACAACCTGGCAGGTCAAGATAGGGACGAAGAGCTTCGCGCTCCAACCCCACAAGGGAAAGAAGAAGATCGCAATACTACCCTGGGAGGAGTTTTCGTCGGTCGTGTCATCAGTTGACCCCTCGTCACTGCAGCGTTACCGCGCGCTGCGGGGGAAGATCGTCTTCCAAGGAGCGGAGATTCTCTCCGGAGAGAGGCTTTCGACCATCCTGCGGATCGCCCCCTACATCAATCCCGAAACCGGTTTGCTCCAGAAATGGCCGCGAGGAACCAACTTCCGAGTCCGGAGCAATCTGGATGAGCTCTGTTCCCACCTGCCGAAGCTGCTTTCCCTCTGCCGCGGAAGCGAGGGCGGCAAGACCTTCGGTTTCCTTTCCCTCAACACCAAGGGAAACGACGTCTACTGGTTCCGATGCGCGCGCCACTTCGAGACCGCCGTCACCGCAAGCATAGCGAGCCTCGAGGCAATCGCTGATGAAATGGGTGATGACATCGTCGAGGAGTATCGCCACGCGGTGAGCGCGGCATATCGCCGGCTGTCGGACATTCTCGATAAATGATGATGTCACCCGATCTGGTTACCGAGACCTTCCGGTCGCTATTCGCGGAGAACCGAGAGCACCAGGTCATCATCGACCTCGGTAACGAAGGTTTCGCCCCACCTCCGCTGCAGTACGAATCGCACTCGACCCACTCTCTTCTTCTTGTCCTGGCGCATGGCCTCGAGGATCGCCTCCGCCTCTGCCGGCAGTCCTGAAAGGTCGAAACCATATGAGGCGAGAAGCGACGAAACCTCTCGAGCATAGCCTTCCTCTGTTACCCCAAGGCGGGCGCCCGTCTTCATTGCCTTGTCGATACCCCAGGCGACTGCCTCCCCGTGAGTGTAGCGTTCGAAGCCCGTCACCGACTCGAGGGCGTGGCCGAAGGTGTGGCCCAGATTCAGATGAGCTCGGGAATCGGTCTCGCGGAAATCCTGTCCGACGATCCTCGCCTTCACCTCGAGCGCGTCGGGAACGATCCCCTCGAGCAGCGAGAGGTCCCTTGCGAGCACCTCCTCTCGGTGTTTCTCCATCCGTGCGCGAAGCGTCGATTTTTCGAGGAGCGAGTGCTTGAGCACCTCTGCCAGGCCGCTTTGGTAATCTCGGAACGGCAGCGAGGGAAGGAAGTCGACGGCTATCCGGAGCTCTTCGGCAGGGTAGAAGCTCCCGACCATGTTCTTCAAACCGCCGAAATCGATGCCGGTCTTGCCTCCGAAGGCGGCGTCGACCATGGCGAGCAGAGTCGTCGGTACGAGGATGACACGGCAGCCTCTCACATAGATCGACGCCGCAAAGGCGGCGATATCGCAGACCACACCGCCTCCGCATGCCACGACTACTCCGTCCCTTCCGACGCCACGGTCGAGCGCCGCGTGAAGAACCGCCTCGACGCTCGGCCACCCCTTGTGCGCCTCTCCGGCCGGAAGCACGACCTCGTTCGGGTGGCTGCCCTCCACAATCGCCCTGGTGTTCGTGTCAAACACCTCGACATGGCCGCCTCTCTCGTCGATGTCGAGGAACACCTCGTCTCGATGCATAAACCGCACCCGGGTCGAGGTGCCTCCAACCCGGTATCTCCGGGGCTCCAACGCTGTATGATCCATGACCACACTATAGCCACAAAGAGCGCTTGCTGGTAGTATTGCCGCATGAAATTAAGGCTTATTGTGGTTCTATGCATCCTTTTCGGGACGACAACTGGGCTCTTTGCCGACAACTCTACGAGCCAGTCACAGGGTCAGAACCAAACATCACAAGAATCTTCATCACAGTCTCAGAAGGGCTTCGGGCTTCAGTCGGCGATCTTCAGTGAGGTCCGCTCCGCAGGCACCAATCTCTCGAACAATCTCTCTAATATCAGCGAGTACTCGCCTACGCCAGGCGACGTCTACACCCTCACGATCGTAGAGTCGACGAGCGCGACCGGCACGGGTGAACGCAGCTCCTCGTTTCCCGTGCAGCTGAACGAAGACATGACGCTCGATGTCCCTTTCATCGGTACGATAAGCGCGCGCGGCAAGACTATCCCTGAGCTTCGAAAACAAATCGTCCAGTCGGTTCTGAAAACGGTGCCCGTCCAGTACGCCAACTTCATCCTCACGACACCGGCCCAGTTCAATGTGTTCGTGTACGGCGGCGTCAATTCTCCGGGCTACGTCGTGGCGAACCCGTTGGTCACGGTCATCGATGCAATCGCCCTTGCCAAGGGATTCAAGGCGGGAGCCAGCTATCGCAGGATCGAGCTTTTCCATGACGGCAAAAAGGAAACCCTCGATATCGCCAAGTACTACGCCGACGCAGATATGAAGGCGAATCCCCGACTCCAGCCGGGAGACAAGATCTTCGTTCCTCAGGCGCAAATCGTCACCGACATCTCGGGAAAGGTAAAATATCCGGGTTCCTACGAGCTTCTGCCCTCGGAGAATCTCCAGACGCTGATCAATCTTGCGGGCGGCACCACCCCCGGCGCCCTCGACTCACGCATCGAGATCTCGCGAATCAATACCGACGGCAGTCACGAGATGTTGAACGTGTCACTCGACCATGCGAAAAGCTTTAAGATATCGATGGGAGATCAGGTCAAGATCCTGTCGACGAGCCAGAACTCGGAAGTGGTTACGGTCGAAGGAGCAGTATACGGTTCCAGTCACTCGGGAGAAACGCCCGTGTCGGTTCCGCGCAAGTCGGTCCGCATAGACTTCCCCTACTTCCCCGGCATCAGTCTCCTTGCGGTGCTCGACGCAGTCGGAGGACCTACGCCCTACGCCAAGGCGGGCCAGAGCTATATCCTGGAGCATTCCACGGGAAAGAAGATACCGCTCCGCCTGGCAGAGCTTTGGAAGACACGAAATCAGGCGTTGAACCGAGAGCTGCATCCAGGTGACCAGATCGTCGTCCCAATGGAAACTCTACAGGTTTTCGTCACGGGGCAGGTTACCAATCCGGGCGCCGAGCCTTATCAGCCTGATCTAACGGTCGCAGATTATTTGCTCTATGCGGGTGGCATCAACGAGAACACTGCGGACCCGAATGGAATCTTCCTGGTAGATTTCAAGGGAAACCGAACCAAAATAGCAGCCAGCCAGACAGTTACGCCTGGATCAGTCATCTACGTTGCGCGAAAGCCCCTCTTCCAAGTCAACCAGTTCTTTCAGAACTTCTTCCTGACGACGGGATGGGTAACCACTCTCATCAGCGCGGCTTCGATCCTCTACAACTTTCTCGTGCTGATCCACGTTCTCTGAGTATTTCGGTTCAAGCGGACGACCAACGAGGAAGGGAAGCACCCCTCGTCTCGCTCTTGGTACGGGAAGAACGGATTCTATACGACCTTCTCGGTCGCAGTTTTCGTGCGAGTGAAGGTGGCGACGATTCCTTTGATAAAAGGATCCACAATCGAGTAGATACGCTTGTTGCCATGGATCTCGGAGGACACAATCCCTTTCTCCTTGAGTATTGCCAGGTGCTGGGAAATGACAGGTTGGGACTGGTTCAGGCATCGCCAGAGATCACTGACACAGGCATCCTCGCGCTCGATGAGACACAGTAGCTTTAAGCGCACCGGATGACCGCAGACTTTCATGCGCTCCGCATAGGACTCGATCATCTCATCGGGGCAGCAGATATTCCTGAACGCCTTCACGCTGGTATCCATGCATATATAATACTTTCTTTATCTTCCTTTTTCAACAACTTACATAGTCGCCTTGATGAAACACAAACGAGCGAATATATTGAACCATCAATGGACAGAATCTACCTCGACTGGGCGGCTACCGCCGCGCCCGCCCCGGAGATCGCCCGAGCGGCGGCGGAGATATCGACAAAGAACTTCGGTAACCCCTCTTCCGCGCATCGAGAGGGGCGTGCTGCGGAGCGACTCCTTGGCGAGGCCCGAGAACGATTCGCCGGTGCGATCGGAGTACCACCCCGCACCGTCTATTTCACCTCAGGCGGTACCGAGTCAAACAATATGGTCTTGAGCTCACTGCTCTCCGCGAAGGGTGAGCTGGTCGTGAGCGGTATAGAACACTCCTCCGTTTATGAACCCTCCTTGAGCCTGCAGAAAGCCGGCATTCGCGTCAGGTGGATCGAGGCCGAGTCGGACGGACGAATCGACCCGGAAAAGCTGAAAGCGGCACTAAGCCCCGAGACCTTGATGGTTGCCGTCATGCACGTCAACAACGAGACTGGCGCGATTCAACCGATCGACCAAATCGCCCGCCTCATTCGTGAGTACGAAAGGACGAGCGGGAGCGGCAGACGCATCCACTTCCACTGCGACGGCGTACAGGCGCTCGGCAAGATAGCGACAATGTACGGTGAGACCGACGTCGATTCCGTCAGCTTCAGCGCCCATAAGATTGGAGGCCTCCGCGGGGCGGGGGCGCTCTACCTCCGCCGGCCGATTCCGGTCGTTTTTCGAGGAGGCGGCCAGGAGCGCGACGTGAGACCCGGCACAGAAAATCTGCCGGCTATCTGGGCAATGGCCGAAGCGGCCGAACAAGCGAACCGGACGCTCTCAGAGCACAGTTCCCACGCGTCTCATCTCAAGTCGCTACTGGTTGATGGTGTCAGGCGGATCGAGGGCTCGCGAATCGTTCCCGGCGCCGCAGCGACCGACCCCGGACATTTCTCTCCTTTCATCCTCTCGGTCGCCTTCCCGCCTCTGCCGGGAGAAGTCCTCGTCCGTGTTCTCGACGATGCGGGTTGTGCCGTCTCGACCGGTTCGGCATGTTCATCGAAGGGCAGAAAGGACAGGCGTGTCCTTGCGAACATGGGGGTCGATGAGGAGACGGCGCGCTCGGCAATCAGAATATCCACAGGCTATTCGAGCAGCGAGAACGAAATCGCGACATTCCTCGAAAAGCTTCCCAAGGAGGTGCTCACGTGGAGCGCACCCCTTCGAACGTGACCTCGTCATCGACTCTGACCGAGGGCTCGAGGGTGCTCTATCTCATCAAGGTCGGTGAGATCGCGCTCAAAGGTGAGAATCGATCCTATTTCGAAGGCAAGCTCCGTCACAACATCCGAAGACGGCTCGAGGGAATCGACTGCACGGTATCGGGCGGCAACGGACGATTCTATCTTATGGTATCGTCGCAGGACGAGCAGCTCGTGCGGTCACGGCTTTCCACGGTATTCGGAATTACCAGCTTCTCAAAGACGTTCCGAGTACAGAAGAGTATCGAAACCATTCGAGAGAGTGCCCGCTCCCTGGTGGGCGCGCTCGGAGATGATCTTCTCTCGGCAAGCTTTAAGGTTGAAGCGCGCAGGACCGACAAACAGTTCCCGATGACCTCCTACGAGCTCGCTGCGGATCTCGGAAGCCGTCTGCTCGAAAGCTTTCCGTCGCTTTCAGTCGACGTCCACAAACCGGGGTGGACGCTAAACCTGGAAATTCGCGAGCAAGCCTATCTCTACGTCGACCGGGTCGGTGGGCCGGGCGGTCTGCCGGTCGGAACAGCCGGCAGGGCGGTGTTGCTTCTTTCCGGCGGAATCGATTCGCCCGTTGCCGGCTATCTCATGGCAAAGCGGGGTCTCCGTATAAGTGCGGTCTACTTCCACGCCTACCCCTACACTTCCGATCAGGCTCGGGAAAAGGTCGTCACCCTAGCCCGTCAGCTTGCACCCTATCTCAGCGGAATTAGCCTCTATATCGTACCATTTACGAGCTGCCAGATGCGGATCAAAGAACGGGCCCTCGAGGAGGAGGTAACGCTCCTCATGCGCGCCTGCATGATGAAGATCGCAGAGAAGATTGCCGCTCATGAGAACGCCGGTGCCCTCATCACCGGGGAGTCACTCGGTCAGGTTGCAAGCCAGACACTGGAAAGCCTCAGCTTCACGGGAGGCGTGTCGACGCTTCCCGTATTTCGCCCTTTGGTGGGACTGGACAAGGAGGAGATCATTGCTGTAGCGCGACGCATCGGCACCTTTGAAA
>Ga0307440_1001281_pt1 | contig 12234 bp, 13 predicted proteins | sample SalMarWE160410MG_FD_202150 | JGI IMG/M metagenome (GOLD analysis project Ga0307440, IMG submission 202150) | Salt marsh sediment microbial communities from the Plum Island Ecosystem LTER, Massachusetts, United States - WE1604-10 | ecosystem: Environmental > Aquatic > Marine > Intertidal zone >... | reverse complement strand
CTCCGCCGTCGCCCCCGCGCCCATCGCACTCCCTCAGCGACGCCGGTTGGCGATGTGGATGGCCTGGCCGTGCGCGTGCTCGGCGGCCTCCATCACCGCCTCGGCGAGCGTCGGGTGGGCATGCTGGGTCAGCGCGATGTCCTCCAGGGTGGCCCCCATCTCGATGGCGAGCGCTGCCTCGGAGACGATGTCCCCCGCCCCGGGTCCGACCATGTGGAAGCCCAGAAGCAGGTCGGTCTTCTCGTCCCCCACCAGCTTCACCATGCCTCCCTCGACGCCCAGTGTGGTGGCCCGACCCGAGGCGGACAGCGGGAACCGGCCGATGCGCACGGCGTAACCGGCGTCCCGGGCCTCCTGCTCGGTCATGCCCACGCTGGCGTGCTCGGGGCTGGTGTAGATCACGGCGGGGACCACGGTGTCGTAGCCGCTGGGCTTGCCGCCGGCGTGCTCGGCCGCGGCAAGCCCCTCCTTCATCGCCTTGTGGGCGAGCAGCGGTGCGCGGGCGACGTCTCCGATGGCGTAGATGTGATCGACGGTGGTCTGCATGTGATCGTTGACGACCTTGACGAAGCCGCGGTCGTCGACCTCGACCCCGAGCGCCTCGAGCCCCAGCCCTTTACCGTTCGGTGCGCGCCCGACGGCCACCAGGATCTTGTCCACGACGAGCGTGTCGCGCGACCCGTCGGCGCCCTCCAGCACCACTTCGGTGCCCTTGGAGGTCTTCTTCTGGCTCACCGCCTTGGTGGCGGTACGGATGTGGATGCCCTTCTTCTCCAGGGCCTTGTGGAGCTCCTTCGAGGCGTCGGCGTCGCCCAGCGGGACGATCCGGTCCATCATCTCCACCACCGTGACCTCGGAGCCGAGCGCGCTGTAGACGTCGCTGAACTCCAGCCCGATGGCGCTGCCGCCGATGGCGAGGAAGCGACCGGGCACCTCACTGACGCGGAGCGCGCCCGTGGAGTCGAGGATGCGCTCGCCGTCGAACTCGAAGCCCGGGATCTGGATGGGGCGCGAGCCGGTCGCCACGATGAAGCGGTCGGCGGTGACCTGCTTGTCGCCGACTCGCAAGGTGTGCGCGTCGACGAACGAGCCCTCACCCTCGAGCAGGGTGACCTTGTTGCCCTTGAACAGCATCCGCACGCCGCCGGTCATCTTCTGGACGACGCTGTCCTTCCATCCGTTCATGCGTTCGAGGTCGACTTTGGGCTCGCCGAAGCTCACGCCGAAATCCGCGGCGTGCTCGGCGCCCCGTAGCTCGCCGGCCACGTGCAGGAGCGCCTTGGTTGGGATGCAGCCGGTGTTGAGGCACACACCTCCGACGGCCGCCTTCTCGACGCACGCCGTCTTCAGGCCCAGCTGCGCGGCGCGCAGGGCGGCGTGGTACCCCCCTGGGCCGGAGCCGATCACGATCAGGTCAAAGTCCATGGAAGCCTCCAAGGGTCGAGAGCTGCGGCGCCCTTCGGGCGAACGTCCGCCGGATCGACCGAGCGCCTGCCGCGGTCCCGCGTCCGGCCATGCGCCGCACGGCGAGCCCGCGTGCGGCTCGGTTGCCCGTCCAGTCTACCCTTCGGAGCGCGCGGTCCGGATGCTCCACGATCGCGCACGGGCACCCCCGCGTTCGGCACCGCCGACCGGCGTGTACCGGCAACCCAGGCACGCGTTGACAGGCCCAGGGGGACGGACTATCCTGCCTGCATGGCAAGTTGCCGTCACGCCCACGTTCGCCGCGCCGAGCGGCTAGCTCACGGGAGGCCGATGCGCTGAACCACCGGATCAGGTGGGTTCGTCGCCGGCCCCGACATCGGTTCGGGGCCGTTTCTCGTGGCGCGACGCACGTGCCGGGCGTCCCAGAACGTTCCCGCGCGCTTCGTAGACTGGAGAGGCTATGACCGAGACCACGCAGGCCGGAGCGGTCGGCTACCGCACGGACCGCTACAACCCGCAGGAGATCGAGCCCAGGTGGCAGGCGCGTTGGCGCGAGCAGAGGCTGTACGAGGTCGACCTCACGGACGACAGCCGGCCCAAGTACTACTTCCTGACCATGTATCCCTACCCCTCGGGCGACCTGCACGCGGGTCACTGGTACGCCGAGGCGCCGGCGGACGCCGCCGCCCGCTACCGCCGGATGCGCGGCTACAACGTGCTGTTCCCGATGGGATTCGACGCCTTCGGGCTGCCGGCCGAGAACGCGGCGGTCAAGGCGGCCCGGGAAGGGCGCGAGGGCGTACACCCGGCGAAGCTGACCTACGAGCGCATCGCCCGCATGGAAGAGCAGTTCTCCCAGATGGGCGCGATGTTCGACTGGTCGAAGAAGGTCGTCACCTGCGACCCGGAGTACTACCGCTGGAACCAGTGGTTCTTCCTGAGGATGTACGAACGCGGGCTGGCCTATCGCAAGGAGTCCTTCGTCAACTGGGACCCGGTCGACCAGACCGTGCTCGCCAACGAACAGGTCGTCAACGGGCGCGGCGACCGCTCGGGCGCCCTGGTCGAGCGTCGGCTCATGCCGCAGTGGCACTTCAAGATCACGGACTACGCCGACGAGCTGCTGGACTTCTCGGGCCTCGATTGGCCGGAGCGGGTCAAGCTCATGCAGACCAACTGGATCGGGCGCTCCGAAGGCGCCGAGGTGAGATTCCAGAGCGAGCGGGGCGACCCCATCGAGGTCTTCACGACCCGTCCGGACACGCTGTGGGGGGCGACGTTCATGGTGCTGGCGCCCGAGCATCCGCTGGTGGCGAAGCTCACCGGCGACGAGCAGCGCGACGGGGTCGAGGCCTACGTGGAGCGAGCCTCGCGCATGTCGGAGCTCGATCGCCAGGCCGAGGGCAAGGACAAGACCGGCGCGTTCATCGGCGCCTACGCCGTCAACCCGGTCAACGACGCCCGCATCCCGATCTGGATCGCCGACTACGTGTTGATGGGCTACGGCACCGGCGCCATCATGGGTGTTCCCGCACACGACGAGCGGGATTTCGACTTCGCCCGCCGTTTCGACCTTCAGGTGGTGCCCGTCATCCAGCCGGAGGGTGCTCCACTCGACGGCGCCACCATGCGCGAGGCGTTCACCGGTGATGGCGTGATGGTCAACTCCGGACCCTTCAACGGCACCGCCAGCGGCAAGGAAGGCAACGTCGAGGGCATCCGCGCGGTCATCGCCTGGCTGGAGGAGCGGGGCGTCGGCTCCGGCAAGGTCACCTACCGCCTGCGCGACTGGCTCATCTCACGCCAGCGCTACTGGGGAACGCCCATCCCGATGCTCTACTGCGAGCGCTGCGGTATCCAACCGGAGAAGGACGAGAACTTGCCGGTGGTGCTGCCGGACGACGTCGCCTTCATGCCGACCGGCGAGTCGCCGCTGAAGACGCATGCCAGCTTCCTGGAGGCCACCTGTCCCTCCTGCGGCGGCCCGGCCACGCGCGAGACCGACACCATGGACACCTTCATGGACTCCTCCTGGTACTGGTTCCGCTACCTGAGCCCGCATCGTGACGACATGCCCTTCGACCGCGAGCTGGTGGACCGCTGGACGCCCGTCGACACCTACACCGGCGGCATCGAGCATGCCATCTTGCACCTGCTCTACGCGCGCTTCTTCACCAAGGTGTTGCGCGACCTCGGCCTGCTCGGCATCAGCGAACCCTTCCAGCGGCTGCGCAACCAGGGGATGATCCTGGGCGAGGACAACGAGAAGATGTCGAAGTCGCGGGGCAACGTGGTGAACCCCGATCGCCTGGTGGCGGAGTACGGCACCGACGTGGTCCGCACCTACCTGATGTTCATCGGCCCGTGGGACCAGGGAGCGCCCTGGAGTTTCCAGGGCATCGAGGGCGTGACGCGCTTCCTGACGCGCGTCTGGAGCCTCGTGCTCGATCCCGCAGAGGCGGAGGGGACCGCCGACGAGGCGACCGTGCGCGAGCTGAGGCGCGCCGTGCACGCCGCAACCCGGGCGGTGACCGAGGACTTCGAGGCTTTCCAGTTCAACACCGCGGTGGCCGAGCTCATGACGTTGCACAACGCCATGAACAAGGCCAAGAACGCCGCCATGACTGCGACCGAGGCCTGGGCCGAGGCGCGTCGTACCCTGCTGCTCTTGCTCGCCCCGATCGCCCCGCACCTCACCGAGGAGCTGTGGCATCGGTTGGGGTTCCAGGACTCGGTTCACCTGCAGGCCTGGCCCGCGTTCGATCCCGAGGCGCTGGTCCAGGACACCATCACCATGGCCGTCCAGATCAACGGCAAGGTGCGCGGTCAGATCGAGGTACCGGCCGGCGCCGACCAGAACACGGTGTTGACCGCAGCTCGCGAGGAGCCCAATGTGGCCCGCTACCTCGGGTCCGGCACGGTGCAGCGCGAGATCGTGGTGCCCGGCAAGCTCGTCAGCTTCGTGGTGCGCTGAGGCGCGCGCGGCGACGCTACTGAGGTGCCAGCAGCACGACCTCGCTGAGCGTGGACAGGTCGACCGCCGGTTGCACGATGAAGCTTCGTCTCAGCTCGTTGGGGTTGGGCGGAAGCACCTGCTCCACGGTACCGACCAGCACACCGTTCGGGAACAGGCCGCCGTAGCTGGAGGTCTCCACCTTGTCTCCGACCTCCACCGGCTTCTCGGCGATGAAGTCGGTGACGCGGATGCGACCGCCGACCTCGCCGACGGCGATGCCCTGCCCGCCGCGGCCGCGCACCGTCACGCCGACGCGAGATTGCGGGTCGAGCACGGTGCGCACCACCGCGTTGTGCGGCGACACGTTCGTGATGATCCCCACCAGCCCCTCCGGCACCGTCACCGGCATGTTCAGGAGCACGCCATCCTGCATCCCCTTGCTGAGGTCGAGGCGGGCGAAGGCCGGCCCGCTGCTGCCTCCGATGACCGAGGCGGTGGTGACGACCCCGGGGGACTGCTCCTGACGCACCGCCAGCACCTCGCGCAGGCGCTGCAGCTGGAGCTCGAGGTCGCGGTTGCCCTGCTGTAGCGTTGCCACCGTCTGGTGAAGGGCGGACACCTCGTGGCGCAGGTCGCTGCGGTCGGCGAGGCTGCGCATGGTGGCTCGTACGTTCATGCCCGAGCGATACAGCAGGTTGTGCGGCAGCGCGACGGAAGCGGAGACGTCGGCCGGGACCCGGCCCACGAAGGCCGTGATGACGAACGTCAGGAGCCCCAGCGCGAGGAGCACGTACCAGGCGCGAAGCAGACTAGACAAGGCGGACCCCCAGACGCGCGGCGGCCTCGACCACCGTTGCGACACTCAAACCCACCACGTTGAAGTAGCACCCGTCGACGCGCTCGACGAGCGCGGAGCCGCGCCCCTGGATGGCGTACCCGCCAGCCTTGTCGAGCCCCTCTCCGCTGGCCACGTAGCGCTCGATCTCCCCGGAGTCGAGCGCCCGCATGCGAACCTCGGTATCGACGACGACCGTCTCGCGCTGTCCGTCCCTGACCAGGGTGTGGCCCGTGAGCACGTGGTGGGCTCGCCCGGAGAGCCGGCTCAGGAACGCACGGTTCTCGGCCCCGTCGGCCGGCTTCCCCAGCACGACGCCGTCGAGCACGACCACGGTGTCGGCCGCCACCACCAGGGCCCCGTCATCACCGCGCAGCCTGAGAGCGGTCGCCGCCTTGCTCTGGCTCAGCCGCTGCACCAGCGGCTCGGCGGCCTCGCCGTCGAACGGCGACTCGTCGATGTCGACAGGGAGCACCTCGAACCGCAACCCAAGGGCACGCAACAGGTCCTCGCGGCGCGGAGAGCCGCTGGCGAGCACGATCGTCGTCACGTCCCCAGTGTACCTGGAGGCGACCGCCCGTCCCCACCCCGACCGGGCCGGGGCAGCGTCGCGACCGGGCCCGTCGGGGACGGTAGACTACCGCAGGAGGCAGGACATGGAGACCCTGGAACGGTGGAAGCGCGAGGCGGCGGAGCGTGCGCTCGCGCTGGTGGAGCCCGGCATGCTGGTGGGGCTCGGATCGGGCAGCACCGCGCGGCACTTCATCGCCGGTCTCGGCGACCGGCTGACGTCGGGCGCGCTCGATCGCGTCCTGACCGTGCCGTCGTCCCGTGACAGCGAGGAGCAGGCGGCCGCGCTCGGCATCCCGGTCATCGAGCTGCCGGCGACCGGGATCGACCTGGCCGTGGACGGCATGGACGAGGTCAACCCTGCCCTGGACGTCATCAAGGGCCTGGGCGGCGCGCTCACGCGTGAGAAGATCGTCGCCTCGAGCGCGCGCCGTTTCGTGTTGATCGGCGACGACCGAAAACGCGTGACGCGCCTGGGCGAACGCTCGCCGGTCCCCGTGGAGGTGGTTGCGTTCGGTCTGCGCCGCACCCGCGCGTTGCTGGAGGCGCTGGGCGCCCGACCTGCCCTGCGCGGAGGGGAAGCCGCACCGTTCGTCACCGACAACGGCAACCGCATCTTCGACCTGTCGTTCCCCGCGGGCTTCGCACCACAGGAGCTGGCCGCGGCCCTGGCGACGCTGCCGGGCGTGGTCGAGCACGGGCTGTTCCTGGGGATGGCCGAGCGGGCGTTCCTCGCCGGCGAGGACGGCGTCCGGGAGCTGACGCCGGAGCGCGCGTGAGGGTGGCGTGATCGTCGCCGTCGGTATCGACATGGTCGAGCTCGACCGCATCCGGGCGGTGCTCGAGAGACACCCGCAGCGCTTCCTGGAACGCCACTTCCACCCCGACGAACGCGCCGAGTTGCGCGACCGCGCCGACCCCGTCCCGGGGTTGGCCGCCCGCTTCGCGGCCAAGGAGGCCTTCCAGAAGTGCTGGGCCGAGACGTTCGGCTGGCGAGACGTGTGGGTCGTGAAGCAGGGGCGGCGGCCGCAGCTGGCGTTCTCGCCGGATCTGGCCGCCGCCCTGCTCGCGCGGCGCTACGAAACCCATCTGTCGCTGACCCACACGCGCGAGCACGCCGCGGCGCTGGTGGTGCTGGAGCAGCACGACGGGCCACCTCCCCGCTAGGACCCCTCCGCCACCTCGGACAGGCCCTCATCGTCGAGCAGCACGATGCTGCGATAGCCGGTGCGGATGAGGCCCGCGGTGCGCAACTCGGTGATGATCTTCGAGACGCTCTCGCGGGTGCTGGCGGTCCCCTCCGCGACGAGTTCGTGCGTGGCGGCCACCACCAGGTGCCCGTCGTCGTCGGCGCGGGCCAGCGGGGTCTGCGCCAGCGACAACAGGTAGCGGGCCACGCGGGCGCGCAGGTCGCCCGTCTGCAGGTGGTACTCGTAGTCCATCAAGCGGCGCATCTGGTCGGACAGGGAGCGCGTGATGTGCATCAGGTGCCCTGCCTCGATCCGCTCCGGGTCGATGGCGTCGATGCTCGCCAGGGTGAGCGTTTCGGCGATCTCGCCGCGCTCGCCGGTCATCAGGGCGTCCTCGCCGAAGAAGTCGCCGGGCAAGACATGGCGGACGGTCAGGGTCCTTCCCTCGGGAGTCGTACGCGTGATGCGGATGAGGCCGTCGCGGACGCGGTAGACCGAGCGGGCCGGGTCACCGTCGAGGTAGAGCGTCTGGCGACGCCGGTAGTTGAGGGTCTGGCTGGGAGCGTCGAACGCTGTGCGCTCGAGGGTAGAGGCGTTCCGTCGAACGTGCATGTGCACCTCCGTGGGCACTCTCCCGATCGACGGGAGGCTGGATGCGGTTGGCCGCGCCGCCCCTAGTGGGTCGGCAGGGGATGGGGGACGAGGGCCTCGGAGCCCCAGCGCTCGGCGCAGCGCACGTTCGGGCCCGGCCGTGGCCCGTTCATGCGCCGGCCGCCCGGCCGGGGCCCGAGATCTCGTGGAAACGCTTGACGGCCTCGCCGACGTCGTCGGCGAGGTACACGCCTCCCAGGCGCTCGGCGCGGGAGGGGTCGCGGTCGAAGGCGGCGCCGCCGTATACCACCACCGGCGCGAGCTGCTTGAGCACGTCGATCTCCCGCTCTAGCGCATCGAGCGCCTCTGGCGCGGAGGCCGACAGCATGACGGCCGAGGCACCGAGCTGGTGCGCCATGGCGTTGAGGTCGGCCACCGGCGTGTCGGCGCCAACGTAGTACACGGCGTTCCCGGCGCGCCGGAGCAGCACCGCCAGCATGAGGGCGCCGAGCTCGTGATGGTCGCCGGGGGCGCAGGCCACGATGACCGCGGGACCGTGGACGTGGCTGGCCGCCAGGCTCATCAGGTGGCGCAGCCATCCCTGGACGAAGCTGGAGCTGAAGTGTTCGGTGGTGGTGTCGATCCGGCCGTCGTGCCACGCCTCACCGATGTCGACCATGGCTCCCGCGATCACGTCGGGCACCACCGTCTCGACGGGGTGCACGGCGTGCGCCTCGCCGAGCACCCGCTCGGCGCCGTCCTCGTCGAGGGCCAGGAAGGCGTCGACCAAGCGGCGGCGCAGCACGTCGGTGGGTAGCGGGGCGGGCTGCAGGGCACCGGAACGATCCACCAGCTCGGCGGCGCGGGACGCCGGCACGCCGTCGGCGATATGGCGCTTCATCGCCTCGATGGCGCGCAAGTCGTCGTCGGAGTACAGGCGATAGCCCGCCGACGAGCGCTCGGGGTGGGGAACGCCGTAGCGACGTTCCCACTGCCGCAGCGTGCCGGCGGCGACGGCCGTGCGTTCGACGACTTCGTTGACGGTGTACTTGCCGATGTGGGTCATAGGTAGGCTCCGAGACGAGTGTACAACCATCGTCGAAGGTTAGTAGCATGGTAGTACATACCTTGAACGCTGTCAAGCGACCTTGCCCGGTTCCGTCCCATCCATTCCCAACCTCACGCGTCCCATCCGCGTTCTCTGATAGTTCAAGGTCTGTACATCAACGGGCATCGACCGACCTGCCCGGCGAATCGGCCGCGCGCTCCGGGGTAGCATGCCTGCCATGCCCGAGCCGAAGAAACAGGTCACCGCCTACACCGACGGGTCGTGCGAGACCCGCAGCGGTGACGGCGGGTGGGCCTATCTGCTCCTGTACAACGGGGCCAGGAAACGCGCCAGCGGCTACGAAGCCGAGACCACCAACAACCGCATGGAGCTCACCGCCGCCGTGCGTGCGCTCGAGGCGTTGCACGAGCCCTGCCAGGTCACCCTCGTCACGGACAGTCAGTACCTCAAGAAGGCATTCACCGACGGCTGGCTGGCGAGCTGGCAGCGGAACGGCTGGCGCACCGCCGGACGCACCGCGGTCAAGAACCAGGATCTGTGGCAGGAGCTGCTGCGCCTCACGAACCACCACGCGGTGGCCTGGTCGTGGACGCGGGGACACGCCGGACACAGCGAGAACGAGGAGGTCGACGGCCTGGCGCTGGCGGCGCGCAAGCAACGCCGGGCCGTTCCCTGAGCTGCCGAGCGACCCCTGGAGGGCGCTCCCCGGCCCGACCGAAGGAGCGCCACAGGTACGGCGCCGCTTCCGCCGGGCGGCAGTGGGGCGCGTTTGTCAGGGAGCCTGCCGGAGCGTCAGCCGCCGAGCCGGCCGGCGGCCGGCTCGGCCAGGCAGGCCAGCAGCCGCTCGAACGCGCGGTAGCCGTCGACGAGCGAGGCGGGGTCGAGCCACTCGCTGCTGCGGTGGGCGTCGCCGCCCCGGTAGACGCCGAAGGCGATCGCCGGCAGGCCCCGTGCCAGGGCTGCGTTGGCATCGGTGCTGCTCGCCACCACGACCGCCTGGGGTCCGCCCCCCTCCAGCGCCCGCAGCGCGCACGACACGAGCTCCGCGTTGTCGACCCGGGCGACGGGGCGGTCGCCGATCTGCGTGATCTCCACCGCACACCCTGCGCGCTGCGACGCCCCCTCGATCGCCAGCCGGGCGCGGCGCTCGAGGTCCTCGAGCACGGTCGGGTCGAGGCTCCTCAGATCGAGGTTGAACCCGGCCTCCTGGGCGATGGCGTTGATCGACGTTCCGCCCCACACGGTCCCCACGTTGAGCGACGAGCGCGGCTCCGACGGCACGCTCAAGGCGTTGAGGGCGTGGATGGCTTCGCCGGCGGCGTGCACCGCACTGGGTGTGGGGTAGTCGCCCCAGGAGTGGCCGCCGGCGCCCCGGAAGCCTGCGCGCAGGCGCCGCGAGCCGACCGCCTGCGCCACGACCGTGCCCAGGTGGCCGTCGACCGCGATGAACAGGTCGTGCTCCGCTCCCCGATCGGCCACCAGCTGCCGTGCGCCGCGCAGATCGCCCTCCCCCTCCTCGCCCACCGTCGCCGCCACCGTGAGCCGCGGTCGGAGGTCGTCCGGGCGTGCTCCCGTCCGCTCGAGGAACACGCTCAGCACCGCCAGGCTGGCGCTGTTGTCACCGATCCCGGGGGCGCACAGACGGTCGCCTTCGCGCCGCACACGCACGTCCGTGCCGGCACCGAACACGGTATCGAGATGCGCGGCCACCAGCACCCGCGGACCCCGGCCGCCCGGCAGCGACGCGACCACGTTCCCCGCCGGGTCGCGCTCCACCGGCACACCCGTCCGCGCCCACAGATCGGCGACGAGCTGTCCGCGCAACGCCTCGCCGAACGGCGGCGCCGGCACCTCGGTGATGGTCTTCAGATGCCCCTCGAGCGCTCGGCTCAGCTCACGCGCCGACGCCGGACGTGCTCCCGGAGTCACCTCAGCTATTGTCCTGGAGCGTGGCGATACCCTCGCGCAGGGCGTACAGCGCCGCCTGCGTGCGGTTGTTCAGACGCAGCTTGGAGAAGATCTCCGACAGGCGGTTGCGCACCGTCTTCTCGCTGACCCCGAGCGACTGGGCGATCTCCTGGTTGGATGCGCCCTGGGCGAGCAGCCGCAGGATGTCCTCCTCACGCTCGGTGAGCTCGCTGATCTTGTGGTCGGGGTGCTCGGGAAGCTCCCCCACCTTGCGGAACTCGTCGAGGATCGACGCGGCCATCTCCGCGTTCAACAGCGTCTCCCCTGCCGCGACCCGGCGGATGGCGTCGATGAGGTCGTTGGCGTCGGCGTCCTTCAGCAGATAGCCGCGCGCGCCCACCTTGATCGCCTCGAAGACGTACTTGTCCTGCCGGTACATGGTGAGGATGATGACCTTGGCGACCGGCTGCTCGGCGAGGACCGCCTTGGTCGCCGCAACGCCGTCGAGCTCCGGCATCTGGATGTCCATCAAGACGACGTCGGGCTTGGTCTCGAGGGCATAACGCACCGCCTCACGGCCCGTCGACGCCTCTCCGATGATCCGGAAGTCGTCTTCGGTCTCGAGGATGCTCCTCAGACCCTGGCGGAACATGGCGTGATCGTCGCACAGGAGCAACCGAATCATGATGGGCCCACTGTACCGTAGTCGGCACCGTGATACCGTTGTGTTGCAGCTGCCGGGCTCGTGCCAGGCCGGATCGGTCGCACCCTCATCGCCCCACCAGGCTCGAGTGCGGTCGGCGGCGTGGCGGGAGCCCGGCAGCTGCACGAAGGAACGAGCATCGAACCTTCACGAGGAGGACGCATGGCACACCCCAAGGGCGTCCTGATCGAGCGGCTGCAGAAGTCGGGGCAGAACCGCCCCGAGTTCCGCAGCGAACGTACCGGTCCGGACCACCAACCCACCTTCCTCAGCGACGTCCTGGTCGACGGGCACGTACTCGGCACCGGTCAGGGGGGGAGCAAGCGCGAGGCGGAACGCCGCGCCGCGGAGGAAGCGCTCGCCGCCCTCGACCGCGGCGGAGTGGTCCTCGACGGCAGCGCGACCGAGACCGACACCGACGACGCCTATCTCGACGACGCGGCCCCGTTCGAAGGGCCCTGGCCCGTGTTCGAGACGGTGCTCGCGTCCAGCCTGCAGGTGGCCGACCGGCGCATCCCCGACCACCTGCGTGGCGACGAAGCCCGCACCGCGGTGCGCGACTTCGCCCTGTCGCTCTACAAGGACGTGCTGCAGGACCTCGGCGACGTCGTCGAGGAGGACGGGCAGGACGACGACAACGCCTGACGGGGCCCGGCCTCGTTCGGGCGGCGGAGCCCGGCGAGGGCGTGGCAGCTTCGGTTGGAGGCCCAACACCTTGCTGCGCGGTGCGCGGACAGCTCAGCCGCCGCCGTGCTCGCGGGCGTAACGTTCGATCCGGCGCAGGTCGGCCGTGGCCTTCTCGCGGACCAGCATCTCCCGCATGCGCTCGCCGCCGGCGAACGCGCCCATCCCCTGGGCCTCGATGAGATCCACCATCTTCGCGGCGAAGGCGCGCAGCGGCGTCGCCACCGGTAGCTCGCGGGCGGCGGCCTCATCGGCCATCGTCAGTGACAACAGCGCAGGGTCGAGCCCGTCGGCGTCGTCGTT
>Ga0307440_1001280_pt1 | contig 12237 bp, 9 predicted proteins | sample SalMarWE160410MG_FD_202150 | JGI IMG/M metagenome (GOLD analysis project Ga0307440, IMG submission 202150) | Salt marsh sediment microbial communities from the Plum Island Ecosystem LTER, Massachusetts, United States - WE1604-10 | ecosystem: Environmental > Aquatic > Marine > Intertidal zone >... | reverse complement strand
CCTGTGCCTTCATATCCACCGGGATCTCTCCCCCCGGGGATGAGTGGAAGACGGTAAGTCTGGACGCCTTTATGGCTTTTTTCAGCAGCCCGGCCAGGTTCTTGCTGAAAGAGCGGTTGGGCATCACCTTGGGAGTTCAGGACACAGGTCTCCATGAAACAGAGCCTTTTAAGGTTGATGGTCTGGAAAAATACCTGCTTGAACAGCATCTTTTAGGAGAGATACTCTCAGGGAAAGATCCTGCTCATCTTTTCAGAGGTTTGAAGCTGGAGGGGCGGATGCCTCACGGCATGGCCGGGAAATGCACCTTTGAGCGCCTCAGCCAAGGTGTGGAAGCCTTTGCGAAAGAGGTCCGGAAACAATCCGGGGATGTGCCGGCCCATTCCCTGGAGCTGGAGGTTGACCTGAACGGTCTCCTGGTCAAAGGCCGCATCGATGGGATCCGTCCCACCGGGCTGCTCCAGTACAGGTACACCACAGCCAAGGCAAAGGATCACCTGGCCCTGTGGATCAAGCACCTCCTCATCAATCAGGCCGGCGACCCAGGGATTCCCCGACAGAGCACGCTTCTCGCCTCCGACGGCTGCTGGATCTATTCACCGGTGGATTCGTCCCGGGAACTCCTTGAACATCTGGGGAAAATCTATCTCCGGGGTCTTGAAAAACCCCTGCCGTTTTTCCCCGACACGTCCCTTGCCTACGCAAAAGCTTGTCTTTCAGAAGAAAGGCACGACGCAGATGCCCTGGAAAGGGCACGGGCCAGGTGGATCGGGAACCCTTACCAGCCGCACTCGGGGGAATCCGAAGACGATTTCTATCAGCTCTGCTTCAGACAGACGGATCCCTTTGACGACAAATTCCGTGCCCTCGCCCTCGAGATCTTCGGTCCCCTTCTTGCCGCAACGAAAAAAATCAGCTGAATAACCCCACCACATAAATCCTGACACACCGGGACCGACATTGCACCTCTGAGCCCAAATGAGTTGCCAAGACCCTTTGAAAAATAAGAATGTAATTCCCCGTAAATTTTCATTGACGAAAAAATCTCTTTTGGATATATTATCTTATTTAGTTATCCGGTAAGCAACGGGTAGCATCCCGATGAGATCGGGGAAAAAATCAATACTATTTCCCGGTAGCTCAGTTGGTAGAGCCCGCCTCAGGCGGATTGACCATATGGGTCCGGAGATCGGTGGTCGAAGGAAGTCAGGATTTGCAATATATTGTTCCCCGGTAGCTCAGTTGGTAGAGCAGATGGCTGTTAACCATCGGGTCGGCAGTTCGAGTCTGTCCCGGGGAGCCAAAATCAAAAAGGCCCGTTTTCACAAAAGCGGGCCTTTTCTTTAGGTGCCATGTTTTTTTGGGTCTACATCCTTCAAAGCGAATCCAGTGGCAGATACTACTGTGGCCAAACATCCAATGTGGATCAACGCCTTCGCCAGCACAACGACCCGGAGTACCGCCTTTCAAGGACCACTGGGAACTTCAAAGGTCCGTGGGCATTGGTCTGGAGTCGCCAGTACAACACCCGTGGTGAGGCAATGAACCTGGAAAGACAAATAAAGAAACGTGGCATTTCGCGGTACCTTATGGAAGATCAGCAGGTAGAGTCCCGCCGGCGGCGGGATTCATCACGCTCTCAGCGTGATCGGAACCAGTCGAAGATCCCGTCTTTAGCGGGATTCGAGTCTGTCCCGGGGAGCCAGATTAACGAAACCCGGTCAAATTTGACCGGATTTCTGTTTATATCAAATAGTTATACCGTTATAAACGGTTGCGTCACAAGAGTTACCAATTCATACACCAGCGAACATTTTTCAGGTTATGCCCCTTCTATGCTCTTCATCAATTCATTAGCAATATTGGAACTTTCAATTCGCATGATGCTTTCCTGAGCACTCCCATAGCTCAACAGATTGATACTTCCGTACCACACAACCTTTTGATCCATGACTGCAAATTTTTGGTGGATATTGGATTTAAAAACGACACGGACTCCGTTATCTGTCAACAGGTCCAATGTCCTCTGCAGAGTGGCGTGATCTTTTGGCTGAAAATCCTCTTTCGGACGGGTCACGACGATGACACGTAGCTTCTTACCGGTTGATATTTTCAGGTGTTGAACCATTTGGTGGGTACGTCTTTTTCTGACAAACGGGCTTACGATTAAAATCTCTTTTTTAGCGGCAACGATATCCTGATTGAAAACAGGCAAAAAATTATCTTTATTGAAAATGATATCCAAAGACGCATCCATGGTCTCATCGCCCTTGGCTTTATATCCCATTGAAGCGTATCCGTTTAGCCGTTTCTGATACATTTTTTCCAGCATCTTTATCTGGATATCTACATAGTCATAAATCCGCACTTCTTTTTTTGTTTTGAACAGTCGGTGGAGCCTTCCGGCATATTGCTGCAGCGTGCCTTTCCATGATATGGGCATGGCCAAGAATAAGGTGTCAAGACGCGGTTCGTCAAAACCTTCCCCGATAAAATGACCGGTAGCCACCAGGATGATATTTTTGTCGGCAGGTATATCGGTGAGGTGTTGAAAGGCCTTCTGGGTTGATTTTTTCCCCATACCGCCCATCAGTGTGATAACATCTGGAACTTCTTCTTTTATTTTTCTTGCAAGCAATTCAACATGGGCAGTTCGCAACGATAAAACAATACAGTTTCTGCCTTGATGATAATTCTTCAGGACATCTTCGATAATTTGCTGATTCCTGAAGGCGTTATCCATGATTTCGGCATACAGTTCCTGGATGGATATATCTTTTTCGCCGCTGTCCAGGGGAACCCTCAAAGAGGTAAATCGCGGAACGATATAATGGTCAAAAGGTCTGTTCTCCGCTTGTCTTTTTGGGTTATCCCGATAGCGAATAGGGCCGCAATGCATGAACAGAATAGGATGATGCCCATCTTTCCTTGTCGGTGTGGCGGTCAGGCCATAAATATATTTCGCGGGGGTGGTTTTCAGGATTTGTTCATAGGTGTATGCTGACGCATGGTGACACTCATCGGCAATGATCATGCCGTAATTATTAACGCATCCCTTGACTTCTCCTTGTCGGCTGAGCGATTGCATCACGGCAATATCCACAATGCCGCCTAACGTGTTTTTACCCGCGCCCAATTGGCCGATGACACTTATTTTTTTCTTTCGTCCCCTTTTCTTGTCTTCGGAGGCAGGTTGCTCCGGTAATGGTTCATTCACAACCAGGAATTCCGACAGCTTGTCCTTCCATTGCGACAGCAGGCTGACCTTGTCAACCAGGATGAGCGTATTCACTTTTTTCTCTGCAATCAGCTTAATCGCCACGATGGTTTTGCCAAAGGCTGTTGTGCCTGATAGTATTCCGTTATCGTGCTGCAACAGGTGTTTTAGAGCCAAAGACTGTTCATCCCATAGATGACCTCTGAATTCCACATCAATCCTTTTTCCGCTGTTGGTTTTATCGATAAACCGGATATCTATTCCGAGTTTTTCAAGTTCGTGAGACAACTCAGGCTCGCATCCTCTTGGCAAACACAGGTATTCTTTTGTTTCATCTGCACAGGAGACGACCCTGGGATGCCCGTAGGTCGGCAAACGCATGGCTTGCTGTCTGTAAAACATTGGGTTTTTAAAGGATGCGAGCCGTTGCAACCGATTTAACGCCCTCTGGGAAATCCCCGACTTTGGAATAAACAGCATATTTGCCTTTACGATATCGAGTTGCTTCGGAAAATCAATTTTTTGCAGGCCAGTTTTTTCTATATGTCTTTCCCAGGGTTTTTCTGTTTCCTCTTCTTCATCGATTTTTAATGTGCCCAGTTCATGGCCAGGGCAAAGTTCTGAAATAAGATCATCAAGATGGTCTTCGGGAATCTTTTGAATGGTGGATAAGAATGCCCATTGGTCGCGATATGATCTAAAATTTTCATCGATAAATTCACTGCTTTTGGTTTCCCTGGCCGATTTTTGCAGCGGCAGTGCAATCAAATTTCCTAATCCGCCTTTGGGCATGGTGTCCTGACTCGGAAACAGCCGGTCATATGATCTAAATTGTATTTCATGTCTTCTGCCCATGGAACAAGTTAGCAGGGCAGTTCCGAATTTGCGTGCCAAAGCAGCAGATAATCGGCTTTCGAAGAAAAACCAGACATGCCCCCCTTTTCCGGATCGTGACCGTTCCACAGCGAAAGAAATATTGAACTCGGTGCAAACATTTCTGAGAACAGAGATGTCTTTTTGCCAGTCTGCTTCGTCAAAATCCATTGCCAAAAAGCGGCACGTTTCATCAGGCAGCATTGGATAGATGCCGACGACTATATTTCCTTTGAGATGACTCTCAATGACATCTTCGTCCAAAGCGGCATACAGTTTGTTTTCACATTTGGAGCAGGGGATTTTTGGCTTGATGCACACTCCCGATTGCCACTGATTCAGACAAACAGGCGAATAACCCGATATCCCTTTATTTTTGTTCTCCCATCGCTTTGCATAGACATCATCACGGCCTTTGAAAAGCGACATGAAGAGACGGATTTTGGAGAGAGAATCCGATGTGCCATCCACACCTGGGAAGCAGTTACTGTCAGCCGATTCATCGTCAGGTATATTTCTTGCTGTGTTTCTTGCTGAGGTAGTGTTTTGGATAAACTCAGATTCCGGCAGACCGAGTTGTGCTTTCAACTGGATGTTTTCTTTTGTTAATCGGTTGACCTGTTCCAACAGGGTATTATATTTTTTGAGTAATTCCTTAAAATCCATCGTTATACCCATGGACCAGGTGCAAACCATTTTGAAGGAGGAGACTTTCGCGAAGTCAGAGCCGATGCTATGGGGCCAATAAATTCTTTCACTTGCACGACAATATTTTTTAATTCCGCAGGAACGTGATTTTGTTTGAGTTTTTTCCTGAAAGCATTCCATTGAGCAGCCGTTGTCTTACGGATGCTGCGATATCTTTCACAGGTGTTTTGGTCAAATGGTTGCCTCCAGATAAGGCATCATAATATTTTTCACTCGACATGCCTCAGCGTAATTAAGCAACTTTTCGATATTGAATTTTTGCCTGGACCTGTAGAGTTTAAGAGCTTCAATGACAACATCCATCCCAATTTTGTTCCGGAACTTAAAACAATCGGCCAAGGTTTTCTCAGGAGTGTAGATTTTTACGGATACACCATCAATGGCATGATTTTCGATGCCGGAGTTGTATGCTTCATTCGAGAATCGATGGGCTTGAACAGGAGGATAACCGAGCGAAGGTATTCTTGAGCCCCTTGGTACGGCAACGGATACAACATGCGGAACCTGGGTTGTGATATTATGATAAGACAGTGCTGAAATGAGACAGACGACGGCATTAGGAAACCGAAGGCTCACCGTAACCAGGTCCGGGTTGGATATTGGAGGCAACTCCATCAGCCGATAAACGCCTCTGCTCACTTGCTCGATGATGCCCTTGTCTCTGAGCGAGTACAGCATATAACGTGTAATACCGTGTGCGAGAGCCTCACTCATCCGGAGTTGACCACCATGCTTGCGGAATATTGCTATGGGAGGTTCTTTCATTTTTAGATACAGACAAAAAGTTTCCATTTGTTTATAAGTGGTAACAATATGTCTGATCTAAATCTAAAAATCAAGGGGAATTTTTGAATACCCTCCACTTGCTAATGCATTTCTCATTTCATCAAATTTCATTAGTTTGTCATCATCAGACGCCAATAGGGTCAAGGGCCTTAGTCTCCTTTCGGCGAAATGTTTCAGAATTTCAGGCTCATCTATATTCATCAGGTACTCCGTTATTCGGGAAGGCAACTTGCGAGGGTGATAAAACCCCTGTGCACGGAACTGCTTGATGCAGTTTAGAGGTGAGCCAAAATGCTTCTTTGCAGTCGGCTACGGAAGGTTGATTTGTTTCCCCACGCCGCACGCGATGTAGTCCTCTCCATACTCCTGCCTGAAGAGCCTGCGGGCCTGGTCGCCGGTGCAGTGGTAAGGAGCGACCTTCTGCACGGACAGACGGCGGAATTCCCTGAGGATGGATTCGATCTGAGACGCGGATGCGCCGCCCAGGTGAAATCCCCCCATCACTAAATTTGCATAAACGCCGCTTTGATCCATTTTCTCCATCAACCCCCTGTGCTATCCATGAGCCGCCCCATTTCCGCAGGCTCATTATATCCGGACCGTTCTTGGCAGGTCCATTGAGGATCATCAGCGTGTTTACATGCCGGATCAGGTCGAGTGCCGGGATCGATTTCACATCTTTTTGGCAAAAAGTTTCCCGGATTCGTCGCGCTCCTTTTTCGCCTGTTTGATCATATAGTCGTTTAAAGCCTCTTGAAGGGACTCGGCAGCAAGAAAGGCACAGTGCTGTTCCTCCTCTGGGAGGCCGCCCATGACATCGAGGATCCTCTCGCCGGTAATTTCGATCAGTTCATCAGGGGTCTTGCCGTGAGCCAACTCTGCGGCAAATGTGCCGCATATTGAACTCGATCCGCACCCATCAGTTTGGAACAAGGCCTTCTTGACTTTGCCCTCTTCAAATTTCAAAAAGATCTCAATCGTATCCCCACAGGAGCCGAGGACACGCCCGTAGCCGTCGGCGCTGTCCATGGTGCCTGCATAAATTGGTTTGAGCCACCTTTGGAAGGTGGTCTGACCATAGACCGCCCTCGTCTCGTCAGGAATCTGGTTTTGCAAGCCTTTTACAAATTCGTCTGGTTTGTTAGACATCCTGGACCCCTCGCTTTCCATCTATTAGTTCTCAAGCTCTCCAAGTATCGCTATATTTCGCCATAAATCAAGAAAAACAATTACAAACTTGCAGGCCAATAACCCTTGCCTCAACCTGTCTGCGTGTGGGCACCCACAGGCAGGCAAGAAAAACGGTTATCTGCCAGGGAAAATTGCTGCAAACAGCTTTCTACGAGAAAAATGATTACAGCGGAAATGGTGCTTGACTGGGATTTCTGTTATCGTATGATAGATCATGTGACGGGTCGCGTGATATGAACTCTATTTCGTTCAGGTTCCTGTCGGATCTGAAAGGAGATTGACGTTGAACGCCCAAGCAGACATACCCCGACTGGTCCGTGAGCTTCGCGGACGAACGGGCCTCACCCAGGAAAAATTTGCTGCAAAGCTCGGCGTGACCTTTCCCACCATCAACCGTTGGGAGAACGGCCGCGCCAAGCCATCGCCGCTGGCCATGAAACAGATCGAGGACCTGCTGCGCAGTATGGGCGATAGCGGCGCTGATTTGTTGAAACGGTATCTTGAAAGCAAAAATTATGGGGTGATCCCTTAATCAGACTGAAAGGCCAAAGAACCGAAGCAAGTGTTACCCTACTTTGAGCAAAAAAGAATCGTATCTATTGGCATAAAACTTTTGCCTTACAAGGGGTTGGGTTCAGGCATTAAGCGAGCATTGGAGGCGTGGCCGCAAATTGATTTTCTCAATGACCGGGATGGCTGCCTGTTCACCGCTACAGTTCATCGAAAGACAACCGATAGTTCGAGGAAAAAACTTGAAAAGGTCGGAGAAAAGCTATCTCAAAATCAGGAATCAATCATTGAACAAATTGTTCGTAACCCCTACGTTTCTGCAAGAGAATTATATGAAATCGTTGGGATATCATGCAGGAAGATCGAAGAGAACATAAGGAAGCTAAAGGATCAAGGTGTGGTCAAGCGCATCGGCCCGGCCAAGGGCGGCCATTGGGAGGTTATATGACTTACAACGAAGCCGAAACCCGCTTTTTTCTGATTGATCCGATTTTGTGTGCGGAAGGCTAGGACGATCACCAATGGCTGAAGCTGGAAACCCCTGACTCGGTGAAACCTACCGGTCCGACGCAGGGGGCGTAGAGACGGCGGCCGGACCATTACCTCCTTCGGTGAAATCAGCGTTCAGACAATTGCCGTGGGTTTCCGTTATTTCAGAAATATTGAGATAATAACTGCTTGACACCAATTGTATTTTATGCTTTATACTATACAAATGTATAGTTATCGAAATCTCACACAAAGGCAGACCCAAATTTTAGACTTTCTTCAAAATTTCAAAAACCAGGAGGGAGTTGCGCCAACCTATAGGGAAATTTCAGGACACTTCGGTTTTAAGAGCACTAAAGCGGCATCAGACCACGTGCGTGCATTAGAGAGAAAAGGATATGTACGCCTTCATGGAAATCGCTCCCGTAGTATCGAGATAGTATCCTCGGAGCCTAATTCAACCGGCCATGTTGTTTCGATTCCCATATTGGGAGAGATCCCAGCGGGAAAGCCCGAGAAAGAAGAGGAAAATCGATCCAACACTATAGCCGTTGATGCGACGATACTCGGAAGTTGCAGAGGGCATCGACTATTTGCGCTAAAAGTCACAGGCGAATCAATGACGGGACGCAGTGTCTGTGATGGGGATTGGGTTATAGTAGATGCGCATGCTTCCCCCAATGAGGGTGAAGTGGTTGTGGCCTTAATCGACGGAGACACAACACTCAAAACGCTTGCTAAAAAAAATAAACGCTTTTATCTAAAATCAGAAAATTCAGACTATTCGGATTGGGTTCCCATGGAAGAGATGACCGTTCAAGGGGTTGTAAAGGCCCTAATCAGACGGATATAGAAATAACATGACTACAGCGACCGCAAAACCGCTTGATCTCATTCAAGCCCACTCAGCCACACCATCCGGGATGCGCTTCTATGCCTCCCTTGAATCCGTCATGGAGGACGAATATGTGCTCGGGTATTTTTCCGTTATTAAACGGGCCTGGCGGGAGATGAACCTGGATTGCGTACTTTTCCTGGATGGACGCCCTGTTCTGTATCTGAAGGAGTATACCCGTCCTTTTACCATCCAGGAAAGACTTCTTCAGCAGCGACTTTTCTGGAATCAAGGCGTGGCAAACGTCCTTGTTCTGGCAGATCCAACATCCGTATATATTTATTCAGGATTAGCAAGACCGGCCAAAGACGATGCGGACCAATCGGCAGCGGAAAATGCACTTGTGGAAACCTTGGCCCTGACCGATTATGTTCGCCGCATTCAATCCCTGCATCACGCATTGGCGACTGGTCACTACTATGAAGCGCATCAAAGTCATTTCGACCCGGGCCAGGCCGTGGATGCAAGGCTTTTGGACAACCTTCGGGCTCTGCGCGATGCATTGACCGAAGGTGATGAAAGTTTAGAGACCCGAAAAGCGCATGCTTTAATCGGACGTATGCTTTTTCTTTGTTATCTCCTTGATCGTGAAATCTTTTCAATCGATAAATCAAAGGGCAGGCGAACCGGAACAGTCCGTTTTACCGAGTTGTTGGAAAAACGATCCGACAATGAACGAATTGACTATCTTTATGATATTTTTTCAAATCTTAAAGAGCAATTTAATGGCAATATGTTCGATCAGGACCTGAATGCTGAGAAGCTTTTGATCAGGCCATCCCATTTGAACAAACTGATTCTCTTCCTCAGCGGCCATGATGTAAGAAGCGGGCAGCTCTCTTTTTGGCCGTATGATTTCAAAATGATCCCCGTGGAAACCATCAGCGCCATTTATCAGGATTTCCTGGCCATCGAAGACCCTGAAAAACAGCGCAAGCGTGGGGCGTTTTATACACCGCGTTTTCTGGCGGAAATGGTGGTAGACATGGCCGTCCGCGACGATCCGAATGCCCTTGAAGGCTCTTTCTTGGATCCTGCATGTGGGTCAGGCATCTTTCTGGTTATTATTTTTAACCGCCTTGCCAATCGCTGGCTATTGAAAAACAACCGGGCACATTACACTACAAAGGTAAAAGCGTTTCAGGATATTCTTTCCCTCCAAATCCACGGTGTCGATCGGGAAGAAACAGCGTGTCGCATTGCCTGTTTCAGTTTATATCTGGCCTACCTGGACTTTTTCGATCCGCCCGATATTCAAGACCATATCAAAAAGACCGGCCGGCCCCTGCCGAAGTTGCTGGATTATGGTAATGCACCTGATCGGCCGACTGCGGATATTGCTGTCATTTATTGTGCTGATTTCCTGGCCGATGAAACCCTTGCCGGGCAAACATTCGATTGCGTCATCGGCAATCCGCCATGGGAAGGCCGGGGGAGCAAACAACTGGCCCAAAAATTCATGCAAAACGTCCCGAAGATACTGCGGGAAGGCGGAACCGGTTGTCTTTTGCTGCCCACCAAAATTCTCCAAAACCAGACGGATGCCTTTCAAGCCGAATGGTTAACCCAGGTAACCTTGGAAGAAGTTCTGCAATTGGCGGACTACAGCTTTCTTCTTTTCCAGAACGCCCTATGTCCAGCATTCATTGCACGTTTCATAAATACCCCGCCGCAACCCAATCGTCACACGGTGGAATTTAATGCGCCGAAATTCAACCGTGGCGGACTTCGCCAGGGCATAATCAAAATCAATCCGTCATCCCGCACATGGATCCCATTGGCCGACATTCTGACCGCCACCCGCTCCCAAACTGCTCCGGTGGTGTGGAAGCGTCGGCTATGGGGAACCCCTCGGGACCAAAAGCTGCTCGATTTGCTCCAATCTATGCCGTCGTTGCATGAGCATGTCGATGTGCTCAGTGAGCTGCGTAAAAAGGGACTACCTCGGACGAAAAGATGGGTCGCCGGGGAAGGAATAAAACCGTGGCCAATAGATGAAAACAGATTGGATCGTTCCCCAAAGGTATTAAGGTGGTCCATTGAAATGCCCTTTGTTGAAACAACACCATGGAGTTCAGATCTTATACTATTTCCAAACGAAACAATTCCATTAGGAGAAAGGCTGAGAAAAAAGAATTACAGGACAGACGCTTTATATAGCCAACCGCCGTCAGATCTTTTCTGTGGACCGATGGTTCTATTTAGCCATGGTTTCGACAAGGTTTCATTTTGTGACTTCGATGTGCTTTTTCAACATTCCCTTAGATCTATCAAAGGAGCGCAAGAAGATTCAGATCTTTTAATGTTTTTAGCTGCATACTTGAGGTCAAGTCTGGCTAGATATTTTCTATTCCATACTACTGCTAGCTGGGGAACAGAAAGAGATAAGGTTCATTTTGGAGAAGTTCTAAACACTCCTTTCCCTTTGCCGGGAAATGATTTCATTTCGGCAGACGCAGATCAAATAGTAAAGCAAGTAGCCCATAAGCTTAATGCACTAAGTGAAAAATTGAAAGCCTCGCTTGACCGGATAAATACAAAAGCTAAAGAGTATTCCCTGGTTACAGAAGATAAGAAAGATATCAAAAAGAAATGGAAAAAGGAGCGAAAAAGACACGTTGACGCAACTCAAGATGAGATTAATTTGCTGATTTTTCAATATTTCGGGTTATCCATGCAAGAAATTGCCCTTATTGAAGATACAATTAATATTTTTGAACCTAGTTCAACACCTCCGAATAGGCGTAATAAAAAGCTCATGACCCTCAATCCAATGGAAAAGGCGGGAGTGGCACCTTATGCCGAAAAAGGCTTGGGCGCATATGCGGACACCTTGACAATGACACTAGACGCATGGGCCGAAGCTGAAGAGTCGCCTTATCGCGTTTGCGCCGAAGGCGGGGCGGACAGCGATGTGGGCCTGGCAATGGTTACGGTTTACCTTTCGCAGAAAGAGGCGCCCTATCGAGATAAAACACTTGCCAAAGACTTGTCCAATGCCTTGAAAGCTTACAATGAACGCATATCAAATAGGCATGGCGCCCTAACGTATGAGCGCGATATTCTTTTTTTTCAAGGTAAGACGATACATATTGTTCGTCCGAATATTCTATTGAATTGGACACGTACAGCTGCCCTAAACGACGCGGCCAGGATTTATGGCGACATCGCGATAGCCAATAAGGAATCGTGATGACACATCATCCGGTCGGCGAGTTTAGACAGCTTTTCCCGCAGGATCATATTCCCGCTGTACTAGATTCTTTGCTTGAAGCCGGCGTAACTCTTCGGAAAGAAACGGCCAATGACCATGAGAACTGGATTTCAAGGCGTCTTTATAGGCGAGTGATAAGGATTTTTCCTTTTCGGGACGGCCCTCTTGATATCAGACTGCAACCCGAAATTGTGGCGACTGATTCGGATGAAAACAGAGCATCCGGACAAGTCGATTTCCTTGTATCTTGCGGTCTTGGCGCTGAAATCTACTTTGCAATTGAGGCAAAGCGTTTAAGAGTCCGATCAACTAGTGGCAAAATGGATGCCGGAAATGACGACTATGTTAATGATG
>Ga0307440_1001279_pt1 | contig 12246 bp, 10 predicted proteins | sample SalMarWE160410MG_FD_202150 | JGI IMG/M metagenome (GOLD analysis project Ga0307440, IMG submission 202150) | Salt marsh sediment microbial communities from the Plum Island Ecosystem LTER, Massachusetts, United States - WE1604-10 | ecosystem: Environmental > Aquatic > Marine > Intertidal zone >... | reverse complement strand
CTTCCTGGGCGTCGCGGGAGGCGCCGAAGGAGCGGCGTTGATGTCGACCATGAGCGGTGGCTCCTCGGCGATGGGGCCGTTCTTGGCCCATTCTTCGGGGGGGCGGGGATCGTTGTTGCTGCGGGGCTCGCTGTCCGCAATTCCCAGGCGCGCGTGCAGGTCGGGCTCGGGCAGCACGAAGTCTTCGGGCTGGGCGTCGTGAGCCACTGCATCCTGGGTGGGCCCGGTCGCCACGTCGTCCGACGCTTCGTCGTGCGAGCGGTCCGAGCTCCACGGGAGCCGGAAACCGGATCGGGTATCAGTTGACGCCATTGGCCAGGGATCCTCCGCGGGCGAGCCTGGGTGGTGCTCGAACGTCACAGTAGGCGGCAGAGTGGGTTGCGGTGCAGTCGCTAGAGGTACCAGCGGCGGGTTCCGGTGGTACCGGCGGCGACCCACATCGGCTCCGGCTCGCTCCCAAGCCGCCGGACGGGCGTCCGCCGCGGTGCCGGGGCGCACCATGACCGCGGGGTCGACCTGGCCACCGGCGTGGTGCCCTGAGCCCGCATACCATGGCGTCGTGGAACCGATGCGCCAACGTTCAACCGATCCCGTCGGCGATCCGGGGGTCCAGCTGGACCGGCTCGGCCGGCCTCTTCGCGACCTGCGGATCTCGGTCACCGATCGCTGCAACTTCCGGTGTCCGTACTGCATGCCGGCGGAGGTTTTCGGTCGCGACTTCGCGTTCCTGCCGAGATCGCTCGTGCTCTCGTTCGAGGAGGTCGCCCGGCTCGCGTCGATCTTCGTCGACCTCGGCGTCCGTAAGCTCCGGATCACCGGCGGGGAGCCCTTGGTGCGGCGCGACCTGCCGGTGCTGGTCGGCTACCTCGCCCGGCTGCGGACGCCCGACGGCAGTTCGATCGACCTGACCCTGACCACCAACGGCTCGGCGCTGCGTGCCCTCGCGAAGCCGCTGGCCGAGGCCGGCCTCCAGCGCATCACGGTCAGCCTCGATTCGCTCGACGACGCGGTGTTCGGGGCGATGAACGGGGTGGACTTCCCGGTGACCCGGGTGCTCGAGGGCATCGCCGCCGCCCGGGATGCGGGCCTGGCGCCGATCAAGGTCAACACCGTCGTCCGCCGGGGGATGAACGAGGGCTCGGTCCTGCCGCTGGCGCGCTGGGCGCGCAAGGAGGGGTTGATCCTGCGCTTCATCGAGTACATGGACGTGGGCCATTCCAACGGCTGGCGATTGGACGATGTCGTGCCGGCCACGGAGATCCTTGCGACGATCGATGCTGAGCTGCCCATCGAGCACGTGTCGCCCGGCTATCGCGGTGAGGTCGCGGGCCGGTTCCGCTACCGGGACGGCACCGGGGAGATCGGGGTCATCGCCTCGGTCACCCGGCCGTTCTGCTCGGATTGCACCCGGGCCCGCCTGTCGGCAGACGGTCACCTCTACACGTGTCTGTTCGCGGTCGCCGGCACGGACCTCAAGACCCCGCTCCGCGAGGGAGATAGCGACGCGGAGCTGGCCGCCCGGATCCGGAAGATCTGGTCGGACCGGGTCGATCGCTACTCCGAGCTGCGGAGCGAGGCCACGGAGCGGCTGCCGAAGGTGGAGATGTTCGCGCTGGGTGGTTGAATGGATACGATCCGGGCCGTCCCGCCCACCTGAAGGGGGACCGTGGGGTCCGGCCGTCCACAGCTCGTCCACAGCGGGGGGAAACTCGTGGACACGGTCGCCCGAACCTCCGCGCGGTTCGTGGAAAAGCGGGTTGGAGCCGGGCGGTCCACGCCGTAGCCTTGGTTGTGCCCGAAGGGGCCGATGGAGGCCCGGAGCGGAGGCGATCGCCTCAAGCCCGCTCCACCCGGCAGGCTGCGATCACCTCAAGGCCACGCCGGCGTCCGGTCCGAGATCACATCAAGGGCCGACGCTCTCCGGTCGCTTCGGGCGCTTCATCTGCCGGCAGGCGCAGCCCGCGAGGGTGGTGTATGCCGGACGCCCGGACGGACGCGACCGGCATCCCGGTGTCGGTACTCCATCCGGGCGTTGAAGCGTTAATGTAGTGCCATGACCGACCACGAGGCCGGCGTCCCCGATCGGTCCCAACCCATCCCGCCGTCGGAGCAGCCCGCGCGCTTGGCCGCGCTCGCCGCAGCGGTGCGCCGGCGAAGCGATCTCGTTCCGCGCGTCGGCCTGGTGCTGGGCTCGGGGCTGGGCGGCCTTGCGGACGAGGTGACCGAAGCGGCGGCCATCCCGTTCGCCGAGCTTCCCGGCTGGCCGGTGGCCACCGCGCCGGGCCACGTCGGACGGCTCCTGCTGGGCCGCCTGGGTGGCGTGCCGGCGGTCGTGCTCCAGGGTCGGTTCCACCTGTACGAGGGCAACGACGCGGGGCTCGTGGTCCAGCCGGTCCTGCTGTTCCGGCAGCTCGGCGCCCAGGCCGTGGTCCTGACCAACGCCGCCGGTGGCGTGAACCCGGCGTTCGGACCCGGGACGCTGATGGTGGTCTCGGACCACCTCAACCTGACCGGCCGAACGCCCCTCCTTGGACCGAACGCGGACGAGCTCGGTCCGAGGTTCGTGGACCTGACCGACGTCTGGGCGCCGCGCCTTCGGGGCGCGCTGCACGCGGCCGCCGCGGCCGAAGGGGTCGCACTCGAGGAAGGGATCTACGCCGGGCTGCTCGGGCCCTCCTACGAGACTCCGGCGGAGGTTCGCATGCTCCGAGCCCTGGGTGCGGACGCAGTGGGGATGTCCACGGTGCTCGAGGCGATCGCCGCGCGCTGGATCGGCCTCGAGGTGTGCGGTGTGTCGCTGGTGACGAACGCCGGGGCTGGCTACACCGGCCAGCCGATCAACCACGAGGAGGTGCTGGCCGCCGGTGCCGAGGCGGGGCCCCGTCTGGCGCGCGTGCTGCGGCGGTTCGTTGCGGAGTTCCAGGGGGACGCCTCATCGCGCAGGTGACCGGCTTCGGCCACCGCGCCGAGAGCCATGGCGGCGCCTATCGGACCGGCAGCTCCCTGCCGGCAGCCTTCGCCGCGTCGCGCTGCTGCGCCCAGGCCGCCAGCACGCTGTCCTTATGGGGCCTGATCGGGCAGTGCTCGTCGCGGTTGTTGAACTCGTCGCAGTAGCCGAGCGGGACGCACTTGGGGGCGAGGAATGCGCCCAGGAACGGCGACACGTTGAACACCTCGTGGCGGATCAGCTGGAACAGCCGGCGGATCTCCCACTGCGCCATCGTGCACAGCCGCAGGCCCGACATGTGGATCAGCGCCCGGAGGTTGGTCGTCATCACGAGGTTGGTCCGGGTGGCGTTGGGGAACACGAAGCGCGCGTCCTCGCCCGGCACGCCGGCACCCAGCAACTCCTCGTACAGGCCAAGTGCGCCGTCCACCTGCTCTTCGTACCGGGTCCGCAGCTCCGGGTCGCCCTCGGCGATCGTCGCCGGCAGCATCGTCGCCGCGCCCTTGTACTTGACGTAGCGCTGGCTCTGCTGGTCGAACGCCACGCCCGCCCGGTGCCGGACGAGCTGGTGCGACAGCGTGCGCGAGACACCGCTGAGGGCGAACGTGAACACGATGTGCTCGATGGTGGAGCCGTGGCCCGACTCGATCACGTTCGTGATCAGCCGCTGCATGCTCGCCGGCGCCACCTCGCCCTCCACGGCGCGCCGGTAGATCTCCTGCGGCTCGAGCTCGGAGTAGCAGGTCCGGCAGGCCGTGTACACGAGCGGGACGTAGTAGCGCTCGACGATCGCCTTGTCGGGGAACAGGAGGGTGGCCCTCATCCCGAGCTCGTGGCGTCCCGGGTTGCGCGGGATGGCCGTCTTCGAGCGCTGAGGGGCGGGCGCCTCTGCCATGGCGTCAGTCTACCGGCCGGGTGGTGCCACGGATACTCCCGGGTCGAGGCCCCGCCCCCGGCGCGGCGCCGGCGGTCAACGGCGCCGAACCATGCCCGGTAGAGACCGCTTGCGAGCGCGTACAGCACGATGGTCGCTCGGCCACCGCCCCGGTCCGGTCACGTCACCGGCTCCGTCGCCGGGACCGCGATCTCCGCGCCGAGCGCGTAGCGAATCCCGTCGGGCAGGGGCAGCGCCGCACCCTGCTCGCGGAACCGCGCCAGCTGATCGGGGTCGAGCCGGTTGCTCGCATCGGGCCGGGTGAGGGTCTCGAACGTCTCCTGCACAAGGGCGGCGAGACCGGTGCCCGACGAGGCCTGGATCCGACGGGCGAGGCCCTGGAGACGGGCGGCCCGCGGCAGGTCGCCGTCGCCGACCGCCACCGCGGACAGGTCGTCCAGGGCAAGGCTCACGCCAGCAACGTCGCCCGCCTGGTCGAAGATCCGCAGCGCGTCGCGGACGTGTCGCCGGGCCGTGTCCACGTCCCCCAGCTTGAGGCGGGCCGAGCCGAGCTGATGGAGCGCCCAGGCCTCCTGGGTGCGATCGCCCGCCTTCCGGTACAGGCCGAGCGCTTCCTCGAACGCCGACGCTGCCTCCTCGTTGCTGTTCCGGAAGTAGGCTTGGATGCCGATGCCCCACAGGACGTTGGCGGTCCCGCGATCGTCGCCCAGGGCGCGGTAGATCCCGAGCGCCTCCTGGAGCTGACCGGTGGCGATCTCCGGCTGATGAGCCCCCTCGCTCGCCATCGAGTAGCTGAACGACAGGTTGTACAGGGCATTCGCGATCTCCGCGCGGTCGCCGTCGGCCTGCCAGAGGTCCAGCGCCAGCTGGTAGTGGGGACGGGCACCGAGCATGTCGCCGTGCCAGTAGATGATCCCGCCCATCACTTCGTGGGCGCGTGCCCGAAGCGGCGGCCGCGCATGCTCGAACCAGGGTCTCGACAGGAGCGCCTCGACCCGGGCGCGCGCCTCGCGCAGGTGACCGCGCTTCTGCCACAGGCGCCAGACCGCGGCCACGAGCCCCAGCGCGAGCTCGGCGTCCCCGGTCTCCTCCGCCCATTCGAGGGCCTGGCGCAGGTTGGCGTGCTCGAGCTCCAGCCGGTCGAGGGCGTCCCGCTGACCTGCCCCGGCGAGCGCGGGCTCGAGGTCCCGCGCCAGCCGGTCGTAGGCCCGGGCATGTCGCTCGCGGATGAGCGTCTCGTTGCCGGACGCCGACAGCTCTTCGAGCGCGTACTCGCGGATCGGTTCCAGCAGCGAGAACCGTGGCTCGCCCGCGATCTCGTCGCTCCGGACGAGGCTCTGGTCGACGAGCGCGGCAAGCCCATCGAGCACGTCGATTCCCAGCTCGTCCGGAGGACCGGCGACAGCTTCGGCGCAGGCGAGGTCGAACCCTCCCACGAACACCCCCAGCCGCCGGAACAGCCGTCTGACCGGTGGGTCCAGGAGCTCGTCGCTCCAGGCGATCGCGCCCCGCAGCGTTCGCTGTCGCTCGGGGGCATCGGCTGCTCCGGCGCCCGGAAGGTCCAGGCGGCCCTCCAGCCGCTCGCGGATCGCGGCCGGCGTCAGGAACCGGAGCCGGGCCGCGGCGAGCTCGATCGCGAGCGGTGCCCCGCCAAGGTGCGCGACGATCAACGCCACGTCACCAGCGTTCGTCTCGGTGAGCTCGAACCCCGGACGGACCGCGCGGCCGCGGGCGACGAACAGGTTCACGCTCTCGAACCCGAGCAGCGTCTCGGGATCGTGCCGCCGGAGCGACTCCGGCAGCTGCTCCCGCTGGTAGGGCCCCAGGTGATCGAGCTCGACGGGCGCCGGCAGTCCGGGGACCGGGAACTCCTGCTCCCCGCTGATCCGGAGCGGGGCGCGGCTGGTCGTGAGCATCCTGATCAGCGGCGCGCGTCGCAGGATCTCGGCCAGCGAGGCCCCCGCCGAGATCACCTGCTCCAGGTTGTCGAGCACCAGCAGCATGCGTCGCTCGGCCAGCGCCGCCGAAAGGGTGTCCAGGGGCCGCTGCGACGGGTCGTCGCCGATGTCGAGGGTGTGCGCGATGACCGACGGCACGAGCTCGGACTCGCGCACGGGGCCCAGCGCAACGAACCACACCCCGTCCGGGTACTCGTGGGCCACCGCGGCGGCGAGCTGGAGCGCCAGTCGCGTCTTGCCGGTCCCGCCCGGCCCTGTGAGCGTCACCATTCGCGCCCGCTCGAGCAGGGCTCGCGCCTCGGCAAGCTCCCGCTCGCGACCGACGAAGCTGGTGAGCTCGGTGGGCAGGTTGTTCGGCCGGACATCGAGGGAGCGGATGGGCGGGAAGTCGGCTGGCATCCCGTCGAGGTCCAGCTGCGCGATCCGCTCCGGCCGCAGATCCTTGAGCCGGTGCGACCCGAGCTGTCGGAGCGCCACGCCGTCGGGGAGGTGGTTGGCGACGATCGCGACGGCCGTCTCGGACAGCAGCACCTGACCGCCGCTGGCTGCGGCTGCCACCCGGGCCGCTCGATGAACGTCGTGGCCGATGTAGCTGCCGTCGGCATCGAGCTCGCCGATCCCCAGATGAAGGCCCATGCGAACCCGGACCGCCACGTGGGCCGGCCACGCCTCGGCCGCGAGCGAGCGTTGTGCTTCAGCGGTCGCGGCGACGGCTTCGATCGGGTCGCGGAACACTGCGAAGAACGAATCGCCCTCCGTGCCGATCTCCAGGCCGTGATGCGTCTCGAGCGCGGCGCGCACCAGCTGCCGGTGCCGCTCGAGCACCGGCCGCCAGCCCGCCGTCCCGAGGGTCTCGACCAGCCTGGTCGAGCCCTCGATGTCGGTGAACATGAAGGTGATCTGGCCGGTGGGTCGATCGTGAGTTGCCACGTCGGTCATTGGGTTTGGGACGCCTTGGGGTGGATCAGGAACGATGGTCGGCGGAGGTCTCGCGGAGGCGGCCCGCGACGACCCTGAGAACGGCGAGGGCGACCCCGGGCTCCTCGCGCAGCACGCGCTCGAAGTCCCACGAGGCGAGGGCGAGGCACCGGCTGGGTGACGTCGCCACGACCTGGGCGACCCGCGGCCCGCCGTCGAGCACCGACAGCTCCCCGAAGAACTCGCCGGGTCCCAGGATCGCGAGAACGGTCCCATCGCGGATGACCTGCGCGGTTCCGTCGGCGATGAGGAAGAAGCCGGTGCCCACCTCACCCTGCCGCGCGATCACCCGCCCGGCTGGAAACTCGACCTCGATCGCGGCGGCGCTGACGGCGGCCAGGCCATCGGCATCGAGCCCCCGGAACAGGGGACAGGCCCCGAGCAGCGCCGAGCGCCGGTCGTGGGTCAGGGTCATGGTGTCCTCCAGGTGGGCTGGGGTGGTCATGGTGCCCCGCGGGCCCGCACGCGTCAACGAACGGGCGCACCTCAGTGACGTAGCGTCTCTTGTGGGGATTCGGAATCGAGCGGGCGTACAACCTTGAGGTGATTGCAGCACCAAGGAGTACGCCCGATGACAACGGTACCGGCTGCCCTGACCGATCGCACGGAAGCCCAGCGTTGGACGGAGGTCCGCGACGAGGACGCCCTGTGGGGTGACCTGCGCCCCGAGTTGCTCGAGGCCGTCCGCCGCATCCTGGAGGCCACGATGGAGGACGAGCTCGGGGCCGAGCTGCTCGCGACCCGCTACGAGCGGACGCCGTGGCGGACGGACCTGCGCAACGGGTCGTACCACCGGACGCTCGTGACCGAGCTCGGGGCGATCACCGACCTTGCCGTGCCGCGCCGTCGCCTGGTCCCGTACCGGCCGTCGTTCCTGCGCCGGGCCGCCCGCCGGACCTCGACCATCGATGTGGTCCTCCGGCAGGCCTTCCTGCGGGGGCTCTCGACGCGGGAGACCGCGGCCCTCGCCACCACGCTCACCGGGGTGTCGCTCTCGGCAGCCTCGGTCAGCCGCCTCGCCGCGCAGCTCGACGCCCAGATGGCCGCCTGGCACCGGCGCCCGATCACGTTGCGGGCGCGCTACCTGCTCGTCGACGGGCTGTGGGTCAGCGTGCGGGCGGGTCACCGACGAGCCGGCAGGCGGGTGATCCTGGCCGCGTACGGGATCGATGAGGCGGGCCGCCGTGAGCTGCTCGACTATCGCCAGGCGGCGGCCGAGTCGAGCGCCGAATGGCGGCGACTGCTGACCTCGCTCGTCGAGCGGGGGCTCGATCCCGATCAGGTGCTGCTGGTCACCGCCGACGGCGCCGACGGGATCGCGGCGGCGGCCGCCGAGGCGTTCCCCGAGGCCGCCCTCCAGCGCTGCTGGACCCATCGCATCCGGAACGTACTCGACGCGCTCACCCGGGCCGAGCGGCGACCCTGCCTGCGCGGCCTGCGGGCCATCTACCGGGCTCGGACCAGGCGGGCGGCGGCGGCCGCGTACTGGCGCTGGGCGAGGACCTGGCGGCCACGGCACCCGGGTCTCGTGCGCAACCTCGAGCGCGATCTCGAGAGCCTGCTGGCCGTGTTCGCGCTGCCCGAGTCGCTCCGGGCCAGCCTGCGCACCACCAACCTGATCGAGCGTGCCTTCCGAGAGCTGCGCCGCCGGCTCCGGCCGATCGGCTCGCTCACCGACCGCCGGTCAGCCGACCGGATCCTGTACGGCCAGGTGCTCCGTCTCAACGGTCTCCTGGCCGAACGCCCGCTCGCAACATTTCCACAAGAGGCTTGACGTCATCGGCTACCCGGCGTCGCGTGCCCGGTCGGCCGGTGTCGATCGGTCCGTCGACCGTGCCTTCTCCGTGCCGTCCCCCAGGCGGATCGCCAGCCGGACCAGGATGCCGGCGCGCCGGGCCTGCTCGCGCTCGAGCTCGCGAGGGCTGCTCCCGACCCGGCCCGCAAGCTCGTCGACGATTCCCCAGGCGAAGTGCTCCCACCGGCCGGTCGTCGGGTTCCAGGTGGCGAGCACCGCCGGTGGCAGGCGGCGCACATGGCCCTCCGCATCCCGGGAGACCGGGCGCACGTAGTGGGCGGCGGCAACCCGCATGCGGCTGGTCGCGTCCATCGCCAGGATCAGCACCACGCCCAGCCTCGTGAGCTCGTCATCCAGCGCCCCCACCGGCTTGGCCGCGAGACGGCCAAGGACCTCCTCCAGCCTGGCTCCGCGCGCGGTCGCGAGCATCCCATAGCCGAGCGAGAGCGCGCGGATCGCCACCAGCGCCCGCTCGCCCCAGGTCCCGGCCGGCGCGTCCGGGTCAAGGTCCGCGACGAGCACCGTGGAATCGGCCCTCGCGGCGGCTTCGGGAGCCGTGCTCCGGTCGCCGGCCCCGTCGCCGGGCGGGTCCGGCAGCCAGCCCAGGTCGGCGGCCTCCGGCAGCCAGCCGAACGCCTCGCCCGCGCCCGCCAGCCGGACGACGGTGGCGTCCTCCGGCAGCAGGTCGAGCAACGCGCCCCGAACCGCGTCGGAGGTCGCACTGTCCGTGGACGCGACGACGGCCGGAACCCCGGCCTCCACCAGGAGCGATAGCAGGGCCGCCAGCTCCGGGTCGAGCGAGCCATCGCGGATCAGCCACGCCACGCGGACGAGTCTCGACCCGACGGGCGCGTCCGGGCGGAACGTCGATTGATGTTGATGGCTCACGCTCGTGAGCCTATCGCGCGGCGTTGACGAGTCGTGGGGCCGTCGCGAGTCGCGGCGGCGCCGCCGATGGTCGCGGACCGAGCCGTCGCTTCGGCTACTGGAAGAACCCGGCAGCCGCGTACACGTCGGTCACGCCGTACAGCGACTTGACCGTCTTGCCGCCGACCCTGCGGATCCGGTACCAGGTGTCGCCGGCCGTGCCGCACGAGCCCGTCGTGTAGCTGTCGCCGGTCACGATCTCGACGGCGCGGACGTTGACGCCCGTCGAGACGCGCGCGACCAGGTTGCCGCTCGTCGACGCGCTCGTCCGCAGGGCGACGCCGTTGCACATAGCCACGACCGTCTTGGGCAGGGCATCCGCGGGTGTCGGCGCCGTGCTGGGTTGAGACGAGGCCTGGGGAGACACGGCCGGGCTCGCGCTCGGTGCCGAGCTGGGCGAGGCCGGTGGCTCCGTGGGCGACGAGCCGCCGCAGGCGGCGAGACTCATGACGCCCACGAGGACGAGGGTGACGGCAGGCAGGCGACGCAGCATTCCGACTCCTTCCTCGTCGGCCGCACCCACGCACTGCACGCACGTGCCGTCCGATGGCGATGTCGCGATCCGTTAAGGATAGGCACCTCGGGCGGCGCCGGCGAGCTCGTCCCGCCGGTCGTCGGTCACGCCTGGCCACCGCCGGTCACGCCTGGCCACCGCCCCCCGGCGCGAGGTCAGCGTCGCTCGAACGGGACGCGCCGATGGGCTTTGCGCTCGATCGTCGTCTTCGTGTCAAGCACCATCGAGACCGGTGTCGCTTGCGCGAAGGTGGATCCGGCGCCAGAGTTCCGCCGATGAAGCAGGACGCCAGGTCGGTTGCCCGGGAGCTGCGCGACCGTGAGCCGCTCTTCCATCGGCCGGAGCACGGCACGACCCGTGCCGATTTCGAGGCGATGACCGTTCCCGACTACTGGGAGGTGGGCGCGTCCGGGAGCATCTACGACCGCCAGGCCTGTCTCGACGAGCTCGAGAGCCGATACGCGGATCCGACCTACGACCCGCTCGCGGGCCTGGAGGTGGGCGACTTCGCCGTACGCGAGGCGGGCGGTGGGGCGTGGCTGGCGACCTACCGCCTGCGGCAGGGTGTACGGAACTCGCGTCGCGTCTCCGTGTGGCGCGGAACGGCCGACGGATGGGTCCTGGTCTATCACCAGGGCACCGTGATCTCGTGATCGACGGCACGGAGATCGTCCCTGCCTCCTCCGACCTCTGACGCCGGGTCGTTTCGCGTATGTCGCGGGTGGCGATGCGCCGACGACCCCGGGGTGTCAGCCACCGGCGAACACCTCGCGACAGGCGTCCTCAGCCGGCGTCAGGGCTCGGACGACGAGCGTGAAGGCGGCATCGGTGTCTGGATCCTGGATCCAGGGCGTCAGCTGATTGGCGGCGGTCAGGGCTGGACGCAGCACCTCCGCGTCGGCACCCGAGACGGTTCCGCAGCGTGCCGTGCCGTTGGCGACGGGCCCACCGAACGTGGAAATCGGCTGGTCGAGCGGCCAGTCGGCCGGCGCCTGCGGCAGGTCGGGATCCGTGTGCTGCGCAGGCCGCACCAGCAAGGCGTACGCCGGGGCCGCGTATGGCGCCTCGGGTCCAAGCTCGTCACCCAGCCACGACGGCAGGTCGAGCAGCCGATGCCACAGCTCGCCGAACGCCTCCGGCGTGCCCGGCTGCGGCTCGCACGGCGTGGTGATGCATTCGATGTGCGCGTCTGGGTTGCCGGTGAGCACGACCCGGCTTCCGTCGACGATGAGCTCGATCCGACCAGTCACAGCGCCGAGCGGGTTGGCTTGCCCTTGGAAGTCGGTCGGACCGCCCAGCAGGCCGAGATCGGTTGCGCCCTGGACGATCGACGCCTCACCGGCCGCGCTGATCGACCGCCCGGTCAAGTTGGGCAGCAACGGACCCGGGTAGATGGCGGGGACCGGGCCTGGACTGACGGCCACGCCGTCGCCGGTGATCACGAGCAGTGGCTGGCCGGCGAACTGGTCGAGCGGTGCGATGGCCTGCCAGGTCGTCATCCGCAGCCAATACGTCGCTGCCGCGGGCGCGGGCGAGACATCCGGAGTGGCCGTCGTGACGGCACCGGGTGAGGCGGCGGATCCGGTACAGGCCGCGATGAGCAGGGCGGCCCCGAGGACGGTCGCGAGGCGGAGGTGAGCGGTCATGGATCGATACCTCGTCGAGGGACGCATCGCACCGACGCCCGCGTTCCGGACCAAGTTCCATCGAACGCGGAGCGCCTGGCACATCATCCACCGCGTTTCTCGTCATCCAGTCAGAGCACGACTGCTCGCCGGCCCGCTCGCCGGGTCGCGTCGAGCCTCGTCCGCCAGGCCGGACCCGGCCCCGCTCGAGCGATTGCCGCGCCGCGCGGTCAGGGTCCGTTGGCGCGTCGATGCCGGGCGATTCCCGTGCCCTGGGCCGGCCGGTACGCGGCCCGCAAGCGTCCTTTGACTGGGTGGCATCGCCGGAGAGGCGCCTGGGTGGCAGCGCCGGAGAGGCGCCTGGGTGGCAGCGCGGCGATGTGCCTGGATGGCATCGCCGGCGATGCCCTGGTGGAAGGGCATCACCGGGCGGGACAACGGACAGACGCCGTCTTGCAGCGGCAGCGCAAGGGTCGTTCGGCCCCTTTCGAGCTCGCCCGTGATGACGTCAAGCCTCTTGTGGAAATGTTGCGAGCGGGCGTTCGGCCAGGAGACCGTTGAGACGGAGCACCTGGCCGTACAGGATCCGGTCGGCTGACCGGCGGTC
>Ga0307440_1001278_pt1 | contig 12254 bp, 11 predicted proteins | sample SalMarWE160410MG_FD_202150 | JGI IMG/M metagenome (GOLD analysis project Ga0307440, IMG submission 202150) | Salt marsh sediment microbial communities from the Plum Island Ecosystem LTER, Massachusetts, United States - WE1604-10 | ecosystem: Environmental > Aquatic > Marine > Intertidal zone >... | reverse complement strand
CTCCGTCCCCCGACCGCTCGAGCCCGTGCTCGATCATGTCTAGCTTCGCCCGAGACCGCGGAGAGCTCCGACGCTAGCCTCGAAGCAGGAGGTGCACCATGCGAGTGAGCAGCTCGAGTTTCCAACACGACACACCGATTTCTGGAACTTATGCGTTCTGTGTTCCCGACCCGGATACGCACGCCACGTTCGCACCGAACCGCAACCCCGAGGTGCGGTGGTTTGAGCTGCCCGAAGGAACACGCTCGGTCGCAATCGTCTGCCACGATCCCGTCGCGCCAACCATGCCCGACACCGTCAACCAGGTTGGCCGAGAAGTACCTCCCGAACTCCCTCGAGCGGACTTCTTCCACTGGGTACTGGTAGATCTCGACCCGGCCATGGGTGGCATCGACGAGGGGTCCTGTTCCGACGGGGTCGTCCCGAGAGGCAAGGTGCCGGAGGCGCCGTTCGGGAGACACGGGCTCAATGACTACACCGGGTGGTTCGCAGGCGATCCGGACATGGACGGCGAGTACTACGGCTACGACGGACCGTGCCCTCCATGGAACGACTCACTCGTTCACCAATACGTTTTCACGTTGTACGCACTGGACGTCGAACGCCTCGACGTCGACGGCGGGTTCACCGGCACCGACGTTCGCACGGCGGTCGAGGGCCATGTGCTCGACACGGCATCGATGAGCGGGACCTACACGCTCAACCCCCGACTCAGAGAGTAGGCGTCACGCGCCGAGCAGGGTCACCCCGAGCGTCCCCCCTGCGCTAACGCGCCTTCCCCGGATGAACAGTCCCCGCGCATCGGCGAGCGAGTCCAGACCGCCGCGGCGCAGGAAGTCACGGTGGTTACACCAGTGGTCACGCCCGGCCCCAACCTCGATGACGACGACGCCTCCCCGTATGAGCAGTCCGCTGAACCCCCGGTATGGACCCGGAAGGAAGTCGATCACGAGTATCCCTCCACCGGGGCGCACCACCCGCTGCATCTCGCAGAGGATCACCTCCCGATCATCTGAGGGAACCTCGTGAAGGACAAACGAGATGGTGGAGAGATCAAACGTGTCGTCGGCGAACGGGATCTTCGTCCCGCTCGCCTCTCGAACGTCAGCCTCCGGCCCGAGCCTGCGACGGGCCACGCCGAGCATGCCAGGTGAGAGATCGACACACGACACCCGACAACCGGCATCCGCGTAGGCGGAAAGCTGGGCCCCGGTTCCGCACCCGACATCCAGCACACGCATGCCCTTCCACGGCGGGTACATCCCCAGCGCCGTTTCGCGGACTCCGGCGACGAGAGGCCCGATGAACCGGTCATACCTCCGCGCCGCCCGTTCGTATCTGTCGATCACGTGCCCGGGGTGGGAGTCGAACCCACACGCCCCGAACGGGGCAGCGGAGTTTAAGTCCACCACGTCTACCGGTTCCGTCACCCGGGCTTGCTGCGCTCGCCCGAAGCTAACAGCTCACAGGTCACAGCTCACAGGTCGGGCCATCCACTGGTTGTCTGCTGTCGGCTCCGATTGGTGGCTGGAGACCGGGGACGGGACGCCCGCTCGCTGTCGTCTTCGGTTGAAGGTCATCGGTTCAGGTCCACCGGCAGCCAGGCACCGACGGAGAGAAGTACGATTGTGCCTTGATTCACGCCGGCCGCGTTTCTTACCCACAACCGAAAACCGAGAACCCAAAACCGGTAGCCTTGCTGCCATGCCATGGGACACGCTGTGGGCAGGGTGGCGAAGCGAGTACGTTTCCTCGCCGGACGATCCGGAAGGCTGCCTGTTCTGCCGGCTGCCGGACGGATCCGACCGAGACGCACTGATCCTTGACCGGGGAGCGGAGTCGTTTGCGGCGCTGAACCGGTACCCCTACACGACCGGGCACGTCATGGTCGCCCCCTATCGGCATGCCGACCGTCCGACCGACCTCACCGCCGAAGAGCAGGCAGAGATGTGGCGGCTGCTGGACAGGGCGATGCGGGCGATCGACGAGACGATGCATCCGGACGGCTACAACATGGGTGCGAACATCGGCCGGATCGCGGGAGCAGGAGTGCCCGGCCACTTCCACCTCCATCTCGTTCCCCGATGGGCGGGAGACGCCAACTTCATGACGACCATCGGCGGCACTCGAGTCGTGCCTGAAGACCTCGTCGTCACCTGGCGCCGCATCCGGGATTCGTTGCCTCGCTGAGCCTGCTCAGGAGCAGCTTCTTGGCGGTGCAGGGAGGGTTCTCGGCCGGAAGGGTGATGCCGGCCGGAGGAGGGGTGCTTGTCCCTGATATCCCGGATGTCGGCAGATGCGCCGGACTCACCGCTCCACAAAGGGACGGTCTTCTACGTGATGGCGAGCTCTGACGGTGCGCACTCCTTCAGCGAGGCTCCGACCATGCGGGGTTCGTCACCGGCGGGTCGTCGGTGACGCATGGAACCGTGCAGTCCAGCGGCTCCACCCACGGTGCCACCAGTGCGCCGATCGGGTTGTCGTTGCCTGCGGCATGATCGGCGTAGTGGGCGTGCAGGCACTTCACACCCCCAGTGCTACCGCCAACTCCTCCAACCGGGCGGTGAACGGCGCCGGGTGAAAGGAGAACATCCCTCTGTAGCGCGTATCGATGGTTGGCCACGGCCATGGCTTCCTCGAAAGGTGGGTCGTTGCGAAGACGCCGATCCATCGCCTTGACACCGCCGGCCGCCTCGAGCCTCCCGATCCGTGCCCTTGCCGCCGGACAGGACAGCCAGTAGCGCGTTGGGAACGGCGTACCGTCGTCCAGCAACGGAGGGACTGCAACCACGACCGGCAAACCGAGCGGGCACCTGGCCATGACCTCGACAGAGGCGCGGAGTGGCCGTCCCAGCTGAGCCGAGACGACCACATCATCCATTGGAGAGGTCGCGGCCCGTCAGAAAGTCCCAGATGTGCTGCCACCAGGGCATCGACTGCTGTTCGACCTGGGGCGTGGTGGTGGTCGGAACGTCGGGAGTGAATCCTTCGTCGTTCGGGTCTACCACCACATATGCGGTGTCCCCCGGTTTCACGAGACCGAAGTCGCGACGGGCGACCATCTCCACTCCAGCGTCCGACGACAGGAAGTCTGCATCTGCTTGGAGTTTCGCGTTCTCCTGCTGAATCGTGGCGAGTTGGTCACGCGCTTGGTCGACACGCCGCTGTTCGGCCATGAGACTGCGAATCGGCAGCACGTTCGTCAGCAGAACGGCTGCAACGACGATTACGCCGATCACGGCAAGAAGTGCGGCGCGCGACCAGAACCTCATCACCGCATCCACGTCCACCCGGCGAAGCGTGCACTCTCACCGAGAGTCTCTTCGATTCGCAACAGCTGGTTGTACTTGGCGGTGCGCTCACCGCGAGCCGGGGCGCCGGATTTCATCTGCAGGGCGTTGGTCGCGACGGCGAGATGCGAGATGAACGAGTCCTCGGTCTCACCTGACCGATGGCTGATCATGCGGCCATACCCCGCGCGCTCGGCGGTTTCCATCGTGTGCAACGTCTCCGACAGTGTCCCGATCTGGTTCACCTTGATCAGAATGGCGTTGGCCACTCCTGATGAGATGCCCTTGAGGAGCAGCTTCTCGTTCGTGACGAAATTGTCGTCGCCGACGATCTGCACCCTGCTGCCGAGTCGATCGGTGAGCAGCTTCCATCCGTCCCAGTCGTTCTCGGCGAGACCGTCTTCGATCGAGACCATCGGGAACTCCTCGAAGGCGCTCTCCAGATAGTCGACCATCTCCGCAGAGGACACCTTGCGCCCCTCCATCGTGTAGGCGCCATCCCCGTACATCTCCGATGCCGCCGAGTCGATCGCGATGGCAACGTCCTCGCCGGGTGTGTACCCGGCGGCGGAAATCGCCTCGACGAGGAGCTCCATGGCGGAGCGGTTGCTGGGGAGATTCGGAGCAAACCCTCCCTCGTCACCCACACCCGACGCCAGCCCTTTCGATGCGAGCACCTTCTTGAGAGTGTGGTAGATCTCCGCCCCTGCCCGCAGCGCCTCACGGAAGGTCGGTGCCCCACCAGGCACGAGCATGAACTCCTGAATATCGACGTCGTTGGTGGCGTGCACACCACCGTTGAGTACATTGAAGAACGGTGTTGGCAACACCCTTCCTTTGGTTCCGCCCAGGTAGCGGAACAGCGGAATATTCAGCGCGCCGGCCGCCGCCCGGGCGGTCGCCATCGAGACGCCGAGGATCGCGTTGGCGCCAAGCCTCGACTTCTCAGGGGTGCCGTCCAGGTCGATCATCACCTGGTCGAGCCCCTCCTGGTCGATCGCGTCCCTACCGATCACGGACGCGGCAATCTCTTGTCGGATGTTGGTGAGCGCCCGCTCTACACCCTTGCCGCCGTAGCGGTCTCCACCGTCTCGAAGCTCGAGCGCTTCGAGCGCCCCTGTCGACGCTCCGGAAGGAACCGCCGCCCTTCCGAACGCTCCGCCAGCGAGGAACACTTCGGTTTCGACGGTCGGGTTTCCCCGGGAGTCGAGGATTTCGCGGGCCTTGACCTCACGTATCGTGGTGTCCATTGGCCCTCCTTGTGTGCCGAATCTAGTCATTGGAAGCCTCCGCTTCATGCCTTTCGGCCGCCTTGGCGGCGGCCCACATCTGATCGAGCTCATCGATCGTCTTGCCGTTCATGTCGAACGACGCCTCCATCCAGCGAAACCGGGACGCGAACCGCCCCACCGCACCTCGCAAGGCGACCTCGGGGTCGAGGGACAGGTGCCTGCTCAGATTCACGATCGAGAACAGCAGATCGCCCATCTCGGCTTCTGCCGCAGGCCTGTCGTCGAGCGCCTCCTCCAGCTCGTGGAGCTCTTCTTGTATCTTGGACATCACCGATCTGGCATCGTCCCAGTCGAACCCCACCGACGCCGCCCTGCGTTGGATCTTCGCCGCCCGTTCCAGACCGGGGAGTCCGGCGGGGATATCATCCATCAACGAGGTCCGTTGCTTCTCGTCTTGTTTGATTCGCTCCCAGTTGCGCAGCACCTCGTCCACTCCGGACACGGTCACGTTCGCGAAGACGTGCGGGTGTCGCCGAACGAGCTTGCGACGCAGCATCTCAGCGACGTCCTCGACATCGAACGCACCCGCCTCGGACGCCATCACCGTATGAAACACGACCTGGAGGAGAACGTCGCCGAGCTCCTCTTCGACGTCGGCGTAGGCGCCAAAATCCGGTGCGCCTTCCGGGGCGTCGGTCGGGAGAGCCGAGAGTGCATCTGCCAACTCGTAGGTCTCCTCGATCAGATTGCGGACGAGTGAGTGATGGGTTTGGCGGCGATCCCACGGGCACTCACGCCGCAGCTGACGCATCGTGCCCACGAGGCCGGGCCAGCCCGCACGCGGTGGTTCGAGGTAGAGGGTCGTCCGAAGACCAGCCATCGCCTCCTCGACGCCGGCGAGTGGTACACGTTCGATCGTCGCGTCGGCGGTCCCGAGTTCTCGTGCCACGACGATCTCGGTGTCGTCGGGCAGCACGGCGGCCAGCCGATCCCGCACGTCGCCAAGCACCATCGGCACATCCACCTGGGCGATCACCGTCGGTAGATGCAGCAGCATGGGGTCGGGAAGGTCACGACCGTCGAGTATCTGTACGCCGAGAAGATCGATGCCGACCTCCTCACTGAGGACGTCGAGGAACGACTCACCGGGCACGACCGAGACACTGATACCTGCAGAGCCTGCAGCTTCGAGAATCAGCCTGGTGGTGCGTTCCGCGACGAACGGGCTCCCCGGAAGGCCGACAACCACGTCGGCGCGTCCAGCGGCATCGACGGCTCGTTCGGCCAGCGCCTCATACACCTCATCGAATGTCTCGGCCAACTCGTACAGATCGTCGGCTGAGATCACCTCTCGACGATGCGCGAGCGAACGTGCGGCGGGGTGCTCGAGAGTGCGCACTATCACCGTTCGCAGCGGATCGAGCAGCAGGTCGGCTGCACGACCGGTCACCCGATCGAGATCGCCGGGTCCGAGTCCGACGATGTCGATCCTGCCGACCATCAGGCCGGCGGGTTGATCTTGTAGTCCGGCGATCCCGCCCAGGTGCCGTACTTCTGATCGACGTCGATCGTTGCAGCATCCAGCTTGCTCATGATCCAGTCGGAGAACAGCTGTGAAGACTGGTCACTCTTGAGCTGCGTGATCAGGTCCGCCCTCATGTCGTCGAACGTCGGCACTTCTCGAGAGTCGACGATCAGTACGTGGTACCCGTATTGGGTTTGAACCGGTCCGTACACCTCGCCGATAGGAGCTGTCAGCGTCGCTGCCGCAAACTCGGGAACGTACGAGGAGGGTGCGGCGCATCCGAGGTCGCCACCGTTCTGGCCGGAAGCGGTGTCGGTGGACACCTCCGCCGCGACATCTGCGAACGACTCGCCGTTGTTCAGCCGATCGATCACCGTGTTCGCTTCCTCTTCCGTGTCGACGAGGATGTGGTGGACGCACACCGTTGTCTTGGCATCCTTGTTCGCGTCGTAGGCGGCCTGGAGTTCCTCCTCGGTCGGCTCCGTCACCTGCGCAGAGAGTTTGTCGTCGATCGCCGCTCCGAGCAGCTGCTGGATGGCGACGTGGCGGATGGTGTCGCGTGTGATGCTATTGGAGGTGAGGTATGCATCGATGGTGGCATCATCGGAGCCGATCGACGCAAGCAGATCGTTGTACTTGGTGTCGACGGCGTTCTGGTCGATGCCCAAACCCCACTCCTGCTCGGCTGCTTGTTCGACAGCCTTCTCGATAATGAGGTTCCTGAGGTTCCCGTCGAATGTGGCCGTGTCGACGGTGCCCTCAGAGGGGGCGAGGGCCTGGACATCGCTGAGGCTGATCTCGTAGCCGTTGACTGTCGCAACCGTCTTGGATCCGCTCGAACAGGCGGATCCCACGAGTGCGAGCACGAAGAAGAGAAGAAGGACCTTGCGCACGAGATTCACACCTTTCTGGACGAGTGAGATAGTAGGCGAGCGGCCAAACAAGCCGTAAAGGGTAGGTTACCCGGGCCACATCTTGTGGATGAATCGAGTCAGCGATGTGGCGATCTCCGATCTCGGCAGCGGCAGGAACAGAACGCTTTCCGCAGCGCGCAACACGGCCTTCGGAGCGATCCGTTCGAGACGGACTTCCTGTGACGCGGAGAGATCTACCGGGGCGAGTCGAACCTCCTTGCCCAGCGACACGATCTCTGTGAGCCCCACACGCAGAGCTTCGGCTCGAAGCTCTGCGATCTCCAACAGCGCCTTGACGGCTTCGGGCCACTCGCCGTACCGGTCCTTCCACTCGTCTGCGACGTCGTTCACGTCCTCGGTGGTCTGGGTTGTCGCGAGGCGCCGGTAGGCCTCGAGCCGCGTGTCCTGATCGGGGATGAACTCCTCGGGGAGGAACGCGTCGACCGGCACCTCGATGCGGACTTCCGCCGGGCGATCTTCGACGACCGTTCTCCCTTCCAGCTCGTTGACCGCATCGGCGACGAGACGGGCATACAGGTCGAATCCTACGGCTGCGATGTGGCCGGACTGTACCTCGCCGAGGATGCTGCCCGCTCCTCTGATCTCGAGGTCCCGCATGGCGATATCGAAACCCGACCCGAGGTCGGTGTGCTCGCCGATGGCCTGGAGTCGCCGCCGTGCCTCCTCCGTCAAGGACTGTTCCGGAGGATGGAACAGGTATGCATATGCCCGTTGAGATGACCGCCCGACTCGCCCTCGAAGTTGATAGAGCTGGGCGAGTCCGAGAAGGTCGGCTCGTTCGACGATGAGGGTGTTGACGGAAGGAAGGTCGAGGCCGGATTCGATGATGGTGGTGGCGACCAGCACGTCGTAGGTATGGTTCCAGAAGTCCAGCATGACCTGTTCGAGCTGTCCTTCGCTCATCTGGCCGTGTGCGACGGCGAAGCGCGCGTTCGGAACGAGTTCTCGCAGACGGGCGACGGCCCTGTCGATCGACTGGACCCGATTGTGGACGTAGAACACTTGACCTTCCCGTAGCAACTCCCTGCGAATCGCAGCCGAGACGGAGCGCTCGTCGAACGGGCCGACGTACGTCAGGATCGGGTGGCGATCCTCGGGTGGAGTCTTGATGTGGCTGACGTCGCGTATCCCGGTGAGTGCCATCTCGAGCGTTCTCGGAATCGGTGTGGCAGTCAGAGTGAGGACGTCGACACCGACCCGCAGCCGCTTGATGGCGTCCTTGGCTCCGACGCCAAAACGCTGTTCCTCGTCGACGACGAGCAGGCCGAGATCCTTGAATCTGACATCGTCGCTGAGAAGGCGATGCGTCCCAATCACGATATCGATCTCGCCGGTGGCGAGCCCGCGCACGAGTGCCCGCTGTTCGCGTTGGCTGAGGAAACGGCTGAGCATCCCGACCTTGATCGGAAACTGTTCGAACCGCTCGCTGAACGTCTGGAAATGTTGCTGAGCGAGGAGTGTCGTCGGGCAGAGCACGGCTGCTTGTCGACCGGCCGAGACGGCCCTGAACGCCGCCCTGAGGGCGACCTCCGTCTTTCCGAACCCGACGTCCCCGAACACGAGTCGATCCATTGGCCTGTCGGACTGCATATCGTCGCGAACGTCTTCGATCGCGTGAAGCTGGTCGGTCGTCTCCTCATAGGGAAACGCAGCTTCGAGCTCGCGCTGCCACGGCCCGTCGGGACCGAAGGAATGTCCGCTCGCCATCGCCCGCGCCCGGTGAAGGCTCACGACCTCCTCTGCGACGGCGGCAACGGCCTTGCGGACCCGGTCCTTCGTTGCAGCCCAGTCGGCACCTCCCATGCGCGAAACCCGCGGTGTCTCTCCTCCGGTGTAGCGCCGGATTGCGGCAAGCTGATCGGTTGGGACGTACAGCTTGTCGCCGGCCGCATACGCAACGATCAGATAGTCACGTTCGACTCCCGCGACGGTCTTGGCGACAAGACCTTCGAATCTCCCGATGCCGTGCCGGTGATGGACGACATAGTCCCCTTCTTGAAGATCCCGGTAGGTGGTGGCCTCGCCCCGGACCCTACGACCGGGCCGACGGTGCGCCCGTTGACGGCCGGCGATGGAGTGCTCGCCGAAGACGGCGACTCTGGCGACCTCGTGGTGGAACCCGAGGTGGATGCCGGTACCGAGCACCGCCGACTGCATACCTTCGAGATGATCGACCCGAGGAAGGTCGAGCCCGTTCGATGCAAGCACCCTCGCGACTCGATCTGCAGCGGTGTCGCCGTCCATGGCAACGATCGTGGCGACGCCTTCGCCGATCAGCCTCCCAAGCGCACCGGCGACCGACTCGGGATCTCCGGGGACCGCACCGAGACCGGTAACTCGAAGGACCGGGTCGTCAGGTCCGGTGGGAACCGGCGGCACGAGAAGCGCCGGTCGCTCCTCGAAGGGGATAGGGAGGTAGAGCGGTGGATGCTCGGTTGGAGCTCCCCATGTCGGCGCGAGCGCATCGGCGAGGTCCCTCTCCTCCGAGGCGAGATCTCGTATTCGATCCGCCACACCGACCGGGTCAAACACGACCAGGCGGCCGCCCGGGGGCAGATCGGACAGGACGGTCGTCGGGGGCGCCAACCACGACAGCCACGACTCGATCCCCGCAAAGGTGGCCTTCTGAGCGATTCGATCCCACGTTTCGGACGCCCATAGCTCGACGTGATGGGAAGCGAGCTCAGCCATCGTGTCGTCGGGACGGACCTCTCTCGGGGGAAACGCGACAAGCCCGGCCACTTCGTGCTCCGAGCGCTGCGACGCAACCGAGAACGAGCGGGCGCCTTCCACGTGGTCGCCGAAGAAGTCGAGCCTGACTGGATCCCCGTCTTGGGCGGGGAATACGTCGACGATGCCGCCCCGCACCGCGAACTCACCTCGTGCTTCGACGCGGATCGTTCTCTCGTAGCCTGCCATGGCCAGTGCCGTGACGAATCCCTCGAAGTCGACGTCCGCTCCAACACGGACCGTCACCGGCTCGACGGGCGAAGGGCTGACCCGTTGCGATGCGGCCCGAGCCGAGGCGATCACAACTCCCGTTGACGATTGCAGCGCGAAGCGTGCCTGAGCTCGCCTGGCCATCGTCTCTTCGTTCGGTGACACATGCTCGAACGGGAGCGTCTCCCAGGCCGGGAGCAACAGGGCCGAGTCGATGAACAGCGACACATCGTCGAGAAGTTCCTCGGCTTCCCGTTCGCGGGGGACGAGGGCGAGAACCGGCCCATCGGAGACAAGATCGAGTCCCGCGAGGAGGAATGCCCGCCCGGGAGGAGACAGGGCGACAGTGGCCGAACCCGAGGGTGGTGGCGATCGACGCCAGGCTTCGAGAAGTGAGGAGAGCGGCGCCGGCATCGTTTGACACAGCGTAGTGTCCGGTCGTCGAATTCCGCCAAGATCCACTGCTCGCGAGGTACGGTATCGGCGGCGGCCATCCGAGTCCCCAGAACTGAACCGATTCTTACTTCGCAATGCCCCCCAGCGACGGTTCAGCCTCCCAGTCGGGTGGCCGCCTCAATCACATGTGGCCGGCGTCGCGGAACCAGGCGATGGTTCGTTCGAGCGTTTCGCGGGGATTCGCGTATGTGAGCCCGAGCACGTCAGCTGCCTTTGAACCGTCATAGCGATGGCCGAAGGAGAGCACCTTCGCCATCTCTACGCAGAACGGGCGGCCGGGTACGAGCGTCTGCACCAGCCAGCCCCCTGCCACCAGCAGACCTGAAGGCACCCGGATGGTACGGGCCCGCTTCCGTGAGATGTCGGCCAGCATGTCGACAGCATCACGCATGGAGATGCTGAAGCCGGATAGGACGTACCGCTCGCCGGACACACCGTTGGCTTCGGCGAGCAGGTGACCCCGTGCCGCATCGGTGATGTCGACGATGCTGACGGTCGTGTCGATGAGCACGGGCAGTCTCCCCGAGGCGATGGCCAGCAGCAGCTTGCCGGTTCCGGTGACCCGTCCTGGCCCTTGCACGGAGGAAGGGTTGACCGCGACGACCTCGACCCCCACATGTTCGCCCAACGCGACCTGTTCCGCCTCGTACTTGGTTCGTTCGTAGGAGGACAGGAACCACCCTCGGTGCACCGTGTCTTCCGAACCGATCGTTCCTCTCGCCTCACCAAGCGTGACCGCGGAGGAGGTGTAGACGACCCGGCGCGCGCTCGCCGCGGCGGCGGCTCGAATGACGTTCCTGGTCCCCTGCACATTGACGCGCCGCATCGGCTCGATCGAGGTGACACACATGGCGTTCATCCCTGCCACGTGGTACACGACCTCGGCACCGTTGATCACATCGACGAGTTTCGGGAAGTCGAGAATATCTCCGTCGACCGGCTCCGCCCCGAGCCCCTGCACGATGTCGGCCGCTGCCTTGGTTCGGGCAAGCGCCTTGACGTGTCGGCCTTCGTCCACGAGGAGACGAACTACTTCTCGCCCGACGACGCCAGACCCACCGGTGACCAGAACGGTCACGAGTCGACCTTGCGGACGATCGCGCCAAACGCCCGCACGTACCCCCATCCCGAGGCGATCGTCAGCGCGACCGCGAACCACATCACCCACTGGTCGAGATACAGACCGCCGAGTTGCTGAAAGGGCCTGAGAATCGCGAGGACGATGGCGAGGAACTGTACGTTGGCTTTCGTCTTGCCAAGGGCCGAAGGCTTGACCACGTGCCCTTCGATTGCGACGAGGCCCCTCAGCGTCATGACGAACAGCTCTCGGGCGATGATGATCAGCGCCGCCCACACCGATACCCGGTCCGTAGCGATGAGAGCGAGAAGCGCCCCGGTGACGAGGAGTTTGTCGGCGATCGAGTCGAGGAACGCGCCGAGGATCGTTCCGATCTTCCAGCGCCGTGCCAGGTAGCCGTCGAGGAAGTCGGTCGCGGCCGCGATGATGAAGAGGACCGCCGCGATGACGGCCGCGTGCGGTGTGTGCCCATCGGCGAGCACGAGCACCATGACGATCGGCGTCATCAAAATCCTGATCACGCCCAGCAGATTCGGCACCGACACCCTTGGCCCTCCTTCCCGCGGGATGCTACCGCCCCGTGTCGGCGGGCTGTGGCAAGGGCCGATGACCCACCTAGAGCACAGTCGGAGCGGGGAGGCTAGACGTCTGGGTCGACATCGATCACCTCGCCGCCGCCGAAAGAGCCGGTCTCGACGGTCTGGAAGCCGGAGGGGAAGACTGTCACACGCGCTGACAGCCACTTCGAACCGATCCGATAGATCACTTCCCGAACGGGAGGGAGAAGCAGCATGAATC
>Ga0307440_1001277_pt1 | contig 12255 bp, 11 predicted proteins | sample SalMarWE160410MG_FD_202150 | JGI IMG/M metagenome (GOLD analysis project Ga0307440, IMG submission 202150) | Salt marsh sediment microbial communities from the Plum Island Ecosystem LTER, Massachusetts, United States - WE1604-10 | ecosystem: Environmental > Aquatic > Marine > Intertidal zone >... | reverse complement strand
CGGCAGCAAAACGCCGGCGGAATATTGGCAATATGATAATTATTATAGATGATAATAACCGGTAGATAATGATTGTTTTCAAATCCGTTCCGGGGATTTGAATTATAAAGGCCCGATCAAAGTTGATCGGGCCTTTATAATTGGAGCGGTCAATATGAGGGATAAGAGGTTTGTATAATCCAAAGCGGGATGGGATTGACCATCCGGGCCATTCAACCGGAGGCGGCAATCGAAGTCACGTCGAACGGCTCGACTCTGGATTCAAGAACGCACCGAAGCGCCAGGACAAGACTAACGGGGAAACCCCGATGAACATATCCGCAGCTTTCCCGCTTTTTTTAAAGCATATGCAGAAAGACACGGTCCTGGCCACCAGGCCCAATTCCGGGACGCTGCTGAGGAAATTCGTTTTCAGACTTGCAAAAACCGTCTGCTTGTAGTAAGAATTCGGAACTTGTATTCAAAAAATGGATACAAATTTGAAAACTGAGGTGTAAAATAATGAAGGTTATCAAGAGACTGGGTTATTCGCTGTCATTGGTTGGATTTATCATGTACTTACCGCCGGTGATGGAATGGTTGACAATGTATTTTGGAGAAACAATCGGCCGTTTAAGCGGTATTGTTTCCTTTGTCATCGGATGGGCGCTTTTGGGAGCCCACTTGGCTTATTCCGCCGGATTCAAATATCAGCATGAGCGCATTAACAAAAAACTCCAGTGATAACTTAACCTTCATTGAGCAGACAGAACAAAAATAGGAAAACCTGAGTCGAATATTTATGGTTTTTAAAGTCTTTGTCCCGGTCTTTAAACGATCTCTTCCTCAGATTGTTATGCTCCTATGATCGCATCAGCGAAACATGCTGGACATGCGTCCTCCGACCATCGCGCCGGTCAGCAGGTTGGTTGCACCGATGGACAATAAGGCCACCAGGCTGAGTACTAACGGGTAAACGCTGTTCAGGGCCACAATTCCCAGGACGATCGTCCCGATCCCGACCAACAGCTCTATTCCGGCGGAAACATAAGATATTTCCTTGATGGTTTTCTCCCTGGATTTGAATTCCTGCGAATGGCGCGCTTCCAGAACACAGAGACGCGCATTGGCCCCACTTCCCAAGATCAGTGCTGATCCGAAAACGATAGCGGCCACAGGAAGCAGAATCATCGGAACAATTCCCAAAATAGACAAAATGCCCAGTGCAATTCCAACTGCACCGGCCAAAAATAAGGTCGTCGTCCCTCCCCAATGCGCGGATGCATCGGTGTTGGTATATCCTTCTTCCATTCCATGTAAAGCAGAATACCGGGCGGAGATGGCACCACCCTCAAACGCCAGGGCCACACCAACGGCTATACACGCGATCGCCGCCAGCAGTTCGGGAGCGACATTGGACAGTCCAATAATCGTCGCCGCAACCGCGCCTATCCCGATAATGCCTTCGACGGTCATACTGTTGAAGGCCTTTCTGGTGTGGGATTTCCATAGATCTTCTTTTGTACCAATTGTATCAATAGCTGTTTCATTCATGGTAAAACTCCTTCTTACTTATTATTTTGGTGCTTTTCTCAGAACACCAATTCTTGCTGCCTCCTTGTTAATAAAATAAGAATAGGCGGTCCCCGAGTCAATACCGTCAGCACCAGTTTTTCTTGATCGGAAACTTATTGAACACATGTTCAGTAACTATTTTAACTTCCATGACATATCAGAGACTTATTGCCGTGCAATATGCCTTCCGATATTTTTAATGTGGGGAAAAACCTTTACCCGATGAAGGAAGATGTCTCTTTTTTACGATCTTCCTTTGCCAGCGCATTGTCTCGAGGGGCGGATCATTACTAATGTTTAACTTAATTAAAAAGTAATGTATTAAAAAAGTTAAGAACAAATATTGACAAATTGTTGTTCAAAATTATTTTTTTTATAAAAGGTCCCATCAGGTTGGACAGTTGCATTAACCCTCTAATAAAAAATAAAATAACGAAGAAAGGAGGATGATACTATGCTTTATAAAAGGTCATTCAATGTTCCGACTTGGGGATTCAGTAGGGCTTTTCGTGAACTATATCGTTTACACAGGGAAATGGATGCGCTCTATAGCGCTTTATCCTGTGGCGCGCTACCCATGCCCTCGGCCGGCGTATTCCCTCTGACAAATCTAACGGAAGACAGTGAAAATTATTATTTAAAGGCTGAATTGCCCGGTATAAATTCTGATGAACTGGACATCCAGGTCACGCCGGAAGGAATTTTCATTTCCGGCCGGCCTGACAAAGGATCATGCAGTGATGCTTGCCCTGGACAGATTCGGTATTCGAAATATTCGCATGACAATATTATTCCGCCCAACACATGTCGATAATCTTTGACGGTGACATTTATTACTTTTGGAAATGGTTTCAAAACCTTTAATCGGGTTCAAGGTCTCCCGCCCAAGATCGGCGGGACGATAACGAGAGATTGAGGCGGCCAACTCCATAAAAGATTATCTTAACGGAGAAAATTATGGAAACCAAAGATTCATATTTAAAAAAAATGAAGGCCAAGTTCGATGATCTGAATTATAAATGGAATATCGAACGAGAAAAGTTAGAAGCAAAGGCCGAACATGCCAAAGTCGAAGTAAAGAAGAAATTTGAACAAAGCTTAATAAACCTTCAGCAGCGGCGAGAACAAATGAGACAAAAACTGGATCAGATTGATAACGCCGGCGAAGAAGTTTGGACGAATATCAAGGAAGGTGCGGATAAAGCCTGGAACTCATTAAACGAAGCGATCAAAAAAGCAAGGTCCTACTTCGACTAGAAGCCATCTCAAAATTAGGATTTTAGTTCGAGACCTCCTGCAATGTATCCGGTCTATTTCGTATCTTTCAGTGCTTCGAGAATGGTATCAGGGTCAGGATGATCAGAAGGGTCACCTGCAAAATGGCTGTAGACGATTCGGCCGTTGGTGTTGATGATGAACACTCCCGGAAGCTGTCGTACATCTCCTATAGGAATCCCAACGGTATGGCCTTTGGTTATGGCCAAAATCCCTTTGACGGCCACGGAAGGCGATAGCAGCTCCAATGTAGATACCATTCTCAGCCCAAAGGCCTGGTATAATTGTCGCTTGGGATCTGAAATCAAGGGGAAGGGGACATCAAATTTCATCTCGAATGCCGCGGAATCTTCCGGCGTGCCCATTCCCACCAGAGCCACCTGTGCACCGGCCCGGTCGAAATATTGTTTTTTTTGGCGCAACTGCGCCACTTGCTGCCGGCAGAACGCTCATCCGAGGTGCCGCAAAAATATGAGCACGAGCGGCTGTTTTTTCCACAGATCGCTGAGAAGCCTTTCTGAGCCGTCGCTCAGCGTTACTCGGGCATCTGAAGCTTTGTTGCTGTTTTTATTCATATCTTCTCTCCCCCCATATAAAAATATCATTCACTTTTTAAATTGACTCGAATCCACCAGTCATTATATTTAATATTTTATCAAAAATTATACCATATCAAAAGTGCTATGAGGAGCTCTTTTGCAGCAGCCCGGACAATATGTTTGTTTCAAATTTTAAATGGGATGGCAAAGGTCGATTCTGAATTATATTAAAATATGAAAAAATTTCCCGGTGGGTGCTTCTGCCCGTAGCCGGTTCACTCATCTCCCTGATCGGCAGTACGCCATGGTAAAAGGATTACAGCCTATATCACAACATATTCCTTTACAGATTTTTAGGCGGGTCCTGAGCTATTTCGCGCTGGCCGGGCTGTTTTTTTTGTTGTCTTTTACCACGTTGTATTTTGTTCACCGCTACTTTTCACAAGGGCGGTTGCGAATACCGGCGGAACTGTATTCCGCTCACATCATCGGTACCCTGGCGTTGCTTCTGATCCTTTATTATTTGGCGGACGGACTGCGATTGTATTGCGTTATACGGGCGATGGGGTTTCGCATCGCGTTTGCGTTTATTTTTAAACTCGTTTTCGTCAATATCTTCGTATCCAATGTTACCCCCCTCGCCACCGGTGGCGGTGTCATTCAGGTCTATTTTATGAAACAAAAAGGTATGCCCATCGGAGAGGCGACAGCGGCTACGTCGATTCGTACCATGCTGGCCGCCTTGATACTTTTTACGCTGACACCGGTCATCATGTGGGTTGACCCCGGTCCGTTTCGCATGTTTTTTCACAGGAGTCTTCTCTATGCCGTCACCGGGGTTTCATGCGTGTATCTGGCGGTTTTTTGGATCGTCCTTTTCCGAATCCGGATGATCAAGCGCTGGATGTTTCGGGGATTGCATCTTCTCAATATGCTGAAACTGATGTCACGATCCCGATTCAGAATATTTTACTTGAAGGCTTCGCACGAATTAGATCTGTTTTCAGGGGGATTCAAACGATATTTCAAGCGCGGCCTGGGCTGGGCGATGCTGTCCGTCTTATTTACGGCACTTTTTTTGTTGCTGCTTTTTTCGTTTTCCGTGGTTCTGGTCAGGGCGCTGGGGTATCATGCGCCCGTGTTGACCGTCCTGGCTTTCCAGGTGGTGGTGACGTTTTTCATGTACTTTGCCCCGACACCGGGAGCGGCAGGGGTCGCAGAAGGCGGTTATGGGCTTTTATTCGCGCAACTGGTGCAAAGACAAAGCATTACCCTTCTGACCCTGTCCTGGCGATTTTTAACGATCTATATCGGGATGGTGATTGGTATGATCGTTATTTTCAGGGAATTTTTCAGTCGCAAAAAGGCAGTCCGGCAATGAATCGCAAAAAGAAATTAAAGATATATTTGGCTGCAATTCTTCTGCTGATGGCGTTTCTCATCGGATACAAGGCCTTTTTAATTATTTATGAAACAGATTATCAGTCCCTCAATGCCGACCATATCGATCAGATTACGACCCGCCTCCACGGTAAAGATGCATACAAATTTGCTGTTGTCGGCAATATCAAAAATTCCATGCGGCTTTTCGAGAGACGCATTGCGCCGCTAATGAGGAACAGCGGTGCTGATTTTATGGTATCCGTGGGAAACGCTGTTTACGACGGTGCCGAGGGCAAATACCGGCTGCTTTACCGCGGGCTCAAGAAATTGGGCATTCCGTATGTGTTGACTGCCGGGCACAACGAACTCGAAGATTTCGGAGCGGGAGAATTTTATCGGCATTTCGGTCCCTATTTCTTTTCCTTCCATCTTAACAATACCTATTTTATTTTCCTTGATTCCACGGGTTATACGTCGTGGCAATGGCAATTGCGGTGGTTGTCACAAGAATTGATCACGGCTGAGAAATACACATATCGGTTTGTGTTTTTAGACCAGTCTCTGTTTCCTTTGGCTGAGTTTGATCCGGATGATACCCATTATGTCCTGGATAAAAGACTCAGCCAAAACCTTCAACACCTGTTCTCCAGGTACCGCGTGACGGCTGTTTTTTCAGACGGCTATCCTATCTACCATGAAACTCTCGTACAGGGGGTCCGGTATATCATATCGGGCGGCGGCGGCGGATTGCTTCTTGATCAGAAAGAACATTATCAATTTGTAAAGGTCCGGGTTGGACCTGATCAGGTGATCTTTGAAAATGTGATTGTCCCCCATCGAATGGGGACCTTTCTTGAAAAATTGGAGACATTGAAGCTCTTCCTGCACTCGTTCTTTTACATGAGTCTTATCAATTCGTTGCTGATAATCGGCATTATCGGCCTCATGGCGCTGAAGGTATATTCTCTGATCATCCGGCAGGAGCATTTATACCGCGATTTCAGCGTCGATGAAGAGGCGCTGTCCAAATCGCCGCTTCGCGTTGCCATGTTCACCAATAATTATTTTCCGTTTATCGGCGGCGTAACCCTTTCCATCGACCGGTTGTATCGAGAGCTCATTCACCGGGGGTCGGCGGTGAAGATCTTCGCGCCGACCTATCCGCAACCATGGGAAGATCCTGCGGACCACAGCATCTATCGATGTCCTGCACTTTTACATACCCGCCTGACCGAATTCCCGGTTGCAAACGTTTTTTCCCGAAAGATGGCGGCGGCGTTCAAAACTTTTGAATGTGATGTGGTGCACGTACATCATCCCTACTGGCTCGGTACAAAAGGTATGCGGCTTGCCAGGAAAAACGGCATTCCGGTAGTCTTTACCTACCATACCCGGATGGAACGCTACACACATTATATCCCTCTGCCGGGTACGGTTTTAAAGAATATTGCAGTCCATTTCCTGATCAAGCGATTCGCCAATAAGTGCGATGCCATTATCACCCCCACATCCTCCACAGAGGAATATCTGCGAAACCTCGGTGTCAGCGCCCTGATTGAAACGATTCCGACCGGTATCAGCATGGGGGATTACCATCGCTGGTCTCCGAAGCAGGTTCAAGCGTTGAGAAGTCGCTATGTCGATCCGGACGAACGACTTTTGATCAGTGTTTCACGAATGGCAAAAGAAAAAAATCTTGATTTTTTAATCAACGGGCTTGCGAAAGTAAAAAGCCGGAGCCGTACCCCTTTTAAATGCCTGTTGGTCGGCGACGGTCCGGAAAAGGATCGGCTCGAGGAGAATGTTACCGCGCTGGGTCTCGATGGAAGGGTTGTTTTCACCGGCAATATCCCACCACACGAAGTTGCCCGAGGTTGTCTGGCCGCCGATCTTTTCGTGTTTGCTTCGACCTCCGAGGCCCAGGGAATGGTTTTGTTGGAGGCCATGGCCGGCGGTTGCCCTGTGGTGGCGGTACGCGCCAGCGGGGTCTACGATGTGATCAAAGACGGTTACAATGGATATAAGGTTGCCGAAAGTACTGAAAACTGGGCTGAAACGGTCGCCGCTCTTTTAGATGACGGAAAACGGCTGTCGGTACTGTCCGATAACAGCAGGGAATTTGCCGAAAATTATTCCATGGAAAGAATAACAGAGAAAATTTTAAAGCTTTATCGGCGGACCGTTGTTATCCGCCAATCAAAAATCGGTTAATGGCGTATGCTGAATTCGGGCTGATCGGCGGCCTATTTGTTCTGTTTTTACAGCTTCTTTATACGCAGAGAGAGTTCGTCGAGCTGAGTCTTGCCGGCTTCCGAAGGCGCATTGGTTAAAAGACATGCGGCTTTCTGTGTCTTCGGAAAGGGAATCACGTCCCGGATGGAAGATTGTCCGCAAAGGATCATCACCAGGCGGTCGAAGCCGAATGCAATTCCACCGTGGGGCGGCGCGCCGGAATCGAGCGCCGAGAGCAAAAATCCGAACTTTTCCTCATAGGTTTTTCGATCCATGCCCAGTGCCGCAAACACACGCTCCTGCAATTTTTTCTGATGGATACGGATGCTGCCCCCACCAATTTCCGATCCGTTCAATACCAGATCATAAGCCCGCGACCTGACGGAAAGCGGATCTTTTTCCAACAGATCATAATCTTCTTCAAGGGGAGCGGTAAAGGGGTGGTGCAGGGCCTGATATCGTTTTTCGTTTTCATCATATTCCAGCAGCGGGAACCGGGTGACCCAGACAAAGCTGAAAGTGTTTTCCTGAATCAATCCGAGTTTTTTCCCGAGCAGGTTTCGGAGATGGCCAAGGGCTTCGTTGACGATTTTGGGCTGATCCGCCACAAAAAAAACCAAATCGCCGGCCTGCATATCGATCTTCCGGGCCAGCGCCTCTTTTTCTTCATCGGAAAAAAATTTTGCAATGGGAGATTGCCATGAATCTTCATGAACTTTAATCCATGCCAGTCCTTTTGCGCGGTAAACCGAGACAAAATCTGCCATATCGTCGATCTCTTTCCGTGTAAAATTGAGGCAGCCTTTGGCGTTCAAAGCCTTGACTTTTCCGCCTCTTTTTACGGCGTCGGAAAAGACCTTGAAACCGGCATTTTCTACAATATCTGAAATATCCACGAGTTCCAGGCCGAACCGGATATCGGGTTTGTCCAGCCCGAACCGATCCACCGCATCTTCATAGGAAAGTCGCGGGAAGGGGGCTTTTAGATCGATGTCAAGAACTTCTTTGAACAGTCTGATCATCAGCCCCTGAGCGATATCCATCACTTCATCTTCTCCGACAAAAGACAGTTCCAGGTCGATCTGGGTGAACTCCGGCTGGCGATCCGCCCTGAGATCTTCGTCTCTGAAACATTTTACAATCTGGTAGTAACGATCGAATCCGGCAATCATTAGCAACTGCTTAAAAATCTGCGGCGACTGGGGCAATGCGTAAAAAAGTCCCGGATTTACACGGCTGGGAACGAGATAGTCTCTTGCGCCTTCCGGGGTGCTGCGGGTCAGTACCGGCGTTTCAATATCGATAAATTTTCGGCTGTTCAGGTACTGTCTCACAGCGGCGGCAGCCGTATGCCTGTTGATAATGTTCTTTTGCAAAAGCGTTCGCCGGAGGTCGATGTGGCGATATTTTAACCGGACATTTTCCGAAACATCCACGTTGTCTTCGATCATAAAGGGCGGCGTTTCCGCGGCATTAAATATGTTGAGCTCCGTGGCAAAGACCTCTATTTCACCGGTTTTTAAATTGGGGTTGGCCATTCCTTCCAGTCTTTTTACAACCTTTCCCCGGATGCCGATGACGTATTCGCCGCGAAGGACATGGGCTTTTTCGTGCACCTTTGAACTGACCTCGGGGTTAAAAACCACCTGTGTGATGCCGTCCCTGTCCCGAAGATCTACAAAAATCACCCCGCCGTGATCCCTTCGTCGCTGCACCCATCCCATCAACACGACCTCGGCACCGGCATCGTTGGCACCGAGTTCACAGCAGGTATGGGTTCTTCTCATATCCCCAAGTTTGTCTGACAATGGTTTGACTCCTTGTAAACTTGTTTAGTCCATTATAGAAACCCTGGCCTAAGGGTCAGGTCAGCGTTCAATGGCTCTGCCTAAAGAACTGCTGAAAGAGTTTGAAGTGAGCTAAAGTTTAATGTGAGCTAAAATCACGAAATTTTCGCGCGGATATTCTCCACCACATTTTCAATGGGAATCGACACCTGGTCTTTTGTCTTCATGTTGCGCAAAATCACTTTGCCTTCTTTAATTTCGTTATCTCCAACGATCAAAACATGTTCGGCTCCCATGCGATCGGCCTGTTTCATTTGGCTTTTTAAGCTTTTATCTTCGAATTCCATTTCGGTCTTAATGCCTTTTAGACACAACGCACAATGCCATTCAAAGGCCAACACCCTGCTTTTTGGGCCCAGTGCGGCGATAAAAATGTCCGGCGTTTTGAAAATATCCGAGCTGTCTAGGCCGGCGATTTCCGTCAATCTGTCCAGTCCGATGGCAAAACCTGTCGCCGGAGTATCCGGTCCGCCCAAGGACTTGACGAGACCGTCATACCGGCCGCCGCCTGCAACGGCATTTTGTGCCCCCAATGCATGGGTTTGCATCTCGAAGGTTGTCCGCGTGTAATAATCCAGACCCCGGACCAGACGTTTATCGACCACAAACGAAACATCGAGGGTTGCCAGGGCATTCTTTACGGTTTCAAAATGTTGAATACACGTCGCGCACAAATAATCCAGGATAGAAGGCGCATCCTCTAACGCCTCCCGGCAGGAAGGCACCTTGCAATCGAGCACGCGCAGGGGATTCCGGTCTTTTCGCCGGACGCAGTCCGAACAGAGATCGTTGACAACGGACATTAAAAAATCCGAGAGCGCCGCTTTAAAATCCGGTCGGCAGTCCGGACAGCCCAAGGAATTGATGTGGGCCGTGACGTCGGGGACAGACAATTTCGAAAAGAGCGTATTCAGGAGAAATATCAGTTCCACATCGACGAGGGGTGAATTTACGCCGAAAATTTCGGCATTAATCTGATAAAACTGCCGGTATCTTCCTTTCTGGGGCCTCTCTCGACGGAACATCGGACCGATGGTATAGAATTTTCGAACCGGATCCGTTGCATAGAGTTTGTGCTGGATATAGGATCGACAGACAGAAGCGGTTGCTTCGGGCCGAAGCGTGATCAAATCTCCTTTTCTGTCCGGGAAAGTATACATTTCTTTTTCAACAATATCCGTATCCTCGCCGATGCTTCTGGCGAAAAGCTCGGTGCGTTCCATGATGGGGATGCGAATCTCTTTGAATCCGAAATCTTCAAAAAGCGATTTGGCTGTATTCTCGACCTGCTGCCAGAGCTCTGTTTCACCCGGAAGGATATCTTTAAATCCTCTGATTAGTTGAATCATCCCTATTTCTTTTCCCACCGCAATAGTTCCGTTACCTGGCTCAGGGTGCTCCCTTCTTTGATTTCTTCTCGAATGCGGTTTTCCTTTTCAAGGACATCCATGCTCCGGTTGGCATATTCTACGGCAATGTTTTTCGGAAGCACGACCACCCCGTCGTCGTCCCCAAGGAGCCAGTCTCCGGGTTCTACGCGAACGTTGCCGATCGTTACGGAAACACCGATTTCTCCGAAGCCTTTGGGTTCGCCGGCATTGGGCATCACCAGCCGGCTGAATGCCGGAAACTTCATGGCGATGATTTCAGGGGTGTCTCTTATGGCGCCGTCGATGACCACACCACCCAGCTTTCGTTGAACGGCCGAATGCGTTGCCAGCTCGCCCCAGATGGCGGGTCCGATTCCGCCGACATCGATAACAACGATATCCCCCGGTTCCGCCAGGTCAATAGCCTGAACCGGTTTGGCCCAGTCCCCGGGATAAGTCCTGACCGTAACCGCCCGGCCTACCATTCGAATGCCCGGATAAAGGGGCCGAATTCCCTGAATAACGCCACCCCGATGCAGGGCATCCGAAAGATTGGCTGTCGACACCATTTCAAGGATTTCTCGAATCTGCGCTTCGCCCTTTCGTTTGAAAAGGGTGGTGCTGATGCTTTTTCCGGTGTCGAGCCCCTGGCGGATGTCCCGGGCCGCCTGTTCGGGATCCATGGCTTTGGTGATGGCGCCTCCGACAATAACGATAGATGCACCCGCTTCCACGGCCTTTGCAGCGGTTTCGGAATTTATCCCGCCGGCGACCGCCACCGGGATGGACAATGTTTGGCTGACTTGGCGCAAAATACCGAAAGGATCTTTACCTTCCATCTGCTCGTCAATGGCGCAGTGTACCGATACATAGTCGGCCCCGAAATCTTGGACCTGTTTGGCCCTGGACACCACATCCTCCACCGCGATCATGTCCACCACAATTTTCGCCCCGTAGTTTTTGCCGGCCTGGATGCATTCCCGGATGGTGGCATCACTGGATGCGCCGAGTACATCCACAATATTGGCACCGGCCTTGGCTGCTGTTTCAACTTCGGTCCTCCCGGCGTCCATGATTTTCATATCCGCAACGATGACAGCACTCGGGAAGAGTCGCCGAAGTTCCCTGACCGCATGGAGGCCTTCGCTTTTGATGAGCGGCGTACCGGCTTCAAGCCAGTCGACGCCGCCGGAAATGCCGGCTTGGGCGCTTTTCAGGGCTCGTTTCAAATCTACAAAATCCAATGCCAATTGCAGGATCGGTTTCATATGTCCTCCTTTATTCGGAGACCTTTGCCAAACGCCCCTTTTTGCCCGATTTCTTCGTCAGACTCAAATTTTGATCCTCAAAATACTCAATGTATGGATGCTTGTCCCGATTTTTTTAATCGGGGCGGTTAAAATTTTCGTCTTCCTTGAACTTGAACAAAAATGAGCATTTTTCAAAGGTCTCTATTCGATGACCGCATGTTTGGATGAAACGCTTCCGATATCACGTTTTCGAGTCTGGTATATGATTGACACCACCGCTTCTAAAAAAAGAAAGACAGATTGTTCAAACAGGGATCCGGCCATTTGTGACGACTCAGGCTCACCTTCACGGCACAGCTTTGTGGTTCCCGGAATGTGAAGGTTGTGATCCACCAGAAAAGCGATTCCGGAATCGATATTTCCCAGAATGCCGTATGTTTCAGCCGAATGTTCTTTGGCACGCTTTACCGATTCAAGGGTCCATGGGGTCTCGCCGGATCCGCTGACAACAATCAGAAGATCTTTATGGGTTATGGCGGGCGTTACGGTTTCGCCGCAAAAGTAAACGCGGTACCCCAAATGCATCAGACGCATGCAAAAACAGCGCAGGATAAAACCGGACCTTCCCTGTGCGCAAAAAAAGATGGATTCCGCATTCCGGATTCTTTGGATAAAATCTTCGGCATCTTTTTCTCGGATATGTTTGACCAGAAAATGGTTCTCCTTGAATATCTTTTCAAGCATATCCTGAAGGGGGAACTTTTTATCCTTGATGCTGTTTTTCGATGTCGGATAGTGTTTCAGA
>Ga0307440_1001276_pt1 | contig 12262 bp, 15 predicted proteins | sample SalMarWE160410MG_FD_202150 | JGI IMG/M metagenome (GOLD analysis project Ga0307440, IMG submission 202150) | Salt marsh sediment microbial communities from the Plum Island Ecosystem LTER, Massachusetts, United States - WE1604-10 | ecosystem: Environmental > Aquatic > Marine > Intertidal zone >... | reverse complement strand
CTCAACCAAGTCTATTATGACTACTTTTTCGAAGGTCTTTTAAACAGCATCCCCACCAAATATCTGCCCATTCTCATCATGCTCGCCTATGTCAACGAGACCTATAAACCAAAGAACCTGCTTGAAAATTTCGGACGGGACTATATACTGAAATTTGTTAACCACAACGGAAACGTGGTTAAAATCGGTGCGGTTTTTTGGTTTGTGCTGTCCATGCTGATGGTTTATCTGGCATGGTATGTCATCGGCAAATGGGCCGATAAATATAAAAAGAAAAAATAACCATCAAAAGATGCTTGCCCGAAATACGCCAAGATGCGAAACTGGGTCCATTGATGTCTCGATCATTTATTATATTGATTTTTTGCGGCATTACCTGTGCGCTGATCGCCTGCAGCCCCGATTTAAAAAACGAATCCACCTGTGTTTCCTGTCACAGTGGGCTGGAACCGGCGTCGGCAACACACCCCATTTGCATCGACTGCCATGGCGGCAATTCAAAATCCCAAGATAAAAAGGTCTCCCATCAAACCATGTTCGGTCCTATAAATCCGTCGGCCCCGAAATTCTGGGCACAAACCTGCGGCCGGTGCCATCCTTATCAGTTGAATCGAGTCCGGGCCAATATTATGTTCACCAATACCGGGATGATCAAAAATATTCAGAAAACCTGGGAAGGAGAAGACGGCAAGCTTTATGGTGCACAGCCGGAAAATGTATTTTCGGCAAAGGGGCTGCCCCTCGAGCTCCATGGTGTCTCCGGGTTGAACAACCTTAGCGGCGAGCTGTATCGAAAATTCTGCTCCCTGTGTCATGTGGGCATCGCCGCCAATGAAAAATACGCCACGAGCCACGCCGCCGGTTGCGCGGCCTGCCATTTCCCATATGACGATACCGCCGTTTACCGGGGAGATGATCCGAACATCAAGGGAAAGTGGCCCTATTCAAAAACCCATCGATTGGCATCTTTGCCCGGAAATGATGTCTGCCTGCGCTGTCACAGCCGAAGCAGTCGTATAGCATTTACGTATCAGGGGCTTTCCGAGGATAATACGAGTTTGGTGCCGACACGAGGCGGGTTGCCGGGTCCCAAAGTATTCAGCGGCGCCCGCAATATCACCTACATTCCCGGAGACGTTCATTTTACCAAGGGACTGGACTGTATCGACTGCCATACGTCCAGAGATACCATGGGGGATGGGTATGCCTATGAAAACGCGTATCGTCAGACGGAAACGCGTTGCATCGATTGCCACGGCAGCGGTTCAAAACAGCCGGTTTTCCAAACGATCGTTCGTGAAAACGACGAGGCGGTGCGGGAATCCAAAAGCTATGCCATAAAAATGCGGCCGGGCATGAAAATGATCGTCACCGGAAGGAACCGAAAATATTCCAACGTGTTTTATCAGTCCGGAAAAGTTTACGTGCTCGGCAAACGCAGCGGGAAATTGCATGAAAGTCCCGTGATCACCGGAACGCCGGAACATACCATCGCCGGCCATGAACGCCTGGAATGTTATACATGTCATTCCCGCGCCGTTCCCCAATGCTTTGGCTGCCACACGCGGTATGATCAAACCCGGTTTGGAATGGATTATATCAAGAACCGTAAAACAAGAGGGAAATTCAGCGAAACCGAGGATTGGCGCAAGATTTATTCGTTTCCGCTGGCCCTTGACCAGCGGGGCAAAATTTCTCCGGTAGTGCCGGGAAGCCAGACCTTTGTGACGGTGATCGACCCCTACGGCAGAACAACCAAATCCGAATACGTAGCAAAGTTTAAAGGTAAACATCAGTTGCGCTTTGCACCGCTTTATTCTCACAATACCGGCACAAAGGCCGTCGGCTGTTCCCAATGCCATGCAGATCCGATGTTTTTGGGTTTCGGACAACATGTGATCGAGGGAAACAGCATCCGGGCCACCATGCTGAGCGAAAAATCAAAAGAAGCGCCTTTAGACGGGTTTCTGGAAATGAAAAACGGCAACGTCAGCGCTTTTTCCGCCATTACCCGGGAAAATTCGCGGCCTCTGAACACTTCGGAAATCAAAAAAATCCTAGCGGTGAACCAGTGCCTGGTGTGCCATGATGATCCCAAGGATCCGATTTATCAAAAAACACTCGACCCCATGATGCTGAACGTATGCCTCGGCCGCTCGCAACTTAAGATGACGAATTCACCAAAAAAGAAAGATGACGCTGCACCGACTCCCAAACGGAAAAAAGTCGGATTCCCGATCAAAGACATACCCGATTCGAAATATAATATTATCTTCGATCAAATGATGGGCAAAAGAACCCTCGAAAAGAATTTTGTTCATAAAACCCTCGGGAAAGAGGACCCTGGATTTTTTCAAAAAAATTGTGAATCATGCCATATCAAAAGTTGTGAGGACTGCCATGAACGAAACCAGGACGTTCTCATGCGCCCGACGTCGAACAAATGCCTGGATTGTCACAAAGGATATTTCACAGGATGGGAATTTTACGGAAGAGCGCCCCGTGAAGACAACCTGCGGTATCAGCGGGGTAAAACAGTCCAGGGAGAAACGTTTCTCAAAATGCTGCCGGATGTCCATGCCGAGGCCGGTATGGACTGCGGTGACTGTCACTCCATGAAGAGCCTGATGGCCGGAAAAAAATCCTCCAAAACGTGCGTCGACTGCCATAAAGCAGACCCGGCGGTTATTGAACACCGTATCGGCGCCCATAAAAGAAACCTCGAATGCTATGCCTGCCACAGTGCATGGGCCGCCCAGGAGTACGGCACTTTTTTTATCCGTTTCAAGGACAGTTCCAACCAGCAGTATTTTCGGCTGCGCCCGTGGGGCGCCAAGAATTATGCCAAAAGCGGTTTTTTAAAAAAACAGGATTCACCGCCCTTAGGTGTTGACCGACGCGGAAAAATCAGCCCCATCCGGCCGGAATTCATCGTCTATTTTACCGATATCGTCAACAACAAGCCGGTGGGTAAGGAGAACCGGCTTCTTGCCGCCCGATGGAAGGCATTTTTTCCGCATACCATCCGTCGCGGGACGGTCATGTGTGACAAATGCCACAGCAATCCCGAAAGATTTCTTCTGGACAATACAGAAGATCGTATGTATCAGCTTCAAAAAAACGCCATGTCACTGGAATCGTTCTGGTCTCAAAAGGGACAAACCATCGCCAACGGATCGTTTATGACGCCGGCGCGCTTTAAAAAAATGGCAAAAAAATCCCCTGAATTTAAACAAGCATATGTCGATAAATGGAAAAGGTTCATAAAAGCCGTCGAAAATTGATCAAAACTCTCATTTGGTCGGTGATTTCTCTGCCGCTGATCGGAAGATTTTTGATTCCCGGAATTAAACATCGAAAAGTGCGTTTACGAATTAAAAGGCCGCATGTTCCGGATAACGGCGCCTTGATTTTTGGACAAAAAAAGATCGCCGTGATAAGAATGAATCAAGAAATTTACGCGCTCGACCTTACCTGCACCCATCTCGGCTGTACGGTAAATGCGACGGCCAAAGGATTTGTCTGCCCCTGCCACGGCAGCATGTTTACCACCGGCGGCGACGTGATCAAAGGACCGGCGAACCGGCCTTTAAAAAGGCTCGCAGTCAAAGAACAGGGCGATGATGTATTCATCGTGAGCTGACTTTATTCACCACCCGCTTTGCTCGAGACGCTGAGGGCCGCAAAGAGGGTAAGTGATTTTCATTGCCGTTGAGTTGGCGGCAATGAAAATCAAAAACTAAAAGAAAGTAAATTCTCAGCGTTCTTTGTGGCGCTGCGGTGAAAGTTAAATTAAAAATGCAAAACGAAAACGGAGGACTATTTAACGAATTTCTCCGGCACCTGTTCCCCCGGATGGTCCGCCGGCAGAACCTTAAAATCACGTATACATTCTGTCTGGGAGGTTTGGCGTTTACGGCGTTTATGGTGCTCATGGTCACCGGATTGCTTCTGTTGTTTTATTATCAGCCTTCTTCTGAAGGCGCCTTCGGCTCGATTCTCTTTTTAGAATCCTCGGTCCCGGCCGGGTTATTCGTTCGTAGCCTGCACCGCCTGGCATCTCAGGCATTTCTGGTACTTATTTTCCTTCACACCTTGCGGGTGATTCTCACCGGCGCCTTTCGAAAACCCCGGGAACTGAATTGGATCATCGGTTTTTTTCTGCTCTGTCTGGCGCTTTTTGAAGCCTATACCGGATATCTTCTGCCCATGGACCAGCTCGCCGTCTGGGCCACCCACACCGGCATGGAACTCATTAAGGCAGTCCCATTTGGAAAGACAATCGTTCAAATTCTGGCTCCGGACGGCGTGGGGCAGCCGATATCTTTGCTGCGCTTTTATATCCTCCATATTTTTATCGTCCCTGTTACGGTTTTGCTGGTTTCGTTTTTGCATTTTTACCGAATTCGCCAAGACAAGGAGGTATTGCCTTACCTGTGAAAGATTTGGTTCCCACTTCGCCGTTTTTGTTTCGAATCATCAAAAGAGCCATGATGCTGCTTGTGGGCGTATTGCTTTTATTGGCAGCCGTCGTTCCGGCACCCCTTCAGGATCCCGGAAATCTTGAAAAATCACCCAACCCTGTCAAGGCGGCCTGGTTTTTTCTCTGGATACAGGAGTTGGTGAGCTATTCGACAAGGATGATTTATATCGTCATACTGGTGGGGGCCTGTTTTTTTCTACTGCCGTATCTGCCGGGAATTTCCAGAGCCGAACACGCCAAATGGCTGCCCAAAGATCAGCAATGGGTCAATATCGTTACCGTGCTCACTTTTCTGGGCATATTGATACTTACCATCATCGCCATGTTTTTCCGGGGGGCAAATTGGGTCTTCGTATCTTTGTGGTAGTCATTTTGTTAGGGCTTATCTGGCTGGCGGGCCCTCATTTTTATAAAGGCCATACAGGCTGTGTTCAATGCCACACCCCGCATTTTGAAACAGACGGCACCTGCATCGATTGTCACCGTGGAGACCCCCGGAGCCGGCGATTGAACATCGCCCATTATCGACTGATTGAGGGGAAATATGACTGCTTTACGCTTCCGGAAAATTCCGATGTAAAAGAGGGGCGCAGGATGATCGATATATCCGGTTGCCGGCGGTGCCACAAGACCGGAAATCGAGGCAACCGTCTGGCCACGGACCTGGATGCGTCTTTGGATAAAACACTGCCCCGGGATCTGGCCCATGCCGTTAAATATCCGGCAGTATTTATGCCTAACTTTTATTTCAACGAACCGGAAATTGCCCGACTGGTGAACGCAATCCATTGGTCAAGCGCCGTCTGGGGGCCGGAATCCGGTGAAACGCCCAAAATCGTTTACTTTGAAAAGAACACGGAGGACAGCCGTAATACGTTCAATAAACATTGCGGTTCATGCCATCGGGTGTTAACGCAACAATTCGGCGGCTTGGGGCACGGCAACATCGGCCCCAATCTATCAGGAATTTTCAGCCGGTTCTATTTTAAAAACTTTAAAGACGGCAAATCCTGGGATGCCAGCAGACTTAAGCAGTGGCTGAATGATCCCCGTGATATCAGGGCTAACGCGCAAATGCTGCCCGTTGAACTTACAGAAGATGAATTGAGACATCTGATACAGATCCTGGGCTCATAAGGCGTTAAAATGGCCGATTTCATTTGGATGGTATACAAAACAGCAGCGACGATTTTCGAGCGCGGAAGGAAACAGCCATGTTGGAATGCTGTTGATGGCTTGTAAATAAGTCCTTGACAAGCATGGGTGATTGGAACTATTTTTTGATCCATAACGCTTCAACATAAGGCGGAAAGGAGGTGATGGTTGCCCGTCATTTGAATTATTTTAATCTGTTACCCAACTCTTTTTGTTACCCAACTCTTTATAAGATCAGGAGGTTTTAACATGAGAAAATCAGTAGTTTTTGCAGTTGTTCTGGCCTTTGTGCTGGGGTCGGTGGGTTATGCTATGGCCGCCGGCAATATGATGCAAACAAAAGAAAAAGAGATCCACGCCGGATTTGTCAAAATGATTCCCAAGGATCATTTGATCGATGTATACAAGCTTCATGAAGTCTGGCAAAAGGCCATGAAAGATCCCGCCTATCGTGCGAAGATCTATATGATCGATGTGCGCACCGATACCGAGTTCAATCTGTTTCATATTGAAGGCACCGATCATATTCAAGCCGGGCATATGTATGTTATCCCCAAGAAAATCAGCGATCCCAATACGCCGATCTATATCTGGTGCCGGACCAATCACCGGGCCAAATATGTCGGTGGGTTCCTTTATAAATATGGATTCAAAAATGTATATGTTGTGAGCTCCAAAGGCGATAATAAAGGCGGCGTGGTCGGCTGGGCCCAAGCGGGCTTTCCCTTTGTCAACCAGCTTGCCGGAACTTTCGTTATCAAGGAATACCGTCCGCATCCTTCCAAAGCGGAAATGGATTACCGTGTAAGAATGTGGCATCCTTATTGATTGATAAACAAATTAATGGGTAACCGACATCATCAAGGGAAAAGAAGCCATTCTTTTCCCTTGATGACTCATTGTTTTGTCTCATCATATTCCTTCAAAATTAAATACTCGCCAGCGCTTCAGCACCCTAAAAAAAATTTTAAAAAGCGGTTGACATAAGACAATTCGTAATATATATTCCAATATAAGAATATAAGGAGCGTCCATGAAAACTTTTGTAAAGGTTATGAAAGCCCTTTCCGATCCCAATAGGGTGAAAATTATAAAGCTGTTGCAACAAAAGATGATGTGCGTTTGCGAGCTTCGGGCCGCCTTGAACATTGCACAGCCGAGTGTCTCCAAGCATCTGAAAATACTCGAAGAGGCCGGACTGGTCGATTCTTATAAAGATGGCCTGTGGGTAAACTATTATCTTGCGGACGGCCGGCAAAGTCCCTATGCCGCCAGCCTGATGGGGAACATAAAACACTGGCTGAACGATGATCCCGAAGTGGCTGATCTTATAAAAAAAGCACCGTCTTTAAATCGAGAAGAAATATGTAAGACATAATTTTTTTTAATCTTTATATATAGCTATATTTTCATATAAATATTTACTATTAACTTAAAAAACGCCTGAATTTGTTTCAGGCGAACGCCCTATTGATAAGGAGAATGGAAAATGGGTAACGCGACCCTGACCCAAAAAGCACCGACAACGGTGAAAGAATCTGAAAGCATTGAAAAAGAAGTCGAACCGAGTCTCATCGACTGGAAAACCATTTGGAAACCGCTGAGCGTAATCGTTGGCGTCTTTATTATCTTTTTCTGGCTTCCCGTGGGTAACAGCCGCTTTAACGGGGCCGTGATCGAGTCGCTGGCCCTTGCCAAGTGGTATGCCCAGGAGCACGTGATCCTCTGCCTGGTGCCGGCCTTTTTTATTGCCGGTGCCATTGCCTGTTTCATTTCCCAGGCCGCAGTCATGAAATACCTGGGTGCCGGCGCCAAAAAGGTCTTGGCCTATGGTGTTGCATCCGTATCCGGGTCCATCCTGGCGGTCTGCTCCTGTACGGTCTTACCTCTCTTTGCAAGCATCTGGAAGCGGGGCGCGGGACTCGGACCGGCCATTGCCTTTCTCTATTCCGGTCCGGCCATCAATATTCTGGCAATTGTGCTGACCGCCCGGGTGCTTGGGCTTCCCATCGGCATCGCACGAGCCGTGGGTGCAATATCCTTCAGTATCATCATCGGTCTGATCATGCATTTTCTTTTCCGAAAAGAAGAACAAGCCAAAGCCCAGATCGCTTTGCATATGCCAGAACCGGACGTCGAACGTCCCCTGTGGCAAAATGTCATCTATTTTGCCGTCATGGTGTTTATTCTGATTTCGGCCACCTGGGGTAAATCCGCCGAGCCTGCAGGCCTATGGCATGCCATTTACAGTTTCAAGTGGATGATGACCGGTTTTTTTGCGATGATCCTGGGCGCACTTCTCGTCATCTGGTTCAAGGTTAAAGCCTATAAGGTCGCTTTGGCCGGCGCATCTGTTCTGGTTCTGGCGCTTCTTTTCCCGCACGAGCCGCTCATCGCTTTTTCAACAGGGATCATCGGCCTGGTATGGATGATCACCACCACCCGTGGAGAGACCGAAAACTGGTTTCTGTCGTCCTGGGATTTTACCAAACAGATCATGCCGCTGCTATTTGCGGGCGTGCTGGTCGCCGGTCTTCTGTTGGGCCGGCCCGGATCAGAAGGTCTTATTTCGTCGAAATGGGTGAGCAGCCTGGTGGGTGGAAACTCGATATGGGCAAACTTATTTGCCTCTGTTTCCGGTGCCTTCATGTATTTTGCCACACTTACGGAAGTACCGATATTGCAAGGTCTCCTCGGCTCAGGCATGGGCCAGGGACCGGCACTGGCACTGCTTCTTGCCGGTCCGGCCCTGAGTCTGCCGAATATGCTGGTGATTCGAAGTGTGATGGGGACCAAAAAAACGGTTGCTTACGTTACCCTGGTTGTCATCATGGCCACCATCAGCGGGATGCTCTTCGGACATTTTTATGCATAGTTTCGGACAATGTGAATTAATTCATCACCGCAAAGCTTGCAGAGATCGCAAAGGAAATAATGATTTCCCTTTCTGTTGAGAGGATAGAAGAGAAAAAATCTACGGCCTTTAAAAATCGCAAAAAAGGAAACCATCATGGAAGAAGACAAGATCACGCGAATCAATGTCGGCGGACAAGCGACAGGAATCATCGGTTTGAAACCAATTTTAGAAGAAGTCTCCGAAGAATTTAAAGCAAGAACCGACGATGAAATCAAGGCCGAACTGTTAAACCGATTGTCCCGAAAAAATTACATCAGCAATAGAACCAGAGATGTTTACAGCCATGCATTTTTAAAAGAGTACAAAAAATTCGTCGGAGAGCCTTTTGAAGACACCGAAGCCGTCGGACTGGAGATTAAAGTTTTGGGAGTGGGATGTCCCCGCTGTGAAAAGCTCGAGCAGGATCTCATGGCAATGATGGCCGAACTCAACATTGCCGCCGGACTCGAACATGTCCGGGATCCAATAGAGATTGCAAATTACGGCGTCATGGGATCTCCGGCATTGATCATCAACGGGGAAGTAAAAGCAGTGGGCTCCGTCCCGCCCAAAAACAAACTCAAAGAATGGTTACTGGCGGCAGCAAAACGTTAAACAGGATAAGTTCTAAAAAATAGACAAACAACTCAATAACAATACCATTTAACTAATTGATAAAACCGGAAAGGAGAAAAACATGGATATTAAAGTCTTGGGCCCCGGGTGCCCGAAGTGCAAGCAGACCGAAAAGAATGTAAAGGACGCCGTTTCTGAAACCGGCGTAAGCGCAACAGTTGAGAAAGTAACCGATGTCATGGAGATTGCCGGTTACGGTGTTTTCGGCACCCCCTCTGTGGTCATTGACGGTGAAGTGAAAAGCGTCGGCAAGATTCCAAGCAAAGACGAAATCAAAACCTGGATCGAAAAATAAAAAACGAGATAAAATCGGAGTCAAAAAAAATGGCGAAAGAATGCTGTGCACCCGGAGGAAATATCATGATCCTTGCCTGCTCGGGCGGATCGAATGTCGGCCAACTGAGTAACCAGGCGGCCGTTGAACTGACCCAGGAAGGATTTGGAAGGATGTTTTGTCTGGCGGGTATCGGCGGTCATTTGGGCGGGTTTGTTCGATCTGCCAAAGATGTTCCTGCCATGGTGGCCATCGATGGCTGTGAGGTGGGCTGTGCCAAAGCGATTTTAGAGCATGCGGAAATCCCGACAAAAAACTACCTGGTACTGACGGATCTGGGGATTGAAAAAAACAAAGATTTTAATTTGAAAGAAGAGGATATCCAGAAAGTCAAAGCGGCAATCAAGTCTGTTTGTGAGTAAGAAACCTAAAATATAATTGCTGCAAACAATCCCGGCTCATGCCGTGGATAAGGAGCTCATTCTGTGAAAACACGACAATTGAGAATTTGTCTTCCATTTTTGACGGGTTTGTTTTTACTCATATTGATGTCAGGAAATGTCCGGGCAGATGAATTCAAAGACCTGCCGGTCAAAGGGATGATTACCATGATTGATCTCGGAGCCAAAAAGTGTATTCCGTGTAAAATGATGGCGCCGATCATGGAGAAAATGGAAAAAGTGTACAAAGGGAAAGCGGTCATCGCTTTTATAGATGTTTGGGAGCATCGAGAACCCGTCAATCGCTTCGGTATTCGGGCAATTCCCACGCAGATTTTTTTCGATAAAAACGGGGAAGAGGTATACCGGCACGTTGGGTTTTTAGCTGAAAAAGAAATTGTCTCACAATTAACAAAAATGGGGGTCGAGTAGATCACTGACATAGGTTTTTAAATCAAAGCCGAAACTCACAAACAGCTTGTAAAATCAAAGTTAAGTTAATTGAAAGGGAGACTTAAATGAAAGAATTGGAGATCGAATGGAAACATCTGGATGTCGATGGCAAGACCTGTGACCGGTGCGCCGGAACCGGAGACGAAATCCATCAGTTCATCAATCGTCTGCACGAAGAGTGTGCTTTAAAGGACGTCCATATCACATTAAAGGAAATCAAACTCACAGAAAAGGAGATTGAAGAATCAAACCGTATTTTAATAAATGGAATCCCGCTTGAAGATATCCTTCCTGAAACGACGGTTTCTCAGAATGTTTGTTCTTCCTGCAGTGATCTGATCGGAAGTTCGACCTGCTGTCGGACGATCATCCACACAGGAAAAGAATATGAAACAATACCACAGCGATTGATTCGTGAAGCAGTCTGCAAAATCGCCCAGTGCTGCTGAAATGCTCGAGACGTTATTTCTGGATATAAACAACTGGATGTTGAGCGGTTCATATATCGCGGCGTTGGGATGTTTTCTCTGGGGAATGATCAGTGTGCTGTTCAGCCCGTGCCATCTGGCATCGATTCCGCTGATCATTGCCTATGTGGGCGGCCAACACCTGGCATTGAGCCCCAAACAGGCGAGTACATATGCGGTCCTATTTACGCTGGGGCTGTTTATCACCATTGCGGTCATCGGCATTGTTTGCGCATTGCTGGGCCGGATGCTCGGCGACGTGGGGAATTACTGGCAAATTCTCATCGGCCTGGTGCTGGTCTGGGTGGCCTTGGGTATGCTGGGCGTTGAGAAATGCGCTATGACCGGAAGCCTGCTGTATCGTCTGAATTTAAAAGGGCTGTTCGGGGCGTTTGCACTGGGTCTGGCATACGGAGTTCTTTCCGGTTCCTGTACCTTCGGATTTATTGCCCCGATTCTGGCGATTATTACGATCCAGCAAAAACTGGCAGCCGGAATTCTGTTTATTGTGCTGTTTGCTGTCGGTCACTGCCTGCCGATCGTGATCGCCGGGAGTTCTACTGCCGTCGTCAGACGCCTGATTGAAAACAGAACATGGCAGGGAACGGGTGCCTATTTTCGCAAAGGTGCCGGTGTAATAATCGGACTACTGGGTGTTTATTTCATATTGAATCCGTTTGTTATCGTGTAAAAAATTGTCGCTGACAAGGAGGTTGCAATGTCTGAAATCAAACGATTGTCGTTCTTAGACCGCTTTCTGACGTTATGGATCTTTCTGGCCATGTTCGTCGGCGTCATAAGCGGTTATCTGTTTCCGGGCATTCAGAAGGTCATCAATTTTTTCCAGGTGGGTACCACCAACATCCCCATTGCCATCGGATTGATCCTGATGATGTATCCGCCGCTGGCCAAGGTCAAATACGAGCAGTTGGGCCAGGTTTTTCGCAACTTTAAGGTTCTGTTGCTGTCATTGGTTCAAAACTGGATTATCGGTCCCATCTTGATGTTTTTGCTGGCCATCACCTTTTTATCAGGGCATCAGGAATATATGGTGGGATTGATCATGATCGGCCTGGCGCGCTGCATTGCCATGGTGATCGTCTGGAACGATCTGGCATCCGGCGATGCCGAATACTGCGCAGGGCTTGTGGCGTTTAACTCCATCTTCCAGGTGCTCTTCTTTTCCGTTTACGCATATATTTTCATAACCGTTCTTCCGAAGTGGATCGGCCTTCAGGGAATGGTTGTAAAAATCTCCATCGGACAGATTGCCGAAAGTGTTTTTATTTATCTGGGCATCCCATTTATCGCCGGTATCATCTCTCGGGTGATCGGCCTGAAGACAAAGGGCAAAGAATGGTATGAAACAAAGTTCATCCCCAGGATCAGCCCGATTACCCTGATCGCACTGTTGTTTACCATTCTGGTGATGTTTTCCTTAAAGGGAGAATATATCGT
>Ga0307440_1001275_pt1 | contig 12267 bp, 5 predicted proteins | sample SalMarWE160410MG_FD_202150 | JGI IMG/M metagenome (GOLD analysis project Ga0307440, IMG submission 202150) | Salt marsh sediment microbial communities from the Plum Island Ecosystem LTER, Massachusetts, United States - WE1604-10 | ecosystem: Environmental > Aquatic > Marine > Intertidal zone >... | reverse complement strand
AATCATGGTGCTGCTTGACGTGGTCTATAACCACTTCGGCCCGGAGGGGAATTATCTGCACTGCTACGCCCCCGGTTTTTTCACCGAGCGTTACCAGACGCCCTGGGGTTCCGCCATCAACTTTGATGGAGACCAGAGCCGCCCTGTTCGGCAGTTCTTTATTGAAAATGCCCTCTATTGGCTCAGGGAGTACCATTTTGACGGCCTGCGTCTCGATGCGGTGCATGCCATCCACGACCAGAGCACGCCGGACATTCTGGAAGAGTTGGCCATGACGGTGAGGACCCATTTCACACCGAAACGCCACATTCATCTGATTTTGGAAAATGACCGCAACCAGGCCAGTTACCTGAGGCGGAGCGGCACTGCTCTTCCCAGCTGCTATACAGCTCAATGGAATGATGATCTGCACCACAGTCTGCATATTCTCCTTACCGGCGAAAAAAGCGGCTATTACCAAGACTATGCCGAGGTGCCCATTCAACATCTCGGCCGATCCCTGACCGAAGGGTTTTCCTATCAGGGGGAGCCTTCCCACTGCCGGGACATGGCCTGCCGAGGTGAGCCAAGTCGAGAACTGCCGCCCGACGCCTTTGTCGGTTTTTTACAAAACCATGACCAGATCGGCAACCGCGCCTATGGAGAGCGTCTCAGCCTGCTGGCTGATACACAGGCACTGCGGGCGACTCTGGCCCTGCTTTTGCTGGGGCCCTCACCGCCACTGCTCTTCATGGGTGAAGAGTGGGGGAGCAGGCAACCCTTTCCCTTTTTCTGCGATTTTGGTCCCGACCTTGCCGCAACGGTCCGTGATGGACGGCGCCGGGAGTTTGCCGGTTTCCCGGAGTTCAGCACCCCGGAAAGCCGCGCGCACATCCCGGACCCGGCCGCGATCGAGACCTTTCTTTCTGCCAAGCTTGACTGGCAGAGCCTCGACACGGCCGAGGGCGCGGCCTGGTATACCTTTTATCGCCGGCTTCTCAACCTCCGCCGACAAGAAATTATCCCTCGTCTACGGACCATGCAACCCGGGGAAAATCAGTGGCAGGCCATCGGGAAAAGCGGCCTGGTTGTGCGCTGGCCGCTGCAAACCGGGGAAGGATTGCTGCTTTTCGCCAATCTTGGAAGACAGCCCTGCCCCGAGGGCAGACTCCCCGATCAGACCCCGCTTTTTGCCAGCCATGACATTATGGTAACCAAACAACAAACAGCACTGCCGCCCTGGTCGATCTTCTGGTTTATCACCAGGCCTGAACCACCGGGAGGCCGGCCATGATCCCACCGCTTCCACTTGCCACCTACAGGCTCCAGTTCAACAGTGGGTTCACCTTCAATGATGCCAGGCGCATCGTTTCGTATCTGTACGCCCTGGGTATCAGCCACTGCTACGCCTCCCCCCTGCTCAAGGCACGCAGCGGCAGCAGTCACGGCTATGATATCGTCGACCACAACGTCCTCAATCCCGAACTGGGCACACCGGAGGAATTCCAGCTCTTCATAGACACCCTGCATAAATTCGACATGGGACTCATCCTCGATATTGTCCCCAACCATATGGGGATCGGCGGCAACGATAACGCCTGGTGGCTCGATGTCCTCGAAAACGGGCCGGCCTCTGTCTATGCGGTCTATTTCGACATCGACTGGCAACCGGCCTCGAGAATCCTGCTCGGCAAAATTCTATTGCCCATTCTGGGGGATTATTACGGCAAGGTACTGGATCGCGGTGAGATTAAACTCACTTTTTCTAAAGAGCAAGGGAGTTTTACCGCCCGCTACTATGAACACCTGTTGCCGATTGACCCGAAAACCTACCCGCTGATTCTTGGGCCAGCTCTTGTCTTTTTCCAGGAAGACCCAGGCAATACAACGCAATTAACAGCCCGGCTTCAGCAAATTATCACCGATTGCCGACGTCTTCCAGGTCGACAGATCAGAGGCAGACAGCACCGTGGGGAGCGACGGGAAAGACTGCTGGAGATCAAACGTGAGCTGGTTCAGCTCTTTCGGGAAAAAGGTGTTCAGGACGCGATCAACCAGAGCCTCACCATTTTCAATGACTCCAAGACTCCCGGGAAAAAATACGAACGGTTGCACCAACTTCTGGAAAAGCAGGCGTATCGTCTCGCCTTCTGGCGGGTGGCGGCGGATGAGATCAACTACCGCCGTTTCTTCAACGTCAACAGCCTGGCCGGTCTGCGCCAGGAGCAGGCAGAGGTATTTACCGCAACACATCGTTTCCTCTTTTCCCTCATCGAAAAGGGAGTCATCCAAGGGTTGCGTATCGACCATCCAGATGGTCTCTTCGACCCCCGAAGGTATTACGACCGACTGACATCCGAAATCGCCAACCATCTTCCTCCGAACAACGCCCAGGATGGTAGCTTTTACCTGGTGGTCGAGAAGATTCTGGCCATTCATGAAGAGCTTCCACGGGAGTGGTCCATTCACGGAACCACAGGTTATGATTTCGCCAATCTGGTCAACGGCCTCTTTATCAACCCCATGGGGGAAAAGCCCCTTTCCCAAATCTACCGCTTCTGTACAGGAGAAAACGGAGAATACGTCGAGAAACTCTACAAAGCAAAAAAGCTGATCATAAAAACACACCTCGCAAGCGAACTGACAGTACTGTCCAATTTGCTGATGCAGATCGCGGAAAAGAATCGTCATACCCGTGATTTCACTCTTGCCGGTCTGCGAGAGGCACTTTCCGAGGTAGTGGCCTGTTTTCCCGTCTATCGGACCTATGTGACCCCGAAGGGGGTGGGTGCGGAGGACCGCCGTTCTGTGGTAAAGGCGGTGACGGCAGCCAAACAACGAAACCCGGTTACAGACCCGGCTATTTTTAATTTTGTCCACGACTCCCTCCTGATGGAGAGAAATTCCGACAACCGTCGCGGCAGGCAGGACATGGTGGCGCACTTCGCCATGAAATTCCAGCAGTATACGGCGCCGGTCATGGCCAAGGCCCAGGAAGATACGGTCTTTTACCGCGATTGTCGCCTGCTCTCCTTAAACGAGGTGGGAGGAGAACCGCATTCATTCAGGGTGTCCAGAACCGGATTTCATCAAGCGAATACAGTCAGACAGCAATACTGGCCTCACTCCATGCTAACCACATCGACCCACGACAGCAAACGCAGCGAGGATGTCCGTGCCCGCCTCAATGTGTTAAGTGAAATTCCCAATCTCTGGAATCAACGGGTCAGACACTGGATGAAACTCAACCGTCGGCATATAAAGTATTTGAACGGTCAAGGTGCACCAAGCCGCAACGATGAATATTTTCTCTACCAGACCCTGCTGGGCACCTGGCCTCTTTCGGCTCCTGAAGGACCGGAACTGGACGTGTATAGGGAACGCATTGACGCCTATATGCTCAAGGCGGTGCGAGAGGCCAAGGTCCACACTTCCTGGCTCACCCCCAACTCTGACTACGAAAAAAGTCTTTCCGTTTTCATTTCGGCGCTGTTACAAGCTAAGACTCCCAACCACTTCCTTGCTGATCTTGGGGCATTTTGTGAAAAACTCAGCCGCTTCGGCCTGCTCAACTCCCTCTCCCAGGTCCTGCTCAAGCTGACCGCCCCCGGGGTGCCGGATATTTACCAGGGCAACGAAGTCTGGGATTTCAGTCTGGTTGATCCGGACAACAGGCGTCCCGTGGATTTCGTTCGAAACCAACGTTTGCTGGGTGATCTTGCCAACATCTTTTCCGACGATGAGCCATCAGGGCCCGGGCTGGCCACCCTTCTGGCCAGCTTGACCGATGGCCGGGCCAAGCTTTTCGTCACCAGCAGGATCCTGCAGTTTCGGAAAAAGCACCCTGCCCTCTTTTCAGAAGGCGTCTACGAGGCATTGCCGATCTATGGCGAGACCGAGCAGCGTCTTTGCGTTCTGGGCCGTTCTTTGGCAGGTGAGCGTCTCATTGCCGTTGCGCCGCGTTTTTTTACTTCGTTTCTGCCTGACAACGATGCTCCTTACTCGGAAATCGCCGATACGGCATGGGACCGAACCCATCTCTGCCTGCCAAAAAACGCCGCACCCGAATCGTATTGCAATATTTTTACCGGAGAAAAGCACCAGTCCCTCCGGCAGGATGGGCAGGTTGTTCTGATGATGGCTCCTCTTTTGCGTGCCTTTCCGGTAGCCTTTCTCTATAGCTCTGGGGAGGATTGAGCGATGAAAACAGACGTCTTTGCCAACGACCTGATGTCTTCTCTTCGAACAGGCCCGGTGTTGAATTTCCACGGTCATGTGTCGCTTGGCGACCGGTTGCGCTTTGTGCAGACATATCTTGTTGTCCCCGGGATAGTGCATATAGTTTCATATAACCTTCCGACAGAGGATTCCTTTTGGTATGAAGGTTGTTGTTCTCCACATCTTCAGGTAGTGCCTGTCCATAAATGGTCTTTTTTTCCTAACTCTACGTTGCTTGCAAAAGTTGAAAGACCTTCAGTGAAGCTCAGATGACAAGAGAGCTGGAAGTGCAACCCCAGAAACCAAACTGTTTGTAAGAATTATAGTTCAGGCATGTATTCAAGGAGGGACCATGCAGCAGGAACAAACGCAGCAATCACTTCCCCGGGAAATTGCCCCAAGGGCATGGATAGAAGATATCAAGCCCCAGATCGACTCCGGTGCTTTTCCAATTAAAAGGACAAGAGGCGAGAACGTCAGGGTCCGGGCCTCCGTTTTTGCCGATGGGCATGACGACGTGAAGGCGCTTCTCTGTTATTGCACCCCGGTAGGCGAATGGCATGAGACGCCCATGGCCCGGCGTGCCAATGATGTATGGGAAGCAGAGTTTTCAGTGGAGCAGACCGGGACCTTTCTGTACACCATCAAGGCCTGGATCGACAATTTCTCCACCTGGCAGGGTGAGATCCAAAAAAAATTCGCCGCAGGTCAACAGGTCACCAGCGAACTCCTGGAAGGCGCAGCAATGATCGAGGAGGCCGCCCAAAGGGCGGAAACCCCGGATCGGGAGTGGCTATCGACACTTTCAATCAAACTGCGAAGTGGTGAATCCCAGGCCGATCTGGTGGCTCTAGCCACGGCAGACGATACCTGTGGCATCATAGGCCGGTATCCCGACCGGTCAAACGAGACTGTTGCGGGAGTGTCCCTTGCCGTCACGGTGGAGCCGGAAAGAGCCGGGTTCGGCGCCTGGTATGAAATTTTCCCTCGTTCGGTCACCGGTTCCCCCGAGAAAAGCGGAACGTTTGCCGATCTTGAGAACAAGATTCCGGAGATCGTGCACCTGGGGTTTGATGTTCTTTATCTGCCGCCGATCCATCCCATCGGCCGCACCAACCGCAAGGGCCGCAACAACCAGCTTTTGGCAACTGAAGAAGATCCCGGCAGCCCGTGGGCCATCGGTTCTGAAAAGGGCGGCCACAAATCCGTCCATCCCGACCTCGGCACCCTGGAGGATTTTGACCATCTACTGGCTGCTGCCAGAGCGCAGGGACTGGAGCTGGCCCTTGATATCGCCTTTCAGTGTTCACCGGACCATCCCTACGTCCGGGAACACCCCGAGTGGTTCCGGCATCGACCTGACGGCACAATCAAATTTGCCGAAAATCCTCCGAAAAAATATGAGGATATCTACCCTCTCAACTTCGACTGCAAGGAGTGGCGCACCCTTTGGCAGGAACTGAAAAGCATCGTCATATTCTGGATTGACCGGGGCGTGCGTATCTTCAGGGTGGACAACCCCCATACCAAGCCGCTTCGTTTCTGGAAATGGCTGATTTCCGAGGTGCGCCGGGAGCATCCAGACACCGTTTTTCTCGCTGAGGCATTTACCAGGCCCAAGGTCAAATACGCCCTGGCCAAGGTAGGGTTCAGCCAGTCTTACACCTATTTTACCTGGCGCAATACGAAACAACAGCTGACCGAGTATATGCAGGAGTTGGTAAACACCGAGGTGCGTGAGTATTTCCGGCCCAACTTCTTTGCCAACACCCCGGACATCCTGTCGGAGTACCTTCAGTTCGGCGGCCGGCCGGCATTCATGACCCGGCTTGTTCTGGCAGCTACACTGTCGGCATGCTATGGGATATACAGCGGGTTCGAACTCCTGGAAAACGAGGCATTACCGGGCAGCGAGGAGTACCTGAATTCGGAGAAATTTGAAATTAAACCCCGGGACTGGGGCAAACCCGGAAATCTCCATGCCTTTATCGCTAAAGTCAACACCATCCGCAGAACCAATCCGGCATTGGCAGCAAACAGAGGGCTGGCCTTCTATCCGGTGGACAATGAACAGCTGCTCTTCTACGGTAAGCGGACCGAGAATTTTTCCAATATTCTCCTGGTGGCGGTCAACCTCGACCCCCATCATGTTCAAGACGGTTGGCTCCAGGTTCCCCTGGAGGCATTGGGCATAGATGAAAATGAGATCTTTCAGGTTCATGAACTTATTGGTGACAGCCGGTATCTCTGGCAAGGGAGAAACAATTATGTCCGGCTCGATCCCGAATCCTGCCCGGCCCAGATCTTCAGGGTGAGGCGCCGGTTGCGGACTGAACATGATTTCGATTATTTCATGTGAGAAAGAATGTCAATATCAACCTCCTGGCTCTCAGGGGCTGTCAGGAGAAAAGGAGAAAATCGATATATGGTTTCAGGACAGACAGATCCTCTCTGGTACAAGGACGCTATTATTTATGAGATGCCTGTAAAGGCATTCAAGGACAGCAATGGCGACGGCAGCGGAGATTTTCGCGGACTGATCGAAAAACTCGATTACCTGCAACAGCTCGAGGTAAACACCCTGTGGCTTCTGCCGTTTTATCCTTCGCCCTTCAGGGATGACGGGTATGACATCTCCGATTATCTGTCGATCCATCCACGCTATGGGACCCTGCGTGATTTCAGGATGTTGATACGTGAGGCACATCGGCGCGGAATACGGATCATAACCGAGCTTGTCATCAACCACACGTCGGACCAGCATCACTGGTTCCAGGCAGCCAGAAGAGCGAAAGCCAAGAGCGCCCGCCGCAATTATTATGTCTGGAGCGACACCAACGACAAGTTTCAGGACACCAGGATCATTTTCACCGATACCGAAAATTCCAACTGGGCTTGGGACTCGGAGGCCAAGGCCTACTATTGGCACCGGTTCTTTTCCCATCAGCCCGATTTGAACCATAATAATCCCAAGGTCGTTAAGGCCGTGCTGAAGGTGATGAAATTCTGGTTCGATTTGGGGGTCGATGGTATGCGCCTGGACGCGGTTCCTTATCTCTGTGTCCGGGAAGGCACCAACAATGAGAACCTCCCGGAAACGCACAATGTTCTCAAACAGTTCCGCTCATACCTCGACCGTCAATATACCGGGCGGATGCTCCTGGCGGAGGCCAATCAGTGGCCTGAATATGTCCGCCGCTATTTCGGAGACGGCGATGAATGTCATATGGCCTACCATTTTCCCTTGATGCCCAGAATGTTCATGGCTCTCCGCCAGGAAGACCGCCATCCCATTACTGAGATACTCGAGCGTACCCCCGCCATACCTGACAGCTGTCAGTGGGCTCTTTTTCTGCGTAATCACGATGAGTTGACCCTGGAGATGGTGACCGATGCAGAACGGGATTATATGTATGGGGAGTATGCCACGGATGCCAGGATGAGGCTCAATGTCGGCATTCGCCGCCGTTTGGCGCCATTGCTTGATAACAGCCGTCGCCGTATGGAACTGTTAAACTCCCTGCTTTTTTCCATGCCCGGCTCGCCTGTAATCTACTACGGTGACGAGATTGGGATGGGCGACAATATCTTCCTGGGTGACAGGGATGGCGTCCGCACTCCCATGCACTGGAATATGGATAGAAACGCGGGTTTTTCCACGGCCGATGTTGCCCGCCTGTATCTGCCGGTGATAATGGATCCAGTCTATGGATACCAGGCAATCAATGTCGAGGCACAGGAACGCGATCCCTCCTCCATGCTGCATTTCATGCGCCGGATGATCGCCCTGCGCCGGCAGCACAAAGCATTCGGCCGGGGTACCTTCCGGTTTATAAAGCTTGAAAACAGAACGATTCTCGCCTATGTCCGCAGCTACAAAGCGGAAATTCTGCTTATTGTCGCCAATCTCTCCCGTTTTGTTCAGCCGGCGGAGTTGGATCTTGCCGATTTCAGCGGGCGCATTCCGGTTGAAATGATCGGGAGAACAGAATTTCCGCCGATTGGAGAATCCCCCTATTTTCTCACCCTGGGCCCCCACAGCTTCTACTGGTTCAGGCTCGAATCACCGGCCGAACCGATAAAAGCAGGACAGCAGAAGACTGCCGCTCTGCCCGAGATCCCTCAGCTTCTCCTGGATGAGATGTGGGTGACCCTGCTTGAGCGGGAATATCTTTATACCCTTGGCAACGATATCCTGCCGCGGTTTCTTGCCAGACAGCGATGGTTCCGCGGGAAAGCCCGGGAGTTGGCGTCCTGTCGGATCAGCGATTGGTGTAAGCTTGGAGCATCCTTCTACATACTCCTGATCGAGACAAGCTACGCCTCAGGTGGCAAAGAGGCCTATGTCATGCCGCTGAAAATCACCCAGGGAAAGACGGCAATAACCCTGGCCGAAGAAATACCGGACTCCATCGTAGCCACGGTGAAAAACCAACGAGGAGAGGGAATTCTCTATGACGCGCTGATGGACAGGGCCTCCTGCGATGTCTTGTTCAGCGCCATCGGTGACAGCCGAAGGTATCGAACTGCGGTCGGTGGCTCCCTTTCCATGCAGACGACCAGCGCTTATGACGATATGGCCGATCGAGACAGTTCCAATTTCACGGTCAGAAAACTCGGCGTAGAGCAGAGCAATACCTCCGTGATCATCGATGAGGCATTCGTATTGAAGCTCTATCGAAAACTCGAGCAGGGGGTCAATCCCGAAGTGGAGATGAGCCTGTATCTTACCGAGCAAAGCCGGTTCACAGGCATTGCCAAGGTCGCGGGGGCAATCCGCTACACCGATAAATCCGGGCTTGAATCAACGGTGGGCATGCTGCAGGAGTTTGTTCCCAACAGAGAAGATGGGTGGACCTATGCCCTGGAGGCCTTGAAAGGGTATTGTCAAAAAGCCGAAGAGCAGGCGGCACAAGGAGAAGCGCCGCCCGCTTCCGCACCTGATCTCATCGAGGCATCGCGCAGGGATCCGCCTGCTGCCTTTACCGGCATGACCCACGGGTTCCTGCAGGATATGCGAATCCTTGGCCGTCGAACAGCCGAGTTTCACCTGGCTCTGGCAAAAGATACTCGCAACCGGGATTTTAAACCGGAAAAAGCAACCCGGTTATTCGTCGAGCGATTGTCTGATGCAATCTCTCGGGAAGCCGGGGAGGCCCTGGCCCTGCTCGGCAATAAAATTTCAGATTTCCCTGCCCCTGTCCACAAGGCGGCGGACCTGGTTCTAGTAGAAGGTCCGGCCCTGCTCAGCAAGCTTGATCTTCTTCCTGAGTTCGCCGAGGATATCGGGGTCTTGATCCGTATACACGGTGATTATCATCTGGGCCAGGTTTTAAGAACCGATGCCGATGATTTTATCCTCCTGGACTTTGAAGGAGAGCCTTTGCGACCGCTGGCAGAGAGACGGTGCAAGAACTCGCCGCTAAAGGATGTGGCCGGCATGATCCGGTCATTGCATTATGCCGCCCAGGCTCCGTTTTCCGAGGACAAAAGCAACAGCACCGTGGAAAAACGGATCCAGCCGTGGAGAGATGCCTGGTATGAATGGACCAGTGCGGCATTTTTGTCCGCCTATCTCGAGACCGCCGCCAGGGCACCATTTCTGCCCACAGTCGATCCTGCGTTCATTCTCGATGTCTTCCTTCTCGAGAAGGCTTTTTACGAACTGCAGTACGAACTCAACAATAGGCCGGACTGGGTCCACATACCCCTTGCCGGCATCATCGATATCATCAAACGACAAAAACAGACCGGACGAAAACAATGACTACGAATAAAGGCATCTTAACAGACTACGATCTTCACCTTCTTTCTGAAGGCACACATTACAGAGCCTGGGAAAAACTCGGTGCCCATGTCCTTGAACATGACGGCCAAAAGGGGGCCTGTTTCGCCGTCTGGGCTCCCAATGCCCGGCAAGTAGCCGTGATCGGCGAGTTCAACGGTTGGGATGGTTCCGCTCATCTTCTTAAAAGCATCGGTGATTCAGGCTATTGGCAGGGATATATTCCCGGGCTTACCGCCGGGACACTGTATAAATACGATATCACCTCCCAAGCAGGCGGCTACCGGGTTCAGAAGGCAGATCCCTATTCCTTCTTCTGTGAGATTCGGCCGGCTACCGCTTCTATCATCTGGGATCTGGATGGGTATCAATGGCAGGACGATGACTGGATGGCCTGCCGGGGCAAAAACAATCGTCACGATGCCCCCATCGCCGTCTACGAGGTGCATCTGGGTTCCTGGATGCGTGGTGAGGACGGACGCTGGCTGACCTATGTGGAAATTGCTGACAAACTGGCCGAATATGTCGGTCATATGGGTTTTACCCATGTGGAATTGCTGCCAATTAATGAGCACCCCTTCGATGGCTCCTGGGGGTACCAGACGGTCGGCTATTTCGCACCGACCAGCCGTTTCGGCACACCCCAGGATTTCATGCATCTGGTCGATACACTGCATCGCCACTCAATAGGTGTCATCCTCGACTGGGTACCGGCTCATTTTCCTCGCGATGCACACGGCCTTGGCTATTTTGACGGCACCCATCTTTATGAGCATGCCGATCCGCGTCAGGGGGAGCAACAGGACTGGGGCACCTTTGTCTTCAATTTCGGTCGACGCGAGGTTGTCGATTTCCTGCTGAGCAACGCCCTTTTCTGGCTGGAGGTCTATCATATTGACGGACTGCGCGTCGATGCCGTATCTTCCATGCTCTATCTGGATTATTCCCGCAAGGAAGGAGAATGGATACCGAACCGGTATGGTGGTCGGGAAAATCTCGAGGCTATCGAATTTCTCAAGCGATTCAATCAGCTGGTATATCAGGAGCACCCCGATGTCATGACCATGGCGGAGGAATCCACATCCTGGCCCATGGTTTCCCGCCCGACCTATGTGGGGGGACTCGGCTTCGGTTTCAAATGGAATATGGGCTGGATGCACGACTCACTGCTCTATATGAGCAATGACCCGGTATTCAGAAGCTTCCGTCACCATAACCTGACCTTCAGCCTGCTCTATGCCTTTCAGGAGAATTTTATCCTGGCCTTTTCCCATGACGAAGTGGTCCACGGCAAAGGATCGATGCTGGGCAAGATGCCGGGTGACGAGTGGCGAAAATTTGCAAATCTGCGCCTGCTCTATGGCTATATGTATACCCATCCCGGTAAAAAACTGCTCTTCATGGGTGACGAGATCGGTCAATGGCAGGAATGGAATCATGAAACCCAGATCGATTGGGCGTGCCTGGAGGCTCCTAATCACCAGGGCCTGCAGCGCTGGGTTCGGGATCTCAACACCTTTCTGCGAGGGTGCCCGCCTCTTCACGAGCTCGACACCACCTCAGATGGATTTTCCTGGATCGACTGCAACGACAGTGAGCAGTCCATTCTGAGTTACATGCGTCGTTGCAGGAATCCTCATGATATCCTGATCTGCATTACCAATTTTACCCCGGTTCCACGCCATAACTATCGGGTGGGGGTTCCGGAAGCGGGCTTCTGGGAAGAGGTACTCAACAGCGATGCGTCGCTTTACGGTGGCAGTGGCCAGGGCAATTTGGGCGGTGTGGAAACGACCCCGGTGGCCATGCATGGTGAGTTTCAGTCCATCAATATCACCCTGCCCCCGTTGGCAGTGGTTGCCTTTCGGCTGAAAAGGCCTTGAAGAAGGCAGGACGGTGTAAGATGATCACCCTTGAGATTTTTTTCCTCATGGAAAGCCTACCTTCCTGTGCGGGATTTTATCAACGACCTTTCCTCGGAAGAATTGTCTCCATGAGAACTTCAGAAGAATCATCTCCTCAAAGAGTTGAACTGTATGTCGTATGATTTTGCAAGACTGCGGCCGCTGGTAAGAAAGGCGTTGAATGTCCTTGGTATCAGGAACTTTCTTCTCTCCATCCACGATGCTGCCTTTCCCAGCCTGCCGGGCGAGGATATCGGTCGCGGCTCTCCCTATTCCCACGGGGCCTTCCACTTTGTCCGCTTTGCAAGCGACCTCGGTTTCAATGGCTTCCAGTTCGGGCCGCAGGGTATAACCTCTCCATTGAACCCTTCTCCCTACGAC
>Ga0307440_1001274_pt1 | contig 12268 bp, 5 predicted proteins | sample SalMarWE160410MG_FD_202150 | JGI IMG/M metagenome (GOLD analysis project Ga0307440, IMG submission 202150) | Salt marsh sediment microbial communities from the Plum Island Ecosystem LTER, Massachusetts, United States - WE1604-10 | ecosystem: Environmental > Aquatic > Marine > Intertidal zone >... | reverse complement strand
TACATAATGGCTTACGTCTGCAATGTGTATTCCTACCGAATAATTATTATTATCTAATTCTTCAATTGAAAGAGCATCATCAAAATCCTTTGCATCTTCCGGATCAATTGTAAATACTATTTTATTTCTATAATCTTTTCTCTTTTTAATTTCTTCCGGAGTAATGTCAGGATCAATCTCATTTGCTTCATGAACTACTTTAGGAGGAAATTTATATATTATATTAAATTCTCGCGCAATGGATGCAATTTCTGTATCAAATGATCCGGCTTTTCCTAAGACTTCAATAATTTTACCTTCAGGATTAAGCATTGAACTATTCCAGGAGATTTGTCCGACAATTACTTTGTCTCCTTCTTCAGCACCTCCCAAGTCTGATTTATCAATATAAATATCTTTATGAATAGCAGTATCATCCGGCTCTATAAAATAAAATGATTTTGATTTTTTTAATGTTCCGACAATTTCTTTTTTATGCCTGTCAATTACTTTGACAATTTGTCCTTCAAAATTTTTACCTTTTTTATTGGCAAACAGAACTGCTTCAACCGTATCTCCGTTAAATGCGTTGCCTAAATTTCTAGCCGCAATAAATATATCTTTCATCCTTGAATTTTTTAGAGCTACAAATCCATATCCTCCATTAACAATCTGAAGTACTCCTGTAACTTTGTTTGTCTCCGGTAAATTATTCAGCTTATATTTTTTGCCGTTTTTTGTTAAGAATTTTTCCTGATATAGATCATAAAGGGCGGATTTTAATGAGCTATATTCGTGATCGGAATTAATATTTAGCTTTTTTGCAACGTCTTTGCTTTTAAATTCTCTACCCGGATTTTTTTTAAAGAATGAAATAATTTTCTTTTTCATTAAAATTCAAACCTGTATTTAAGACCCAGTTCATTAATCATTTGATTTGAAACGCTAGTTTGTGTAATCCCTTCCTTCCTTTCAAGTCGTAAGAGTAAATTTTTAATAATTGGATATTCTATCATTACGTTTGCCTGGCTGAAATCCTGGAAAACATCTGTTGAACCGCCGATGGAATAACGAAAGTTTTTCACTTTCCCCACTAAATTGAATTTCGTTGTCGAACCGACACTCCTAAGTTCAACACCTCTAACATAATCTCCCAGATAATGGTTTAATACGCCACCAATTAAAGAGCCGGCAAATGAAGTTGTAGTACTGGAAGTAATACCACTTAAAGCATTGGCAGAATTGTTACTAGCTTGTGATTGCTGATCAGTCAAATCAAATTTACCCGTTAATACAAAAAACATTGCACTTGTTACATCTTTTGTAGGATCAGGCCTATTGTTTGCAATATCTTCCGAGCCGACATAAACATTTATATTATTTTTCCCTTGTGTAAGATTCTTTGAAAGATCTTTCAGAGGACCACTAAGTTTTATCGTAACTTCAACAGGCTCTTCTTTATTTTGATCCGGAGGCGTATAATAATTTTTATATGTTGCGAGGATATTTAGATTAGGATTATTCATTTGACTTTCAAATCTTATAGATCCCGTAGCTTCGAAGGTTTTAAAAAATTCCAAAGTAGAACCGTCAAGCAATTTCAATTCCCCTTGAGCATTTGATCTTCCTTCTACATTATCATATTGAAGGTTGCCTTGAATTACTGCAGTTAAGTTTTGGTTAAACTCCCTGGAAAGCACAAATTTTATTGTTGCTTCATTTTGTACTTTAATGTTTACGCTATATCCTAATGTGCTGGTCTGTTCTTTTGCTTCCTCCGAGTTTTCAGCATTCATCTTTTTTGAAAGGTCGATCAATCTTTCAAAGTCTAGTTCACTTTTATTTATTTTTAAGGAGTCTACAACATACCTGTACACAAAATTATCTGCTGAATTTTGATAGGTAGACTGAGTGGGCGGAAATGTAAGTTTTGCTTCCTTTACTATTATTGGGACATTAACAAATGACCCTTTAGAATCCATTGTATAAGTGATTTGGTTATCTGTCTGAATTACAAGATCTCCGTATAAACTCGGGCTTACAGCTTTTGAATCCTCGCTTAGTATTTTTAAACTGCCTCTAACATTAGCATTCATAGAGGCTATTTCAAAATTCTTAAGATTTATGCTGCCGCTTCCCGTAATAATACCGCCGCCTTTAGTGCCGGGTGCATTAGCTACTAACAGACTGTCAATGGATATTTTGTGATTTTCAATTTTTAATTTTATACCCGCAGTATACAATAAATTATTAACATCAACACGGAAGCCTAAATTTTTAACTTCAATCTGACCCGAGGGATCTAAACTGGAAGGTGTACCGGTTAATCTTACATTTGCAATAAGCCTGCCCGTTAACTGGCTGATCTTTGGAACAATATTTCCTAATGTGCCTAAATCAAATTCCTTCGCGTTTAATGTCAAATCGATTGGCTCCGATTTCTTAAATCTTTCTTTTACACCAGAAAAGGCTAGATCAATCGGGACGTTTCCGGAAATTTGAAGTGCAGGCATATCTTTATAAAGTAAAGAGTCTAAAAATTTAACATCAACGGATAAATTTTGATTTCTATAAACAAGATTACTAACCAGCGATCCGAAAACTTTATCTCTGAACTTAACGCTGTCAGCTCCAAAATTAAGACTCATTAATGGTTCAGCATAGCTGCCGGTAATTTCAGCGTTTAAATGAATATTTGCCCCAAGACTGTTTTCAGGATTAACATTTAAAAGATTTGCCGTTAAATCGCTTCCACTAATATTTTTCATTTCTATTTTTAAATCTTGATTTCCGTTTCTTGCCAGTAACCCCCCAATGTTAATCTCACCATTATTCCTGATAAGGCTAAATTGATCTACTATAATTTTATCTCTAGAATAGTTTATCTTAATATTGCCGTTATTTATAAGACTATAATTATTATACTTAAAATTAAGCGTATCAAGATTTAACTTAACTATATCATCTCGCAAATCAATAAATCCATCAATACTTGTTGCAATATTGTCCTTCAATTTACCGGAAAAATTTAGTGAGGCAATGTTTTTAGTTAACTTTAAATTAAACGCAATATTATGGAAATCACTTCCCTCAAAAATTCTATCAGCTGTTAGTTTTATGCTGCAGTTTATATCCGATAATGATTGTGCATCGTAATTATTTGAAACATCCAAACCCAGGTTAAAATTGGAAAGGAAAAAGACATTTCCAGCATCCAAATATTTTAAATAATTAAGATTAGTATTAACAGACATCATTATTCCATGAGCATCTGTTTTAACTTCCCCGCTCATATCACCATCCAAACTAAGTTGATTGCTTCCTAATAAAAGAGAAAGTAAATCAAAATTTTTAAATTCTATGGTATACTTAAATGATGAGGCAGAATCAATCATTAGTCGTTCGAGTTTTTGATTTTGCAGTACGGTAACGCCCGTACTTAGCTGACGATTAAAAACAGTATCTGGGTTCATTATACTATCAATCTTTGCTTTGAAGGCATTAGTTAATAATCCGGCTTCATCACTAAGAAGATTGATTGAATTCTTAATTGAGTATTTTCCGATTATTGTTATATCAGCAAGATCGGATATTATATTTATTACTCTCTCTCCGTTATCGTTACTTCGAATATCAAATATTGCTCTGGCATTATTAATATCCACCCCTTTAATCATAGATTTATCCAATTCCATTGTCAAGAATAGGCTCGTCTTTTCAATATCGAAATCATCACCGCTTCCATCCATTTTAAAATTAAGATTGCTTTTTAAAGTAGAATCATGAGTGAAATCTGCCAAATTGAGATTTTTAACACTGCCTTTTAATTCATAAGTAGGTCTGTCTTGATTAATAAAATTGAAAGATCCATTTAAGTCAGCGCCGGTAGTGGCTGCAGATGAAAGTAAATCGAATTTAATATTCTTATTAGAAGCATTAGCAGAAAACCTTAATGTATCAATTTTATTTCCGGCAATTGTTGAGCCATCTGCGATAAATTTTAATGATGAATTTAATTTTTGTGTAGAGAATCCGCTGCCTTTTATATTGGCTTTAGAAGTCAAGTTGGTTGTTATCCCGGTAAATGGTAAAAGATCAAAATGATCCGTAATTAAATTAATATTATAGACTGGATTTGGTTTTTTGAAATTTAATGATGCATTAATACCAGCAGTACCGTTACCGATTCTTAAAAATGCTGTCGTATTAAAGTTAAGCGGATTACCATGAAAATTAAGAGTATCAAACTGAACAATCTCAGTATTTTTGAATGATGGAATACCGATCGAAGGAAGTAAATTATGAATATCAGTTTGCTTTAATTGCGAATTGAAGAATGAAACAGAAATATACATTCTGTCTGGATCTAATAAATTGCTTACCTCACCTTTAGATCTAAATGATGTATTAAGATAATTAACATCCAAATGATTTATATTTAATTCTCTAAAACTACCGGAAGTTTCAAGATTAATATAAGCCGTCCCCCGTAAAATATTTAAGGGAGTAACGAAAGAAGATAAATCATTAAAATTAAATTTTGAAGCCTTTAAATTTACATTAAGTTTTGCCTTATCAATTTTAGAAAATGCTGTACTGTCGAAAAGATTAAAATCTTTTAATCTCACACTTAACGACAAATCGGTTGAATCTGTTATTAAGGATAGATTATTAATCAGTACTTCATTTGTATCGATAATAAACTCGCCCGATAAATTTTTTAAAGCGACGTTTTTCAAATTCGGTGAAAACGAAAAGTAATTTATCTTAAGTTCATACTCATTTTTTCCTATATCGGCTGATCCGCTTAGTGATAGGTTGATATTATTAATTCTTAGGTCATGCATATTCAGATTATTATATACCTGATTGCTATTAGCATTATCATAATCTTGAAGTTTAAAGTTAATGTTCTTTAAATTTAAATCCGGTACTTCAATTTTGAAGGGAAATTTTGAGTGTGTTGAATCTTGTGAAGACGGCGGAAATAATTTTGTAATATTTAGATTCCCAGATCTATCTGCTAAAAAGGCAATTTTTGCATCTGATATTAAAATCTTTCTAACATAAATTCTTTTTAAAAATATTTGTAAGGGGCTGGTTTTTACTTCAATAAGATTAGCATAGAGTAAAGTATCCGATCCCATATTTATTTTTGTATTTCTTAATATAAGCGATGTAAAAATCGTACCGTCTATTTCGCCAATGCTTAAATGTCCGTTTAATTCCTTATTAGCTATGTTAACAATATTTTGTCTTAGGTAATTTCTGAATGTCGATGTTTGACTAAATCCAAAAGCGATTAAGAAAAGAACGAGTATAATTATCCCAATGTATAAAAATACATTAACAATCCTATGAAACAACGTTCGTTTTTTTAATATTTTGTCTTTGTTTTTTTTCAATAGGAGAATGGATTAATAAATTATAATTTTTACTATTAAGCGCTTTTGAAATCTGCCGATATGAATTTTAATCTAATTATATAAGCATTACTCAAATTATATATAATATATTAAATCTATTAACTTTTATATTTATCTAAAATGGATTTAATTATCTTTGAAGTCGATTGATTATTTATAAACTCAATCGTTTTTACTTCTCCGCCATTGGCTTCAACAATATCTTTGCCAATAATTTTATCAATGGGCCAATCAGCTCCTTTTACTAATATATCGGGTATCAGTTCCTGGATCAATTGTGCCGGAGTATCTTCTTTAAATATTATTACATAATTTACAGGTTTTAAGTTTGATAGAATGAATGCTCTTTCATTTTCCAGTAATATCGGCCTTTTGTCCCCTTTGATTCTATTTACTGAAATATCGCTATTCAATCCGACAACTAATACGTCCCCAAGTGCCCTAGCTTTTGAAAGATAATCGACATGACCAGCATGAATAAGATCGAAACAGCCGTTAGTAAAAACGACTTTAAGATTCTCTTCTTTTAATTTCTTACGTATACTTTTTATTTCTTCTAATGTTTTTAATCCGTTCATTCGCCTTCTTCCAAAACTGTATCAAATAATTTATCAAGTTCAATCGGCACAATACCCATTTCTTCGCAGACTAATCCGCCCGCGTAATTTGCTAGATATGAAGCCTCCATAATATTAGCACCGGTAGCAATTGCCATTGTTAAAGTTGAAATAACAGTATCACCAGCCCCTGAAACATCGGCTACTTTGCGTGCTTTTGTAGGCATACGTTTTTCCGCTTTCCCTTTTTCGAAAACAGCAATGCCTCCTTCACCCAGAGTAAGTAATATATTTTTTGCGTTTAATTTCTCAAGGAGTCTTTTTCCTACTTCGGAGATATCTTCGTCATTTTTAATTTTTATTCCAAGAACATCTTCTGCTTCTTTACGATTTGGTTTAAATACCGTTACATTTTTGTAAGAAAAGAAATTATTAAACTTCGGGTCTACTGTTACCAGAACATTATGCTTATTTGCCAATGCAATGGTCTTCTCAATTAATGATGGCGTAAGGACACCTTTATTATAATCTTGCAAAATTATTCCATCAAATTCTTTTATATGATTTTGAATATAACTATAAATTTTATTTTGAGTTTCTCTATTAAGATATTGCTTACTTTCCTTATCTATCCGAACAACATGCTGGCTGTCTGCAATCACTCTGGTCTTTGCGGTTGTAGGCCTGGATTCGTCAACAATAATTCCGTCATCTAGAATTCCGCTTTCGTTTACAAGGGAAGAAAAAATTGTTCCATAATTATCGTATCCAATTACGCCAATAGGACTCGGTATACCGCCAAGTCTTGAGATATTTAATGCAACATTTGCAGCTCCGCCGAATCTATAAAATTCATTCTCGACTTCAACCACCGGGACCGGGGCTTCCGGAGAAATCCTTTTTACATCGCCCCAGAAATAGCAGTCGAGCATCATATCTCCTATGACCGCTATTTTTAATCCTTTAAATTTAGATTTTAAGTTATTAAGCCTTTTAGCAGAAAGATTTACCATTATTTAATAATCCATTAGTTTAAAAGAATAAGAGTAAAGATAATGATAAAATCTTTTGAGTAAAAGTTAGATATTTGAGGGGAATAAAATAAAAAGGGAGCCAATTATTAGCTCCCTTTATTTAAGTTTTTAGATATAAATCTATTTCATTAAGATTAATTTTTTAGCAGATTGGAAATTATGTTTCCCATCTGTTGATTTAACATCAATTGTATAGAAGTATATACCGGATGCTAAATTTGCTGCATTGAAAACAACTTCATGATATCCGGTCTGTTCTACATTATCCACTAAATTAGTTACTATTTGCCCCAATAAATTATACACATTAAGTTTTACTTTAGCTTCGGAGGGAACAGCATATCTAATTGTAGTAGAAGGATTGAATGGATTAGGATAATTCTGACTTAAAGAAAATTCTTTTGGTCTGTTATTTAATCCGCTTCCCTGCATACCAGTAACATATCCGGTTGAATCAGCAAATTCTATGTCATCAAGATAATAAGCCCCAGAATTTGCATATAAGCCTATTCTAATAAGCACGTTTTTCTGTCTGTAATCTGCCAGGGAATATAAACCATGGGTATAAGTATTTCCGCTAAAGTATTGCTGTGGAAAATTAGTCCAGTTTTGTCCTCCGTCATTAGATACTTCAAAGCGGTAGTAGCCGCCGCCGCCATCATTTCTTATCACCCAGAAAGAAACATACGGTTTTGGTGCACTTGATAAATCAGTTACTCCTCTTAAAGTAATATAATTATACCCTCCATTATTTTGGGGACAATACCAAACTTGTTGACCACTGTTGGCTTTTGCGATACTAATTTTATAGGTGCCTGCAGTCCAATATGTTTTTGAAGCAGAATCTACTTCTACACTGTCTATGAATGGAATAGCAGTAATTTTCTTATTGTCCATAATTTGAATATCATCCAAATGCCATCCATCCTGTTGAACCCCAGGACCATTTGAACCAATTGTAAATCTTAAATAACCTGCCGATTGTTGAGAAAGAGGACTTAAGTCAAATTCTTCCGCTTCCCAAACACCTCCGCTATTTCCGGTAAATGATGCTAAAGGTTTCCATGTTGCATTATCAGAGGAATAATCAACGTAACCATAATCATAGTTTTGTTCAAAAGCGTACTTATGATTAAAATTAAGCAACGGCCTTACAATTGACGATAAATTCATTTGAACCACTAATCTTCTATCCGCATTTGCATCATAGTTGCCATTGGGAGAATCTTCAAAAGCATGAGTTGCAGAATGTAATGTGTCTGCAGAATCCGCCTGAGTAACAGTCCATGGAATATCTGCCGCCCATTTATAATCAGTACCTTCAGTACCTTCAAAAGTTTCTGTAAATGGTGCTACTTCCGGTATAACATTAAATTGAGTTGAATAATCTGCTTTTTCTGAACCTTGATTGACAAGCTGTGTAGAATCTTGTTCATAAATTTTTGCATAATAATGGGTATTAGTAAATGTAAGATCTGTTAATACAGTATCTGTCGTTTCAACATTACTAATATCAAAGACTCTTGACTCATTATGACCATTTATATCATTAGATGTGTAAAAACCATTATTGGGATTGCTATTATTTAAATCATTATCAAGTGTGTTAGATCTTGTGGAAATGACAATTCTATAGAAATCAAAGTCACTTGCAGTTGATTTACCCCATTTAAATTCCATTCCATTATTTGTAGGATTAAGCATTAAAAATGTTTGAGTAGGAGTTGGAGCGTTATCAATTAGTATATCATCCACATAATATTTACCGGAATTAGCATAACAACCGATTCTTACCATAACATTGTTTTCCCTGTGATTATATAAAGAAGCCTGTATCCTGGTATATGATGCACCACTGAAATATGTTTGACTTCTTATTTCTTGCCATTGGACACCTCCGTCATTTGAAACTTCAACCTTTGTATATCCTCCTCCACCATCATCTCTCTTTACCCAAAATTGAACATATGGATTTGGAGTGCCAGATAAATTCATCGGTCCGCCAAGTGTTAAATAGACATATCCAGTATTATTTTGCGGCAGATACCAAACCTGACTATCTCCTGAATGATCTCCGGCTATTTTTATACTCCATGCACCCGGGATCCATTTCTTTTGTGAAGTTGTATCAACACTTACATCATCAAAAAATGGGAATGTTGTAGTTCTCGTATTATTATAAATTTGAATATCATCTAGATGCCATCCATCTTGCTGAACACCAGCACCATTCGAAGTTGTTTTGAACGCTATTAAACCACCTGATGTGCCTTTAAGCATTCCAGCATCAAAATCCCTTGATTCCCATAATCCACCGGTATTTCCAGTAAAACTTGCAACTTTGGTCCAGTTACCACCATCGTCAGAAGACATATAAAGATTACCATAATCATAATTCTGTTCATAAGAATATTTTTGGTTATATCTAAGTACAGGATGCTGCATATTTCCAAAATTTACCTTTATTACTAAATTTCTGTCAGCATTTGCGGGATAATTGCCTAAGGGTGAATCCTCATAAGCATGAGTAGTACTATGACCTGCATCCGAAGCATCATCAGTTGTAACTGCCCAGGGAATATCTGCTGCTAATTTATAACTCGTTTCAAATGTTTCCGTAAAAGGTGCTGTTTCCGTAGTCATTGTAAACATTGTAAATCGGTCTGTTATTACTGAACCCTGATTTACGAGCCCTTGAGTATCTTGTTCATATATTTTACCATAATAAGTTGTATTAGTAAAAATAAGATCTGTTAATACAGTATCAAGTGTTGAAATGTTTGTAATATCAAAAACTTTAGTTTCATTACGGCCACTAACATCTGTGGCAGCATAGAATCCAATTCCATTAAAATTAAAATTATTAAGGTCATTTTTAAGTACGTTTTGATTTGTTGATAAAACTATTCTATATAATCCAAAATCACTAGCTGTTGATTGTCCCCATTTTACTTCCATTCCATTATTTGTAGGATTAAGCATTACAAATGTTTGAGTAGGAGTTGGTGCATTGTCAATTAAAATATCATCCACATAATATGATCCGGAATTTGAATAACATCCTATTCTTATTAAAACATTGCTTTCCCGATAATTGTATAATGAACCTTGTATACGAGTATACGGAGAACCGCTAAAATAATACTGGTTTAATATTGGCTTCCAAGATGAACCACCATCAGTGGAAGCGTCTAAAAGAATATATCCACCGCCTCCATCCGACCTTCTTACCCAGCACTGTATATATGGATTAGGAGTGTTTGATAAATTCATTCCACTTGATAAGGTTAAGTAATTATAGCCACTATTATTCCCCTGCATAACCCATGCTTGGGTTCCGCTTTTCGCATTTACAGTTTTAATCTCCCATTGAGAGGCATCTCGTGTCCATTCTGCATAAGATGCAGTAGTATCTTCAGCATCATCAAATAAAGGAAAAGCAGCAGTAACCTTGGAAGGGACATTTATATTTTGAGCACTAATGAATGTAAAAAACGAAAATAAAAACAATGCACACGTTCTAATAGTATTCAAGCGAAACATATACCCTCCTAATTATTATTATACAATAAATTAATTATAAGTATCGTATCTATACCTTATTACTGAAACACGTAAATACATTGAATATGATTATAATGTACCCTGCATAGAAATTCTTGTTCTCTTTAGCTTGATAACAACGACAATTGAATATGATGATTAATTCAGCTTATCGATTGCTCTTCAGTTTTAGTAACCGATTTTTTAGGGACAATAGAAGATTAGATTAGAATACCTTAATATCTTTTCCGCTTTTAATTAATTGATATTAAGCATGCATTTATATTTTACTTAATATTTTGGGTAAAGTCAATAATCCATTAGTACCCTTTTTGTCTTTTTTTAAGGAAAAAATATAGTTGAATTTAGAAATGGATAATTAATAAAATGGTTAATTTTTAGTGTTAAGTCCCTTAAAAATCTATTATTTAGGCCCCCTACTTCTTTACTAAATTAAATTTTAGTATAAGTATTACATAGTGGAGGGAAAGCTGAATGAATTGCTTTCAAAAGATTATCTCTTAACTCTTCTTCTCTTTTTTGATGATTCTATTTTGGAAGGTTTTAACTTTTTCCCAGGCCAGTTTGCTAACGGATTACTAATTAATACTTTAGTCAATCCATCATCTGTTCCTATCCACATATTCATCCCATCAAAATACATGCATAAAATTTTTGATGATTCTATATTAATATCATTAAGATTAATTGGTGTAACTTTATAACTAAGTCTATCAATCAAGACCAAACCTCTTCCGTAATCTTTCTTCTCTTTTTTATCGAAGTAATAAACGCCCGCCCAAATTTTATTCCCGGTTCTTTCAAGGCAATAAATTCCATCAGCAGGCAAGCCGTTGTTGATAGATATTCTTTCCCAATTATGTCCCCTATTGTAAAGATAAATGCCCCCAACATTGAAGTTTGGGTTTTGATAACTTATAAACTCATCGGTACCAAACCAAACTTTCTCAGGATCAAATACCATATCAGAAATTGAAACTGAATTACCTTCATCTAAAAAACCGCCATCCTTATTATTTATGTAAAGCCATGCGTTTTTATTGTTAATATTCATTTTCTTTTTATACTTAAAAACTCCGGATTCAGTACCGAACCAAACTAAACTATCACCATCAAGTCTAATTGATTTAACATTATCGGATTTTGCATCTTTTCCCTGGGTCAAAACAAAATCGGTAAACCTTTGTCTTCTAACATCAAGCCTAGTTAAGTTTTCAAACCTTCCAATCCATAAAATATTTTGAGACGGGTCATAGCACAAAGCACGGATCCAGTTGCCCATTTCGCCTCCCAAACCGAACTTCCTTTTTCTCCAGCGGCGAGTTTTCATACTATAAATATACAAGCCGTCTGCAGCACCGGCCCAGACATAATCTTTATTTGCTGCTATTGTAAAGAAAAAGTCTGACAATCCATTTTTTTCTAATGTAGAATAATTCGACCATTCATCAGTAGCCTTGTCGTAACTGTATATCCCCTGTCCATAAGTTGCAATCCAAAGGAAATTACCGGCATCCACAATACATGTAATAGATGCTCCTTTAAGATATTTTTGGGATTGAACTTGTGGGAAAACTGAATGAGATATTACTGTAATAAAAAGAATAAATAGGAAAAAACGTATCTTCATAAAATTTAATTTACTGATGTAGAAATCTTATTTCATCAATAACTTTCTTCTTCGGAAGGAAATTTAGTTTGTTTAACA
>Ga0307440_1001273_pt1 | contig 12272 bp, 11 predicted proteins | sample SalMarWE160410MG_FD_202150 | JGI IMG/M metagenome (GOLD analysis project Ga0307440, IMG submission 202150) | Salt marsh sediment microbial communities from the Plum Island Ecosystem LTER, Massachusetts, United States - WE1604-10 | ecosystem: Environmental > Aquatic > Marine > Intertidal zone >... | reverse complement strand
ACGCCGACAAACATCTCTATGAAGCTTGATCCACTCACGGAAAAGAAAGGCACGCTAGCCTCTCCTGCTACCGCTTTTGCTAAAAGAGTTTTTCCGGTACCCGGAGGGCCTACTAAGAGCACACCTTTTGGTATCTTGGCACCAAGCTCTATGTACCTCTCTGGATATTTTAGGAAATCAACGATCTCTTTGACCTCTTCTTTTGCTTCTTCTGCTCCTGCAACATCATCAAAGGTAGTTTCCGGCTTTTCGGAGTTTATGAGCTTGCCTGCTTTGCCGACTCCAAGGATGCCGCCACCCATCCCTTTGCTCATTTTTCTAGCTAAGAAAATCCAAATAGCAAGGATTATAAATATCGGCAACATCGTGCTTATAAGATTTGCAACCCATCCGTCTCCCATGATACCTTCATAACTAATATCTTTTTTCTCTAATAACGGTACGAGGTCTCTGTCGATTGTCGGGATATTTTGTGCTACAAGTCTCACATTTTTTCCATCCTCTGAAGTTATCGCTTCGATTGATCTTGGTGTGATTTTGACACTCGTTACTTTGCCTTCTTGTATCGCTTTTTTAACTTCGGAGTATTTTACTTGCTTCGTCTGCTGTACATTGTTGCCATTAATTACAGAGCCTATATCGCCACCATCGCCAATCATTAATTTAAAGATCACGATGATAACTATCGCAAAGAGAGCAAACGCTAAAAGCGGATTGTTGTTAAAAAAATTATTTTGGTTATTGTCATTCCCATTATTATTACTATTATTGTTCTCCGACATCTATTCCCTTTTCTAGAGTTTTATTGATTATTGTAATCATACTTATTTAATTTTAAAGTTCATTTCCATAAACTAAAGTTACCCACTCATCTTTGAGTGTACGCTCTTTGAGTGTGAGGTCTTTAAATTCATCTAAAACTTTAGACTCTTTTTTATCTAAAATACCTGAAAGAACCAATATCCCATTCTCTTTAACTGTTTTTTTTAAGTCTTTAGAAATCATCATAAGTACATCCGCAATGATATTTGCTATGACTAAATCATATGTTCTCGTAGCTTGATTTGCCGAGCCTTCCCAGATAGTGGCTATCGATTCACCATTTTTCTCAAAATTCTCTTGTGCGCTGATGAGTGCTACGGGGTCTGTATCACACAGATCGACTGAGGATGCACCGAGCTTCTTTGCTCCAAGAGCAAGGATGCCGCTCCCACATCCTATATCTGCGACACTATCATTTTTTTTAAGATATTTACTAATCATATCGAGGCAAGTTGCCGTCGTGGCATGATGACCTGAGCCAAAAGCAAGGGCAGGATCTATAGAGATATTTATCTTGCCGGTTTTTGGTTTGTGCCAGCTTGGGTGTATATAAAAATTACCACTTTCAACTGGTGTGATAGCCTCTTGATATTTTGATATCCAATCACAATTTTCTAACTCTTTTAAATCATACTTGAGCGCTATATCCACATCAAGTTTTTTGAGTAAATTGTTGATATCTTCTTGCAGATTATCAAGATTTTGATCACTTCTGATAATGAGATTATCATCTCCTATCTCTATGGCATCATGGGTTAATGCGCTCACAAGATCAGCGATAAACTCTAAAAGCTCTGCAGGCGCAGATATCGTTAGTTCAAAATATTTATCGCTCATATCTGCTCCCCTGCAAGCGCAAATGCCTCTGCTAGATCAAGTGTTCCTTCATAAAATGCTTTGCCGACGATAGTTCCATCAATTCCGGCAGCTATCAGTCTTTTGATATCGTCGATATCTTTGAGCCCACCGCTTGCGATTGTTTCGATACCACTCGCCTTTTTGATATCAAGTGTGAAGTCAACATTGACTCCACTGAGCATCCCATCTCTGCTTATATCCGTGCAGATGATAGCTTGGGCGCCTGCGTTTGCAAAATCTTGAGCCAAATCCGTTGCTTTTATCTCGCTCACATCTGCCCAACCTTGTGTAGCTACCATCCCATTCATCGCATCTATGCCTAAAACTATCGGATATTTGGATGCCATCTCTTTTGTGAATTTTGGATTTTGAAGTGCTATAGAGCCAAGGATTATGCGATCAATCCCAAGATCAAGATACATTTTGATAGTTGCTTCATCTCTAATGCCACCACCAAGTTCAAGCTTGAGATCGCAATTATCCCGTATCTTTTTTATCTGCTCAAGATTTTTTGGTTCTCCTGCAAATGCGCCGTTGAGATCAACAAGGTGAAGCCATCTGCTCCCTAGCTCTTCAAAACGCGCAGCAACTTGCCATGGCTCATCACTGTAGATTTTTGCACTCTCCATCACTCCTTTGTTGAGTCTTACTGCTTTCCCGTCTTTTAAATCAATTGCCGGAAGTATAATCATTGTTGCCTCTTTATAGTGTTGTAAAATTTTTTAATATTTGAAGCCCGCTCTCGTGGCTTTTTTCCGGATGCGGTTGTAATCCAAGAATGTTTTCTCTTTGAACAGCAGCACTAAATTCATATCCATAGGTGCATTTTCCAATCGTGTATTGCTCTTCACATAGAGCATGGTATGAGTGCACAAAGTAGAGATAAAAATCTTTTGGTAGTCCTTGAAAGAGTGGAGCGTCTTTTACAAACACCTCGTTCCAACCCATATGAGGCACTTTGAGCCGATGAGGGAATCTTTTCTCGTCAAACTTGACAATCTTCCCGGGGATGAGCCCAAGGCCTTTATGTGCGCCAAACTCTTCACTCTCATCAAAAAGAAGTTGCATCCCAAGACAGATACCGAGTATATTTTTCCCACTCTGAGCAAAAGCATTTATCGCCTCATCCATCCCCATCTTTTTTAGATGTTCCATAGCATCCCCAAAGGCTCCGACCCCCGGCAGTATAAGCTTATCGTATTGTGATATTTTTTCAGGATCACTTTGAACTTCAGCGTTGATTTCAAGCTTAGCCAGCGCATTTGTTACCGAAGCAAGGTTCCCCATGTTGTAGTTGATGATTCCTATCACTTAGCCGCCTTTTTTATAGAGGTGTGATTATAGCATATTTTACTTTATGCAGTATATTTAGAGGCTTTTGGGTACAATTGTTGCTAATGAAAATGTATGGAAAAATATGCGAGAAAAAATAGAGTATCTTTTAGTAAAAATGTTACTTTTTTTAGCCAAAGTATTACCAAAAAGTTTTCTCTATGTTCTGACAAAAATGCTAGCATTCTCTTTTTACTTCCTATTAAAATCTAGAAGAAAACTTACGATAAAAAACCTCCAAAATGCATTTCCGGATATATCAGAAGCGGAGATTATAAAACTTTCAAAAGAGATTTATAGCGGGCTCTCAGAGACACTTTGTGAGATTCTCTTGATGTTTGCCGATAGGTTTGATATCGATGCGGCGGTTATCAATAAAGATGAAGCTATAGAGCAGCTTACACAGCTTGCAAAAAGCGATAAAGGGGTGATGGTCATTACTGCACACTACTCCAACTGGGAACTTGCGGCACATTTTCTAGCCAAGCACAATCTCCCTATGCTTGCTATCGGCAGAAGAGGCACCAATGCACTCATAGATAGAAATCTTACAATTCCTTTTAGAAATCGATATGGCAATAGAGCAGTTTACAAAGATAAGGCGATGATTGCTATGGCAAAAGCGCTTAAAGCAAAAGAGAATGTCGGTATGCTTATTGATCAAAAGACCGGGGGGAGTCATAATGTGAGGGTAGATTTTTTTGGACATGGTGCTAGAACGACACTCTCTGCTGCGGCATTGAAACTCAAATTTGACCCTATTGTTACCCCCATTAGTATCGTACGCCAAAGTCGCGGTAAATATATGCTTTATGTGGATGCGCCCATAGAGTATAGGGCTGATGAGATTGCTGATGAGAAAGAGAAACTCGAAGCAATCACGCAAAGATATAACCAAGCACTTGAAAAGATGATAGGGCGCGATATATCTCAATGGTTTTGGATGCATGACCGATGGAAATAAAAAAGAAGATACTCATTCTAAGCGATAGAAGAGCAGGGCATCTGAACCAGTCGATAGCCTTTTGTAGATATATGAAATTGGATTATTATATTGTAGAGGTAAGATTTAAAAACAGATTTTTGAGATTGCTATCGTATCTATTTGATAGAGTCGGTATCTACACGCTATCACTTTTTGATAGAGAAGAGAGATTCCGAAACAAGTTTGGAATGACAGAAGATAGTCACTCTGAACTTGCTTCAGGATCTCTCTATTCTTTGGTTGTAGGTACAGGCTCAAGCACATATTATGCTGTGAAAGTTATGGCTAAAAAACTAAATCTAAAATCAATCTCCATGATGCTTCCCCGAGGTTATAGATATAACTTTGATTATATATTTGCCCAAAGCCATGATAATCCTCCAAAAAGAGAAAATATCATCCCTATCCCTGCAAATTTTGCCTATATAGAGCCTCAACATCTCTGCTCTCTCGGTAAAAAATCAGTCGGTATCGTCATCGGAGGAGACAATAACATTTTGCATATGTCAAAAGAGCTTCTTAAAAAGCAGCTTGATGCCATATTTGATCTGTATCATAGTTATGAGATAGCCGTTACAACATCACCAAGAACAGCCAAAGAGATTGAGGAGTTGCTTGAGGGGTATGCTTTTGCTTACAAGGTGATTTACTCTAAAGAGCCTCTCAATCCTATCCCTGATTTTTTAGATCAATGCGAGGTTGTTTGCATCACTATGGATAGCACCTCTATGATTAGTGAAGCGATCTCATATGGGAATGCCGCCGTGATTGTCCTGCCGCTTCTTGTAAAAAGAGAAAATAAATTTTCCTCACTTGTTACATCTTTAGAGAGCGAAGGGTATCTGCATATATTTGACGGTACAATAGAGCAAAAAAATAGAAAAATAGATTTTTCATCTTTTGCAAAAAAGGTTCTTATATGAAAATAGTGCAGATATTGCCGGAACTTAATGAAGGTGGTGTTGAGAGGGGCGTTGTGGAGTTTAATCGTGAACTAGTCACGCTGGGTCATGAAAGTATAGTTATTAGCCATGGCGGTAAGTTGGTGCCTCAAATTAGATTAGGTGGCGGCAAATATATAGATTTTGATGTTTGTAGCAAAAATCCTTTAACAGCACTTTTTAGAATCTGGAGTCTTAAGAAAATACTCAAAACTCTTCAGCCTGACATCGTTCATGTAAGAAGCAGAGTGCCGGCTTGGCTTACATATTTTGCAAATAAAAGTTTGAGATTGAAAATAGTAAGCACGGTGCATGGATTTAATAGTGTTAATTTTTATAGTGCAATCATGACAAAAGCAGATACTATTATTTGTGTGAGTAAAAGCATAAAAGAGTATATACAAAAGCACTATCAAGTTGCAGAAAAAAAGATAACTATAGTCCCAAGGGGCATAGATCTTGAGTTCTTTAATCCTAAAAAAAGAGATGAAGATTTTATTGCTACTTTTAAAAAAGAGCACAATTTGCAAGATAAGTTTGTCGTAACTACTGTTGGAAGGGTTACCCAACTTAAAGATTATGAAACTTTCATCAAAGCTATAGCATTATTACAAGATAGATATCCTGATGTAATAGCCTTAATAGTCGGTGGTATCAGAGAGGATAAACAAGAATACTTCGAGAGTTTAAAAAAACTTATTAAAGAGTTTGGGCTTCAAGATAGGATTATTTTTGCCGGGTCTCAAGCCAAGATAAATCAGATATATCTGCTTAGCGATGTAGTTGTTAGTAGTTCTAAAAAACCAGAGAGTTTTGGAAGAAGCGTTGCCGAGGCAATCGCTATGAATAAAGCTGTTGTTGCAACCAATCACGGCGGAGTGAAAGATATTATACAAGAGTCTATAAATGGTTATTTTTTTGAAATTGGAGATGATAAAGAGCTTGCAAAAAAGATTATTTTGGCGAAAGAGCTAAAATTTAATGGATATAATTATATACGAGATAACTTTTCGCTTGAGCAGATGGTTGAGAAGACTATAGGTGTTTATAGGAGTATGATTTGAAGACTTGTTTGATTATAGGCGGTGCATTGTCAAGATTAGGCGGGTTAGAAAAACATTTTATAGAGCTTGCCAAAGGGCTAGTGGAGTATTGTGAAGTGAGTGTTATCGCTCATGGGGATTATAGAAAATATTTTCAAGATACAGATATAGAATTTATAGAACTCAATTTAGATACAAGTAGATTCAATATCTTTTTATATCTGAAGCTTTTGAATCTATTGAAACAACATAAATTTGATGTTGTGCATGCACAAGCAAATAAAGCTGCCTATATTGTCTCAAAACTAAAAAAATATTTACCACATACAAGATTTGTGGCTACTATCCATAATAAGAAAAAAAATATTAATTATTTCAATACAATGGATTTTGTCGTGGGCGTTTCTAATGCCGTGCTTGAAAAGATTAAAGCAAGAAAAAAAGTTATCTATAACGGGCTGGATATACAAAAGATAGATTTGACTCAGGGATATGATTTAAGAAAAGTATTTGATATAGATAATACCTTCCCCATAGCTGTTTCTGTCGGGAGGTTGGTTGAGGCCAAAGGGTTTGATCTTCTAATAGAGGCATTACAAGACATTAATATTAATCTATTGATAGTTGGAGATGGCAAAGAACAAGATAATCTTGAGGTGATGATAAAAAAATATGGTAAAGAGAAAAATATTAAGATATTAGGTTTTAGAGATGACGCTCTTGAGATTATAAAAAGTGCTGATTTTGCAATAATAGCATCAAGACGAGAAGGATTCTCATATGTTTTTGCCGAGACGCTGTGTCTGAAAAAACCACTCTTGAGTACAGATGTTGCTGATGTGAAATTTTTTATACCGGCTGAGCTAGTTATTGAGAGCCCCGATGTTGATTTAATTCGAGAGAAAATCACATTTTATTTGCAAAATAAAGATAAAATTGATTTTTCAAAATATTACGATACTGCAAGAGAAAATTTTTCTATGAAAAATATGATTCTTAAAACATACCAAACATATGAGGAGATAGTAGGTGACAGATAAAATCAAAAAAACTATGGAGTATCTCTTTTATCTTCTTGTGTTGCTTTTTTATGTCGGTAAGGTGTTTAAGGCTATTACTTTTCTAATTGACATTCTATTTATATTTATACTTATAAAAGAGACCGGTATAGCAAGAAATCTATTTTCAAAATATAAAGAACTCATATATGGTTTTGGAGTATTCATTGCATATATGCTTTTGCAGAGTATCTTCTTGGATTATCATTATTATACTTTTAAATCTTCATTTGAGACTATTTTATATATTATTTTATTTTTTGCAGCATTTTATGCTTTTGATGACAAACCGAAGATTAAAAGACTTATTTTTGTCTCTTTGGCTGCTGTGCTTATCGTCTCTTTCGATGCTATTTATCAATATTTTGCCGGAAAAGATATTTTCGGCAAGCCTTTATTTGATGATATAAGAATGACTGCATGGGGCGATAGACCGAGTTTGAGTTTGATGATGGGAGAATTTGGCGGGTTGTTGATTGCTTCGCTTATACTTTTAAAGGGACCACAGAGAAAGCTTGTTATTTTTGTATCTCTACTCTTTATTTTTGTTATGGTTATGTCTGGCAATAGAAGCCCTATATTAGCACTTGTTTCATCTATATTCATTGTGGGTATATTTAGCAGATACAGAGTGTATGTCATTGGCATACTTATTGCCTTCTCTCTTTTGTTTGCTCTAGCATTTTTAAATCCACAGCTAAAAGATAGATATGAGGCATTTTTAAATCCAACTACAAATAAAAATACATCTTCGAGATTACCTATATACCTTACCGGATATGAAATTATCAAAGATCATTCGATATTTGGTATAGGCTCACATAACTATAAACTTTATCATCCACAATACTATGACACAATAGTTGCAAAAAAATACAAAAAGTATTATTTGAAGTATTTTTCACAACATACCCCAAATCATGTCCATAGTGTTTTCATAGATATGATACTAAGCTATGGAATCGTGGGTTGTTTGATATTTTTATATATTTTGCGGCTCATATATAAACGATTTATACGGAAAAATGAGATAGGACTTTTAGCTTCAGTTGGATTTTTATATTGTATAACACCGCTTCAGTTTGGAAGAAGTTTTACACTTGGAGACGCTCAATTTATCACCTATCTTGGATTGATATTTTTAGCTCTTATGAGTACATATAATAATTTTATACAGCAAGATGTCGGAGAAGAAAATGCAAACATATAAAAATGTAATATGCATAAAGTGGGGCGACGCATATGATGCAGAGTATGTAAATAAACTTTATACTATGGTAAAGAAAAACAGTAAATATGAGATACGATTTTTTTGTTTTACAGAAAATAGCGAAGGATTGGACCCCGATATCAATATAAGACCTTTGCCTATATTGCAAACCACACCTGAATATCAAACAAAATATGCCTATAGAAAAGAAGCAGGTTTATGTGATGATGAACTTGGTGGGCTGCAAGGTGAGCGAGTGTTTTTCTTTGATCTTGATGTCGTTATTGTCGGTAATCTGGATGAGTTTTTTGAATATCCCAAAGATGATAGGTTTTATATCATCAATGACTGGAACTCAAAAGGCAATCAAGTCGGACAGGCAAGTTGTTACTCTTGGGTTGTCGGAACACTAGGATTTGTAAAAGAGTATTATGAGCAGCATCCACAAGATGTTGTTGATAGATTTTTTACGGCTTCGCAAGAGTATCTCTCGTCCAAAGTCATTGAGAGATATGGAAAACTTAACTTTTGGCCGAAAAATTGGTTTTGCTCCTTTCGATTTCATTGTATGTGTAAATTTGGACCGTTACGCCATTTTATCGCTCCGAAAATTCCAAAGATTGAAGGACTAAAAGCAGTTGTATTTCACGGCGAGCCAAATCCGAGAGAAGCAATTCTCGGTATTTGGAAGATGAAAAAAAATCAAAAATGGAAAAGACTTTACAAAATTTGTAAACCAACAAAATGGGTAGAAGATTATTGGCGTTATGAAATATGATTGTAGAGTCAAATTGATTAGTCAAACGAGTTTGAAACTGAAAACTTTGATTTTATGACAAAGATATTTTTTAGACAGCATTAATTTGGGTAATGCTATTAAAAACTTTGAAGCTTGCTGAGAATTTTAAATGATATAATAAATTTTTAAAGTAATGATTATAAGGTTTATATGATGGACAAGATATGTATTGTTGGTCTGGGCTATGTCGGTTTGCCGCTTGCACATGCCTTTAGTGCTAAATACAAAGTGTTTGGATTTGATATCAATCAAAAACGAGTAGATGAGCTCAATAGTGGGATAGATAAAACTAAAGAACTTAATGATGAAGAGGTAAAAGAAGCTTTCAATAACGGTGTCGTATTTAGCTATAATATTGATGATGCAAAAGAGGCAAATATCTATATTATTACTGTTCCGACACCTATAGATAAAGACAATAAACCTGATCTTACCCCAATTATACAATCAAGTCAAAGTGTGAGTAAAGTGCTCAAAAAGGACGATATCGTTATCTATGAGTCAACCGTGTATCCTGGAGTTACTGAAGAGATATGTGTTCCTATTTTGGAAGAAGGTAGTGGATTAAAATTTAACGAAACATTCTTTTGCGGTTATTCTCCGGAGAGAATCAACCCCGGCGATAAAAAACATACTGTTACTAAGATACTAAAAATCACATCAGGTAGCACACCGGAGATAGCATTAAAAGTAGATAAGCTCTATAGCTCTATCATAAAAGCCGGGACACATCTAGCACCAAGCATCAAGGTTGCTGAGGCAGCTAAAGTGATAGAAAACACTCAAAGAGATGTCAATATAGCGCTTATTAATGAACTGGCTCTAATTTTTAATGCTATGGGAATTAATACAAAGGATGTTATAGAAGCCGCGGCAACAAAATGGAATTTTATAAAGCTAACTCCCGGGCTTGTCGGCGGCCATTGTATAGGTGTTGATCCCTATTATCTAACGTACAAAGCCCAAGAGCTAGGGTATACTCCAAATCTTATCTTAGGGGCAAGACAAATCAATAATGGTATGAGTAAATATGTAGCTGAGCGTGTTATAAAGCTTATGATTAAGAAAGGGCTACCGGTTTATGATGCAAAAGTATTAGTTTTGGGGCTTGCATTCAAAGAAAATTGTCCGGACATAAGGAATACAAAGGTGGTTGATATCATTAATGAGCTTCAAGACTATGGTTGTAAGGTGGATGTGAGTGACTATTGGGCAGACAAAGAAGAGGTGTGGAAAGAGTACAGCATTGAACTTATCGATTATTACAATATTGAAGCATATGATACTGTTGTTGTGGCAGTTGCTCACGATAGATATAAAGAGATTGAAATATCGAATGAAAATAGAGTAGTTTTTGACATAAAAGGCATATTAAAAAATAGTGATGGGAGCTTGTGAATTTGTTTGAAATTTTTCACAAAAAAGTATCTAAATATTTAGGATTATAATTTATGAATTATAAAGTAAAGCTTATTAGCAGGGCAAGTCAAGATAATGAAAATTCAAGATATCGCAAACAGTTGCCATCCAAAAATCCAAAATTAGGTTCTTGCATTTTTACTTTTAATGCATTAGAGAAGGAGTATGATTGGTTGGTCGTTATCGATGATATCTCAAGAATTATCCCCCGCAGAACAGAAGTGCTTTCTTGTCCGAAAGAAAACACCATCCTGATAACAACTGAGCCGAGTAGCATCACGCGATACGGCAATGCTTTTGCTTCGCAGTTTGAGTATCTTATAACTAATCAAGACGAAAAACACCTTGCACATCTGAATGCCATGCGTTCTCAAACAGGGAATCTTTGGTTTTACGGCAGGGAGTATGACGCAATCATTAAAACAAAACCGCCCCATAAAACAAAAAAGATATCAACCGTCTGCTCAAACAAACAGCAAGGTCATACGATTCATAGACTGCGTTTTGAATTTACAAAATTGCTTCAAGAGAGAATCCCGCAAGTTGAGAGATTTGGCAAAGGATATAAGTGGATTGATCTTAAAGCAGATGCCTTGGATGATTATGAGTTTCATGTGGCAATCGAGAATCATTATGCTAAAGATGTATGGACGGAAAAACTTGCTGATGCTTTTTTAGGGTATTGTGTGCCAATCTATTACGGTTGCCCGAATGTATATGATTACTTTCCAAAAGATAGCATTATCTTGATCGATCTTAATGATTTTGAAGGTTCAGTCAAAAAGATTCAAGAGGTTATCGAGACTCCGGGGGAATATGAGAGAAGATTGGATGCAGTGATTGAAGCAAGAAGAAGAGTGATTGAGGAATATAACTTGTTGGCGATGATTAACAAGATTATAGAAGAAGATGAGCAAAAGAATCTTCCTAAAACTTTAAAGGGAGAAAAGATATACTCAAGAAGAATAATGCGAGCAAAATCACCTATCGATTTTTTAAAGTTTTGCGGATGGAAAATAGCAAACTTTTATAAAGAGATACTTGGTTAGGGGGCAGGGGTGACAAATATTATCTTATGTGGCGGGAGTGGGACGAGACTATGGCCCATAAGCCGCACACTTATGCCAAAACAGTTTGTAAAACTATTTGATGACAAATCACTTTTTCAGCTAACTGTTGAGAGAAACTCAAAGGTTTGTGAGGGTCAATTTATCGTTTCAAATTTAGAGCAGTATTTTTTAGCGCTTGATCAGTTAGAAGAGCTCCATAAGACAAATAATAGATATTTACTAGAACCACTCGGAAGAAACACAGCCCCTGCCATTGCCTTGGCTTGTTTTGAGCTCTCAAAGGAAGAGATAGTTTTGGTGACGCCTTCAGATCATCTAATAAAAGATGAAGTTGCATATAAAAAGGTACTCAAAGAAGCAGAAAAGTTAGCTGGAGAGGATTATCTTGTAACATTTGGCATTACGCCTTCGTTTGCCGAAACAGGCTTTGGGTATATTGAAGCTAATGGTGAGAATGTAAATGCTTTTCATGAAAAGCCGGATTTGGATACCGCCACCGGGTATCTTGAGGCCGGCAATTACTATTGGAACAGCGGTATGTTCTGTTTTAAAGCAGGGATTTTCCTAGAAGAGTTAAAAAAGTATGCACCAAATATTTATGAAACTTCTCGAAAAGCTTTTGACAATGTCGAACAAGTAACCGACAATCAATCGCGAATTAAAGACGATTTTATGCGTGCAATCCCTGAAGATAGCATCGATTATGCAGTTATGGAAAAAAGCGACAAAGTGAAA
>Ga0307440_1001272_pt1 | contig 12283 bp, 9 predicted proteins | sample SalMarWE160410MG_FD_202150 | JGI IMG/M metagenome (GOLD analysis project Ga0307440, IMG submission 202150) | Salt marsh sediment microbial communities from the Plum Island Ecosystem LTER, Massachusetts, United States - WE1604-10 | ecosystem: Environmental > Aquatic > Marine > Intertidal zone >... | reverse complement strand
GCAGCCCGGGCGCGCTGGTGAGGCCGGTCAGCGCCTGTGTGGCGACCAGCCGGCCGAGTTGCCGGGCGTTGTCGAAGCGCACCATCATCTCGTCGTGGACGTCATCGACGGAGCAGCCGCAGATGGAGTCGTGAGGATGGTTCTGGAGGAGCTTGCGCCAGGCCTCTCGGAGCAGGTGGGTGGGGTGGGGCCGGCCGGCCAGCCAGGCGAGCGCAGCGAGCGGTTCGGCGTAGGCCTCCAGCAGGGTCTGGTTGGCCTCGTTGGCCTGCTTGAGGTAGAGGCGTGCCGACAGGACGCCCGAGAGCACGTGCTGGTAGCGGCTGCCGCGGAACTCCCCGCGATGGGTCTCGAGCGCGCCTCGTGGCGCGCGGGCGGCCTCCAGGAACTCTTCGATGTCGGCGTGGACGAACTGCGCCTCGGGGATCCGGCGGTTGAGGTCGGCCACGATGGCGGGCAGGTTGTGCTGCGGGAACAGGTGATCGGAGCCGTTCAGCAGCAGGACGGCGCCGTTCGTGCTGTAGGGTGCGATGCCGCGCGGCAGCCGCTCGAACGACTCGCGTAGCCAGGTAGGTAGCTCGTCCAGGTCCCCGTCGGCTCCGAAGAGCACGGCGCGCGCCTGGTGGGCGGCCCGGTCGGCGTCGTAGTCGTCGGTGAGCTCCCAGTCCGCGTGACCGATCCCCGCCGCGGCCGAATAGGTCCCGAGGAGATGGACGGCGAACACGTCGGTCTCGCCGTCGGCCGCCAGCCACGTGAACTCACCTCGGAGCCGCTCGCCCTCATCCCCCACGCCGCGTTCGAACACGATGCTGTCGAGCCCGAAGCCGCGGACGATGAGGGGCAACTGCGAGATGTGGCCGAACGAGTCGGGCGTGTAGCCCACGGCCATGGGGGTGCCGAAGGTGGCACAGATGCGCCGACCGGACTGGAGGTTGCGGACCAGGGCTTCCGGGCTCACCAGGAACTCGTCGGCGAGGACGTACCACGGCCCGATGCGCAAGCGCCCCGCGCGTACCTGACGCAGCACCGCGTCGCGCCGCTCGGGTCGCAGCTCGAGGTAGTCCTCGAGCACGACGGCCTGGCCGTCGAGGGTGAAGCGCCTGTAGCTGGGGTCGTGCTCGAGCAGGTCCAGGACCTGGTCGACGACCTCCACCAGGCGGGCGCGGAAGACCTGGAACGGCCGGTACCACTCGCGGTCCCAGTGCGTGTGGGGCACCACGAAGGCGGTGACGGGAGGATGCGACGAGTCGGGCACGGTGTCCTCGATTCCATGGACGGCCACCCCGGCCGAGTGGGCGGTGGTCGGATGCGGGCCGTTCATGCCGACTCCCGCAGCTCGAGCCGGTGCGGCACGATGCAGCGCAGGCGCTCCGGCTCCTCACCGCGCACCGCCGCGAGGAGCAGCGAGGTGGCGCGGCTGCCCAGCTCGAAGGCGTTCAGCTCGACGCTCGACAGACGCGGATCGGTGTACTCGCACAGGTCGTCGTTGTTCATGCCCATGACGGCAACGTCTTCGGGCACGCGCAGCGACGCCTCGCGCAGGGCGCGCATGGCGCCGATGGCCAGAGCGTCGCTCACCGCCAGCACGCTCCGGAAGCGCACGCCTCGCTCCAGCAGTGCCTGCACCTCGCGGCGGGCAGCGTCGGCCTCGCCGTGGATGTAGCGCAGCAGATCCTCCGACGACGTTCGTCCGGCGATCCGCAGCGCCTGAAGGTAGCCGTCGGCGCGGTCCTTCGTGAAGGTCTGGTGCTGAGGGCCGTTCAGCAGGACCACCGGGCCGGGCGTGTTGGCGAGCAGGTGCCGGGTGGCGTCGAAGGCGACCTGCCGGTTGTCGTTGTCGACACTGGGGATATCGGGCAGCGGAGGCCGACCGAGCACCACGAAGGGGAAGCGGTTGCGCGCCAGGGTCGTCATGATGCCCGGGCTGGCCGAGGGGTTCATCAGGATGATGCCGTCGGCCCAGCGTTCCTGGACCAGGCGCTCCGCGAGCGCCTGCGCCTCGCCCTCGTCGTCGAGGATCGAGAGCGCTACGCCGTAGTTGTGGTCGCGGGCGGTGTCGTGGATGCCCCGCACGAAACGGGTGAAGAAGCCGCTGGAGAGCGCTGCGGTGGCCACCGGATTGAGAAGGTGCAGCGACCACGTCTTGCCTTGCGACAGGCCGCGCGCCACCCTGCTGGGATGGTAGTCGAGGTCCTGCGCGGCGTCGAGCACGCGCTGGCGCGTCGCGTCCCGAACGCGCTCGTCGCCGTTCAGCGCCAGTGAGGCCGTCGACACCGCGACGCCGGCGCGCCGGGCGATGTCCCTAATGGTCGGCACGGCGGACCCAGCCGAAATCGAACCGGTTCGATGAATAGCGCATCATCACGAGCCCCTCCTGGGGCGCATCTCTGCCTTTCGGACTGTTCCGACTCTAGGGCGTTGCGTGGCGGGTGTCAAGCGACTCCGGCCGGGGATCCTCGGCGGCGAACCGGCAGGATCCGAAAGCCGGAAGCGTTCGATTCGTTTCGATATCGCCCCCGAGGGGTTCTGGTATACTTCCGACCATTGACTCGAACGCTCGCGTCGGCGGCGCCTACGCAGCACGACGCCTGGCGCGGCCGCCGGCCGGCCCGGGTCGCGCCGAACGTTCGTGCGTCCGGCGAAGTCACCACCTTCGGAGGGACGATGTGAGAACCGTTCGCATGACCACGGCGCAGGCGCTGGTGCACTACCTGGCGCGCCAGCACTCCGAACGCGACGGCCTGGAGCATCGTTTGATCGAAGGGGTGTGGGCGATCTTCGGCCACGGCAACGTGGCCGGCCTGGGCCAGGCGTTGGAGGAGTACGGCGAGGACCTGACGCTCCCCACCTTGAGGCCCCAGAACGAGCAGGCGATGGTGCACGCGGCGGCCGCCTTCGCCAAGCACCGCAACCGGCTGAGCACCTTCGCGTGTGCCAGCTCGATCGGACCCGGCAGCACCAACATGATCACCGGCGCCGCCGGGGCTACCATCAATCGCCTGCCGGTGCTGCTCCTGCCGTCGGACTACTTCGCGAGCCGCATCCCCGACCCCGTGCTCCAGCAGCTCGAGCACCCGAGCGAGCACGACGTCAGCGTCAACGACGCGTTCCGGCCGGTGAGCCGCTTCTTCACGCGGGTGAGCCGGCCCGAGCAGCTCATGGCTGCCCTGCCCGCGGCGATGGCGGTTCTGACCGACCCGTCCCGGACCGGTGCCGTCACGCTGTCCTTGCCCGAGGACGTGCAGGCCGAGGCGTACGACTGGCCCGTCGCGCTGTTCGAACGGCGCGTCTGGAACGTTCGCAGGCCGCCCGCGGCGGCGGAGCAACTGGCAGCGGTGGCGTCGGCGCTGGCGCGTGCGCGCCGTCCGCTGATCGTCGCGGGTGGCGGCGTGATCTACAGCGAAGCGTCGGCTGCCCTGGCCTCGCTGGTCGAGCGCTTCGGCCTCCCCGTCGTGGAGAGCCAGGCCGGCAAGGGGGCGCTTCCCTGGGATCACCCGATGAACCTCGGACCGGTCGGCGCCAACGGTGGCGAGGCCGCCAACCGTGCGGCGCGCGGCGCCGACTTCGTGCTCGCCGTCGGCACCCGCCTGGGGGACTTCGTGACCGCGTCACGCACCGCCTTCGGCCGCGCCGGCGCGCGGATGGCGGTGCTCAACGTCGACCCGGACGACGCCCGCAAGCTGGACGCGCTGCCGCTGCTGGCCGACGCGCGCGTCGGCCTCGAGCAGCTCGGTGGCGCCCTGGACGAGATCGGCTTCGGCGGTACCGACGCCGGCTACCGCGAGCAGCTCGAGGCGCTCCGATCGTCCTGGCACGCCCGCGTCGATCACCTGCGTGCGGCGCGCGGGACGGGGCAGCTCGCGCAGTCCGAGGTGATCGGGGCGATCAACGCGGCCGTCGGGGGCCACGCTACGGTGGTGTGCGCGGCCGGGAGCATGCCCGGCGATCTCCTCAAGCTGTGGCGCCCCGAGGACGACAAGGCCTACCACGTCGAATACGGCTACTCCTGCATGGGCTACGAGATCCCGGCCGGGTTGGGTGTCAAGCTCGCCGAGCCCGAGCGCCGGGTGGTGGTGATGGTCGGCGACGGCAGCTATCTGATGATGAACTCCGAGCTCGTCACGGCGGTGGCCGAGCGGGTCGACCTGACCGTGGTCGTGGTCGACAACGGCGCCTTCGGCTCCATCCGCGGCCTGCAGATGTCGGTCGGGTCACCGTCGTTCAACAACGAGCGACGCGCCCGCCGCACGGAGACGGGCCGCACCGACGGCGAGGTGGTCGGCGTGGACTTCGCCAAGCACGCCGAGGCCATGGGCGCCACGGTCTATCGCTGCGAGGATCTCGGTCAGCTCGTCGGTGCCCTGGAGGCGGCTCGGCGGCGCAATGGGGTGAACGTCCTGGACGTCAAGGTCGGGCTCGAGCCGGCGGTGCCGAGCTTCGAGGGCTGGTGGGAGGTGCCGGTGGCCGAGACGTCGCACCAGCCGGCCGTACGGGCGGCTCGTGAGGCCTACGAAGCCGCTCGCTCCCGGCAGGTCCTGGTCCACGGTAGCGACGCGGAGGAGGGCGCATGAAGATCGCGACGGCCCCCATTAACTGGAACAACGAGGACGTGCCCGGCTACCGGGACGCCACGCCCTACCCGCCGATCCTCGATGCGATCGCGGCGGCGGGCTACCGCGCCACGGAGTGGTCGTCGAGCCTGCCGGACGACGCTGCGTCGCTCGGACCCGAGCTGGAGGCGCGCGGCCTGAGCATGCTCGGCGCCTTCGTCGGTATGAACCTGCGCGACCCCGTCGGAGTTCGGGCCGAGCTGGACAGGGCACGCACCAAGGCGGCGTTCCTGAGGAGCCTGGGAGGGCGCTTCCTGGTTGCGGCGGACTCGGGCGACGCGGTCAGGCAGGCCGCGGCCGGTCATGCCGAAGGGGCGCCCACGCTCACCGACGATCAGCTCCGTGGCATGGCAGAGGCGCTGAACGGGCTCGGCCGAGAGCTGGAGGGGCTCGGGATGGAGCTGGTGTTCCATCCCCACGTCGGCACCTACGTCGAGACGCCTCGCGAGATCGATCGGCTGCTGTCGGGCACCGATCCGGACGCCGTCGGCTGGTGTCTCGACACCGGTCACCAGGTGTACGGCGGTGCCGACCTGCTCGCGCTGGTGGGCGCCCACAAGGAGCGGGTCCGTTACGTCCACGTCAAGGACGTCGACCCGCAGGTGCTGGCCCAGGCACGGTCGGAGGGGTGGAGCTTCCACGAGGCGCTGGAACGCTTCGTGTTCTGCCCGCTCGGCACCGGAGCGGTGCCGCTGCCGGAGGTGCTCGAGCTGCTCCGCGCCGGCGGCTTCGACGGCTGGCTGGTGATCGAGCAGGACACCACGCCTGACGACCCCACCGACACCGCGCGCCGCAACCGTATCCAGCTCGAGGCTCTCCTCGCGAGGCCGTGAGGGCGGAAGGGAAGCATCTGTGGACAGATTAGGCATCGCGTTGCTGGGCGCCGGGCGGATGGGCATGACGCACGCCGCCGCGCTGCCGGCCATCCCGGGCGTGCGCGTCGTGGCCGTGGCGGATCCGATCGAGGACGCGCGCGAGGCGGCGCGCTGGGCGTCCGGTGCTGCGCGCGCCTATGCCGACCCGGCCGAGGCGATCCACGACACCGAGGTGGACGCCGTCATCGTCGCCACGCCGACGCCGACGCACGCCGATCTCGTCGAGGAAGCCGTTCACGCCGGGAAGGCGGTCTTCTGTGAGAAGCCCGTCGCCGAGGACCTCGCAAGGGCGACGGCGCTGTGGAAGACCGTGCGGGCCTCGGGCGTCCCCTTCCAGATCGGCTTCCAACGACGCTTCGACCCCGGTTACGCGGAGGCGCGCCGCCGGATCGACGCCGGCGAGATCGGCACGATCGACCAGTTCCGTTCCGTCGGGCGCGACCCCGCGCCTCCGCCGCTGTCCTACCTGAAGGTGTCGGGCGGTATCTTCTTCGATCAGGCCCTGCACGAGTTCGACCTGGCGCGCTTCCTCGTCGGTGAGGTGAGCGAGGTGATGGTCTGGGGCGCCACACGTGTCGCCGAGGAGATCGGGGCCATGGGTGACGCCGACACTGCTGTCACCATGCTCCGCTTCCAGAGCGGCGCTCTGGGCGTGATCGAGAACTCGCGGCGGGCCGTCTACGGATACGACATCCGCACCGAGGTCTTCGGCAGCGGCGGCAAGCTGGTGGTCGATGCCACCCCGAAGACCCCGCTGTTGCGCTACGGCGAGCAGGGCGTGAGCGCCGACCACTACACCTTCTTCACCGATAGGTTCCGCGACGCGTCGCACGAGGAGATGCGGGCCTTCGTCGCCAGCGTGCGAGCGGGGACGCCGCCGTCGCCCGGCATCGACGACGCGTTGCAGGCGATGAAGATCGCGCAGGCTGCGACCCTCAGCTTCCGAAGGCAGCGGGCGGTGCCCGTGGAGGAGGCGTCGTGAACCCGATCCGGCCTACGGCCGATCACGGCGTCCTGGTCGATGTCGACCCGGCTTCGGCCGGCTGGACCTACGTCTCGTTCCGGGCGGTGCGGCTGTCGGCCGGGGAGCGTTTCCGGGCCCGGACCGACGGCAGCGAGGTGGCACTGGTGCCGATCGAGGGTGCCGGGCGCGTGGAGGTGGGCGGCGAGACCTTCGAGCTGCGCCGAGCCAGCGTCTTCCAGGCCCTACCCTCGGTGCTGTATATGCCCCCGGGCACGGACTATGCGGTGATGGCCGAGGAGACGTTCGAGTTCACGATCGGCGGCGCCCCTGCCGAAGGGCGCTACCCGCTACGACTGTTCCGGCCCGATGAGATGAAGGTGGAGCTGCGCGGAGGCGCCAACGCCTATCGCCAGGTGAGCCACGTGTTGGGACCGCACCTGCCCGCGGAGCGGCTCTACCTGTTCGAGGTCTACACCCCGAGCGGCTACTGGTCCGGGTGGCCGCCCCATCGTCACGACGGAGAGGAGGGCTCGGCCTACGTCGAGGAGATCTACTACTACAAGGTCCAACCGCGGCACGGGTGGGGCGTGCACCGCAACTACACGCGTGAAGGCGACCTCGACGAGCTCGTGCTGGTGCGCGACGGCGATCTGGTGCTGGTGCCGCGCGGTTTCCATCCGGTGGCCGCGCCGCCCGGGTCGAACCTCTACTATCTGAACTACATGGCCGGCGAGCTGCTCGACGATGCCCGCGCCACACCTCCGGTGGACGATACCGAGTGGGCATGGATGCGGGGGGAGTGGGATGGCCGGCCGCTGCAGTTGCCGATCCGCGCCGATTCATGAAGGCGGGCAGGCGAAGGAGCACCATCATCGACCTGTTGGAGCGGCAGCGCGCCGTCTCGGTCGACGAGCTGAGCAGCCGCTTCGCGGTGAGCGAGGTCACCATCCGCAAGGACCTCAAGCAGCTCGAGCAGCGCGGCCTGCTGGAGCGCGTCCACGGCGGCGCGGTGTTCGCGCCGCGGGTGCTGTACAACCCCTCGTTCAAGGAGAAGGAGCACCTCCGGTCGCGCGCCAAGCTCGCCATCGCGGAGCTCGCCCTGACGCGGATCCACGACGGTGAGTCGATCATCCTCGATGGCGGCAGCACCACCTTGGCGCTGGCACGCTTGCTTCAGCGGCGGCGCAGGCACGTGGTGGTCATCACCAACTCGATCCCGGTAGCGCTCGAGCTCGCCGGCTCGTCGTTCGATGTGCTGCTCCTCGGTGGTCACTTGCGGCACCACAGCCTGGCGATGATCGGACCGGCCACGGTGGAGACGCTCCGCGCCTACCACGCCGACGTCGCTTTCCTGGGCGCCACCGGTGTGGACGTCGAGCGCGGCTTCACCACACCCAACGCCCTGGAGGCGGAGACCAAGGCGGCGATGGCGCGGTCGTCCACACGGACGGTCGTGCTCGCCGACGCCAGCAAGCTGGGCCGCGTCACGCTCGCCAGGTTCGCCGACCTCGCGGATGTGGACGAGCTCGTCACCGACGCCAGTGCACCGCCCGAGTTCGTCGAGCTCGTCCGGCGCTCGATCCGCTGCGAGACGGCTCCGTTGGAAGGTGGCGAGGTCGGACCCACCGGCCCCGAACCGTACGAGACCCCCACGCTCGACCATCGGGAGGTCGCGGCCGAGCGTTCAGGATGACCGCGACCGTACCGATCCTGGAGGGACCATGACGACCCAGAGCAAGGAAGAGATGCTGAACTTCGTGGCCGGCAGCTGGCGCCGCTCCGGCGCCGGCGCCCGGCAGGATGTGCTCAATCCCGCTACGGCCGAGGTGATCGCGTCGGTGCCGCTGAGCGCCGCATCCGAGGTCGACGAGGCGGTGCGGGCCGCGCACCAGGCCCAGCTGGCCTGGAGCGAGGTGCCCGTGGTCGACCGGGTGCAGCCGTTGTACCGCCTCAAGTCGCTCCTGGAGGAGCACATCGACGAGCTGGCACGGACGACCACGCTCGAATGCGGCAAGACGTTCGCGGAGTCCAAGGGCGAGCTGCAGCGCGGCATCGAGAACGTCGAGGTGGCCTGCGGCATGCCGAGCCTGATGCAGGGCTGGAACAACGAGGACATCGCGCCCGGGATCGACGAGCACGTCTTCCGGCAGCCGTTGGGGGTGGTCGCGGCCATCACGCCCTTCAACTTCCCGGGCATGATCCCGCTCTGGTTCCTGCCGTACGCGGTGGCGACGGGGAACGCCTTCGTGCTGAAGCCGAGCGAGCGGGTGCCGATGACCACGCAGGCCCTGTTCCGGCTGATCGAGCGGGCGGGTTTCCCCGAGGGCGTGCTCAGCCTCGTGAATGGCGGCAAGGAGACGGTCGATGCCTTGCTCGACCACCCGCTCGTGAAGGGCGTGTCGTTCGTGGGCTCGACGCCCGTGGCGAGGTACATCTACGGTCGCGCCACCGCGAACGGCAAACGCGCGCAGTGCCAGGGGGGTGCCAAGAACCCGGCGGTGATCCTGCCCGACGCCGACATGGACATGAGTACCCGCATCCTGGCCGACAGTGCCTTCGGCTGCGCCGGCCAGCGCTGCCTGGCGACGTCGGTGGCCATCACCGTCGGCGACGCGCGCGCCAGTTTCACCGAACGCATCGTCGAGGACGCCGTCGGCAGGAAGGTCGGCTTCGGGCTCGACGAGGGGGTGCAGATGGGTCCGGTGATCACCGCCGCCTCGCGCGAGCGGGTCGGTGCCCTGGTCGACCGCGGCGTGGAGGAGGGCGGACGGCTGTTGGTCGACGGCCGCGGCCGTGAAGTGGCGGGCGATGCGTTCAGCGACGGCTTCTTCGTGCATCCCACGGTGTTAGACGAGGTCGACCCGGCCGGCACGCTGGCGACGACCGAGGTGTTCGGTCCGGTGCTGAGCCTGATGCACGCCCGCGACCTGGAAGAGGCTATCGACCTGGTCAACGACCGCGCCTTCGGCAACCAGGCGTGTGTGTTCACCGCGTCCGGGTCGGCCGCCCGGGCGTTCCGCAAGCGCGTGCGCGCCGGCAACATCGGCGTGAACCTTGGCGTCGCGGCGCCGATGGCTTTCTTCCCCTTCAGCGGCTGGGGCGACTCGTTCTTCGGCGACCTCCACGCCCAGGCGCGGCATGGGGTCGAGTTCTACACCCAGACGAAGGTCGTGATCGAGCGCTGGCCGGCGGCGTGGAGCCGGCAGTTCTGAGGCGGGCACGGTGAGCAACGACCGATACGATCTGATCACGCTGGGGCGCTCCTCCATCGATCTGTACAGCAACGACGTGGGCGCGCCCTTCGAGGAGATCACGAGCTTCGCGGCCTACGTCGGCGGGAGCCCGACGAACATCGCCGTGGGAGCGCGCCGGCTCGGACTCGAGGTAGCGCTCCTGACCGCCGTGGGTCGGGACAAGGTCGGGGACTTCATCCGCCACTTCCTGGACCGGGAAGGGGTGGCCACGCGGTTCATCCCGACCAAGCCGGGCAAGCGGACCAGCGCGGTGCTGCTCGGCATCGAGAAGGACCGGTTCCCGCTTGTGTACTACCGGGAGAATTGCGCCGACATGGCGCTCACCATCGACGACGTGGCCGCGGCGCCGATCGCCGAAGCCGGCGCGCTGGAGATCTCGGCGACCGCTCTGTACGCGGAGCCGAGCCGCTCCGCGGCGTTCTTCGCCGCGGAGCAGGCGCACGTAGCCGGGGTGACGGTCTACCTCGACCTCGACTTCCGAGCCGACCAGTGGCACGATCCGCGTGCCTTCGGCCTGGCCGTGCGCGCGCTGTTGCCGCTGGTGACAGTGGTGTTCGGGACCGTGGAGGAGATCAACGCAGCCATGTTGAGCGATCCGGCCGACGTCGAGATCCGTGACCAACAGATCTCCGCGCCGATCATCCGTGGCGACGTCGATGCCAACATCGAGGCGATGCTGGCGCGTAGGCCCGGCCCGGAGACGCTGCTCGTGAAGCGCGGCGCGGAAGGGTGCACGGTACACCTGGCCGACGGCACCGTCACGCGGGTGCCGGGCTTCCCGGTCGAGGTCATGAACGTGCTGGGCGCAGGCGACGCGTTCGCGGCGGGCGTCATCTACGGTCGTGCCCGGGGCTGGGATTGGCACAAGAGCGCCCGCATGGGCAACGCCTGCGGCGCCATCGTGGTGACGCGACACGGCTGCGCGAACTTCACGGCATTCGAGGACGAAGCCCTGGAGTTCGTGAAGGAGCACGGCGGCTTCTGAGGTGCCCTTCGTCGAGGACGGTCGCTCGCTGATCCGCTACGCCTTCGGGCGAGGGTTCAGCCTTGCGGCCTTCAACGTGTGCAGCGCCGAGATGGTGCGTGCGTGCGTGGAGGCCGCGGAGGAGGCATCGGCGCCGATCATCGTGCAGACCTACCCGACCGATCTCGAGCAGGTGCCGGCGGCAGCGATGGCGGCGCTCGTCCGGTCCCTCGCCGCGCGCACGAGCGTGCCGGTGCTGCTCCACCTCGATCACGGCCGGGACTTCGAGATGGCGATGACGTGCCTGCGGGCCGGATACGGCTCGGTCATGTTCGACGGGGCGGAACGGCCCTTCGTCGAGGTGGTCGCGCAGACGAGCCGCATCGTGGAGGTGGCGCACGCGATGGGAGCGTCCGTGGAGGTGGCAGCCGACAGCTTCAACCATGGTCACGTGACGGCGACGCGTGCCGAGGAGGCGGCCCGGCTGTTCGAGGAGGCCGGTGCCGACATGGTGGCGGTCTCCGTGGGCAGTGAGCACGGACGGGCGAGCGTGCTCGACCTGGACCGGTTGCGCGAGGTCGCCGAGCGCGTCGGGCGCCCGTTGGTGCTCCACGGGGGGAGCGGGATTCCGACTTCGGATCTGGTGGTGGCCCGGGCACTGGGCGTCGTGAAGGTGAACATCGGAAGCGCGCTCTACCGGACCCTCCGATCGGTCTGGGAGCACAGCGCAGACGCGCCCGACCATCGAGCTGTGTATGCGCGCGCCAGGGAGCAGCTCAAGACCGTGGCGCTGGAACGGATCCGAGCGACGGGGGCTGGTGGCGAAGCAGTAGACGTCCACGCACCCGCCGCGCCGTCCACACCAACCATCGGACGCCCCGGGGCCCATGGATGAGCGCTGAGGGCTTCCGCGTGTTCGCGCGGAGTGCGAGCTGAGGCCCGCAACGACAACGTCCGAAGGGTTACTGCGATGCGCGATTCTCGGCCCGAGCGGCGATGGCACCCGACCTGCTGCGCCGAATCCGGCGCCGTTCGGTCACGGCCTTCGCGGCGTACATGGCCTTGTCGGCCATCGCCAGCAGCGCCTCGACGGTGGCGCCGTCGACAGGATAGTGGGCGACGCCGAAGCTGGCCTGCACGGTGATGGGCATGCCATCGATGATGGGCGGCTGCGCGAGGCTCCTGCGGTAGACCGTAACGATCCGCGCGCTCTCCGTTGGCGTGACATCGTTGAGGAGGATGACGAACTCGTCGCCTCCGAAGCGGGCCACCAGGTCGCTCTCGCGCGTCCGCCGCCGCAGGCGCACGCCTACGCGCTCCAACACCACGTCGCCGACCCTGTGGCCGTAGCGGTCGTTGATCTCCTTGAACCGGTTGATGTCGAGGAAGATGAGCGCCGGATGCCAGCCTTGCCGTTTGGCGAGCAGCAGCAGATGTTCGGCCTCGAGCAGGAAGTAGCCGCGACCGGCGAGCCCCGTGAGGGGATCGAGGTTGGCCCGCGTCAGCAGCGTGTCCTCGCGGGCCTTCTGGGAGCTGATGTCGCGCAGCGTGACCAGGGCCCCCCGTTGCCCGTCGGTCACGAGGGTGACGCTCAGCAGGAACCAACGGATCTGGGAATC
>Ga0307440_1001270_pt1 | contig 12294 bp, 11 predicted proteins | sample SalMarWE160410MG_FD_202150 | JGI IMG/M metagenome (GOLD analysis project Ga0307440, IMG submission 202150) | Salt marsh sediment microbial communities from the Plum Island Ecosystem LTER, Massachusetts, United States - WE1604-10 | ecosystem: Environmental > Aquatic > Marine > Intertidal zone >... | reverse complement strand
ATCTTCTACTGCTACATTTTCAGCCATATAGCCGACATCTATAAAATCATCGGTAATCTCAAGTATCTCATCTTTATAAAATATCTTACTCATAGCTCATCTCGCCGCATCGCTTCAAGAGGGGGTATGAGCATTCTCATCTCTTCGGCACTGATGCCATCTTCGCTCCCCATTAAAACGATTCTCTCAATCGTATTTTCTAGCTCTCTGATGTTACCCGGCCATGGGTAATGCATCAACTCATCCATCGCCTCATCCGTGATGACAACTGATTTTTTGTGATTGCTCATAGCGCGTTTTAAAAAGAAATTTGTCAAGAGTTTGATATCATCGCCTCGCTCCCTAAGTGGCGGTAAATCGATAGGGATGACATTGAGTCTATAGTAGAGATCCTCTCTAAATTTCCCCTCTTTAACCATCTGTTCAAGCGGTCTATTTGTTGCCGCAATCAGACGGACATTGATCTTGATAGTCTTACCGCCGCCGACACGCTCAAACTCTCTCTCTTGGAGTACACGCAAAAGTTTCACTTGTGCAGAAGCAGAGATATCACCTATCTCATCCAAAAAAAGCGTCCCTCCATCGGCAAGCTCAAATCGCCCTTTTCTCATATCTTTTGCGTCTGTAAAGGCGCCTTTTTCATGACCAAAAAGCTCACTCTCTATCAGCGTATCTGAGATCGCTGCACAGTTGATCTTGATAAAAGGCTCATCGCACCTTTTGCTTCTTTTGTGAATCGCCGCGGCAACAAGCTCTTTTCCTGTCCCGGTTTCTCCGCGAACAAGCACGGTCACATCAGATTGGGCTATGCGCTCTATCGATTTGAAAACATGCTGTATCTTTGGATGCTCGCCGACGATATCTCCAAAATTATGCACTTTTGAATCCCACTCCATCTTATAGTAGAGCTTCAAATCTTGCAATTTTTGCTTCTCAGCTTCTGAAGAGATATGCGAGTACATCGCCTGTGCAAAGAGTGAGCTTATAATCGTCAAGATTCTCACCGTCTCTTCAAAGTCGATCTTCGTAGTCTTTGTCAAATTAACACCAAGCACTCCGATCACCTGATCATCGACTAAAAGTGGAACAGCGATATATGATATCGTGCTTGCATTTCTATTGCCTGCTTTGTTTAAAAAGAGGATGTTGTTGTGTACATTCTCGACAACGATCGGCTCTTTACTTTGCGCTGCAAGCCCTGTTGAACCCTCTCCTATCTTATAAGAAGCAAGCTCTTTTTGAAATTTATTGAAGTTTAAAGAGGCAAATACATTTAGTGTCTCATTTTCTAATTTATAGATAACACAGTTATCAAGTTCGAGTGAATTCTTTAGAGCACCAAGACAATTTTCAAATGACTTTACTATGTCCCTAGAATCAGACATATAATTTGCGATATCGTAGAGTGTTGAAAGCTCTTTTTGTATCAGACAAATATCGCACTCTGCTTTCATACATTCTCCTATTATGGCTCAAATTTGTTTATTTATTATACAGCTATTGCGCCTATTTTGGCGTTTTGTTATGATTAAAAAAGCATCAATCAGATATTTTTTTGCACACCTCTTCTTTTGGAAGATTCTTTGGTCCGGGCTTTATCCACCAAGTCTCACCGTTGCTAAGCTCGACCTCACCGCCCCACTCTTCATCACTATCAAACTCTATAGTTTTGATAATCTCCTCCATATCCTTCTTTGCGATATAAAAATATATCTCTCCATCGTTTTCTCTTAGCATAACCTTTGCCATCTCTTCTCCTTTTGTTTTAAGTTAATTTGTTTTTGCGTTAAAAATCTTTCGAATCTTATAGAGCAACTTATGTTCTTTCAAAAAGACTCTCAAGATGCCTTTTTTAAGCTCTTGGACGACGATTGATTTTGCATATTTAGGGTTGGTCTCTTCATGGTCTACTCTAAAGTGAGCCCCTCTGCTCTCCTCACGCTTGAGCGCTGAGAGTATCACGGCTTCTGCTATCTCGGTCACATTTCTAAGCTCTAAGATAGAGATTAGCTCAACATTATTGGTACGCTCCTTGCCTATACAGTGCAGCGTCGGCACTTCGCTTCTGAGGTAACTGATATAGTCATATGCTTTCTCTAAACCCTCTTGATTCCTTTTGATGCCGACACCGGAGAACATCATATTGCCAAGACTGATGCGCATCGCATTGAAGTTTTTGGAGGTATCTTTATCAAATATCTTATCAACAAGCTCTATATCTTTTATCACTTTGCTATAGTCTATCGGGTAAAAATCTTTCGCTCTGCTATACGCAAGCGCTCTTGTGCCTGCAAGCTCCCCAAAGACGGCTCCTTCCAGCAGTGAATTACCACCAAGCCTATTGGCGCCATGCACACCATTTGCGGCACACTCACCACAAACAAAAAGTCCTTTTATGTCGGTGTTGACCCCATTACTTGCTTCGACGCCTCCCATCGTATAGTGTGCTACCGGCTTGATGGGCAAAAGCTCTTCACTAAGATCAATCCCTGCTTGCAGAAAAGCACTTTTGTAAAGGGATGGAAGCTTCTTCTCTATGAGCTCTTTGCCAAGATGCCTCAGATCGATAAAGACTTTTTTGCCATTTTCTATCTGCTCAGCAATCGCTCTTGAAACCACATCTCTCCGCTCTAACTCATCGACAAATCGCTTACCCTCATCATTGACGAGGTAACCACCTTCGCCTCTTGCTGCTTCACTCACAAGATTGCTGCTCTTTGCAAATCCTGTTGGATGAAACTGCACAAACTCCATATCTTGCAGACGCAATCCGGCACGCAAAGCGATAGCAAGCAGATCACCGGTATAGTCAACGGCATTGGTACTAAAACCTCTATAGATACCGGCGTATCCACCCCCTGCTAAGATAACTGCTTTAGCCGGGTAAACAACCACACTCGAGTCAAACCGCCTCAATGAGATGACGCCACTTACCTTAGAGTGGTGGAGGGCTAGGTTCATGATGAAGTTGTTGACTAAGAACTGCACACCTAAGCTTTTTGCATGCTTGATAAGCGCTTGTGTGATCGCTGCACCCGTTTTATCGCCCACATAGCATGTTCTTTTAGCACTCCCGCCACCAAAACTTCTTTGTGCGATATTGCCTGCATCATCTTTGTCAAACTCGACACCAAACTCCGTCAATTTTTTGATGATATGCGGTGCCCTTTTGCACATATACTCTATGCTTTTTTTATCTCCCAGTCCCGCTGCACTTTTAAGTGTATCATCCATATGTTTTTGCAACTCACCATGATCATAGGGGTCTAAAACAGCGTTGATCCCGCCACTCGCGAGTGAGCTATTTGATTTGAAGAGATTGCCTTTTGTAATGATAGCAACCCTATTTGTAGAGCTTTTCGCTTCGATAGCCGCCATCAATCCGGCGATGCCGCCTCCAACAACTACAACATCATAGATCATAGCTACACCTTATAGAGAAGGTCATAAAGATTTTGCGGTGTCGCACTAACCTTTCCTATCTCTACATTTTCTTTGATATGTACCGGTACTTTTGAAGCAAAAAGCCCACTAAGCACGCCCCTTGTTGAGCGCACAAACTGCAATGCAAGCTGGATGTCATTTTTGAGTATCATCTGCTTATCCAAGATGAAGCCCACCTCGGGAGTAAATGATTTTTTAAAAAGATTCATCTGCAAAAGCGATGAGCTACCTATCATGTCGACACCGACTCTCTTTGCTGCTTGCATCAGCGTGCACGCCTCGCCCTTTACCTTTTGAGTTTGGAGTGTATAGGCATGTGTTTTTGCGAGGTTAAAAGGCGCTTGGATATACCTAAATCCATGCTCTTTACCGCCGACTTTTTGTGCCGCATCCATCAATCGCTCTAGGCTAATGTGCTCTTCATGTGTCTCATCAAGCAAAAATGCATTCCAAGTTGCCACGCCATAATAATGAAAAAGCCCCTGCGCTCTAAGTGACTCGAAACGCTCAAATATCTTCTCTATCGCCTCATAAAAAGCCTCTTTACCAAGTCTTTTAAGTTGCATCTCCGGATTGTGTAAAAAGTAGATGTCAAGTGCATCAACCCCAAGCCTCTCCAATGAACCCCTGCAGGAATACTCCAAAAAATCAGGGCTCATACAGTGCTGATCAAGCTCGATCTCTTCTTTGGAAGCAAGTTTTGGCTTGAGTATGTTTTCTTCTATCCACACATAAGGATTTTTAGGAAATGGATAACAAAGGGGGATGAAACCGCCTTTTGAGCAGATGATAAGCTCTTCTCTACTTACCTCACCACTCTCAAAAAGCTCTCTAAGTGCTTCACCGATCTCTTTTTCACTCTCGCCGTATCGATAATTTGACGCTGTGTCTATGAGATTGATACCACTTCTAATCGCCTGCTTCACACCCTCGATGTAGTGAAAAACATAATTCTCCTCTTTGTAAGGCTCTTTGTTGAAAGTTCCAAGTCCAAGCTTTGAGAAGATGAGATCGTTTGACTTTGCATAGAAATCCTTATAGTGTGAAAACTTCTTTGCAAACTGATAAGTGGCACTTGGCGTCGCACAATTCATAGCTATACTTTTATCCATCAAATTTTGACTTCTTATATGCATAAAGTGTTCCTAGCTTCAATACATTTCAAATGCATAAGCTTCAATATATTATACTATAACGGACAAAAGAAGATTGGACAAAAAGGAAGCGATATGTTGAACACGATTTGGATCGAAGAAGATCAGCTCATCCAAACTACTCTATTGGACTTATTGCATCAAAATTTTTATAGCACTTCATTGACACCCGATGGCGATATAATAGTACAAACTGATGGTCCTCATGTGCTTTTTGAAATCAATCCGGAGCTTCATACGCTCAAACTGATGTCTCTTTATAATTTCAATGTCGATTCAGCACTAACCGACAGACTCTCTTTGATGAATGCGATGAATGACAATGCTGCACTAGTAAGATTTGCTATGCCCCCTACAGACCCTGAATTTTTAGTTGCCGATTATGCTCTATGTTATGAAGGCGGCATTTCATTTCACCAAGTCTTGGCTTCACTTCACCTCTTTACAAAGGTCATAGCGTATGCTATTCACACCTATGATTGTGATGGCATCATATATAGAAAAGATTAGCATGAAAAAGTCTGCGAGTGCAACTTAAGCATAGGCTGTAAATATTATGATGCGTTAAATGAGCTAGGGTTAAAGTAGTGGCTAAGACCTTTGGTCTTACCTCTTTTTATACTTAAACATCAATCGGCATATATATTTTTTTCGGTACAAATCTTTTGCGCATTTGATGACTCATAATCATTCTCATAACTTCCATATGTTTTTAAATTGATGTTTTCACAAGCTTCATCAAATCTTATACATTCACCCTCATGTTGCACGAAACAGACAAATGGTAAGTTGTGCTCATCCTTATTATCAAAGTCTTTTTGCTCTGTGCATTTTGTGGGTTTTGCAATTGCATTCTTGATGCTACTAACCCTTCGAATAACCGGATCGTCATAGCTATCACCTATATATGCGGATGACAATGCATACTTTATGCCTTCTTCTTCAAACTTTATATCAACCCCTCCACCATCTGGATCTTGCACGCAATGGTAAGTATCAGCCTCTTTATAGCAATCAAAAGTGTTGGTTCTTTGGCTTGCATATGGCACAGGTAAACTCACATCAAAGTATATATCTATGGTAGATGATTTCAAAAGTTCTGTTGTGTTTATTATCATATCGTAAGACTCTTTTAGGGTATCAACAAGAGGATTTTGAAGATTGAGATCATCTTTCTTAGCTAGAAAACATTGGGAGTCATTTGCATATCCCAAAGAAACGATAATCATTACAATGAAATATATTTCCCTCATATGTACTCCTGTAATATTATTTCATGATTTTCTCTCATAGCAACTCCCAAAACCGAATGCGTACTTCATAACATTTTAGTAGCGCATATTTGGCAATGAAGCCATTGCAAGCACAAAGATTACTGTGCCACCAATAAGGATTGCAAAAAAGCAACCTGCAAAGAGTGCGATGAGAGCTCTCGTATTTCTAAATTTGGAAAACCCTATGGAGATGAGGAGGAGCGCGACGACACCCGGCACGAAAAAGACCCATGGCTTCAACTGAAAATCCAAGATAGATTCAAGCCATCTATAGACAAAAGGAGCCCATGACTCCATACTTATCGTGATGATCGCGAACAAAATTTGGATGAAGAAGCCTATGAAAAAGGGGAGAATCAACTTCTTCATTGTAGGGTTCCATGATCGAGTAATAAAAATAAACTAACGCTCATAATTCTTCCTTGTTTTTTCATTTCAACTAAGCCATTGTATCATCGATTGTGCATCTAGCGCTCCGGAAATCCTTTTATGCTCTTTGCCGTTTTTAAAGAGTATCATAGTCGGGATGCCGCTAATATTATATCTACTTGCGATAGAGCCAAAATCTTCAGTATTGAGTTTTGCAAATCGTATCTTAAGAGGAAATCTCTTTGCAACCTCTTCGAAAGTTGGTGCCATCATGCGGCATGGACCACACCATGGTGCCCAAAAATCAACAACAACCGGTATATCATTATTTGCTATAAAGTTATCGAAATTGCCCATATCCAACACGACCGGCTTGGTATCTAGTAGAGATTTTTTACATGCCCCGCAATTAGCCTTTGCATAATTTTCTTTGAGCGGGATTGAATTTGTTTTGTAGCAATGCGGGCATACTATGCGTAAATTATTCATATATTATCCTTTTTTCGTTCCCATACTTTGCATTTCAAATGCATAAACTTTTGATATATTATACTATAACAGAAGAAGAGACTGCACAAAAAAGAAGCTCTATGTTAGAGACGATTTAGACTGAAGGGATAGGCGATTTTTTCATTGCCGGCACTTAAATCTTTTCAAAATAGGCAAGATGAAAATTTTGGTATAATTAAAGTAGATAGAAAAACTCAAAAAGGAGAAAACATGTTTAAGTTAAGAGCGCTCATCTACTCTCTGTTTATGATGTTTATCGTAGCAGGGTGTGTACCGCCGCAAGGCATCATTTTAGCACCAGGTGCAAATGGCACCATGGACAGTGGCTCGTATCAACAGGGCGAAAATGACGGTTGTTGGTCAAAACAACACGCCGGAACCAAAAAAGATTCCTACCTCTATAACCATAGCGGCAACTATAGAGACGGATGGAACTATGGATATAGCCATTGTGCGTCAGGTTCAACTAACTTTTACCAACAAGGTAAAAATGACGGTTGTTGGTCAAAACAACACCCCGGAACAAAGAAAAATACATACCTGTACAATCACAATTCCAATTATCGAAATGGATGGAATTATGGATATAGCCATTGTGCGTCAGGTTCAACTAACTTTTACCAACAAGGTAAAAATGACGGTTGTTGGTCGAGACAACACCCCGGAACAAAGAAAAATACATACCTGTACAATCACAATTCCAATTATCGAAATGGATGGAATTATGGATATAGCCATTGCCACTAAAAAGCATTTCTCTTGCGCCTACGCGTAAGAGATGGCGTATATAGCAATTTTATTTCTATCTTGATATCTACATTTTACTTTCAAAAAGGTGGCACGAGCTAATTCATTCAAACTCTGCCTCTCGTTCCCGTGCTCTGCGTGGGAACGCATACTCCACTATACTTTTCCTATCTTTTTACATACTATCAGCGAATGCGAAAAACCCAAATAATCATTTATCTCATCTACATATAGACCTGATTTTGTTATCAGTTTGTTGAGCTCTCCAAAATTAAACATTTTACTATTGCCATTGGCAAGTGCCGTAAAATAAGGCGAGGTATTGATGATGCAATACGCCGATGTTTCATATCGTTGACGATCCCATATTGGCTCTAAGATAAATATCTTACCATCATCCCCTATAGCATTGGATGCTTTTTTAAGTATCTTGATGATATCTTCTTCACAAAAACAGTCTAAAAATTGACTCATCCAAACAGAATCAAACCCGCTTGGGAGCTCTGTTGCCTCATCGAGCATATTTGCAAAATATGTATCTATCTGATCTGACAACCCTAACTCTTTTATCGTTCGATCGGCTTCGTCTAATTGTCCGGGGAGATCCGCTAAAGTTATATGACACTCCGGGATACCCTTGGCACAAAGTGTGGCAAATTTACCGGTATTACCACCTATCTCTAAAAGTTTTCTAATTTTATGTTTTTTAAGCATCTCGATAGCTTCAGCAAATGCAGAATCCGAGTAAAAATGGTCAAAATCAAACCAAGCTTTTTTCACATCTTTTGGCAATTTTGATAAGCCGGGATATATAGTGTCGTCATCATTAAAGGTTTTTAACCCGCACGGTTTTTGAGTTTTGATAGAATCTTCCAGCTCATACAGACCTAGATAATTTACATAATGATTAAAATCCATATTGATACGAGTCATTTCATCATTTAAGATAAAGTATCCTATCTTTGTAGAAAAAAATCTCTCTGCATCTTTCGATACAATCCCTGCGCTTAAACCGGACTCCAACAAAACATTGACAGCATAATCACTCATAGAAAGTTTTTTGGCTATGTTGCCAATCTCTAAACCATCTTTTGTCTCTTCTAACAGTTTTAATATGCCGCTATCTCTAAGCACTCTAGCTACTTGAAACACAACTGGTGCAAAAGCTATCTTTTGAGCCTCATATTGCGACTCTAACCCGGATAGTTTCTTTGCATCGAAAAAATTCTTCATTATTTTTTGCCTAGTTTTAATTTGTGATATAAAGTTATGGGCAAATATCAGATGCTTATATCTTGCTCATGTGGTTTGAGTATTGTAGTCTAAATTGGCTTATCGTTATATACATTTCACTTCATGTAAGATTATATACTCACGAAAAAATGTATTTCTTTTGCACACCACTAATACAAAGGCCTCTTCGTTGGGCTTATAATGTTGGGCAGCATGTGCATTTCACATCGGAGAGATGTGGAATACGTATGAACACTTAAAAAGCTTTAAGTGTTCAACGCTATTTTACTCGCATACTGCCGGAATTTTACTGCAAACTGCGACGGTGGAGTCTTCTTTCAATGTTGCCGAAACGCCGCTTACATCAACATTTATAATATAATTGCATCTCGCTCTTGATTGGAATATTATAAATTTATTTTGACTACCAATCCTTAGAGTTCTTGCTTCTAGTATGCTTCAGCCTACATCAAAAACACTCTTTTTTTTGAACATATCAAACTTTTTCTTTTTATGTAAATCGAACTTTGCATCTTCTTTCATCAAAGAGAGAGAGCCAAGAGCATGAGAAGAAAACTGTGTAGCATCATACACTAATGTTGATGTTAAAGTCTGCAGATCAAGTTTATATATTCTCTGCTTTCCCTGCACATACAGCAGTTGATTATTGCCGATAAATTCTATGGAGGTGATAGGCTCATTGGGAGAAGTAACGATTCGTTCGATCTCTCCGGTGACCTCCTCTGTGCCGGCACCACCTATCTTGTAGAGCCCCGATGAGACATTATTTCCTGAAGAGATGTACATATTGTCTTTATCATCAAATGTAAAATTCCCGCCCCAAGTGCCAAAATATGTTTCTCCCTCAGGATGACACGGGTCAATTACTTTGAGTTGACTTCCTTCTATCGTGCAATAGGGCACCGGATTGTCCATCTCGTCTAGATAGAATATTCGAACCGATGTATCTGTGTGGTATGCACTAAAGAAAAAATTATATCGTACCGCTTTATAACGTATCTTGATATCTCTTATCCAAGTTGGATGCGTGTATATCACTTTATCCGGTCCGGTTGGATACCACTCATACGGTGGGTCTTCTCGAAGGATACTTTTGTTTCCATTGCTATCTATATAAGCAAAACTTCCATTCCCCAACCAAGCAACAACAACCGGATAGGTAATCGTATCAAAAATGACTTGGGGCGTATGAGCACTCAGATCAATCTCGTAGATATTGCTATCATAATCCAAAGTAAAAGCTATCTTTGCCATTTGAACCTCCTTTTGGTAGTTCTCATATTCTTTTTCATTCCCGCAACAACTTCACTTGTAAAATACCAACTCTCAATAAATTATACTATAATAACCAAAAGAGAGCAGAAGAAACGGAGCATATAGATGATGGAGATTGACGGGCGATTTTGGCTCAATAAAGACAATAAACCCTTCTTAGGCGAAGGGCGAGTACGACTCCTTAAGAAGATAGACGAAGTCGGCTCAATACACGCAGCAAGCAAGGCTATGAAGATGAGCTACAAAGCCGCGTGGGATATGCTTCGTGATATCGACAAACTTTCCAAGGCTCCGTTTTTAGAAAAGCAGATCGGCGGTAAAGGTGGCGGTGGCGCGAAGCTTACTCCTTATGCTAGAGAGATGATCGCAACTTATGGAGATTTTAATAAACTTCACAGAGAATTCATCGAGCGTTTCAAAGAAGCAGGTGATGATCCCGAAAAACTCAAGATGATTTTGAACCGAACCTTTTTAACTACAAGTGCGAGAAATCAACCACTCTGTGAGATTATGAATATAGAAGAGCATAAACTAAGCTCGCTTCTTTCGCTCAAAACAAAAGAGGGAGAAGTGCTCAAATCAAAGATCACAACAAAGTCTCTAAAAAACATGGGCGTAACACCACAAACAAGTCTCTATGCTATCATCAAATCGAGCGACATAAAGATACTGTTCGATTCCCCAAAAGATTCACAAAAAAGCAATGTATTAAAGGGTGACATCGAACTTGTTGAAAAATCGGAAGAGAACATTGAAGTAACATTTAAAACAGATAAAGGCTTGATACTCATTGCTCTTTTGGAGAGTGAAACAGATATCAAGCTCTCAAACAACACACAAGCATTTGCACTCATAGAGTATGACAATATCCTTATAGGTATGTAACAAAAAATCAGACAATAACTTTATTGTAAGCAATATCATTATATTATCCGTTATATAACGGTTGTTTTGATTTATGGAACGGAAATTGCATTTTAATTTTTCGTTATGTAATTTAGTATATAAGGAATATGGGTTTGAAAGGTTTGAGTCTATCATTTTTACTTTTGTGTTGCGGAGTGGGTCTTTACGGAAACGAAAAAGCAGAACTCAAATCCAATATGCAAATCAACTACCTTCAAACACCAAACGCTGCTGAAAATTTTGAAGAACTGTTTTCAAAAGGAACCTTTTATGGAAGACTAAGAGCCAATAGTTTCCTCTTTGAGTGGGATGATGACAGCAGTGCAAGCAGAGAGAACCATTATATTGCCGGTATTGGGGGGAGTCTTATTTTTAAGAGTGCACGCCTCCATGGCTTTGGTTTTGAGACCGGACTCTATACTGCACAAAATCCATGGCATATGAATGATAGCTATGCACCGTTTTACAAAGCAGGCAAAGGAGTTTTAAGCCGATACGATGTGCTAACAAAAGATGATTATGGCATCAACTCTTTGGCTATAGCGTATCTTCAGTACAAAAATGATGCTCTTGATATCAAGGTCGGTCGCCAACTTTTTGAAAGTACCTTCACGGCAAGCAATGATACGAAAATGATCCCAAATAGCTTTGAAGGACTCACGCTTCAAACAAGTTTTCTATCCAATACCGACATAAAGCTTGCTTACCTTACAAAAGAGAAACTTAGAGACCACAGCAACTTTCATCATCTTTTTGCTTATGGAGATGGGAGTGGTGCTTATTCACAATACACTCAAAATGATGATACCGCTATGCATCAGGGCATCACTCTGAGTGCATTGAAACAAAGAGGTATCGACGATGTGCTCTATATCGCTGAATTTACAAACAAGTCTTTACCAAATAGCGAAATCAAGCTCAATATCACTGTAGCTCCTGAGCTTATCACGCTCGCGATGATTGAGGCAAAATATAATTTCAAAATCAATGATACGCTCACGCTCTCCCCTGCTTTACGCTATATACGACAGTTTGATGAGGGTGCGGGAACATTCGCAGGCGCCAATCTCAAATGCGATACAGTAGATTATAAAAGTCCGGATTCTCTTGATGGCTCTATGTTTGCAGCCAAACTCGATCTCAGTTACGGTGCTTTCAAGACAAGACTTGGCTACTCTGAGGTTGCCAACAAAGCTGATCTTGTAACGCCATGGAGAGGCTTCCCTACAGGTGGCTACACAAGAGCGATGGCGCAGTACAACTGGTATGCAAATACCAAGTCTTCTATGATAAGATTTGATTACGATTTTGATAAAGCAGGACTCATCGATGGAGTAAGTGCATTTACACGATTTGTGATT
>Ga0307440_1001269_pt1 | contig 12302 bp, 9 predicted proteins | sample SalMarWE160410MG_FD_202150 | JGI IMG/M metagenome (GOLD analysis project Ga0307440, IMG submission 202150) | Salt marsh sediment microbial communities from the Plum Island Ecosystem LTER, Massachusetts, United States - WE1604-10 | ecosystem: Environmental > Aquatic > Marine > Intertidal zone >... | reverse complement strand
GGTTCTGGAAGACTCCGGATACTTGGCCCGTGTAGCCTTTATGATGGACAGGATCTTCAGAATATTCGGTCTACACGGTTCGTCGGTGATGCCCTTTATTATCTCCGGAGGAATTGCTGGAGGCTGCGCGGTTCCCGGGGTGCTGGCAACCCGAACACTCCGTTCCCCCAAAGAACGCCTTGCCACCCTGCTTACAGTGCCTTTTATGAACTGTGGAGCAAAGCTTCCGGTTTTAGCCCTGCTGATCGGGACGTTTTTCCACCAAAACAAGGCCCGCTATATGTTTCTGTTCACCGTTCTCAGTTGGATTGTAGCACTGTTTTCGGCTAAATTTTTCCGTTCTACTGTTCTCAAAGGGGACGCTACTCCCTTTGTTATGGAACTTCCACCCTATCGTTTTCCGACCCCCCTCGGACTGTTGATCCATACATGGGAAAGGACCTGGCAATACATTAAAAAGGCGGGCACCGTTATCCTGGGTATCTCCATTCTCATCTGGGCGATGATGACCTTCCCCTCGCTCCCGGCAGCAAGAATTGCAGACTACAATCATCAGAGGGAAGCGATTAATGCCCAAACCCTCATTAATACCGGCTCCCCGAATGTCCAACCCAACCGGTCGGCTTTCGAGAAAGAACGAAGACTGCAGCTCGCAATCATAGACAACAAACAGGCAGAGGAGGCTCTTTGTCATTCGGCTGCGGGGAGGTTGGGGAAATCTCTGGAATCCGTATCACATTATGCAGGATTTGACTGGCGAACCAATATTGCTCTCATCGGCGGCTTTGCTGCAAAAGAGGTTATCGTCTCAACCCTGGGCACAGCCTATTCCATGGGACAGATCGATACCGAAAAATCCGCACCTCTGGGAGAGAGGCTGAAACAAGATCATCATTGGAACAAGGCGGTAGCCATTTCCGCTCTTCTCTTTATCATGTTTTACAGCCCCTGTTTTGTCACCATTGTCTGTATAGCCCGAGAGGCATCCTGGAAGTGGGCATTTTTTTCCATGACCTTCAACACCTTATTCGCATTTACCCTTGCCGTTGCCTTCTTTCAGATAAGCAGACTCTCAGGTTTAGTATAGTAAAAGAGACCTAAAATAAAAAAGGCGCCCATCGGGACAAATCCGGTGGGCGCCTTTTTTGGGGGAGGAGAAGAAAAGCTATCTTAACTCAGCGCTTGATGCACTTTATTACATCCAATATCCGTGCCAAATATCAATTATTTCATCTATCAACCTTATATTATATGAAAATTTCAAAAATCCTCGAAAGTAGCCCCATGCTTAGCTGACCAGATGTGGAGATTTTTTTCCCGAAACGATTATTCACCTGTGTAATTTTTACCCAATCACACTTCTGCACATCCCAACCGGTAAACCATTACGATTTCTTATTAGCCCTGAAACTGGGCCTATGGGAATGGAAGGGAGTGGGCTGAACGGTAGTGGCAAGCAGATTACGATTTGATCCTCGTTGGTTTTACCCCAATAAACCTCTATTCGATACGTATCGCTCCTGCACCGCCGTTATTTTCTTCGTCTTCCGGTACCTGCTTCTTGACTGTTTTCATTTTCTCGGCCCGTGGGTCTTCGACAGATATTCCCGGGTGTGTTTCAGTCCGGTATTCCTCTCTACGATGTGTCTCTTCGCCGGTCTCGAGTCCTGACAACGCCCCCTGTGATGATCGTTCCGGTCGTAAAAATCGTGGTGCACCAGAAGGCATCGCCTTATTGTCACCGCCTGTCGGAGGATTCTTTCGAGAGGATGGAATATCTATCGGTTGCTTGAAAGTGGCAATCAGACCTTCTTGAACTTCAAGCAGTGAAACGAGTTCCCATCCGGCACGACCGAATTCATTCATGGACTCTTCCATTTCGGCTTCATCAAGGAACTCCCCACCCAGCAATCCTTCTTTTTTGTAATTATAATGAACGGTCTTATAACTCCAACGCATCCTTTTACCTCATTTTTCCCAGATAGTTTTCTCAGGCCTACCCCGTTGAAGGCCAGACTCGACAATTTTCCAAGAACCCTATTGTCCTTCGAGTAACGCATCGTCTTTGAACATTCCTTTAACCACAGTTCCGTCCTGCATTTGAATCCACCCTTTACCGTTTCTGCGACCGTTGACAAACTCCCCTTCATATCTGGTGTTGTCATTGCCAATAAAAACCCCATACCCGTTGGGAAGATCGTCCTTGAACTCTCCTTTATAAACAGAACCATTCTTGTATTTCATCTTGCCCTTTCCGGAAAATCTTCCATTGTGAAACATCCCGATATAATGACTGCCGTCGGCAAAATAATATTCTCCTTTCCCCTCAAAATGGTCTCCTTTCAATTGCCCGACATATCGGGTGGAATCAGGATAGGAAAACGTCCCCTTTCCTTCCTTGATCCCCATGACAAAGGTCCCGGCGTACCGACGTTTATCATGGTATGTATAGGTTCCGAAACCGTTGAATTTACCCTGCGAAAAAAAGCCGTCATACACATCTCCGTTAGAAAAGGTCATGATCCCGTGACCGTCGATAATGCCCTTCACAACGTCGCCTTCATAGTGAGCCCCATCGTTAAAATCGACACTGACCTCGCCGGTTGCAGGCGTTTTTTGGTCTGCCGAGCATATCCTTCCGTTAATTCTTCGATAGCCTCGAGCTCCTTTGTCTTGCCCTTTTCCCCCCGAGACAGTGACAACGGGTCCCCCCTCATCGGATTCCTTCATGGTTACGACGACCTTCTTTCGGGCCTCTATTATCTGTTTTCCATCTTTGAATTTCCCACCAATCTCTTTCCCGTCGGCCAAAATGATGATACCGTGACCGTAGGGCAGGCCGTTTTTGAACATTCCTTTATACTTTCGTCCATCCGGATACTCCATGATACCATCACCGATGCCTTGGTTATCCTTAAAAAGACTTCGATATTTACGGCCGTCCGGATAGATCATGACACCCTGTCCATTAAACTTGTCCTTTTCAAACCGTCCTTCATAGCGACGACCATCTGGAAAGACATACACTCCTTTTCCCTGCCGCTGACCGTCCTTATAAAACCCGGTATATTTGCCGCCGTCCAGGTAGGTTCTGGTGCCGTTTCCGTCAGGCTTTCCATTTTTAAACGTCCCTTTGAACCAGGACCCGTCTTTATAGATAAGCTTGCCCTGACCGTCTATGAGATTGTTTCTGAAATCACCTTTATACTCACGTCCGTCGGGATAAAAAATCGCTCCTTTACCATTAAAGCGACCGAGATAAAACTCTCCGGTATACTGGAGGCCGTTTTTATCGGTCAGAGTTCCTTTGCCGTCAATAACATTATCCCGGAACTCGCCTTCGTAACGACGTCCAGCGGGACTTTCCAGGATTCCGTTCCCGTCGAATCTCCCATTCTTGAACGCACCTGTATATTTGGTTCCATCAGGATAGATAAGTGTGCCCTTCCCGTTGATCATCCCATGGGCAAATTCCCCCTCATACCGTCGGCCTTCCCCGCCGACCCAGATCCCCGTACCGTTCCGACAATTGCCACGGATACAATCCGCCAAGGATACTCCGGGTGCTGATATCATAAACGGCAGCATCGCAATCAATAGCAACAGACAATTTTTCAGGGAAATCTTCGGCCCTTGAGGCATTATTTACTCCTTCTCTTCCATCCTTATTTTTATATGAGGGTCCATCGAAAAAACACTGATCATACCGTGCCGGAGCATTAAACTTTTAAATTCGTAACGGCTTCTCTCTGTCGATTAAGCTGCCTGGTCAAAGGCCTTTCGTACCTCCTGGGCGATTATTGCTATTCCCGCAGCAACCTGCTTTTCATCCTGAGAGTAGTTGACCCTCAGGCACTCATCCTTATGCCGCCAGTCATCCGTTTCCAGGCCCGGGAAGAAATAGTGCCCGGAAATCACGAGGACACCACGATCTTTCAATCTCTCATAAAGATCAAAACTTGTAATCGGCAAACCTTCAAACCACAGCCAGAGAAATATTGCGCCCTCCGGCCGATGAATTCTATAGGGAAGGCCTGAAAACTCTATATGAACTTTATCAATCGCCTTCTTGAGCTTATCCTCATAAAACGGCTGAATCAAGTTTTTGCAAAAAGCCAGGACTTCCCCCGACCTCACCATCTCCTGAGCGAGAAGAGCCCCGAAATTGCCCGGGGCAAGTGACATGATCGCATTCATTCCGGAGACGGCAGCTATCACCTCCTGGTCGGCAATGATAATCCCGGTGCGAACGGCAGGCATTCCGAGTTTTGACAGGGACAGACAGACGATAATATTGTCGTTCCAGATCGGGGCTGCTTCCGAAAAAACTATTCCGGGAAAAGGAACTCCATAGGCATTGTCAATGATCAGTGGAACTCCATGATTTTTTGCCAAGGCATCAAGGCCTGCGATCTCCGCATCGGTAACCACGTTCCCTGTCGGATTGGTCGGCCGGGATACACAGATCGCCCCGGTCTCCTCCCCCGGTTGGATCTGGTCGAAATTGACATGATATTTATAAAACTGTTCATCGAGAATCTCAATTTTCGGTCTGCTGGCAATAAAGAAGTCATCCCGGAGGCCGATATCGGCGTACCCGATGTATTCCGGGGTAAGGGGCAAACGTATCTTCTTTTGCGCACCATCGGGAAAGTCACCTGCGAACATATTGAAAAGAAGGAAAAATCCGGTTTGGCTGCCATTGGTCAAAGCGATATTCTCAGGTCCGATCGGCCAACCGTATTCCCGCTGTAACAGATCGGCCAAGGCCTTTATAAAATCGAGTTCTCCCTGGGGTGGGTTATAAATACCCACCAAACGCCGAAAGCTCTTTTCATCATCGCAGATATTGAGCAACCGTTTTCTCAGCACTTCCTGAAATTTCGGAATATGCCCGGGGTTGCCCCCGCCCATCATGATCATCTCTTTATCGCCGCTCATGGCTTTTCCCATATCATCCATCAGGGAGAGTATGCCGGCTTTATCGGTAAACTTCCTGCCAAAATTTGAAAATTTCATAGCTCTCACAAAGTCATCATTTGTTTAATGAGGTCCGTTCCCGCCACACCTGGGAATATGGGCCGCGTTCTGTCGGCCGGAGATTATCCTCGCCATAAGGAAGACCACGAGAAGAGAGAAGAGAAGCCTTCCCCAAAGGATTCCGATCAAACTGCCCCCCATGGCCATCATCAGGAGTGTATCCTCGACAAGGGAATGGCTGAGCCCCATCAAAGCCAAGGAGTGAAAGATCTCACTACGCTCCAACCTTCCGGATTGAGCCTCCCTGATAATCATGACACCACCATAACTAATGCCCATCACCACACCCACAACTGTTAAAGGTGCAGCTTTAGGGCTCATCCCGAGAAACGGTAAAACCGGGGCCATAAGACGTTCCAGTAAAGAGAGGAAACCGATAGCTCGCAGCACTCGCATGATTACGATTATCGCAAAAATCACCACCACCAGCACCAGCAAATTCCATCCCTGTTCAACTCCCCATTGAATCAAAGTCGAAGCCTTTCGTCCCGCCTTGAATAACAAGACAGCCGGCATCTGAAAATAGGAAAAAAGAGAACAAAAATTCTGAAGAAGAAAACCAAGAGTGAGAGCACCCGTCAACCGTAGCAGCCCCATAACGACAAATCCCGCCCCGGCCTTTTTACTGATGCTGAGCTCCAAGGGCAGTGAGTGGGCAACCAACATCATCGAACAAAGGACAGTGGTCTGGGCAACAGTAAGGCCCAAGCCGGGTGACAGCTCGGCAAAGACGGCCATCGCTGCGTAAAGGTTTGTCAATATTGCCGTTGCCCAGACGATACCGACAATCCCGGGCAAACCGACCAGAAGCATAACTGGTTCAAGCACATTGCTCAAATGGACGACCAATCCTGCCTCCTCCAGAACCTTGGTTATAACAACGACAGGAACCGTAATCTTGATCAGTTCCCAGCTTGTCGCAAAGGTTTCTTTGGGCAAAGACAGGGAAAATGATCTATAATCAGTCCCTTTTTTTTCAAGCATCCTCTTCTTCAATTCCAACGCTCAAGGAAAAAGAAGCCATCGGCAATATCTTTTTTTCTCTTTCATAGAAATACGAGCATTCCCCCTTCCCTGCCAGCCCCTTTTCAAAAAACAGAAACGGACGGAACAGATCCGCCGACCGCAATGAAACTTAAAAACCCGGAGCCCAACAAGGCAAGGCCTGTTTTTTCAAGTAGTAACCCAAAAACACCAGAGAGGCTATTTCCCTTTCCCGCTTTTTTCTGCCTGTTTTTTTAAGGAAAACAATTGACAATGCATTCCGGAGGATGCCAAGACCACCTGAGCCGGATTCTCGGCACTCTTAAACCTCATGGCCCGACAACCGTAAGGCATCGACGCGTTGTAGGTAATATAATAGTGCCTACATTGATAACAGATTGGAAGTCGTTGGGTCATAGCGAGCAGGAAAGATACCTGCGTTTGGTCTTCAATCTTTCGGTGTCAAGGATACCAGGCAGTCTGAGGATCACTGTTGAAAAACAAGAGCGCAGAACAGACAACCTGCTCAAATGTCTGCCAAACACGCAATAAGGTGCTCAAGCCTGCTGCCTGTTACGATAAACAGCCCTCTTACTGTCTTGTTTTCTTTTTCCGCTCCGGAAAATCAAAGAAAAGCAGAGATCCTTTATTGGGTCCGACATCCAGCCATGAGGAAACGTCCAAGTCCATCGCCACAACTCCTGAAGTCGGGATCTTCTTGATATACTCTCCGGTCAGAAGGACAGCGAGATCGGTAATCGCATAGTTGTGACCGATCAAAAAGGCCGATCCGATATTGTCTTCAATTTTCCTGACAACCTGCAGCAAATCGATGGTATCGGAAGTGTAGGCCAAATCGGCATAGGTTATCTTTTTCCCTGGGAAATTGATCTTCCCGGCCACGAGTTCAGCCGTCTTCCGAGCCCTTTTTGCAGAACTTGAAATCAGAGCATCGGGGCACGCCCCACGCTCGACAAGCCTTTGCGCCATTATGGCAGCCTCTTCTTTTCCCCGCTGATTCAACGGCCTGTCAAAATCGCTGATCTTCAAGTTCGACCAACTCGATTTTGCGTGACGGATGAGATATAATCGTTTCAACTCTTTTCACTCCTTCGCCTGATTTCCCGCCAAAGTCTCTCATACATCAATGCAGCCGAAGTTGTCCTGGCTGCGGCGCCAACCGGTCGCCTGACAACTCCCATCTTTTCAATCTCAGCCGAGTACGGAATACCGGCATCGACAAAGATTGGATATTTTCCATATTGATCCATAATCGAACAATGCAAATTTTTTCGTTTTTCCACCATTGAAAAAAATGCCTTAATTTTTCTCCGGTCGATCTTCAGATCTTTTGCAAGTTTCAGCAACTGTTGCAAGGCCAAAATTGAAAGCGTCGTCGGGACCACTGGTACCACCAGGATGTCTGCCTCTCTCAAGACGTGCTCTGAAAGCAAGGTCGGATTGGGAGGACAATCGAGAAAGATGATACTATACTGGTCAGCAACGCTATCAAAAACCGACCTCAACGGTGACCCCGTTTTATTTTTATCCTCTTTAGTTAGAATAATATCAAACTTACGAAAGGAGAAATGGGCCGGAAGAAGATCGAGATTCTCATAGTCCGTCTCTCTAATATATGCATGGATATCGCCTTTTAGAAATTTCTTGCCGCTAAATTTTTTCGGAGGCCGAATCCGGAAATAATAGGAAGCGGCTCCTTGCGAATCCATATCACAGAGAAGAACGGAATTTCCTCCAAGGGATGCCGTGTAGGCAAGATTTACCGCTGTCGCTGTTTTCCCGACACCTCCTTTGTTGCTATAAATTGCAATCGTGATCATTACATTTCCCAGACCGGAAGATTTCTATCCTGTCTCTTTTTTTAGCGACTCTCCAAAAAGGTCTTTCATATTCCGGTCCATAAACTGCTTGCATCTTCTAAGACATTTCCTGCGCATCTGTTTCTTTCGGGTTTCGAGGCGGGCAATGAGTTCCTTCACACTCTCCTCAACCAGCGGAATTTGAGACGCACCAGCAAGATACCTCTTAAAATTTCCGACCTGAACCGACAGATCATTGAACTCACCAAGATCATTCTGGAGACCTTTCATCTCTTTCAACAGGTTTCCCATGGTATCCTCGGGAAAAAGTGATCGAAAAAATTCCACCAGGTAGCGAAATTTTTTTCCCTGTATTCGCAGTTCATGCATCGACGAATCCTGGTCCTGGTCCTCCCCATCCATGACCAGCGAGGCATAATGAACAAGGTTTCTATAACATTTACCAATGGTTTTGTGGGCGACCTTCCCGCAGGCCTTCTTGCTGACAGGCCTGTGTACATCACCAGGAAATTCCAGTAGAAATTCATGCCAGTTGGCCATCAGGTCCACGAATCTGGATGATTGCAGACCCTTTTGCATCTTTGCCAATTCCTTTTTACGTTGCCGATGGATTTGCCGAAACAGGCGTTCCAGTCCCTGATGAAGGCTTGGGGGTACCAATGTTTTAAAAACCTCTTTATTTTTCAAACAGACATCGATGTCCCGAACAGGACCGGTTACCCCACCCAGCCATTTGAACTCCTGGGAAAAATGGGTTCTCTGACCGGGGGGTATCGCCTTTTTCAACTGGGAAAGTGCGGAACGGGTCCTCCGTACGGCGACACGGAAATCGTGAAGAAATTCAGAATCTACGTCATCAAGAACCCCGGGGAGGTTCCTTTCCATGCTTTGCTGCAGGTTGAGACCGATTATGCTTACCGCCTGATCGAGAGTCTGCTCAGGCTTGAGTTTAACCGAGAATTTGGAACTGTAATCCCCAGGCAGCCGGCCGATGACGCCAAGGACAACGGATAAAAAACTCTTGCCATCGGTCGCTTCTTCCAGCCCCAGTGCCTTAAAGAGCTTGAGGATACGGAGAAACGGTTTTCTATACCCTCGGACCTCCGTCAATTGGAGCACCGTGGGTATCGCTGTCCGGGACTTGCCATCGGCGATTACCTCACCGGAATCCAAAGTCAGTCTTGCAACTATCTTCTGGTCCCGATTGCGGAACTGGAGGTTCCATCGTCGACCGACTAGCCGAAAAAGAGGGGTGAGTGCCCTGTCCCCCAGGAGGGATTTCAATGTATCCCGGATTTCGCCTTCCGGAAAATCCCACCAGAAGACGTTTCGGGTATCAGGCCCGGATACCTCGCGACCGGCGGAAAAGCCAAAGAGCGGTGCCACAGAATAATGGGGCCCGTTTCTTCTGATGACCATGCTACCTGTATACATTCTCCAGTCGAAGGAGTCCAGATATTGATCATCCATTTCGGCCATGGTCTCATCAGTGCCGGGGAAAAGGGCTGCCGCCTCGCGCAAAACAAGGTTCGAATCCACCCTTTCATCCAATATGAAGATACGATATCCCGGTTTCACCATACGATGCTGTCAGGTTCTATAATCAGCGTTTATTTTAACGTAATCGACTGAAAGATCGCACGTATAAATCTCTTCGCAGGCATTACCGTCCTTAAGATCAATACAGACGGTTATGTTCTTTTGCTGCAGGACCTTTGCCGCCTCTTCCTCGGCAGCAGCTCCTTGGCCTATGCCGTTTTTTACCAGGGTGACATTACCGAAAGCAACATCAACCTGCTCGGGATGAAACCGCACTCCGCATCGTCCAATAGCGGCCATTATTCTTCCCCAATTGGCATCCTGTCCGAAAAATGCCGTCTTTACCAGGCTTGAATTTGCCACCGTCCTGGCCATACGTTCTGCTTCTTCAGACTCCTTTGCTCCGCAGACACGAATTGTGATACATTTTGTCGCGCCTTCGCCATCGGCCACAATCTTCATGGCCAACTCCCGCAAGATGTCTTCCAGGGTGTTCTGAAAGAGCTGTTGATCATCAGGGATCTCGTCATCAATCCATTTGTTTCCGGCCGCCCCATTGGCCATTACCAGAACCATATCGTTGGTGCTGGTGTCACCGTCGACACTGATGCGATTGAATGTGTTCGCTACCCCTATTTTCAGGCACTTGTTCAGTTCGGGAAAACCGATTTGGGCATCGGTGACAATGAAGGCCAGCATGGTTGCCATATTCGGCATGATCATACCCGAGCCTTTGGCCATTCCCATGAAATTGACCTCTTTGTCCCCGAGCGTGATTGTCCGGTAGGCCATCTTGCTATAGGTATCAGTCGTCATCATTGCTTCCGCAACCTGCTCAAAATTTTCCGGGGCAAGTCCCCGAACCAAGCTCTCCATTGCCGCCTCAAAGGCTGCCACATTGAGTTGAGTTCCGATGACGCCGGTGGATGCAACCTGCACCATCTCATCAGAAATCCCCAATGCCTTTGCCGCCAGATTACTGGTTTTCTTGGCTGATTCCATTCCCTGTTCCCCGGTACAGGCATTGGCACAACCACTGTTCACCAGGACGGCCTGCGCCCTCCCCTGTTTCAGTCGTTCAATATCCAGAACAACCGGTGCTGCTTTTACCAGGTTCTTGGTGAAAACACCTGCGGTCACTGCCGGAATCTTACTGTAAATCAATCCGAGATCAAGTTTGTCGGCGTATTTGATCCCGGCAGAAACCCCGGATGCGGAAAAATCTTTTATAATCATTTTTGACAATCTCGAAATTTTTTTTAGTGATATGGTTACAAAAATAGCTTTTATTCACTCTACCATTTGACCGTTTGTTTATGCTACCTTAAAATTACTCAATCTGTAGAATATCACTTCCATTTATTATGCAAAAGAGGTCAGGAAAAAAGTGTAGCACTCTCAAAAGCCGCAAGTCGTTAAACAAGACAAAAAAAGGCTTTTATCTCAGCAACATCTGTCAATAAAGATTAATGGACATTCTCATCATATCCGACATTCATGCAAATTTTCCAGCACTGGCAGCCATAGCAGCACATTTCGAGTCCCGGTGTTTTGCTGCAATCATCAATGCAGGGGATTCGGTAGTCTATGGACCTTTCCCCAACGAAACCCTTGAATGGTTGCACCGAAAAAACACCTGCTCCATCCTCGGCAATACCGACAAAAAGGCACTCAAGCTTGTCGCAGGAAAATCATTTAAAAAACCAGCAAAACTGGAAAAAAGAATCATGTATACCTGGACAGCTGACAATTTGGGTCAACCAAATGCAGACTACCTACGTTCTCTTCCGACCTCACGGCATATCGAGCTTGAAGTGGAGGGAAAGACTTTTACCATCGGGATCTTCCATGGGAGTCCTCGAGACGACAACGAGTTTCTCTTCCCTCATACACCTATCAAATACCTCTCCGAACTGTCCGCACTTACGCCCGCAGATATCGTCATCACCGGACATTCCCATACCCCCTTTCACCGATGTGCGGGAAAGACCCATTTCGTAAATCCTGGCAGCACCGGCAGGATGTTTGACGGTGATCCCAGGGCATCCTGCGCAATCCTGTCAATCAAAAAGGAGACCGTCCTGATCGAACATTTCCGAATTTCTTACCCGGTCCAACTGGTTGTTGAAGGGCTAAGGAAAGCAGACCTTCCTGAAATTTATGAAAAAATGTTCATTATTGGTAAAAAACTCAATTAAGCCGGGGGGCACCGAATCGCCAATATTGCCGATTTAGTTTCTATTAAGATTTTATTAATCCGATAAATATCAATTGCTATTTGTTGCAGTAACACGATATTCTCAATAAAGAAATACGTTGACCGAGTAGTTTCGGCATCGCATGATTTGTTTTTCTCAACCGGAGTTTCCATGCCCAAAAAAAAGAGCAAACCGACCTCTCCCCGACCGCACAGGGGCAGAACCGCCGTCATCAAAGAACTGGTAAAGAAATTAGAAAAAGATATTGCCATTCACCCACCCGATGAACAGATTGGCAAGATAACCAGCGTTCTGAAGAAAGAGGATAAAGAGCAGATCATCATGGCCTGTCTTCTTGATTACTATAATTCAGAAGAGCTGAAACCCTACCAGGCCGAGCTGATCAAAATGCAAAACCACCTGGAGCGCACCGGAAAAAAAATGATCATTCTCTTCGACGGTCGAGATGCCTCAGGAAAAGGGGGTACGATCAGAAGGGTTACCAGATACATGAACGGAAAGCGCTATCGTGTTACCGCCCTGGGAAAACCCAACGAATATCAAAAAACCGAATTGCATATGAAGCGCTATATAGAGCAGTTTCCCCACGCCGGAGAGATCGTTCTCTTTGACAGGAGCTGGTACAACCGTGCTCTTGTCGAACCGGTCATGGGTTTCTGCTCCCGGGCTCAATATCAGC
>Ga0307440_1001268_pt1 | contig 12303 bp, 10 predicted proteins | sample SalMarWE160410MG_FD_202150 | JGI IMG/M metagenome (GOLD analysis project Ga0307440, IMG submission 202150) | Salt marsh sediment microbial communities from the Plum Island Ecosystem LTER, Massachusetts, United States - WE1604-10 | ecosystem: Environmental > Aquatic > Marine > Intertidal zone >... | reverse complement strand
GGCCCGCCAGCGAGCGTGCGCGAGCGGTGGCTGGTGCGCCTGCCCTTCAGCATCTACCTCGGCTGGATCAGCGTCGCCACCATCGCCAACATCTCCGACGCCCTACTGCACGGCGGCTGGGGCGGTTGGGGGCTGCCTGCCGTGGCCTGGGCGGTGATCATGCTCGGCGTGGCGGCCTGCCTCGGGCTGGCGATGCTGGTGCGGGACCGGGACGTGGCCTTCGCGCTGGTGCTGGTGTGGGCCTTCTTCGGCATCGCCGTGGAGCAGCGGCACGAGCCGCTGGTGGCGGTCGCGGCGCTGGTGGCCGCCGGCGTGGTGGCACTGGGCGTGCTGGCGACGCCGTTCGCTCGGTCGGCCGGTCGGCGGCCGCCGCGCCCTCCGGCCGCCGGCTGAGGCCCCTCCGAGCCGCGGTATACTCGCCGCGAGGTGAGCGAGGAACCGAAGCACAGCTACACCGCGCTGGAGATCGTGGAGGAGTTCTTCCCCGCGACCTCGGCGCGGTTGCTGCCCAGGGAGCGCGCCTACAGGCTGGAGCGTGACGGCCACGGCGACGTCCGGGTGATGGACGCCTACGGGACCGAGCGCCTGCGCATGACCCCGGTGGAGCGGTCGCGCTACGACGACGCGCACCTGTGCTGCGATCTGTGCCATACCAGCTCACCGCGCGAGGAGCTGCACATCATGCGCTCGGAGGTCCCGGGCTCGTCGGGCCGGCGGTTCCGCTACCTGATGGCCTGCCGAGACACCGACGCCTGCGAGGCCCGGCGCCTGGACGACGCGCCGGTCGAGCTGCTGTTGCGAACGGGCTGAGCCCCCGGTCGAAGCTGGCGTGGGTCTCGCGCGGCACCTGACGGCGCCCGGAGACCGATGGGAGGGACGGCCATGGCCGATCACAGCGAGCAAGCCGGGGCGCGTCTCTCACGCGAGCGGCTGCTGGAGCACTGGCAGGACGAGGGCGACTCGGCCCACCTCTACGCCCGCCTCGCCCGCCGCATGCGCGACGCGCAGGCGCGCGCCACCCTCGAGCGCCTGGCCAGGGACGAGCGCGGCCACCAGCGCGTCTTCGAGGAGCTGCTTGGCGAGTCTCCGCGCTTCCGGGCGTCGTGGAGGACGCGCACCCTGCTGCTCGCCTCCCGCGTGCTCGGCGCGCGCCTGGTACTGGCCCTGGCCACCAACGAGGAGGGGCGGGAGGTGGAGCGCTTCCTGCGCGAGGCCGCCAATGGCATCGACGCGCCCTGGGTGCGCCGGCTGGCGCACGAGTCGGCGCAGCACGCGGGCGCCCTCGCCCGCTTGAGCGGCGGCGGCGGCGACCCCTGGCACCACATCGACTCGGGCGGCAGGCTGCGCAACGTGGTCTACGGCTTCAACGATGGGCTGACGGCCAACTTCGGCCTCATCGCCGGCATGCTGGGGGCCGCCATCCAGCGCGACGTCGTGCTGCTGAGCGGCTTCTCCGGCCTGCTCGCATCCTCGCTGTCGATGGCGGCGAGCGGCTACCTCGCTGCGCAGAGCCAGCGTGAGGTCGATCAGAACGAGATCAACACCCAGCGCGCGGAGCTGGTGCTGTTCCCCCAACGCGAGGAGGACTACCTCACCGAGCTCTACGCCGGCAAGGGGCTCACGGACCAGGAGGCGCGCACGGCTGCCGGGAGGGTGATGGCCGACCCCGAGGTGGCGCTGCGCGAGCTGGCGCGCGAGAAGCTCAACATCAGCGAGGAGGCCGATCCGCCGTTGGTGGAGGGGGTCACCACCGGCCTGGCGACGGTCTTCGGCGCCGCCGTGCCGATCGTGCCGTTCTTCTTCGGGGGCGGCCCGATTGCCGCCTGGAGCGCCTTCGCCGTCGCCATGGCGATGCACTTCGTGGTCGGAGCCGCCCGCAGCGTGTTCACCGGCCGACCCTGGCTGCGCAGCGGCTTCGACATGTTCGTGGTGGGGCTGGGCGTGGCCGCCTTCGGCTACCTGCTGGGCTTCGTGCTGACCGGCGTCTTCTCGGGAGGCTGAGCGGAGCGGCACGGCCGCACCCGGGTCGCGCGCCGGCGGCTGCTACCCCTGAGGAGATGACCGTGCGGGCCCAGCTCCGCGAGGGCGGCGGGCCATGAGCGGCCGCCGCCGGACGCCGAGGAGCCGGAGGATGACGGCCCTGGCGCCGGGTAAGAGTGCCGTTAGCGGGCCGCTGCTACGCTTCCCGCATGGCGGAAGGGTCCCGCTCCATCAAGCGCTTCTCGGACACGGAGCTGCAGGCGATGGTGACGCGCTACGAGCGCGCCCTGTTTGCCGGGACCTCGACGCATCGCGACGTGGTGAAGCTGATCGCGGCGGAGAGGGAGCTCCTGCGGCGCGAGGCCAAGCGCATGCGGCAGACCGTGCGCGAGGAGCGAAGCGCTCGCACCGCGAGCAGCTCTGAAGGGTGGCTGGCCGTATCGCCGGCGGCCCCCGGCAACCCCAAGACCCCCGAGGCCGTGTGAGGCTCCTTTCAGCGAGCGCTGCCCGGCATCTCCAGCCCTAGCAGCAACGGGTCGTGATCCGACGCCCGGTAGGGTGACGCGGCGGCAGCCGCGCCGCTGCCGTCGACGCCGCCCCAACCGCCCTGCGCCACTAGCGGAGACTCGTCGGCGTCGATGTGCCAGTAGCTGGCGCCGGCCAGGTGAGCTGCCAGCGAGGGGCTGAGGAAGGCATCGTCGAGCGTGCCCGCCTCGCCTCGGTAGACGTAGCTGTAGCGCCGGGCCGCCGCCACGGACGCGCCCGCGCTGCGGTACCCGGCACGCTCGACGATCCGCACCGGGGGCTCGGCCGCGTAGCTGTTGAGGTCGCCGGCGATGACCAGGTCGGGGCTGCCCACGGCCGTCGCCCTGGCGGCCGCGAAGTCGACCACGGCCTGCGCCTGCGCGCTGCGCCGCAGGTTCCAGCAGCCGTAGCCGCGGTCGACGTCGCCGGCGCTGGGACAGCCGCCCTTCGACTTCAGGTGCACCGCCACCAGCGTCAGGACGCGGCCGCCCGGCGCCCGGAAGCTGGCGGCGATGGGCGCACGCTCGAACAGCGCGGCGGGGTCGCTGGCGCTGGCGAGCAGCTCGAGCCTCGACGGCTTGTAGAGGATGGCCTGCTTGATGCGGTCGCTGCCGACGCCTGAGGGCGGGTCGGGCACGGCGGCGTAGACCTCGCTCCCGAGGCGCCGGTTGAGGGCAGCCAGTAGCGCGTTCTCGCTGGCCATGCCGCCGGACTCGATCTCCTCGAGCAGGAGCGCGTCGGCGTCGAGGCCGGCGAGCGCGCTCACGAGCCGGCCGAGCTGGCTGCGGTAGGCCTGCCGGGTGTCGGCGCCGCGCTCGCCCAGGGTGGTGAAGAAGTTGTGGGCGTTGAGGGTCGCCAGCCGCAGGTCGCCACCGACGTCTTCCGGGGCCGCAGGCCGGGGATTGCGCGGCAGCAGCCGCACCGGGCCGGTCGGCTCGAGGGCGTGGACGTTCGTCGCCACCGTGCTCACCACGGCGGTCAGGGGCGCCACGGCATCCCCGTCGCGCGGCAGCGCGCCGTCCGGCATGGTGTACGGCACCGGTCGCGGCCGGCGCGTGGTGCTGCCGTCGTCCAGCACGATCCGCCCGAGCGTGTCGACGCCGTGCCCGGCCGTGCCCTGGGTGGGGGCGAACAGCCGGCCGGCGGCGAGCGTCAGCTCGCCGTAGCGACCCAGGTCGTAGACGTCGGTGATCGTGAGCGGCCTCGTGAGCCTCACCCGCATGCCCTCGAGCGCCTCCCAGCCGGCGTTTCCCAGCGGCAGCGCGACGGGCGTCGCCGGCGGCAGCGGTGCCGAGCCGCAGCGCAGCGGGGTGGCGTCGGCCGCCAGCTGCGTGAGGCTGCGGGTCTCCCGGACTCGGCCGCGTACCCGCAGCAGCTCGCCGACGGGTGGCGCGGGCGAGCCGCCGGGAAGGGTGACGAACAGGCCATCGGAGGTGGCGGGGTCGCCGTCGCCGGCGGGATCCTGCAGGAAGAAGCCGCCGAGGCTGCCCTTTGCCATGAAGCTGGCCGTGACCACGCCCTCGACCGTCACCCGGCGGCCGGCGAGCGGGGACCGGGCCCCCGATCCCTGCACCGACGCGATGGGCGTCACGTCCGTTGCCGGCGGGCAGGCTGCCAGCGCGGCCGCACCGAGCGCGAGGGCGAGAGGCACGACCAGCGCGGGCAGGGCGGATCGGGCGGCGGCGAGGGCGAGCGCGCTGCGGGCCATGGCGCAGTCTACCGGCGCCGGCGGGGTGCAGCCGGGGCAGTACCCTGGGACATGCCGATCCGCGACGACCTCATCCTCCGCATGCTCGATTCCGTCGGGGCGGTGATCGCCAGGCTGATCACCGGGCGCGCGCCCGACGACCTGCAGGTCGCCGAGCGCGAGCTGGCGGCCGCCTACGTGCAGCTCACCGGCTCGGGTCGGGAGCTGGTGGGGCGGCTGTCGTCCGAGCAGCTGCTCGCCATCCTGGGGGCGCCCGCGAGCTTCAACCGCGAGCGCGGCTACGTGCTGGCACGCCTGCTCGAGGCGGATGCGCGGCTGAGCGAGGTCGAGGCCACGGCCGCCGGCGCAGACGCCGGGACGGCCGGCGACGAGCGGGTGGCCGCGCGCCGCCTGAAGGCGCTCGACCTCTACCTCGAGGCCGCCCGCGCCGGTCTGGACGAGGAGGATCTCGAGGAGCGCATCCGCGGGTTGGAGCAGGCCCTCGGGGGGCTCGAGCTGCCCGAGCCGAGCTTCTGGCGCGTCTTCGACCACAGGGCCGGCGTCGGCCGCTTCGCCGAGGCCGAGGACCTGTTGTTCGAAGGGATCGCGCGCTTCGGTGGGGGCGCGGAGCTGGCCGCCCGCGGGCGTGCCTTCTATCGCGAGCTGCAGGGCTTGCCGGACGAGTCGCTCGAAGCCGGCGAGCTGCCACGCGACGAGGTGGAGGAGGGGCGCACGGCGTTCGAGGCCGAGCTCGCCCGCGGTGCGCCGCGCGAGGCCCGTCCGTGAGCCTGGGGCGCTTCGCCTCGCAGCGGGCGCGCGCCATGCCGGCCAGCATGTTCGCCACCATGGACGCCGCCAAGGCCAGGGCACGGGCCGAGGGGGTCGACGTGATCGACCTCTCCATCGGCTCCTCCGATCTGCCGCCGCCGCCAGCGGCCGTCGCAGCGCTGCGGGCCACCGCCGACGACCCGCAGGCCTACGGCTACTGCTTGCAGGCCTGTACCCGGCCGCTGCGCGATGCCGTGGTGCGCTGGTTCCAGCGCCGCTACGACGCTCCTGCCCTCGACCCCGACGCCCACGTGCTACCCCTGATCGGTTCGCAGGAGGGGCTCGCCCACCTGCTGCTGGCGGTGGCCGACCCGGGCGACACGGTGCTGATGCCGGACCCGGCCTACCCGTCGTACTTCGGAGCGGCCGCGCTCGCCGGCGTGCGGCGCGTGAGCCTGCCGCTCACCGAGGCGACCGGCTTCCTGCCGGATCTGGAGGCGGTGACGGCGGCCGACGCCGAGGCCGCGCGCGCCATGGTGCTGAGCTACCCGAACAACCCGACCGCCGGCGTGGCGGACGAGGCCTTCTTCGATCGGGCCATCGCGTTCGCGCGGCGCCACCGGCTGCTGCTCATCCACGACTTCCCCTACGTCGATACCGTCTTCGGGGAGTACCGGGCACCCTCGCTGCTGGCGCGACCGGGCGGCTTGGAGGTAGGCATCGAGCTCTACTCCTGCTCCAAGAGCTTCCACCTGGCCGGCTTGCGCATGGGCTGGGCGGTAGGCCATCCGGAGGCGGTGGCGGCACTGGCGCGGGTGAAGGGCGCGGTCGACTTCAACCAGTACCTGGGGGCCCAGCGGGCGGCGATCGCCGCCCTCGAGCAACCGCCGGAGCGGCTGCGGGCCGACGCGGAGCGCTTCAGGGAGCGTCGCGACGCTCTGCTGGGCGCGCTCCACGACATGGGCTGGATGGCGCCCACGCCGCAGGCCAGCATGTACCTGTGGGCCCGCCTGCCGGCCGGCAGGCGCGACTCCCAGGCGTTCAGCCTCGACCTGGTGAAGCGGGCGGGCGTGGCGCTGGCGCCGGGCCGCGCCTTCGGCGAGTCGGGCGAGGGGCACGTGCGCTTCGCACTGGTGCAGGAGCCGCGGCGCCTGCGCGAGGCGGTGGCGCGGATCCGTCGTTCTCTGGACTGAGCCGGGGCTCAGGCGTCGGTTCGGAGGTCGGCCGCCGGCGGCGCGCTCTCGCCGTCGCCCAGGCGGACGTCGTCGTCGCCCGCGCTGCCGCTGCCGCCGTCGCTGCCGCCGTCGCTGCCGTCGTCGCTGCCGTTGTCGTCGCCGCGGCGGTCCCTGCCGGCGGGCTGGCCACGTCCGGCCTCCCAGAAGCCGTGCAGGTTGACGGCGAGGTGGGCGGTCACGGCCGGCAGCAGGCTGCCGCTCGCCAGGGTCAGCCAGCCGAAGAGCAGGCCGGCGACGGCGACGAACAGCGGGTAGGCCCAAGCGCGTGGCGGCACGGGATGGAACAGGCCGAAGAGCAGCGCCTGCAGGAGCACGCCTACCAGCGGCAGCAGCGCGCCGCGGAAGAACAGCTCCTCGCCGCCGGCGGTCAGCAGCGCCAGCAGCGGCCACGCCCACAGCGGCAACGCCAGCGAGCGCAGGGCGTGCTCGGTGATCTGGCTGGCGTAGCGGAAGGAGGCGAGCCGGCGCTCCAGTAGCTGGGCCAGCCCCAGCAGCGCCGCTCCGACGGCCAGCCCCAGGGCGAGCTGCCAGCCGAACGCCAGGCGCGGCGTGTAGCTGCCGCCGCGCACAAGCAGCCACACCAGCCCGGCCAGGCCGATGACGAGGCTCGGGAGGAAGACCAGCGCACGGCGCACGACGCCAGTGTATGCGGCCGCCGGCCGCCGGGAACGGCAGCGCCGGGCGCGGCGCCGCCGTCCGGGGCGCGACCCGCGCCGGCCGGCGTGCTCAGCCGTGCCACCCCTGCGCCTCGGCGTAACCGCGCAGCAGCGCCTCGGCTTGCTCGGGGGTGGCGATGTCGCCCACCGCCTCCGCCTCGCGGAGCAGCGCCAGCGCCTCGCCCACGCGGGGCCCCGGCGGGATGCCGAGCAGGAGCATCACCGCCTCGCCGTCCAGCAGCGGCGCCTTGGGGGGCGGCTCGTCGAGGATCGCCAACACGCGCGACAGAGCCAGGCGGTAGGCGTTGCGGTTGGCCTCGCTGGCGAGCGGTCCCCGCGCCGCCTCGCGATCGGCGATCATCAGCTTCAGCAGGTCGGGCAGGAGGACCCGGCGCCGGTGGACGAAGCGGCGCGCGGCCCGATCGTCACGGGGGAGCGGCAGCATGTGGTAGCGCACCAGCTCGGCGACCCGCCGGATGCGCTCGCGCGGCTCGCGCAAGCGGGTCAGGGCCGTTCCGGCCAGGTCCTGTCCCAGCCGGGCGTGGCCGTAGAAGTGCGTGCGGCCGTCCTCGCCGGTGCCGCGGGTGCCCGCCTTGCCGACATCGTGGAGGAGCGTCGCCCAGCGCAGGGCCAGATCGGCCTCGGGGAAGCCCTGGAGCAGCTGGTTGAGCGCCTCCAGCGAGTGGTGGAGCACGTCGAGGTGGTGGTAGCCGCCCTGCTCGATGTCGCGGCAGGCGGTGAGCTCCGGCAGCACCAGCCTCAGCAGCCCCAACTCGTCGGCCAGCGCCAGGCCCCGGGCCGCCGCCGGGTGGGAGAGGAGCGCCCACAGCTCGTCGCGCGCCCGCTCCCAGGCGGGCAACGCCCGGGCGCCGCTCGACTGCTCCGCGGCCGCATGCGCCATGGCGCGCCTGGTGGCGGGCTCGAGCGTCAACGCCAGCACGGTCGCGAAGCGCACGCCGCGGAGCGGGCGCACCGGGTCGGCGGCCAGGGCGGCTTCCGAGGTCATGCGGAGCCGGCCGGAGCGCACGTCCTCGCGGCCCTTCAGCGGGTCGATGAGGCTGCCGTCGAGGGCCGCCGCCATGGCGTTGACGGTGAAGTCGCGCTGGCGCAGGTCGCTCTCCAGGTCGCTCGCGAGCGGCGTGAAGTCCAGGATGGTGGTGCCGGCCACCGCTCGCCAGTGACCGCGCTCGGCGTCCAGCGCGAAGGCGCTGCCGCCGGTGGCGGCGGCCAGGCGCCGGGCTTCGCTCTCGGGGTCGGGCACCAGCCAGTCGAGGTCGCGCGGGACGGTGCCCAGCAATGCGTCCCTGACCGCGCCGCCCACCAGGAAGCCGGCCGTGGGCAGCGGCGTAGACTGGGGCATGGCGATGCGCTCCGGACGCGTGTGGCGGCGCAGCCAGCCCATGCTTCCAATTACAGCACGGCGCTCGCGGGCGTCCGGAGGTGGCGGCCGGGCCCGGCCGGAGCCGCGGCGGCGCGGCGCGGGGCGACGCGGGTGACCCCGCTGCTCGTCGGGCTCACCGGCAACATCGGCTCGGGCAAGTCGAGCGTGGCGCGCCTGCTGGAGGCGCGCGGCGCGGCGGTGATCGACGCCGACGCGCTCGCCCGCCAGGCCACGGAGGACCCCGCGGTGCTGGCGCGCATCGCCGCCGAGCTGGGGCCGGAGCTGGTGGAGGACGGCCGGCTCGACCGCGCCGCCGTCGCTCGCCGGGTGTTCGCCGACGAGGACGCCCGCCGGCGCCTGAATGCCATCGTCCACCCCTGGGTGCGGCGGGCGATGGGCGCCGCCGTCGCCCGGCTGGCGGCGTCCCCGTCGCCGCCGCCGGTGATCGTGCTGGACATCCCGCTGCTCTACGAGAACGGGCTGCAGGAGGGGCTGGACGCCGTCATCGTGGTGTCGGCGCCGCTGGCCTCGCGCATCGGGCGCGTCGTCCGCCGCACCGGGCTCGGGGCCCGCGAGGTGCGCGCCCGGGACGCGGCGCAGATGCCGCTCGGGGCCAAGACGGAGCGAGCGGACTACGTCGTCGACAACGGCGGCCCACCCGAGCGCCTGGCGCCGCTGGTAGACGAGCTGTGGCGCGAGCTGGAAGCCCGCGCCACAGCGACCGGTCGAAGGTGATGCCCTACCAGCTGACCTGCGTCAGCCCGTGGCTGTGGACGCTTCCGCCCGACACCTGGGTGTAGGACACGCCGCTGCCCAGCTTGTTGGCGACGAAGTCGAGGAACTTGGTGAGCGCGTCGGTGGCGGCGGTGACCTTGGCCATGTCGAGGCCCTGCGAGCCGCCCAGGCCGGCGAGCGTCTGAAGGCCGGTCACCAGCGAGGCGGCGCTGTTCTTCGTGGACGCCTTGGTGTCGGTCAGGCCGAAGCTGTGCGCGCCGTTGGGGATCTTCGAGCGCAGCGCGGCGAGCGCCGGAGGCAGTGAGGCCCCGTTCTGGCGCGCGGTGAGGACCGCGTCGAGGGCGCTGGTGCTGGTGCCGATGAACGCCTGGCCACCGGCGACCGCGTAGGAGAGCGTGACGCCGGGCGCCATGGCGACGGCGGTCACCGTCACGCCGCCCGCCTGGTGCGTGGCGGGCTTGGGCGCTGGTGCGCTGCCCGACGGGTTGGTGAAGCTGGCCAGCTGGGCGGCCAGCTTGCCGAACAGGTCGTTGAGGCCCTTCGTGGCCGCGACGTCGTCCTTGCTCTGCAGCACGAACACGCTGGCCCCGAGCATGTCGGTCGAGGGCATGCCCGGTTGCTGCGTGGCGGAGGCCGCCGAGGGCAGGCTGATGCTGGCGACGTTCTGTCCGGTCCACCCGAACAGATCGGTGCGCAGGTCGATGCCCACCATCCCCTTGACGAACTGGTCGACGTCGCTGACGCCGAGCTGGGGCACGCTGGCGACCAGGTCGCCGAGGTAGTTCCACCAGTCCGTGATCGTCAGCGCGCTGCTGCTCACGCTCAGCGCGGTCGACGGCACGAAGCCGAGCGGGGCGGTGGAGGCCGGCGCGGAGGACGCCAGCATGGTGTAGAGCGCGGCGTCCTTGCTCGAGCCGTCGAGCTGCTGCAGGCCCTCGGACTCGACGCCGGAGGAGGTGAAGCGGGTGACGCGGGCGATGGTGCCGATGGTGGTGAGGGCGTTCGTCAGCCGCTGCGACAGGGTGTCGAAGCCCTGCGCGTCGAGCACCGGCTTGAGGATGGGTCCCGCAGGTGCCGGGGCGAGGTAGCTGACCAGCTGGCCGTCGCCGAGCTTGGCGAGGGTCGCCTGGTAGCCCGGCTGGTCGGTGAACGACGGCTCGCTGGCGCCCTGGTGGCGCCGCAGCACGCCGCGGAGCACGTCAGGGTTGGAGGAGAGGGCCACCAGCGCGCCGTCCTGGGCGTAGGCCACGGTGGTGCTGCTACCGCTGGAGTCGCTCACGGTCTCGACGAAGAAGGTCAGCTTGCCCTCGGTCAGCTTCTGGACGCCGGTCTTTCCGGCGCTGCTGGCGATCAGCTTGGCCGCGGCCTGCTGCGCCTTGGCGTCCACGCGGGCCACGAAGGTGACCGCCGGCAGCGGGTTGCCCTGACTGATCGACACGTCCAGGTACGCCTCGTTGCCCAGCACGTCGAGCGGGCCCAGCCCCTTGAGCTCGGCCGGCAGCTGGCCGACATTGGGTACCTTGCCGGACTGCTCGGCCTGCTTTGCGCTTGCGGCGAAGGCGGCCTCGAGCTTCTGGCCGACGCCGAGGCGGGTGAACTCGTCGATGTACGGCTGGATCTTGGCTTGCTGCCCGCTGAGGCCCTGCACGCCGACCACGAGGATGCTGTTCGGCGGCAGGAGCGGGCGCAGCGACTGAGCAGCCGCGCCCGAAACGAGCAGGATAGCGGCGAGTAGAACGAGGGCGCGCTTCATGGAACCTCCCGGAGGTGCGGCATGGCAGAGTGCAGCGGCCGCGAGCGTGACCGCGACGCCGTCCCGCGGAGGGCGGCGCGCTCAGGCCACTATAGTCGCCCCGAGCACGCCGGTGAAGGGCTCCTTCTCCCAGCCGCCGGGTCCTCAGCGGCCCCCGACCTTGGCCAGGCTCTCTCGCGCGGCCTCGACCACGTTCGCGGCGGTGAAGCCGAACTCCTTCATCAGGCGGTCGCCGGGGGCCGACGCGCCGAAGCGGTCGAGGCCGATGACCACCCCGTCACAGCCGGCGTAACGCTCCCAGCCGAGTGGGCTTCCGGCCTCGACGGTGACGCGCGCGCGCACGTGGGACGGGATCACGGCCTCGCGGTAGGCCCTGTCCTGCGCCTCGAACAGCTCCCAGCTCGGCAGGCTCACCACGCGGGCGCGCACGCCGTCCTCCGCGAGGGCGCTGCGCGCCTCCATGCAGAGCTGCACCTCGGAGCCGGTGGCGATGAGGAGCACGTCGGGCTCGGCCTCGCCGTCCGCCTCGGCGAGGACGTAGCCGCCCTTGGCGACGCTGCCTGGCGGCACCTCGAAGGCCGGCAGGCCCTGGCGGGTGAAGACCATCGCGACCGGGCCGCTCCGGTGCTGCGCGGCCACCGCCCAGGCCTGCGAGGACTCGTTGGGATCGGCCGGCCGGATGAGGGTGAGGTCGGGGATGGCGCGCAGGGCCATCAGCTGCGAGACGGGCTGGTGGGTGGGCCCGTCGCCGCCCAGGCCGATGCTGTCGTGCGTGAACACGTAGCTGACCCCCGCCTTCATCAGGGCGGCGAGCCTCAGCGAGGGGCGCAGGTAATCCGAGAAGATCATGAAGGTGGCCACGAACGGCCAGATGCCGCCGTGCAGGGCGAGGCCATTGGCGATCGCGGCCATGCCGTGCTCGCGCACGCCGAAGTGGATGATGCGGCCGCCGTAGTTGCCTGGCGCCAGCGACTGCGCACCCTCGATGTCGGTGTGGTTGGAGCCGGCCAGGTCGGCCGAGCCGCCGATCATCTCCGGCAGGTGGCGGGCGACGGCGTTGAGGGCCGCTTCCGACGCCTTGCGCGTGGCCAGCTTGGTGCCCACCTGGTAACGCGGCAGATCGGCGTCGAAGCCCGCGGGCAGGTCCCCGCGCAGGACCCGCTCCAGCTCGCCGGCCAGCTCGGGGTGCGCCCCGCGGTAGCGGCCCATCAGCGCGTTCCAGTCGGCCTGAGCGCGCTCGCCCTGCCTCACGACCTCGCGATAGTGCTCCAGCACGTCATCGGGGACGGTGAACTCGGGCCAGTCGATGCCGAGGTTCTCCTTGGCGGCCCTGGCCTCCTCGTCGCCTAGGATCGACCCGTGCACGGCGGGGGTGCCCTGCTTGTGGGGGGCACCGAAGCCGATGATGCTCCTGACGCGGATGAAGCTCGGCCGCTGCGTCTCCTGGCGCGCCTTGTGGATGGCGTCCGCCAGCGCCTTGAGGTCGTTGCCGTCCTCGACGGACTGCACCTGCCAGCCGTAGGCTTCGTAGCGCGCCGGCACGTCCTCGGTGAAGGTGATGTCGGTGGAGCCGTCGATGGAGA
>Ga0307440_1001267_pt1 | contig 12306 bp, 10 predicted proteins | sample SalMarWE160410MG_FD_202150 | JGI IMG/M metagenome (GOLD analysis project Ga0307440, IMG submission 202150) | Salt marsh sediment microbial communities from the Plum Island Ecosystem LTER, Massachusetts, United States - WE1604-10 | ecosystem: Environmental > Aquatic > Marine > Intertidal zone >... | reverse complement strand
GCGTAAACGATAGCCATCAAAGGCGGGTTGGCGAAGAATCCCGAAAACCTTTTGCAGACCGGCCTTGAGCGTATCGAGGTCAGCCTCGTCCGATAGATAACGTGGGTCGATGCGCGGCGTGACCAAGGGATCGGCCGAGTCGAGGCCGATGCGCCCGCGGCTCTTCGGATAGAGCCCGCAGACATGCAGAGCACAGCCGGGAAACAGGACGGTGCGCACCAGCTTGCGTCCGTGATCCTGCTGCACGGCGGGCAGGAAATGCAGTTGCAGGTCGGGGTGATCCAGCTCGGGGTGGCTACGGATGAAGCCGCCGGCTTCGGCGAGATTGCTGGTAAAAGCCCCCCTGCGATGGAATGCGTAGTCCCAGATTGCTTTGGCGCGCGCCAGCAGCTCACGGGGACTGGCTGAGATTCCTCCGCCGTTCGCATAGCAGACCACCGTTACGTCCAGGTGATCCTGTAGATTCCGGCCGACACCTTGAAGCTCGTGCCGCACGTCAATGCCGAAGGCCCGCAATTCTTCCTGTGGGCCAATTCCGGACAACATCAATAAGTGCGGACTGCCGATGGCGCCTGCGGACAGAATGACTTCGCGACGCGCCATGATCGACTGAACACTTCCATCCCGCCTGCGCACACGCACACCGGTCGCACGACGCGCCGCGTCCAGCTCCACCCGGAGAACCTGTGCATCAGCCAGGATGTGAAGGTTGGCGCGCGTCCGGGCCGGATCGACGAAGGCCCGGGCGTTTTCCCAACGCTCCCCTTCACGTTGGAAGACCGGGTAGAAACCGATCCCGTCTGGCCGGTCAATATTGAAATCGGGCAAGCCCGGATAGCCGAATTCGCGCGCCGCCTCGACGAAGGCCTGCGATATGGGGTGCCGGTAACGCAAGGGCGATATAGCCAGGCGATTCGGCCCATCCCCCTCCGGAGGGACGCAAATCCGATCCATGAGCGGTGACAGGGATGCCCAGCTCCAGGCCTTTCCGCCATAGGCCGACCAGGCATCGATATCGGCGGTGGGGCCACGTACGGCACACATCGCATTGATCGAGGAACTGCCCCCCACGACGCGCCCGCGCGGCCAATACAGTCTGCGATTACCGAGTGCCGGCTGGGGCACTGTTTCGAAGCCCCAGTTGTAGCGCCGCGAACGCAACAACAACGGCAACGCTGCCGGAACTCGAAGCATCCAGGAGGCAGAATCCGGACCCGCCTCGATCAACAGGACTCGCTTCTCCGAATCGGTTGACAGGCGCTCTGCGAGCAGGCAACCGGCCGACCCCGCGCCCACGATGACGAAGTCAAAGCTACTCTCGTCCGTTGCTTTTGTCATGTTTTGTTTCACACTCACTCATCACAAGAGTACACTGCAGGTGTGCTTGACTGACAGAGGGGCTACGAAGTTGAGCGCACGAGCAGGGGATGTTCAGCTTGAGGATATCGCCATCCGTACGGATTTACACGCTCGCGACATTGCCCGCATCGTCCAATTGCATGGTCCCCTGTACCAACAGGAATTCAGCTATGGAATGGCCTTCGAATCTTATGTATCTGCTGGACTCTACGAGTTTCTGAGGCATTATGATCCACACCGCAACCGTTTCTGGCTCTGCGAACACGCCGGTTCCCTCATCGGCTGCCTGGGCCTGTTGGATCGAGGCAATTCGGCCCAACTACGTTTTTTCCTGATTCACCCACGTTACCGGAGACTGGGGCTGGCCCGCCAGCTGCTGGATAAGTTTTTCGCTTTTATTCAGGCCTGTGGCTATACCTCGGCCTACCTGTGGACCACGCATGAATTGACAGCAGCTGCGCGCTTGTATACCGCCTATGGCTTTCTAATCGCCGAGGAGAAGACGTCCAATGCCTTTGGCAAAGTTTTGGTGGAGCACAAGTACATCAAGGTAATGAACGAAGCGTCCAATAACCGATAAACACATCCCAAACCACACGTTGTACGGCGCCCGCTCCTGGTTTCCCCAGGGCCCTGCGGATAATGCCCCCAACGTCGGGCTCGACTGCAGCTGCTCCCCGACAGAGTGGTTGGGTTATGCTTTCCGGCAACCGGAATACCGGCATATGGCATGCACGTACAAAATCGCCACTATCCGTTACTCGCTCTGATCAGCCTGTTCGTCGTCGTTCTTACGGGGTGGAATTGCGTGCTCTTTACGCAATTGTCCGGTGTGCCCTTGGCGCTCGAGAACATCTCGCCTCATCACGCTCGCATCGCCCACCTGCACAGTCTGCCGATGCCCGCAGGATTGCACGCTGGAGACCGTGTCGATTTTGCGCATCAGAGCACAACTGCCCGTATGGACTTGCTCGCCAGCATCGACATGAACAACATCCGCCAGGGGCATGCCCTGCCACTGGTCGTGACACTCAAAGACGGGCAATTGCGTCATATCCGCGTTTCCATACAGCCGCTGGGCACGGATCCGGCAATGCGAAGCATGAGCTATCTGGGTATCGCCTGGTCGATTCTCTCATGCCTGATCATCCTGATTACGTTGTGGCGCGGCCGGGACCGGGCAGCATGGGGCATTGCAATCTGGGCCATTGCGTTCCAATTCGGCATGGCCTTTAACCTGGCTCCCGCGTCAGACCAACTGGGTTTTGGTCTCGGCTTTGCATCGCAAATTTGCTATCTGGTCGCCCGCGTCGGCTTTTTCGTCATGGCCTTTGCCATAGCAGGGCCCGCGTTGGGCTCGACCAGCCGACGCACGTTCATTTATGTCTTCCTGGCTACGTTGCTGCTCGGCTACGCCTATGAAGTGTCATCGGTTCTGACCTTTGTCTACGGGGCAATCCTGATCCCCCAGATCGCCTCCGTACTCTGGGATTTGCCCTATGTCATCGCAACAGTGCTGCTTCTGGTCGGCTTTCACAATGCACAACCCGATTGGAAACCCCGCTTGCGCTGGATGTTCTGGAGCGCGGTAATCATGGTGCTCGGCATCCTGCTAAGCAATGCGCCGCTACTGGGCTATCCCTTATCCAATCTGGTTGAAATCCTGGCCTATTTCTTCGGATTTTCAGGACTGCTCTATTCGGTATTGCGGCATCGCGTGGTCGACATGTCATTCGTTATCAATCGGGCGATCGTGTACAGCGCCACCTTGACCTTCGTTGTCGGTATTTTCATTTTGTTGGAGAGCTTTCTTGAGAAGCTTGCCATATCGGAGAAAGAAAGCCTTGCGCTTGAACTCGCAGTTCCCTTGATTATCGGATTCTCGCTGGAAGCCATACGCAAACGCCTGGAAAGTATCAGCGAACGTTTTTTATTCCGGCAAAAATTCAAGAACGAAAACGCACTCCGCGCCTTCGCGCGTCAATGCGCCTACATAGAAAACCCCGATCACCTGCTCGAACAGACACTGCGCGAGCTGTGCACTCACACGGCTGCCCCCGCCGCGGCATTCTATTGGCAGGAGCGGGACGCCTACCGGCGTATCGCCACCAGCGGCATACTGTCTTATCCCCTGACAATGAGCATAGACGACCGGGCTTTTGTCGCTCTGCGTTCCGAACGCTCGGAAACGGATCTTGAGAATCTCAGCAGCGACTTGGGCAATGACGGACTGCTGTTGCCGATGACCGTGCGCGGAGACCTCCTGGGTGCCATCGTGCTGGCCAACCGGCCCGGTGAACATTTTCCACCCGACGAGCGGGAACTGCTTGCCCATCTCGTGCACGAGGTTGGCAGCGCCATGCATGCCCTGCACGCCCGTGAGAATGCACGCTTTGTGTCTGCGGTGGCCAACGGCAAGCTGGCAGGGGCCGACATTACCGCACGCGCCCGGGTGCTGAGCCAGCCGGAATGAGTCGACTCGGCCTCTAATATCGTATTGATGCCTTGCGGCCTCTCCTCCCGGAATTGCCATAATCAGCCCAAAAGGACTAATCTTAGGGGATACAACATAAAAGCTTCGTATCTCGCTAGGGAACCCCGCCATGCTGACCGCAAAACAAATATTTCAGGAGAATGTACGGCTTCTCCGCAGCAAAGTCTCCAAACAGGCCATCATCGGCACCATCATTGCCAGTATTACCGTTGTGGTCGCAACGCTGCTCAGCGCTTATTTCAGCAACCACTATGAACTGACGCTTGCCAGCATCATCCACGCCCAGGCTACCAACCCCGTGCTTTGGTTGCTGGATGCAACACCTTTCATATTCGGCTTCTGGGGACAATACACCAGCACTGTGATCGCTTACGAAGCCGGCGCTATGGTCATGGATCAAACCACCGATCTGCGCAGCCGAACCGTTGCGCTTGAAAAGCGCATCTCGCACGAGTCCACCCACGACCAGCTCACGGATCTGCCCAATCGAGTACTTTTCGTTGACCGCCTCGAACAGGCGCTGCAATTGGCCAACACTGAAAAGATTGAAGTGGCGATACTCCTCCTGGATCTGGACCACTTCAAGGAAATCAACGACTCACTGGGCCACCATAGCGGCGACCGTGTATTAAAAAGCGTTGCGACACGGATCCGTAATGCGGTCAGCGATTCGGTGACCGTGGCCCGCCTCGGCGGCGACGAATTCGGACTGATCCTGCCTCGGCTGAGAAAGGAGGCGGATATCCTCTCCACCGTCAAGGCCATCCGCAAGGCCCTGGAAGCACCCTACGCGCTGGAAGGGCTGAGCTTGTCGCTGGCCGCCAGCATCGGCGCCACCTGCTTCCCCGCCCATGGCCGCGATGCGGACACACTGATGCAGCGCGCGGAAGTGGCCATGTACTGGGCCAAGAAGGACCGCAGCGGGTATGCCCTGTATTCGCCGGAGCAGGACAAATCCAGCCCGCATCGACTCATCCTGCTGGGTGAACTGCGCCAAGCCCTCCAACGCAAGGAACTGGTGTTGCAGTACCAACCCATCGTTGATGCACATACCGGGAAACTGAGAAGTGTAGAGGCGCTGGTCCGCTGGCAGCATGAACGCTACGGCATGCTTCTGCCCGACGAGTTCATCCCTCTCGCGGAACGCAGTGGATTCATCCGCGAACTCACCAGCTGGGTCCTGAGGGAGGCGCTGCGCGACATGGCCGACTGGCACGATGCGGGCAAGGAACTGAGCGTCTCGGTCAATGTCACCGCGGCCAGTCTGCTCGATCCCGAATTCGCCAATACCGTCTCCGGGATGCTGGCCTCCTTCAAGCTGCCGAAAAACGCATTGACCCTGGAGATGACAGAAACTACATTGCTGACGGATCAGGAACGTGCCTACGATACGATCACACGCCTGTCGGAACTCGGCGTACAAACATCCATAGACGATTTTGGCACCGGATATTCTTCTCTTGCCTATCTACGCAGGTTGCCTGTCAGCAGCATCAAGATAGACCGCATGTTCGTCGCCGACATGGCACGCGGTACAGATGGCGAGGTACTGCTCAACGCCATTATCCAGCTGGCCCACGCCCTCGATTTGCATGTCACGGCCGAAGGCGTGGAGAATTCGGAAGTGGCGGCCCGCCTCCCGCGCCTAGGTTGCGACGCACTGCAGGGATTCGCCATTAGCGAACCGTTGCCTGCTGAGAAGATCGCACACTGGCAAGGGCGAAAAACACCTTCCGCCTCTCGGTCACAGATGGCCTGAACCCAAGCCCGCAAGCCGCGTAACGGAAATTGGCTGAAACCCTTGGGGAGATCATCATTGCCGGCGTTGCCGGACCTGCAACCTAGACCGCTTGCATGCCGGTAGCAATGCTGCGACAAGTCCTTGGCATCCGCCGGCCTGGATGACATCCACTCTGCTGGTTGATGAACGGCATCAAATCACCCTGCCACGACGTTTCGTATACACTGCTGTCTTTGTTCGCGGCCGGGGCTCATGCACGATCTGTTCAACGTTGTCCTTCTGGGCATCATCGAGGGCATCACCGAGTTTCTCCCCATTTCCAGTACCGGACACCTCCTGATCGCAGAACACTGGCTAGGCGCCCGCTCCGACCTATTCAACGTAGGCATCCAGGCCGGCGCCATCCTCGCCATCACGCTGATTTACCGCCGCCGCCTGTGGGATTTCCTGACCCGCTGGCGCGAGCCCGAGACCCGCGACTATCTCCTCAAGCTCATCGTGGCATTCCTGATTACGTCCGTTATTGGCCTGGTCGCGGTAGAACTCGGTTTCAAACTGCCCAAGAACATCGGCCCGATAGCCTGGGCCCTGATCATCGGCGGCGTGTGGATGATTGCTGCCGAGCAGATCGCCGCGCGTCGACCACCAAGCACGCGGATCACTTGGCGCGTAGCCATACTCGTCGGCATTGCCCAGATGGTGGCCGGTATCTTCCCCGGCACCTCACGCTCGGCATCGACCATCTTCGCTGCCATGTTGTTCGGCACCAGCGACCGCTCCGCAGCAACTGAATTTGCGTTCCTGGTCGGCATACCGACCATGTACGCCGCCACCGGTTACGAACTGTTCAAGACCGTGCATCACCACGATGTATCGCAAACGCATTGGGGCGCGCTTGCCGTCGGTTTCATAGTGTCTCTGATTGTGGCTTTCATCGCCGTGAAATGGTTACTCGGCTATATCCGCACGCACCGCTTCACACCGTTTGCGATCTACCGCATCCTGCTCGGCATCGCCCTGCTGCTTTTCATTCCGATGGGATAGACAATAAGAACTGTACAAGAACCTCCGTTTTGCCTTGATCCCCGGGCGATAGAACGATACTCTCAGTAGCCGGCGCTCCTGCGTGCACCGGTACTGACAAAATCAGGGAGGATTTTGTGCAAGACTCCACAACTAGCCCGGGAGCGGCCATAACCGGCCCTCTTTCTCAGACGCGCCACGGATGAAATTCCTTGCCGTGATGGGCTTCATAGCTTGCGGACTTATCCTTATGCTAGGCATGAGTCTCGTTCCGGAAGCCCGGGGCGCTACAGGCATACCCCACGGCATCATTGTGCTCATGGTTCTGTTTTACCTCGCAGGCAGCATCTTTTTCCATCTCGTGCCATCAATCCTGCCGAGGCGTGCGGCGCGCTCGTTAAACGGCATAGAGAAATAGTGCGACCTTGACACGATTGCGGCTGTCTCTGAACTTCAGCACAAATTCAGAAATATTGCGGCATGCTGATGATTGTGGCCATAAGCGTGGCCTTGTTTTGCATGGTTATTGCAGCAGTAGCTATTCCATTTACGGCCGGACGAAGGCACTGGATCCGGCTGAAGTGCCGTCATTCATCACACCAAAGCAGTCTCGATTGTTTGCCGTCCCAGAAAAAAACGGCGGCTTGCCTGAAGTTGCGAGCCAGATCCATGGCCGCGGCGGGATCGATGCCCAATACCGCGTAAGAGGGTTCCGTGTGCGAGCCATCTTCGCTGCGGCCAATGGCAGGATAGTAGGGCCAGCGCGCTTCCTTGAGCGCACTCTCCAAGCGCAGGTTGGCCTCCTTGTTGGCCGTTTCTGAGGGACGCTCAACGCCCGGATTCCACGCCGTTATGATGGCCAGGGGACTGCCCGGTGGCCGCCCCCGGTGTCTGGCGTGAAGACGGAACTCAACCCGTCCAGCGGGGAGTTCCGCGACATACACCGCGCTCTCGTAGGCACGCGCCAGGCTGGCGCGCGTCGGGTTCACAGCCAGCGCTTGCGGCGGAAATACGCCAGCATGGCAACGGCGATTACGAGCATGACGCCCAGCGCATAGAAATAGCCGTAGCGCCAATGCAGCTCGGGCATGTTCCAGGGGCTCGCGGTATCGAAGTTCATACCATAGACGCCCACTATGAAGGTGAGCGGCATGAATATCGTGGCAATGATGGTCAGCACTTTCATGATATCGTTCATGCGCTGGCTGACGCTCGACAGGTAGGTGTCGAGAAGGCTCGAAGCCATTTCCCGATACATCTCCACGAGATCGATGATGCGAGCGCAATGATCATAGGTATCACGCAGGTACAGGCGCGTGGTTTCGCTGATCATCTGCTCGCCATCACGCAGCAGGGTATTGATTACGTCGCGCTGTGGCCACCAGGCACGGCGCAGCTCCACCAGTTCCTGTTTCATGTAATGAATCTGGTTGCGTAACTCCCGGGTGGGCGCCTCGAGCACGTCTGCTTCCAGCACATCCATGCGTTCGCCGAAATCCTCCAACAGCGGAAATCCTTCGTCGATCACCACGTCGAGGAGTGAGTAAAACAGGTAATCGGCGCCGCGCTCGCGAAACATTCGCTTGGTTTGCAGCCGCGCCTTGATCGGTGCAAAGGTATCGCCGTCGCTCTCGTCAAAGGAGATGACGTAGTTTGCTCCCAGGAAAAAACTGCACTGGGAAGTATGTAAGGCACCCTCCGCGTCCCGGCGGGGTTTGTTGAGTACCACGAAATACTGGCTCTCATAGGCCTCGAACTTGCTCCTTTGCCCATGACCCATGACATCCTCCATGGCCAGGGGGTGCAGATCGAAAGCCAGGCCCAGCTCGGCCATCAACTCGGGGGTCGGGGCGCCTTCCACCTGCAACCAGGTTACTTCGCCCGGCTTGGCCGAGGGCTTGCAGTCGTCGACCGTCGCGTCGACCTGTTCCTCCACGCGCTCGGCGTCAAAGCGGTATAGGGTGAGGCGGGCCGGCGGCCGTGGCGGTTCACCCGGTTCCACCCTGTATTCCAGTGTCCCCGGTGCCGTACCGGGGCGGTGGTAGGTACCCAACAGCCGGCGTGAGGAGCGTACGAAGGCCACACGTGATTGCCGGGCGAGCCGGCCGACCGATACCGCTTTGCGCTTGTTTCTCATGGCCCCAGTATAGAAAACGCGGGATAAAAAATCAGTCCGCCGCCGCTTCACCTCAAGGCGCCATCGGGCGATCCCTGTCCTTATCGACAATGCAGTAGAAGCCGAAGGGCTGATCACATTCGTTGCGGAGCTGGTGAACCTGCAGGGGCGCAACGTAGGCGATATCGTCAGGCTTCAACGCCAATCGCTCCTCGTCCATGATCACGAGGCCCTCGCCACGAGCGCCGATCAATACATGCGTATGCACATGCTTTTCGAGGCTGGTGTAGCCGCCGGGCTCCAGTTCAAAATACCGCAACTCGAAACTGCACGGCTCGCCCTGTTTGCCGACCAACTCGACTCTACGCACTCCCTGGAAAGGCAAATTCCCGCTGGTCTTATAGCGCTGATTTTCACGCGCCGCCCAATTGAAGTCATCGGATACCGGCAATAATTTGCGCACATCCGCGCTTGCGCCGCTGGCGGGCAATTCACAGGCTGACATCCACGCCGCTTCCGGTTCTTCCAGCCGCTCTTCGAAATGCGTTTTCATGGCATCCAGCAAACGCCGCGTGCCTGCTTCGATCCCGCCTGCTGCGCCGTGGAGCGAACCGCCCAGCAACCACACCGCTTCCGTGCCGTAACACCGGGCCAAATCCTCGACCTGCTCCGTGTGCAAGCCGCCGCCAGGTGAGGGCAAAGCACTGGCCAGTCCGCCCAACGGATCTTGCAATGCCGTTGCGATGCTCTTGCAATCATCGTAGTTCACATCGAATCGCCCGCCGGGCGAGGGAAAAACGGAGATATCCGCACCAGCCATGCGGAATAAAGTACCCAGCAACACCGCGTGCGAAATACCTTCCTGCTGGCCATTGGTGTAAGCACCGGACAGGGCAGGATGCGCCATGAACAGCAATTGGTAACGTTCGGCCAGTGCGCGGGCACGATCCAGTCCCAGCACCAGGGGGCACAGCAGAGCCCCGGCGAGGCCGCGTTGCTGTATGTACTCTGCGCGGCGTTCCAGCTCCGGGTCCGGGCCTGACAGGTGCGGGAGGTAGAGGCAGCGTCGGCCCGTGGCCGCATTGGCCTGGTCGACAGCGTCAGCGCAGGCATCGACGTGGGCGCGGAAACCGTCGAAATCCCTATGCACCAGGTTTTGATCGTCCTTGACTACATCCCCGCCGCCCAGCGCAAAGGCTCCCGCCAATGCAGCGAGTTCCGCGAGCGGAAGGCCTCGCGGTTTCACGGCCGTAGCCAGAAGCGGCCGGCCATGGACTCCCGTCAATCTGCGCAAGCCGTCACTTCCGTAGCGTGGGCCATGCCAATCGGTCAGCAACGAAGCCGGCAAATTGGCATCGAGCAGCCGGATACCGCGATACATGGAGATGTTTCCATACAGCAGGTTGAATAACTGACCCAGTTGGCCGCAGGCAAGGTCGACCGGAAAGTCGATGTGCACCCGCTGCGCCCCCCCCTGCTCGGGGTCGGGGATAATCGCCTCGACGTGTCCAACGCACGCCTCGGCAGGAGTGCCTGCAACCTGCGCCGGGGGTAATTCCACGGTTTGCTCGTAAATAACGGCCCGCGCGATCCGGGCCGCTTCCGCAGCCGTTCCCTGCACGCGGTAAGTGGCGCAGATCAGATGACTGTCCATGATGCCCGGCAATTCCATCAGGAGGATACCGCCGGCACGATCCGAGGTTCCGGCTGCAAAGTCACCCCGAAGCGCTTGGTCACTGTCGCCTGCACCTCCCGGGCCAGGGCCAGTAGTTCAGGACCCGTCGCCTGCCCATGATTGACCAATACCAGGGCATGGCCTGCATACAACCCGGCATCGCCCCGGCGCACGCCCTTCATCCCGCATTGCTCGATCAACCAGGCGGCCGACAACTTTACGCCGCCGTCCGGTGGCTGCGGATAATTGGGTAGATCGGGATACTGTGAACGCAAGCGTTGCGCCTCCTGTTCGCTGACCACCGGGTTTTTGAAAAAGCTGCCCGCGTTGGCGATCATTTGAGGGTCGGGCAGCTTGCGCAAACGTAACCGCTCCACTGCCCGGGCCACGTCAAACGCCGTGGGCTCGCGCACGCCCAGGGATTCCAACGCCTCCTGCACACCTTGATAATCCAGACACAGGGCGCGTCGCCGGGACAACACCAACTCGACGTGCGTAATAATGTAACGCTCGACGTCGCGTTTGAAAACCGAATCACGGTACGCAAAGGCACAGTCATCCGGCCCCAATGTCACGCGCCGCGATGCCTGCCGGTCCCAGGCTTCTACCCTGGAGACAAACTCCGACAACTCGACGCCGTAGGCGCCAATATTCTGAACCGGTGCAGCACCCACGGTACCCGGAATCAGGATCAGGTTTTCCAGACCTGCGTATCCCGCCTCGAGAGACCAGCGCACGAAACCATCCCAGGACTCCCCGGCCGCGACGCGGATCCGGCCCTGGTCCGTTTCCTCGATGCCGCGCGTTGCCAACTGCAAGACGGTGCCCGGAAAATCGCCGACGAATAAAATATTGCTTCCCGCGCCGAGAACAAACAAGGGCAAACCCGCCGCTTGTGCTGCATCCAGGACTTCCGGCAGGTTGTCCGCATTCCGCAGGCGTACCAGGCTACGGGCACGCGCGGGCACGCGCAGCGTGTTGGGAATCGCCGCGTCCGGCTCCCACACGGCTGCGCTTTGCGGTGCGTGCGAGGGCATTTTGTCCTCCATGAGTGCTGACTTTAGCTCAATGGCGCTGTTATCCTGAACCATAATTCAGTCGATCGATGAAAAAACATGGCCGATAGCACCGAAATGCCCGAAATCCGCCTGGACAGTGGACATCTTTACCGGGAAGAAACCTACACCGACCGGCGGATGGGAACTCTGCGCAAACTGCTGCCGATCCATGCCGACGGCTCCGACGATCCCAGCCGGCCGGCGGTCTGGGAGGGCTCCACAAGCCTGATGACCCCGGCGGGTACGTTGCCGCTGAGTTTCGAAATCAAGGCCGAAACCTTCTCCGAGGCCCTCGAGCGGTACCCCGAAGCCGCGCGCGAAGCGCTTGAGCAGACCATGGAAGAATTGCGTGAATTGCGCCGCGAGCAGGCGTCCTCCATTGTCGTCCCCGGACAGGAAAGCTCCAAGCTGAGCGGTGGCGGATTCCCGCCCCGGTAACGAGTTCCACGGCATCGCAAACCCTCAGACTGCCTCGGGCTCTATGCCGGCCAGCCAAAGACCGGCATAGAGCTTCGGATCAATGGCGGCGCGTAAAGACTGCGTACTCAACCAATCGCGCAGACCCGCCAGTGGCACTGGATACACCGTGATGGTTTCGCTGTCGTCGCCGCCGCCCGGTCCCACGCGCTTCAAACCATCAGCCCGGCAAAAAGTGGTTATTTCGTTGCTCAAGCCGGCCGTGGTCGGTCCCGAGGCCAGTTCGCTCATTCGGGCAGCACGGTAACCGGTTTCTTCTTCAAGCTCGCGTTGCGCAGCTTCGAGTAGGGTCTCTTCCTCACCGATGTCTCCGACAAGGCCCGCCGGCAACTCAATGACCGGCTGCTGAACCGGCAAGCGATA
>Ga0307440_1001265_pt1 | contig 12309 bp, 12 predicted proteins | sample SalMarWE160410MG_FD_202150 | JGI IMG/M metagenome (GOLD analysis project Ga0307440, IMG submission 202150) | Salt marsh sediment microbial communities from the Plum Island Ecosystem LTER, Massachusetts, United States - WE1604-10 | ecosystem: Environmental > Aquatic > Marine > Intertidal zone >... | reverse complement strand
GATCCACAGGCTCATTGTTGCGGCAGCGGCAATGAAGGCAGCTGTTGTGGTCGCGGCAGCGAAGCGGGTCATCTTGTGCCCCTGTCAGGATTGTTGTCAGACCGGCGGCGATACAGCTTGCCGCTACAAGGAGTTAGTATATTAGAAAATACTGAATAAGCAATTATAAATAACTATTTGACTAGGACCATCAGATAGCGGTGGTAGGGAATCGCGGCGCGTGACTCGATTGTCGGAAAATGTTGTACCAGGCTGGGCAGGATTTTTGTTCCCCTTCAAGAAAGGCTGCCAGGAGCTTAGTCGTTCTCTGTGACCGGTGGCGCGACACCGAAGGGGGCAAGAGACAAGCAAGGCGGTATGAGATTTGACAGAAATGGCCTGAGCTACGACCAGGGCGTGACGCAGAGGCAGGGAGGAAGGCTGCGAAGCCCGACAGGGAGGGATGAGGCAGCGCCGGCGCTTAGAACAAGCGATTGAGTCCGTTCAGGGCGGCCACTCGGTACGCCTCCGCCACGGTTGGGTAATTGAAAGTGGTCTCCGCGAAATACTGCAGGGTATTGGTCGGTCCCTTCTGGGACATGATGGCCTGTCCGATGTGGATGATCTCAGATGCCTGTTCGCCGAAGCAGTGGATGCCGAGGATCTCCAAGGTCTCGCGGTGGAACAGGAGCTTCAGCATGCCCACTGTATGTCCCGTGATCTGCGCCCGGGCGATGCTCTTGAAATGGGCCTGAGCGATCTCGTACGGGACGCGCTGGGCGGTAAGCTCGCGCTCGGTGCGACCCACCGAGCTGATCTCGGGGACGGTATAGATTCCGCTCGGAAACTCCTTTACCAGGGACCAGTCGCACTCGCCTTCGGCGATATGGGCGCCGACGAAGCGGCCCTGATCGTAGCTGGCACTGGCCAGGGACGGTGGCCCGACGACATCGCCTACGGCGTAGACGTGGGGCAGACTCGTCTGATACCGATCGTTGACGTCGAGCTGTCCGCGCTGATTGGGTGAAATGCCGATTGCCTCCAGGCCCAGCTGGTCCGTGTTGCCTGTGCGTCCGTTCGCCCACAGGAGGATATCCGTCTTGAACTTCTTTCCCGACTTACAGCTAAGGACCACGCCTTCCTCTGCAGCATCGATCCCTTCATAGGCCTCGTTGTGGCGGATGATGACCCCTTGCTGACGAAGGTGGTAGCTCAGGGCATCCGTGATCTCGTCGTCCAGGAAGGACAGAAGCCGGTCGCGGGTGTTGACCAGGTTCACCTTCAGGTGCAGGTTACTGAAGATCGATGCGTACTCGCACCCGATGACCCCCGCCCCATAGATCGTGACCGAGCGCGGCGTGTGGGCAAGCCCGAGCACCGAGTCGCTGTCGAGGATCCGCGGATGGTCGAAGGCGAGATCCGACGGGTGATACGGCCGGGAGCCGGTCGCGATGACGAAGGCGCTCGCCTTGATCAGATCGGTTGCGCCATCCGGGCGGAGAACCTCCACGTGATGCGGGTCCACGAAGCGCGCGCGACCAAAGATGACCTCCACCCGATTGCGCTGGTAGTAGCGATAGCGGGTACCCACCTGCTCGTGGATGACTGCATCCGCCGCCCGCAGAAGATCGGGAAACTCTACCTCCACCTGGTCTCTCGTGTGTTGAAAGAGGGGGTTGCGCCGATAGTCGGCGAGCAGCTGGATGGAATGGCGCAGGGCCTTGCTGGGGATGGTCCCCCAGTGGGTGCAGCCGCCGCCCACCTTGTCATGGGCCTCCACGACGGCAACCCGCTGTCCGGACTTGGCGAGCTTCATGGCCGCCCCCTCGCCGGCGGGTCCTGTGCCGATGACCAGCGTGTCGAATCCCCGCGCCTCCATCATTTGCCCGGCTCCCCGCCACGGGCCGGGCCGAGCTCCTGACGGAGGGCAAAGAACTCCTCCAACCGAGACTGGATCTGCCCGTTAACGCTATCCGCCGGATAGTGTCCCGCCTTGTCCCGGATACCCGCGGGCTGTCCCGTCAGCAGCTCCATGGCCTGGTCCACGTGACTGACCGCATAGACGTGGAACCTCCCTTTCTCCGCGGCCAGGACGATGTCCCGGCGCAGCATCAGGTGCTTGCGGTTGGCGTCGGGGACGATGACACCCTCGGCGCCGATCAGGCCGCGGGCTGCGCAGACGTCGAAGAAGCCCTCCACCTTCTCGTTGACGCCTCCTATTGCCTGCACTTGGCCGTGCTGATTCACCGATCCGGTGACCGCCAGGCATTGCCGCAACGGCACGTCCCCAATGGAGGAGAGCAGGGCGCACAGCTCGGCCAGAGAGGCACTGTCCCCTTCCACCATGCTGTAAGTCTGCTCGAACGCCAGGCTCGCCTGCAGGCAGAGTGGCTGCATCCGCGCGTAACGCCGGCCGAGGTAGGATGAAAGGATGAACACCCCCTTGGCGTGGATCGGGCCGCCCTGATCCACCTCCCGCTGGATATCCACCACCTCGCCGTTGCCCAGCCGTGCGGTGGCGCTGATGCGGGTAGGGGTACCGAAGGCGTAGTCGCCGAGGTCGACGACGGATAGGCCGTTCACCCGTCCGAGCTGGACCCCGGCCGTATCGATAAGCACCGTTCCCCTGAGGACATCCTCCAGGAGCCGCTCGCGGAGCTGATCCAGCCGATGGCGCTGGGCCGCGACCGCGTACTCCACATGCTGCCTCCGCACCACATCATCTTTCGCCTGTCTCGCCAGATAGTCCGCTTCCTGCAACAGGTCCGAAAGGCCACCCAGGTGCACCGACAGCCGTTCGCCGTCCGCGGCACGGCGGGCCGCCTGCTCGATGATCAGCTCGACCGCGTCGCGGGTGAGGGGCAGCAGCTTCTTTCCCTGCTGCAGTGAGGCGACCAGGCGTGCGTACAGGGCATCATTCTCCGGGCGGCGGGGTATGTCTTCCGCGAAGTCGGCCGCCACCTTGAAGAGCTGGCCGAAGTCCCGGTCGTAGGCCTTGAGCAGATAGTAGAGCAGGCGGTCACCCACCAGCACGACCTTGACCTGCACCGGGATAGAGGCAGGTTCCAGGGAGGTGGTGCTGACCAGGCTGAGCAGCCTCTCCAGCGACTCGATACGGATCTCCCGGGAGCGCAGCACGCGCTTGAGGGCATCCCAGGCGAAGGGGTTCGTCAGCACCCGCAGGGCATCCAGCACAAGGAAGCCCCCGTTGGCCCGGTGCATGGCCCCCGCCTTGATCAGCGTGAAATCGGTCACCAGGGTACCCATGCGGGCGCTATGCTCGATCCGCCCGATGAGGTTCACGTAGGTCGGATTGTCTTCGTAGATGATGGGGGCACCGTCGAGGCCGGAGTTGTCCACCAGGAGGTTCACGCGATAGCGGGTAAACTGGAGGTCATCGGGGTCCGCAGCCTTTCCCTCGCTGCCGTCACCCGGGTGAAAAAGCTCGCTGTGCTCAACGACGTCCTGTTTGAGGGCCGCAATGTACTCAAGGACGCATGGCAGGTCTGCGTAGGTGCTCTGCAGCTCGGCGATGAGGGTACCGACGGTGGCTTCCGTGATCTCCCGATGCAGCTCCTTGAAGCGGCGGCGCATCTCCTTCTGCCATAGGGGAACCTGGCTGAGGGTCTTTTGCAGCTCCTCTCGGAGCTCGTCGATCAGCTCGCTGATGCCCTCCTTCTCTTCGTCCGGAAGGGCGCCGAACTCCTCGGCGTTGAGTATGTGACCTTCCCGCACCGGGGCCAGGGTGTAGCCGTTTGGGGTGTGGATGAGGGCGATCCCTTGCTCCTTGGCCTTCTGTCCGATGACGCCAGCCGCCCCCTCCTCTCTTTCCTTGAATTCGCGCTGTATGGCCTCCGCCCGGCGGTTGAACTCCTCGCTCTGAAAGGCGGCGGGGATCGCATTCAGCAGATCCTCTACGACCTGCTCCAGATCGGCGCGCAGGCGACGGCCATGCCCCGCGGGCAGGCGCAGGGCGGACGGGCGGTGGGGGTCATGGAAGTTCGCGACGTAGCACCAGTCGTCGGGTACGGGGGCATCCCGCCTTTGCCCGTTCAGAACGTCAACAATCAGGGCGTGCTTGCCGAGGCCGGCTGAGCCCATCAGGTACAGGTTGTACCCTTCGTGCGTAATCCCGACGCCGAACTCGATTGCCTCGACTGCCCGCTCCTGCCCGATACTGGCGCTAAGCGGCTCAAGGCTCTCGGTCGTTGCGAAACCCAATTCGCTGAGATCGCACCCGTGGTAGAGCGCCGCAGGCGGGAGCGGCTTCACCGGACCCATCTGGCTCCTGGCAAGGGCTGTCCCGCCGGTCAGAGGAAGTTGGGCAGATGCTTGCGTATGGTGCCCCCATCCTTGGTCGCCAGGTTCTTGTCCACCTCGCCCGCCACTAGCTGCCGCAGGGCGGACGATTGATGCTTTCTCAGCAGGCCGAGGAAGGCGGGCGCCGCGACTACGTAGAGCTTCTGGAAGGAGCTGGCGGCGCGCGCGGATTCGAGCGCGCTGCAGACCTCCAGTGCAAACCGCTCAGCCCCGTCCTGCTTGCGGGCGGACTCGGTGCCGAATCCGTGCGCACCCGTGCCGGGGTTGCGGTCGCAGCCGCTCTTGTCCGTCACCAAGTCCCCCTCGTGCAGGCGCGCCTCCGGGTAGGTGAGATCCCGGATCTCGGTGAGGGGGCCTGCGGCCTTCTCCGCTTCGAAGAACCTTGCACGGCTGTTGTCGGCGACTAGGACCCAAGTTGTCATGCTCTCGTCCCTTGTTCCGTTGTGCGACCTGAAGACAGGCGGGATGGTGTTCCGCTTTCCAGTGTAACAGCCTGGTAATCGCACGGGGAACGAGGGTGTCAGCTAACGGCCATGGCGTCAGTGCCACCCTATACAATGTAGGCCGCTGCCGCCATGGCCATTTCCCTCACCCCGGCCCTCTCCCAGAGGGCGAGGGGGAGTCGGAGCGCGCTATGCGCGACTTTCACGGTAACGCGCCTGCTGTCAGCCGTCGCAGGCACTCGATGTAGGCCGTCTCGTCCGGCTCACGGCCGGCCCTTTGGGCCTCCCACAGCCCGAAGGCCAGGCATTCCATCATCTCGTGCTCAGCCTGGTGCGTGTCCCTTGCTTTCGCCGTGATGCGCTGATAGAGGGCGCGCACACCGGGGGGGCGGTCGGTCGTGATCTGCTCCAGGATGGCGAGGTGCAGGCCCAGGTGAAGGAACGGGTTTGTTTGCCCAGCTTCCGGGGGGAAGTCCTTGTCTTCCACGACATCTGCGTCAGTCAGGGTGTCGTGGTACTCGGGGTGCTGACGCACCACCTCGGCAATCTGCCGCTCCAGGGCCTCGAGGGGCTCGCCGGCGCGGGCTTTGTTCCATGCGTCGATGAAGAAGCGGCGCATGCTGCTGCGATCCTGGGTAAACATCGGGGCTACGAACGGACGGTTGAATCCCTGTTCCGGATATCGGATCCGTTTTGTTCGGGTCAAGGGGCGGCGCCGGTGGCGGTTCGCGCTGGGCGATCGAAGCGGGACTGTCTCCGCCCGTTCCTAGCCGCTGGCCCGTGCCGACTGCGACGTCTTATCGGGGAACTCGCACAGGTCCTTGATGATACAGATGGGGCACTGCGGTCGCCTTGCGGTGCAGATGTACCGGCCGTGGAGGATGAGCCAGTGGTGGGCGTCCTTCAGGAACTCCCGCGGGACCAATCGGAGCAGGCGTTGCTCCACCTTCAGGGGCGTCTTGCCGGTGGCGATGCGGGTGCGGTTGGCGACGCGAAAGATGTGGGTATCAACCGCCATGGTGGGCTCGTCGAAGGCGGTATTCAGGACCACGTTGGCGGTCTTGCGCCCAACCCCGGGCAAGGCCTCAAGGGCCTTGCGGTCTCTCGGTACCGCTCCTCCGTGCTCCTGGGCGAGGATCTTGCAGGTCCGGATGATGTTCTTGGCCTTGCTGTTGAAGAGGCCGATGGTGCGGATGTGGTGCCGCAGACCTTCTTCCCCAAGGGCGAGGATGGCCTGGGGGGTGTTGGCAACGGGAAATAGTCGGGTGGTGGCCTTGTTTACCCCTTTGTCGGTGGCTTGGGCGGAGAGGATGACGGCGATGAGCAGCTCGAAAGGGGTTGAGTAGGCGAGCTCCGTGGTCGGGGTCGGATTCGCGGCCCGCAACCGTTCGAAGATCGCCTGCCGCTTCTGGCTGTTCATGGCCGGCAAGGATAGAGCCAGGGACCGGCCGCGCCAAGCGCCTTGCAAGACAGGAAATACTGTATAAAATTACAGCATGCTTCTGTCTCCTGTCTTCTGAAGCCATGCCCCGTGAGCTTACGCCGCGTCAAAGCCAGATCCTGGGGCTGATTCGGCGCCATATGCAGGAAACCGGGTTTCCTCCCACACGGGCGGAGATCGCCCGGGCGCTCGGCTTTCGTTCGGTCAACGCCGCCGAGGATCACCTGAGGGCATTGGCTCGGCGGGGGGTCATCGAGCTGCTTCCCGGAACCTCCCGCGGCATCCGTTTGACGGAAGCAGCGGAGGGCGAGCTTTCCCTTCCGGTGGTCGGGCGGGTGGCCGCCGGCAGCCCCATCCTCGCGGAGGCACATATTGAGGATCACCACCGGATCGATCCCAATCTGTTCAGGCCGCGGGCAGACTATCTCCTGCGGGTGCGGGGGAGCAGTATGCGGGATGCGGGCATCCTGGACGGCGACCTGCTGGCGGTCCATCGGACCCCCGAGGCCCAGAACGGCCAGATCCTGGTGGTACGGCTGGAGGATGAGGTAACGGTCAAGCGCTTCCGGCGGCATGCCCGATGGCCGCATCGGGTGCAGCTTTTGCCTGAGAATTCAGCCTTTGAGCCCATTCAGGTCGACCTGCGCACCCACAGCCTGGTAATCGAGGGGCTGGCGGTGGGGGTGTTGCGGTTGGGGCTGGAGACGCTGAGGAGAGTGTGACGAGCGATGGGCTTGGATCAGCTTCTCAATGCGCGTCATGACCTATGCCGGGGCAGGGCGGTATCGGCCGCCACCCCTGCCGGCTTATCCACAGGTTTTGTCGCCCTGGATGCCCTCCTGCCCTGGCGAGGCTGGCCGCCGGGGGCCCTGAGCGAGATCCTGACTGATAGGCCGGGGGGTGGGCTAGCCCTTCTGAAGCCGGCCCTGGCTCGGTTGAGCGCAGAGGCACGGTGGCTCCTGTTCCTCGACCCCCCATTCATTCCCTTTGCCCCTGCCTTGGCGGCATCGGGTGTGGAGCTGACCCGTCTGCTGGTGGTGGGGGGTGGAGAGGCGGCCTGGGCCGCGGAGCAGGGTTTGCGCTCCGGTGCTTGCAGTGCCGTGCTCATCTGGGGTGGGCGGTGGGGGATGGCGACCCTGCGCCGACTGCAACTGGCAGCGGAGGCGGGAGGGTCAGCAGCCTTCTTGTTCCGTGGGGAGGATGCTGCCAATGAGCATTCTCCGGCGGTATTGCGGTTGCGGGTGCGCCACGCATTGGCGGGAATGGAGGTGATGGTGCTTAGGCTCCGGGGCGGCCGGGGAGGCACGTGGCTGGAACTGCCTCTGCCGAACGGAGGGGGCGGGAAATCGCAATTTTCCAGCCCCGCGTCGCATAAGCCCACGGAGGGGCTTTTGCGACAACCTGTCTGATGGATCGGGGCGTCGTCCGTGCGCTGGCTGGCTATCCATCTGCCCGCCCTGCCCCTGGAGGTCTACGCACGCTCCCTGCAGGTAGAGATTCCGATGGCCGTAAGCCAGCAGGACAAAGGAGAGAAGATCCTGCTGGGCAACCGGCGGGCCACGGCGCTTGGAGTTCGTCCCGGAATGCCGGTGGGATCGGCGCAAGCCCTGGCCGCAGATCTCAAGACCCTGCCTCGCAAGCCACGCGCGGAGCACGCCGCCCTCACGGGGCTGGCCGCCTGGTGCGGCCGGTTCACCCCCGAGCTCAGTCTGGAGCCACCCTACGCCCTGGTGCTGGAGGTGGCCGGCAGCCTGCAGCTCTTCGGGGGGGCAGAGGCACTGCTGGAGCAGGTCGCGAATGGTGTCGATGGGCTTGGGTACCGGGCCTCGTGCTGCCTCGCCCCGACCCCCGGTGGGGCTCTGGTATTGGCGGCCTGTGGTCACCGGGGGGTGATTGCCGACCTCCATGCCCTGCGCACGGCCCTGGCGAAGCTGCCGCTGTCGGCTCTGGGTTTTGGGAGGCAGGGGCTCGAAGACCTGCGGCGCATGGGCTTGCGCGGGATTGGGGAGCTGCTGCGGCTTCCCCGCGCAGGGCTCGCCGAGCGCTTCGGCGTGGAGCGCGTCCAACACTTGCTGCGGCTTCTGGGTGAGGTGCCTGACCTGCGTCCCCGCTTCGAGCCGCCTACCCGCTATCGGGGACGGATCGAGCTGGCTGTGGAGGTGGTGCGCGCCGATGCCCTGGTCTTTCCCTGTCGGCGCCTGCTCGAGGAGCTGGGAGGTTTCTTGATGGGCCGCCAAAGCGGGGTGCAGCAGCTCACCTGGCATCTGCATCATGAGGAAGAAGGAGAGACCCGGTTCATCCTGGGCACAGGGCGTCCGGAACGCGATCCCCAGCTTTGGTTGGAGCTGCTGAGGGAACGCTTGATGCGTCTGTCGCTGCCGGCGGGTGTGCGGGCACTGACACTCGGTGCCCGCGACCTGCAGCCGCTGTTCCCTGCCGATCAGGAGCTGTTCCCCGAGCTCGAGGGGCGCCGGGCGCCTGATACCCGCCTGCTCGACCGGCTACGGGCGCGGCTGGGTGATGAGGCGGTGCGGGGGCTCGTTCTGATGGCGGATCATCGTCCTGAGCGGGCGTGGCGCTGGGGTGCCCCCGGAGAGGTCGGCGTCGGCCGCGGCCGGCCGGACCGCCCCCTATGGCTGCTTGCCGAGCCGCTGCCCCTGCATGTCTGCAATCGCAGACCCTGGTGGGATGGCGAGCTCGATCTTGGGGTGGAGCGGGAGCGGATCGAGACGGGCTGGTGGGACGGCCATGAGGTGGCCCGGGATTATTTCGTCGCCACCACGACAAAGGGCGAGCGGCTGTGGATCTATCGCGATCTCAATGGTCGCCGGGGGTGGTTTCTGCATGGGTTATTTGGGTAACGGTCATCACCCCGCAGCAGGACGCGCCTCTAGACCGGTGGCAGCCGGCGGCCTATTGGCCGCAACAAAAAGCCCGCCGGGGGGCGGGCTCTTCAGGGTGCTCGACGGCGGCCTTCAGCCGAGCTCGTCCGCGCCGATCTGCTGCATCAGCCCAAAGCTCTTCACGAAGGGACCGGCCATGCGGGGATCCTTGATCATTGCTTTGTAGTCGCCGTGCTTGAACTTCAGCTTGCCGGTGGCGTAGGCGGTGCCCAAGCCCATCATTCCGATGCCCTTTTCTACCCACTTCAGCCAGTCCTTCATGTCGGCCCGCATGTCCCAATCCGGCTTTTCCCCGTTCCAGCCGCCGGCACGCACGCACACTCCATTCTCGACCACAAAGGCGCCGCGCGGGTTCTCCTCGTCCTTGAAGCCGCAGGTGATAACGGAGTTGAACCCGATCTCGGCCAGCTTGTCTTTGACTTCCGGCTCGTTGTTCCAAGCATTCATCAGCTCTTTCATCCAGGCGTCGGAGAAAAGTGCGGCCATGTTCTTGTGTCCTCCAGTTATGCGGTTGCAGGTGCCGCCGGGCACGGCTCAGTGACGGCGGTTCGGGTCTTGGTGGGGTGGGAATTGGCACCGCGCCTCTGCCCCGCGGATTCTAACAGGAAGCGGGGAAAAGGATATCGATAACCGCACGGAGTCCGCCCGAACGGGGGGCTTGTCCCGAAGCCCCTCGGGCTCAGGAACAGGTGAGGGTGATACCGCCGGAAGCGAGATATTGTGCCTCCTGCTCCAGCTCAAGCTGGGTGAGGGGGTGTCGCTCGAGCCACCCTTCCGGAAAACGCAGCAGCAAGCTGTCTCCTTCAACGCTCAGCAGAGGCTGCGGCTTTGCCGCGGGAGAGCGGCTGCGATGCAGCAGCACGGCGAGGCGGAGTATGACACATAGCCTCCGTGTGCAGGTCTGAACCGCCCCGGGCAGGGATGCGAGCTCCTGAACCGGGAGCTTGCGGCGGTGACCGAGGACGAGGGCGGCGAGCACCGCCTGCTCCTGCCGGGTGAAGCCGGAAAGGTCCGCGTTGCGCAGGACATAGCCACCGTGCTTCTGATACTGGCTGTGGGAGACCATGAGCCCGAGCTCGTGCAGTCGGGCCGCCCAGCCAAGCATAGCGGGATAGTTGGGGTGGTTCAGCGACCAGGGACCTGCCAACTGCCGGTGCAGGGTCAATGCGGTCGCCTGGATACGCGCGGCGTGCCCCCGGTCGATGCCGAAGCGGCGGCTCAATGAGCTGACGGTGCGTTCCCGCACGTCCTCGTGCTGAATGCGCCCCATCATCTCGTAGATGAGGCCTTCCCGCAGGGCTTCGTCGGAGACCTGCATGTGCTCCACCTCAAGGGCGGTGAATACGGAGCGCAGGACAGCGACTCCACCGGCGAACACAGCTCGGCGTTCCTCCGCCAGCCCCTTGAGGTCGATATCTGAGACCTTGCTGCAGGCGATGAGGGCATCCCGGAGCTTACGGAGCGATTGCGCCGAGATCCCGTCATCGCACCACCCCTGCGCTGCGACCACGGTAGCAATCGCCTTGATGGTGCCCGAGCTGCCCACGGCCCTGGTCCAGCCGGCCCGGCGAAACAGCTCGCGAACCGGGCGCACCTCCATGGCGCCGGCAAGCTCTGCCTTGTCCATGAGCTTGGCCGTTATCTTGCCGTCGGGGAAATGCCGCTTGGACATGCTCACGCAGCCCATATGCAGGCTCTCCCGCAGCCGCGGCGTGAAGCGCTCGCCCACGATGAGCTCGGTGCTGCCGCCTCCGATGTCCACCACCAACCTGCGCTCCGTACCGGCGGCGAGCCCGTGGGCGACCCCGAGATAGATCAGACGGGCCTCCTCTCGCCCGGCGATGACGTCGATGGAGTGCCCGAGGGCCGCCTCCGCCCGCGCGACGAAGGTGGATCCGGGATGCAGCTGCCGCAGCGTATTGGTCCCGACGGCTCGCACGCTGTCCGCGGGCATACCCCGCAGCCGCTGGCCGAAGCGTTCAAGGCAGGCGAGAGCGCGCTCCGCGACCTCGGGGGCCAGATCGCCGTCCCCCGTGAGACCTTCGCCGAGGCGGACCATCTCCTTGAGCCGATCGATGATCTGGAGATGGCCTTCCTGGACGCGGGCCACGATCATGTGAAAGCTGTTGGAGCCTAGATCGACGGCCGCGACCGTCTCCGTGAAGGGCACTTCGGCGGCGAGCGCAGTCTCGGGGGACATGAGACCTCCGGCTGAATGAAGCTCGGAGATGGTATCAGAACTACCTGAGTCCGGCCGGGGGGGACCGACGAACCTCCTGGGCGCCCTCCATATGGGGTGTCCGGCATTTGCCGCGACGCAATCCGCGCGTGCGATATCGACGCCCCGGCCCCCTGTTTCTCGCCCGGTTCCTCCTGCCCGGACGGGGCATCACTGGCACATCTGCCGCGATCAAGGATTGTGATCTTGTCAACAAAAAACATTCATTTCACACTCAACGACCGTTGCGCTAGATAAGCGCAAATTCCAGGTTGTACCCGAGAGGTCTTGGGATGTTGGACACCGACACGCGGTCCGGTGACGACGGTAATGAACGGTTAGTGGAAGCTACTCCCCCGGTAGACGCGATGGGGGACAAGGCGGCCTGGGATGCCCGCCGACGCATCGAGCGGCTGCGTGAGCTCCGTCGCCTGCGTGAGCTGCTCGACGAACCCAGTTTTAATGAGCTGGATTGATACGTGAGAGGACCCTTGAGCTTGAGCGGTGGGCGTTCCTGCCGCCGGGCTCAGGGGACAAACTATGACGAGAGATCGAGACGAGGCGGGTGAGCACACGGGCGACGGCGACGACCTTGATCGTGGCTTCCGAGTGCGCGTAAAGCGCCGCAGCAACGGGGGCCTCCGAAAGGTGCCCCGGGAACGTGAGCGGGATGAGTCCCGCGACAAGGACAAGGAAGAGAGGCGGCGGCGTCACTGGGAGTGAGCCCGGACCGTCCGTCATTCCAGGGCGTTGTCGGACCCGTACAGGTGCAGCCCGCTCTCGCAACCGGGTCCGGCGGGCAGGGAGTCGCGTCGAGTGAGCCCTCCCTATGACAGCTTCGGGCTCGGGCCGGCCGGGGCCCCGCCGGTGCTGTGGCTGTCACTTCCCCATATGCGCACTTCCAGCGGCCCACTGGTGTCCAGGTGCACATCCCTCTGCGGGAACGCGATGCTGATGTTGGCTGCCGCGAACTTGTCGTTGACGGCCTGACGCAGCTCGCTCGCG
>Ga0307440_1001264_pt1 | contig 12312 bp, 11 predicted proteins | sample SalMarWE160410MG_FD_202150 | JGI IMG/M metagenome (GOLD analysis project Ga0307440, IMG submission 202150) | Salt marsh sediment microbial communities from the Plum Island Ecosystem LTER, Massachusetts, United States - WE1604-10 | ecosystem: Environmental > Aquatic > Marine > Intertidal zone >... | reverse complement strand
CTTTGTACAGCCTCAATTTCATGAGCATGTCGCCGTCGACCCCAAAGTAGGCCGTCCATCCCTTGGGATCGTCAAACCCCAATCCGTAGACCGGGTCATAGCGCAGGGTGGTCCCTTTTGGCAGCTGCGCGCTGAGCACGCTGGCCGCCACCAGAATCTTGTCTGGGACAACCTTGGCCAACGGGTCGTCGCTGATATTCAGAACGGGCTGATCGCTGACCACCTTGATCAGATCGGGCCATTGGCCATGATCCAGGAACGCAACACCCTCTGAGCTGATCCACCAGCGCCGGCCATTGTCGTCCCAAGCGACCACCGGAGTGCGTTCGGTGACATCGATCTCAACCTTGTTGGGCCATTTGACTTTGACCCGCACATTCGCAACTTCAGCGATAGATGAGAAGCGGGCCACCGCCGCGCCTGGATCCACCGAAAACACCGATTCCCGATCCACGCGCGCAATCGAGCGCACCTGGTCAGCTGTCAGCATTTGGGCGCCCACCACGTCGGCGTCGGCCACATAGAACGCGCTCGCCCCTTTGACCGCCATGAGTCCATAAGCCACCAGGCACAGCAGCACAAATGAGATTAGTCTCGGCCCTGTGTGCACGTTGGGGATCGAAGGCAGACGGATCTCGGCTCCCAATTCAGACGGGATCGCCAGGTCCAGTCGGCGTCGAGGCCGACGTGCGCGCCGGGAGGTCCTGGGCTTTGACTTGCCGGCCAGGGGCTCGAGCTTGCGTCGTTGGCTCGCCCGGCGAGCCCGCACTTGCTCGGCACGCGTCCTTGGCCCACCCAGTACCCGCTCGGAAACCGTCACGCGTCACCCCCGTAAGTTCGCACGAGGCGATCCCTCTGCGCCTTCCGGGCCAAACCGAGCACAACCAGCCGATCGCACAAGTCGGAAAAAGGCAGTCCGGAGGCCTCCCAAAGCTTGGGGTACATGCTGATCTGGGTGAACCCTGGAATGGTGTTGATTTCGTTCAGATACAACCTTCCCGTCGTCTTCTCGAGCAGGAAGTCCACCCGCGCCATCCCGGCGCCGTCGATGGCGCGAAAGGCGCGCCCTGCGATACTGCGCACTTCTTCCATCATCAAGTCGTCGATCGGGGCAGGGATCTTGAGCTCCGAGTTGTCGTCCAAATATTTCGCCCGGTACGAATAGAACTCGTCTCCCGGCACAATCTCACCGGCAATGGAGACCTCCGGCGATTCGTTGCCCAGCACGCTGACTTCGATCTCGCGCGCTTCGATGCCGCGTTCCACGATCACCCGACGGTCGTATTGAGCGGCTTCCATTAGGCCTTCCACCAAATCAGACCGCCCGCCCACCTTGTTCACGCCCACGGAGGAGCCCAAATTGGCCGGCTTGGTGAACAGCGGATATCCGCCCAGGCCCTCAACTTCATTCAGCGCACGCTCCACATCGGAAACAATCACATCCGAGTCCAGGGCAACAAACTCGATCTGCGGGATGTTGTGCGCCCGCATCAGGGACTTGAAAAGGACCTTATCCATCGCAACCGCCGAGGCCAGGACGCCAGCGCCAACGTATGCCACGTCGGCCAATTCCAACAGGCCCTGCAATGTGCCATCCTCGCCAAATGTCCCGTGCAGCATAGGGAAGATCACGTCCAGTTGAACGACTCGTTCCAGGGCCTGATCGGCCTGCCTGCGGAACAGCCAACCACCGGCCGGCTCGGGAAGCAGTACCACGGGGTCCAGGCCCCCCAGATTGGCCGATTCGAAGGCATCCAATGCCCCATCCCCGGCAAACCAGCGGCCAGCGTGATCGATGCCAATCAACACCACGTCGTACCTGTCGCTGTCCAGCGCCAACGTCACAGAGCGGGCTGACATCAACGAGACTTCGTGCTCGCCCGAGCGGCCGCCGAAGAGGAGCCCCAACGTGAGCTTCTCGCTCATGCTTGCGCCGCCTCTCTCGAACCCGCCGTTGGCGCGGAGTCTTCCCAGTCGCCAACTCGCTCGATCTCCATCTGCAGACGGACGTCAAAAGCCTCTTCGACCCGCCGCTGGGCTGTTTGCAGCAGCCGCCAAACGTCATCCGCGGTCGCGTGGCCGTGGTTGATAAAGAAGTTGGCGTGTTGATGGCTGATCTCAGCATCCCCTTCTCGCAGCCCTTTCAAACCTGCCGCCTCAATGAGTCTCCCGGCGAAATCTTTGGGCGGGTTCTTGAACATCGAACCCCAGCTTGCGCCGCCCGGCTGGGTTGTCCTTCGGTGGTCCACGAAGGTTTGCATCTTTCCCCGGGTGGATTCCACCGACGATTCCATCAGACTGAATGTGGCCGAAAGGACCACTGCCTGGCCAGGATGACGCTTGAGCCAGCTGATTCGGTAGTCATAGTCCAGGTCTTTAACCGGCCATTCGGCCTTGCCCTTGTCACGTTGCAAGATTTCAGCCAGCTCCAGGGTTCCAGCGGTATCGCCGCCATGGGCTCCTGCATTGCCGAAGACCGCCCCGCCGACGGTTCCCGGCACTGTTGTTGCCCACTCGAGCCCGGCCCAACCGCGATCGACCGTCCGGCGCGCCAGGCTACCAAGGGAGGCCCCCGATTCAGCCCAGACTTTCGGCCGGGGCGAATCGTCGTGGAATTCGACCTTTCGGGCGTGATTCAGCACCACGACACCTCTCACACCACGGTCCGCCACCAGGATGTTCGAACCGCCTCCCAGCACGAAGGCCTGCGCCTCATGAGCCCAGAGGATCTCGAACGCCCGCTGGAGCTCATCGCGCGTTCGAACCTCCAACAGAAAGTCCGCCGGCCCGCCAATGCGGGACGATGTGAAGGGGGCCAGAGCCACGCCCTCCTGGAGACGATCCCCGAAGGCCCGCCGGAGCTCCTGCAGGGCCTCGAGGCTGATCACGGCCGATGTCACAATTTGCGCACCTTGGCAATCAAGCGTGTCACCAATTCTTTGGGAGGCTGCTGGCCGTTCAGGATCAGATTCGAACCTGATCCTCCGGTGTCGGCAACCTGCTTCAGGGCCAGCCTCAACCTGAGTTCCATCTTTCGATCGCTTTCAAACAGATGTTTTGCTTGCTTCGCCACTTCAGCTCTCTCCCTTCCTGCTCAAGCCCTCCAGCAAGAGCTCACCCACTTTGTTGCCATCGCCTGCCGATAGAGTCACAACCACGTCGCCGGCGGAAACTTCGCCAAGGAGAATGTCAGCCGCCTCATCCAGCGATCCCGTCGCCCGGGCTTTTTCGCCGGCGATTCGGGAGACCACCATTTCGGAGTTGACTCCCAGGTCATCTGTCTCGCGGGAAGCATAGATCGGCGTCACCAACACCTGGTCTGCGCCCTCGAACGCATCACCCCAACTGTCCAGGAATGCCAGTGTGCGGGTGAACGTGTGGGGTTGAAACACCGCCCAGATGCGCGCCTCTGGGAACCGAGTTCTGAGCGCTGACAGACTGGCTGCGATTTCGGTTGGATGATGAGCGTAGTCATCGACGACGGTCACCCCACCCACCTCACCTTTCGTCTCCAGGCGGCGGGCAGCGCCGTGAAACTCTGTCAACGATTGGCGCGCTTCGGGAAAAGCCACCCCAACGTGATCGACCGCCGCCAGAGCTGCCAACGCGTTCAGCACGTTGTGCCGTCCTGGGAGCCGGATGCGCGCCAGCCCGAGCACCTCACCGTCGTGAAGCGCCAGAAAATCAGAGCCGCCCGCCTGATTGGGCCGGATCTCATCCGCCCGCCACTCGGCGTCTGGTGAAAGGCCGTAGCTGACCCGGCCGCGGCCTGGCACATCCAGCGCCGACGCCCCGGGGTCATCGGCACAGTAGATCAGCAGATCCTGGATCTGGTCAGCGAAGGACTGGAAGGCCTTCTGGACATCGGCTGCCCGGGGGAATTGGTCCGGATGGTCATGTTCGACGTTGGTCACGATGCCAACTTGGGGAAATATGCCCAGAAAGGCCATACCATACTCATCGGCTTCGACGACGAAATGCGGCCCGGTGCCTGCCCGGGCGTTGGCCTTGAAATCGACCAGATCCGCGCCGACGATAAACGTGGGAGCTGCACCGGCCCGCTCAAGCAGCCAGGTTATCAACCCGCTGGTCGTCGTTTTTCCATGCGTTCCCGCCACAGCCAATATCTCGTAACCCTTGGTGAGTTCACCCCAAAAGTCATCTCGATGCAGGATGGGGATACCCAGCGAACGCGCTTCAACCAATTCGACGTCGTCGGCTGGCACGGCAGCTGAGGCCAGCACAACCTCGGCGCCATGCAGGGCCTGGGGGTTGTGTCCGTAGCTGATATTCACACCGGCCCGCTCAAGGGCCTCCGCATAGCGCGTCCTGGCACGGTCTGAGCCCGTGACCATGACACCCCGCTCGTGTAAAACCCTGGCGATTGCGGACATTCCAACACCTCCAATCCCGACCAAGTGCACGTGCTTCTTCATACGAATACGACGATGATGAAGACAAACACCACGCCCACAGCAAAATAGATGTGGGGGATGGGCAACGCCGCCGGCGGCAGATACTGGACCAGGTTGTTGATCGTCTGCTCCATGTTGGGCACGGGCGGAGGCCAGACGACCAGATCGGTCGGATAGCCCGCCTGGTGCAGGTAGTACCAAAGCGAACCCACGATCAGGTATCCGTTCAGCGCTCCCAAGAACATCCCCAACAAGAGCTCTTCGAGACGTTCACGGGCCACTTTGGGTTCAAGCGCCCGGATGTGTGGCGTTTGGTAGCCAAAGAACGCCAGCAGAATCAGCAGGCTGCCGCGGATGAGAAATTGCGTCTGGCCCGGCTGAAGGAACAACGCCGTGCGATAGGGCGAGATGTAAGTTTCAAGAATGGCGTTCAAGAACAGGCCCAGCACGACAGCGCTGGTCACCAAGAGTTCCTTCGCCCAGCCACGCATGGCGCCGATCACGCCAAATAGCACTACAAACATCCCGAAGAGGACGACCAGGCTGATCACTCGGCCCTCGCCTCTCTCCGCCCTACGTCAAGAATCTCATCTGCGATGGCGCGCGGCGCGTTCGGTTTGGCCAACGCGCGGGCCGCGTCGGACATGGCGGCCAGACTCTCCTGGTCATCCAAGAGTTCGACCAGGGCTGGCCACAGCCCCTGGTTCAATTCCTCATCCGCCAACTGGATGGCGGCCCCCCGATCAACCAGGTACTGCGCATTGACCTTCTGGTAACGCCAGGCGTGCGGATAAGGCACCAGGATGGCCGGAAGGCCAAAGACCGGGTACTCACCCAATGCAGACGCTCCAGCCCGCGACACCACCATATCGGCCGAAACCAGGGCGGCCGCCATTTCATCGTGCAAGTACGGGTAGGGGTGGTACTCGGCCAGATGACCCGGCGACAGCTTTTTCTGCTCACGGGCCACCTGGGGCCATTCGCCTTCTCCCGTCAAGTGGATGACCTGCGCCCGACCCAAAAGGCCCGGGAGAATCCGCCACAAAGCACGATTGATCGAGCGTGCACCACGGCTGCCGCCTTGGACCAGCACTACCGGACGGTCCAAGGAGAGGCCTAACCCGCGGCGCCCTTCTTCGCGGGTTAGGCCTCCGAAGCTCCGGCGAGTCGGATACCCGGTAATCCGAACCCGTTCGGAGCTCCCGTAGTAGGCAACCGAGTCCTCGGTCGACACACAGACCCTGTCGGCCGTGCGGCTGATCAATCTTGATGCCAATGCCGGTTCGATATCAGGCACGAAAACCACCTTGGGGACCCTCCGGCCTGCCAATGCCATCGGAATTCCCACATACCCGCCCGTGAAGAAGATCACATCGGGTTGAAAGCGCCGCAGGACCGCCCGTGCGGCCAGCGTTCCTGTCGCCAGCCGCCACAGATTGCCGGGCAGTGTCCGCAGGCCAACGCCATGCACCCCAGCGGCCGGGATCGCTTCGAAAGCGAGCCCCGTCCGGCGGACAAGCTGCTCCTCCATCCCGCCGAGTCCTCCGACCCATAGGACCTCAGCCCTCTCGCCGAGGGCGTCGATGACGGCCAAGGCGGGATACACTCCGCCGCCTGTGCCGCCAGCCGATACCAACAGTCGCAATGTGACCCCTTATGTCTTGGACTTCGGGTGTCTCTCGCCTGGACACGTTGAGAAGCAGGCCCACTGCAGCCAAGGTGGTCACCAGACTCGATCCGCCATAGCTAAAGAACGGCAGTGCGTTTCCGGCGAAAGGCAGCAGCCCCAGCAGCACCGACATGTTGACCATGGCTTCAATGCCGACCCAGAACGTGATGCCGCCCGCCAGAAGCATCCCCAGGCGGTCACGTGCTTCCATCGAGATCCGAAAGCCACGCCACATGAAGAACACGAACAGGGCCACCACCAGCAACGCTCCCACGAGGCCCAATTCCTCACCGATCACGGCGAATATGCTGTCCGTGTGCGGGGCTGGCAGAAGCCCAAACTTCTCGCGGCTCGCCCCGAGGCCGCGGCCGAGCAGACCTCCGGCAGTGAACGCCTGAAGAGCGTGCTGCACGTGGTAGGAGGCTTTTTCAATATCCACCAGTCCGGTGATGTAGTCGTTCCAGCGGGTTCGACCGGTGGTCGTGACGCGCACCAGCAGAAACGCCATCGCGCCACCACCCGCCGTCACGGCTACGGATTGAATGAAGCGGGCGCCCGCCATGTAGAACATGGTCACCGAGACGATGGCCACCGTCAGCACCGCGCTCAAGTCAGGTTGAAGCAGAATCAGTCCACTCACCAGCCCAATGATGACCATCAGGGGCAGGAAACCGTATTCCCAATCGGTGACCTTATCGCCCTTCGATTCCATCCAAACCGCCAGGTAGATGATCATCGCCAGCTTGGCCAGCTCGGAAGGCTGGTAGGATCCGCCGAGAAACGCTCGCCGTGGTCCGGCACCCACCTGCACCAAGAGCACGATGAGCAGCGAGCCAATGGCCAGGCCGATCACAGGCAGCGCCAACTTGCGCAGCCAGCGCAGGGGGATGCGAGCGCCGATGAGCATCGCCCCCAACCCCACTATGAGATTGACCACCTGGCGCTGGAACAGCGCGTTGGGGTCTTCCGTCAGCCGGTAGGAAACATCCCAGCTGGCGGAATAGACCATCACCAGGCCGTAGGCCAGCATGATCCCGACGGTCAATAGGAGCCATGGATCAAGCCCAGTCTTCCTCAACCGGCGGATCCAAACCTGACTCTTGAGGCGGGTGTTGAGCGCAATCTCTGTCATAGGTCTCTTACCAAGGCTTTAAACCGGTCTCCCCGGGCTTCAAAATCCGCAAAAGCATCAAAGCTCGTTCCGCCCGGAGCCAGCAGCACCACATCACCTTCTTCAGCCAACTCGGAGGCCCTGGCCACAGCCCCTTCGAGGTCGTCGCAGATGTCTAGGCTCTGAAGGTGCTTCCCGCTGGTGCCTTGCATGGCATCGGCGATCTTGGCCACAGCTTCCCCGAACAGAATTAGATGGTCCACGCGGTGGGAGACCGACTCGGCAAAGGCCTCCCACGGCAAGTTCTTGTCCCGGCCACCCGCGAGCAAGATGATGGGCTCTGACCCGAAGGACGCCAGCGACGCCAGCGTCCGCTCCGGGGCTGTGGCGATCGAATCGTCGTACCAATCTGCGCCATCCACATGTCGCACAAACTCGAGCCGGTGAGGCAGCCCGGGGAAGGATTCAATGGCTGTTCGGATTGCTGGTAAGGGCAATCCAACCAGCATGCCCAGAGCTGACGCCGCCACAGCGTTCATTCGGTTGTGGGCACCTTTCAGTTTCAAGGCCGCCAATTCTGCAACTGGGGTGATCGACCCATCGGCGGACCACAGAATTTGATCGCCTTCGAAGAAGGCCCCCGTCCCTTCGGGCGGTTCATCGTGACCGAAGCTCGCCAGATGGCCTCTCACCTCCGATTTGAGCGCCCAAGCCCCGGGGTCATCGTGGCCCAGGAGCGCTGTGTCGTCCGCGGACTGATGTGACAGAATCTGTGCCTTGGCCCGTGTGTAGGCGGCCATGTCCCGATGGCGATCGAGATGGTTGGGTGTGATGTTCAGCACGGCGGCCACATTGGGGCTGACGGTCATCCACTCGAGTTGGAACGATGAAAGCTCCAGGACCGCCAGGTCATCCCGGGACATTGCCGGCAGATCGGCCAACAAGGGCTGCCCAATGTTGCCGCCCACCCAGGCCCTCCTGGAGGGGTCGGCCGCCGCCATGGCGCCCAGCAGGGCCGTGGTGGTTGACTTGCCCGCCGACCCGGTAATGCCCACCGTCTGGCAGGGACAGCGCTCAAGGAAGATCTGCGAGTCATTGAGGATCGGAATGCCGCGTCGACCTGCCTCGAGCACGATCGGCAGATCGGATGGCACGCCGCCGGAAAGACACAGCCGATCTGCACCATCAAGCAGATCCAGCGGGTGCCCGCCGAACACGTAGCCAATCGGCAGGTCTGCCAGCTCTTGGCGCGCAACAGTCAACTGGTCAGCCGTCTTGCGATCGCTGACGATGACCTCGGCCCCCTCGGTCGAGAGATACCGCGCCAAAGCTTTTCCCTGTCGGGCCAGTCCAATCACCACCACGCGAAGGTCACTCCAATCCGACAAACGTGTTGCCTCAAGCGGCCTTTCGCCGCCCATTGCTTTGGCTCTGGGCTTTCTGATCAACGCCCAGCCAGAAGTGATGCGGCATGACGGCCGTTGCGCCGCGAACTTCGATCGGGCCCAATTTTGTGTCGCCTTCCGGCAACATGCTCGGATGCACGGCACACAAATTGGGCGACTCTTCATACTTGTCCTGGTAGTACTCGACGGCAGACTGCACCTTCTCCGTCAGCGGACGTTTGCTGTCATCGAACCAAAGCATCCCGGTCTCCATTGCATTTCTCCTTTCGATCAGATCAAAGCCAGGGCAATCCCGATCATGGCGGACAGCAGGCTCACCAGCCAGAACCGCTGCACGATTTGTGTTTCGCTCCATCCGTTCAACTCAAAGTGGTTGTGTATTGGGGCCATCTTGAACAGCCGTCGCCCCTTGGTCAGTTTGAAGTAGGCCACCTGCAGGATCACGCTCAGGGTTTCGCTTCCCGGAATGATGGCGATCACCACCAGCAGCGGCCATTGGCCGGTCATCAAGGCAACCGTGGCCAGCGTGGCGCCGAGGGGCAACGAGCCGGTATCCCCCATGAAGAGTTCGGCTGGGTGCGCGTTGTACCAAAGGAAGGCGAATAGTGCGCCGACGATTGTGAAACTGAATCGAAGCAGGAAGACCTGCCCTTGAAGCGCGGCGATGACGCCAAAGGCCGCAAAGGCGGTCGCCGAGATCAGCCCGGCCAGGCCGTCCAGGCCATCCGTGAGGTTGACCGCATTGCTGCCCCCGACAATCCAGAACATGGCGATAGGGACATACCAGATTCCGAGATCGATCACGTCCGGCACGTTGGGCAGGATCATGTTGGGCGAATGCAGCCCGTACTTCAACACCAAGGCTGCCCCCAGCGCAATCACGATCTGCCAGACCAACTTCCAGCGGCCACGCATCCCTATCGGACCTTCGCGGCCCTCCTGGCGGGCCCGGATGCCCAGCCAGTCGTCGTAGCTTCCAAGCGCCGTGAAGGCGATCAGCACCAACAAGGGCAGCAGGATCGAGTTGCCCAGGACCGTCAGATCGCTTGCTATCGAGACCAGATTCAGCACGCCTGTAATCAACACAACCGGGATGACGAAGAGCCACCCACCCATCGTCGGCGTGCCCAGCTTGGTGAAATGCCGGGCCGGCCCTTCGATGCGTATCTGCTGTCCGACCTTGAGCATGCGCAAGACGCGGATGAACGGACCGCCCCAAATGACGGTCAGCAAGAAAGCTATCCCGCCCAAGGAGAGCGCCATAGCCGTCTGGCTCATTGCCGCTGCTCCAATTCGTTCACGATCGTGTCCATATGCATGCCGCGAGAGCCTTTGACCAACACCACATCGTCCGGGCCGATATGCTTCTTGAGGTATTTGATCGCCTGCTTCGGGCGATCGACTTCGACCACCCTCTCCTCGCTCAAGCCGGCCTTGATGGCCTCCTGTGCAATCCAGTGGGCCCTTTCACCGACCGTGATCAGCTGGTCGACGACTTCTGCAGCCCGGGCCCCGACCATGCGGTGGCCCCGTTCTTCAAAGCTTCCCAACTCCAACATGTCGCCCAGGACTGCCGTTTTCTGACCGTCGAGATCGTCGAGAAGATTCAGCGCAGCAATGGTTGATGCGGGCGCAGCGTTGTAGGTGTCATCCAGAAGAATGGCGCCTTTGGGGCCAGTTACAGCCATCAGCCTCAGCTGAGACGGTGTCGTTTGAAGCCCGCTGACGATTTCTTCCCATGTCAATCCCTCCACCAAACCCACGGCCGAAGCTCGCAGGACGGTGTGGACCGAATGGCGGCCGAGCAAGGGGACTCGAACATGTATTGACTCGCCCTGGTAGTGGAGGATGAGCCGGATGCCTTCTAACCCAAGGCCAACAACATCATCGGCCCACAAATCGGAATCGCTCGAGAGGCCATAAGTAAAGACTCGGGCTTCGGTTCGCTCAGCCATGCCCTTCACCAATGGATCGTCATTGTTCAAGATGGCCACACCTTCCGGTGCAGCCGGAAGGCTCTCCACGAGCTCGGTTTTCCCCTGGACAATGGCATCCAGGGTCTTGGCGCGCTCTAAATGAACCTGGCTGATGTTGGTCACCACCCCGACCGACGGTCGGGCGATCTGGCACAAGAGGGCGATTTCGCCCGGCACATAGAACCCCATCTCCAGGACCGCCCGCTTATGCCGTTCGGTGAGCCGCAGCAAGGACAGCGGCAGCCCAATCTCGTTGTTCAGATTGCCCGGATTTTTGAGCGTCCGGTAGCGACGTTCAAGCACCTCAGCCGTGAGCTCTTTGGTGGTCGACTTGCCGACGCTTCCGGTGATCCCGATCACACGCACATCGATCTGGTCACGCCAGTGCGCTGCCGCCTTCTGCAGCGCATCGAGCGTGCTGTTCACTCGCAGGCGAAGGGGAAACTCCCAGGCCTGGCTGTCCTTGAGCTTTCCGCCCCGCAGATCAACCGCGCGCACATTTCCGTCTGGGACATCCTCCACCAAAGCCAGCGCGGCACCGTGCTCGAAAGCATCCTCTACGAAGTCATGCCCGTCGGTGCGCTTGCCCTTCATCGCCACGAACATCGATCCGCGCGTGGCCTCGCGCGAGTCAACCACGGCGCCGGTAATCGGGCGATCCACCCCGGGCCGGGTCTGCGTCAGCGCTTCCACCACGTCATCAACGGTCAACATATCGACACTCTCGCCTCAGCCCCCGACGCTCATCTGCGCCCGCACAGAATCGGGAGGGATGTGCATCAAGACCACCAAGCGTTGGACAACCTGCTGGAACACAGGCGCAGCGACCACCGATCCCCAGGGCGACGTTTTCGGCTTGTCGAGACGGACCAGCACCATAAACTTTGGATCTGCCAGCGGGCCCCAACCGATAAAGGAGGCAATGGTCAGGTTGGGATCGTAGCCGTAATCGGTGGGGACCTGCGCCGTCCCCGTCTTGCCAGCCAGCTCATAGCCGTTGACGTGCGCGTATTGGGTTTCGCCGCTGAGTGACTGACTGAGCATCTGGGACAATGTGTCGGCGGTTTGTTTGGAGATCGGCTGGCCGAGAACGGTTGTTTTCGGCCAGTAGGCGCCCTGGGGTCCGACCACCTCACGCACCAAATGTGGCTGGACCATGACTCCGCCGTTGGCCACGGCGCTGACGGCAGCCAGCAGCTGCACCGGCGTCACGGAAACGCCTTGGCCAAAGGAATTCGTGCCCAGATCTGACTCCGTCCACAGCGGATGGCGCGGGGTCCTCAGCTGTCCGGCGACTTCGCCGGCCAAATCGATGCCCGTTAGGCGGCCGATCCCGAAATTGGCCAGGTACTGGTAGAAATCTTTGGCCCCCAGCTTGTCCGATGCGACATAGGCTAGGCAGACATTGAGCGAGTGCTGCATGCACCCGGTCATGGTTTGTGGCCCCCAGGCTCTGCCATCCCAGTTGAGGATCTCGTGCCCCCCCACCTCGATCGAGCCGGTGTCCACAAACGTGGTATCAGGCGTGACGGCGCCTGTGTCGAGAGCGGCGGCCATGGTTAGAATCTTGAACGTCGAACCGGGCTCGTACTGCGCGCTGGCTCCGGGCGTGATCACCGGCTCCTTGCCCTGTTTGTCTTTCTTCAGCCACGGCTGATAGTTGTTGGGGTCGAGCTGCGGTGAGGCTGCCATGGCCAGGATTTCGCCGGTGTGCGGATCCATAACGATGATCTGG